>Ga0076930_100768_pt1 | contig 21997 bp, 14 predicted proteins | sample HotLakConsoUCCRE_FD_71149 | JGI IMG/M metagenome (GOLD analysis project Ga0076930, IMG submission 71149) | Hypersaline microbial mat communities from Hot Lake, Washington, USA - Hot Lake Consortium UCC-RE (version 3) (version 3) ...
GCCGACTGGTACAAGGACGCGGTGATCTACCAGATCCACGTCAAGGCGTTCCAGGATTCCGACGGCGACGGCATCGGCGATTTCGCCGGCCTCATGCAGCGCCTCGACCATGTTCAGGAACTGGGCGCGACCGCCGTCTGGCTGCTGCCGTTCTACCCCTCGCCCCTGCGCGACGACGGTTACGACATCGCCGAATTCAACGCGGTGAACCCGCAATACGGCGACATGGACGATTTCCGCGGCTTCGTCGAAGAGGCCCACCGGCGCGGTCTCAAGGTCATCACCGAGCTTGTCATCAACCACACCAGTGATCAGCACGACTGGTTCCAGCGCGCCCGCCGCGCGCCGAAAGGCAGCCCGGAACGGGACTATTACGTCTGGTCCGACGATCCGACCCGCTGGATGGACAAGACCCGCGTCATCTTCAACGACACCCATGACAGCAACTGGTCCTGGGACCCGATAGCGGAGCAGTTCTACTGGCACCGTTTCTTCGACCACCAACCGGACCTCAACTTCGACAACCCCGACGTGCTGCGCGAAGTGATCGACGTCATGCACTTCTGGCTCGACATGGGCGTGGACGGCCTCCGGCTCGACGCCATCCCCTACCTTGTCGAACGCGACGGGACCAACAACGAGAACCTCCCCGAGACCCACGAGGTGCTGAAGTCGATCCGCGCCGATCTCGACAGGCACTACGAGAACCGGATGCTTCTGGCGGAGGCGAACCAGTGGCCCGAGGACACCCGCCCCTATTTCGGCGAGGGCGACGAATGCCACATGGGCTTTCACTTCCCCCTGATGCCGCGGATGTACATGGCCGTGGCCCAGGAGGACCGCTACCCGATCACCGACATCATCCGGCAGACCCCCGCGATCCCCGAGGGCTGCCAATGGGCGATCTTCCTCAGGAACCACGACGAGCTGACCCTCGAGATGGTCACCGACCGCGAACGCGACTACCTCTGGGAGACCTACGCCAGCGACAAGCGCGCCCGCATCAATATGGGCATCCGCCGCCGCCTCGCGCCGCTGCTCCAGAACGACCGGCGCAAGATCGAGCTTCTGAACTCGCTCCTCTTCTCCATGCCCGGAACACCCGTGGTCTATTACGGCGACGAGATCGGCATGGGCGACAACTACTACCTCGGCGACCGCGACGGCGTGCGCACGCCCATGCAATGGTCCGCCGACCGCAACGCGGGCTTCTCCCGCGCCAATCCGCAACAGCTCTACCTGCCGACGATCCAGGACCCGGTCCACGGCTATGAGGCCGTGAACGTGGAGGCGCAGCACAGCTCGCCCACGTCGCTGCTGAACTGGATGAAGCGCATGATCGCCGTGCGCCAGCGGCACAATGTCTTCGGCCGGGGCGAGGTGCAGCTCCTTTATCCCTCCAACCGCAAGGTGCTGGCCTACATCCGCCGCCTCGGGGACGAGATCGTGCTCTGCGTCGCCAACCTCTCCCGTCAGGCCCAGGCGGCCGAGATCGACCTCAGCGAATTCGAGCGCCGCGTGCCGATCGAACTCACCGGTCAGTCCCCGTTCCCGCCGGTGGGCGAACTGCCCTACTTGCTGACCCTTCCGGCCTACGGATTCTACTGGTTTCTCCTCGCCGAGGAACATGAGGCGCCCGCATGGCATACCCCCTACACAGCCATGCTTCCCGATTTCATCACCCTCACCACCCGCGACGGCACCATCTCCGGCGCAATGCGCGACAAGGCCGTCGCCGAATTCGAGCGCCGCTCCTTGTGTGAATATCTTCCCCTGCAACGCTGGTTCGCCGCCAAGGAGGGCCGCATCCGCAAGGCGCACCTGCGCCAGCTGGCAGAGATCGAGGGCACGCACCTCCTGTCCGTCGTCGATGTCGATGTCGCGGAGGGACAGCAGCGCTATTTCCTGCCGCTCACCGCCGCCTGGGGTGAGGATCACCTCACGATGGGGCCGCGCCTGCCCGCGACGCTGGCGAAACTGCGGCAGGCCAACCGCGTCGGCGCCATCCTCGACGGCGCCGTGGACGAGGGCATGGCCAACGCCCTTCTCGACGGCCTCCGCCAGAGCCGCGAGCTCGACGCGGGCGAGGAGGGGCGGATCGTCTTCTCCCCCACGCCCCGCTTCGCGGCCGTGGCCGAGGACCCCGGCGAACCGCGCCTGATGTCCGCCGAACAGTCCAACGCCTCCATCGCCTTCTCCGACAGGCTGATCCTGAAGCTCTACCGTCGTCTCCGCCGAGGCATTCAGCCCGATATCGACCTCGCCCGCTTTCTGACCGAAGAGACCGATTTCGAGGCCACGCCCCCGCTTCTGGGCACCATCGACTGGTTCGATGCCGAGGGAGAGGTCACCACCCTCGCCGCCGCCTCCTCCTATGTGGGAAACCAGGGCGATGCCTGGACCTATGTCACCGAGGCGCTGGATCGCGACATGGAACGCCTGGAAACAGAGGAGCGCGACCTGCCCGACGATCACGATGACCGCGTGATGGGCGGCCCTCTCGATCTCGGCGAGGTGCTGGGTCGCCGCACCGCCGAACTCCACCGCGCGCTCTCCAGCGGTGCCAAGGGCAGCCGTTTCGGCCCCGAGCCCCTGTCGCAGGAGGATATGCAGACGCTCGTCGGCACCGTGCGCGCCGAGGTCACGGACCTCCTCGACCGCCTATCGAACCGGCTCGATGCGCTCGGCGACACGGGCCGCCCTCTCGCGGAGGCGCTTCTCGAGCGCCGCGACGCACTCATGGCCCGCCTCGACGCGGCCGAGATCACGCCCCCCTCCGGCGGCCGCTGCCGCATCCATGGGGACTATCACCTCGGTCAGGTGCTCGTGGTGCAGACCGACGTCATGATCATCGACTTCGAGGGGGAACCCACCCGCTCCCTCGAAGAGCGCACCGGGAAATACGCGCCCATGCGCGACGTCGCGGGGATGCTCCGCAGCTTCGACTACGCGCTCTGGACCACCGTCCACCGCCGCCTCGAGCTCGGCGCCGATCCCGAGCGCACGCTCGCCGGTGTGGACGGCTGGCGGCAGGCGACCCAGGGCGCCTTCCTCGAAGCCTACAACGCGACCATGGAGGGCGCCGCCGTCCATCCCTCCGATGCCGCCGCCGAGCGGGCGCTCCTTGACATTCACCTCATCCAGAAGGCCGCCTACGAGATAGGCTATGAAATGGCGATGCGTCCGGACTGGATCGACATCCCGCTCCGGGGGCTGCTGACCCTCATGGAAGACGAGAGCTGACGCGTGAGCATGACGAGCTATCCCGACACCGCCCCGCCGCCCGCCGAAATCGAAGCGATCCTTCGCGGCCAGCACGGCGACCCGTTCCGCATCCTCGGCATGCACCAGCCCGAGGCCGGGGGCCTGACGCTAAACGTCTTCGCCCCCGACGCCGCCGAGGCGACGCTGCTCGACGCCAAGGGCAAGGAGGTCTGCCCCCTCGACCGCATCGACGCGGAGGGGTTCTTTCACACAGCCCTCCCGCGCCGGAAAAAGCCCTTCGCCTACCGCCTGCGCCTGACCAACGCCACCGGCCACAGCTGGGAGATCGCCGACCCCTACGCCTTCGGCCCCGTCATGGGCGAGATGGACGAATACCTGCTCGGCGAGGGCCGCCACGAGGAGCTATACCGCAAGCTCGGCGCCCACCCGATGACCCATGAGGGCACCCCGGGCACCGTCTTCGCCGTCTGGGCCCCCAACGCGCGCCGCGTCTCGGTGGTCGGCCACTTCAACGCCTGGGACGGTCGCCGCCACGCCATGCGCCGCCGGGGTGCCTCGGGCGTCTGGGAAATCTTCCTGCCCGGCATCACCCGGGGCGAGATCTACCGCTACGAGATCGTCGGCGCCTACGGCCATCTGCAACCGCTGAAGACCGATCCCGTGGGCTTCCGCGCGGAGGTGTCGCCGCAGACCGCCTCCATCGTCGAGGGCATGGTCGCGCATGACTGGCAGGACGACCGCTGGCTCTCCAGCCGCCCCACCGACCAGACGAAAGAGCCGATCTCCATCTACGAGGTCCACCCCGGCAGCTGGCGCCGCACGCTCGAGAACGAGATGCTCGACTACGCCACCCTCGGCGACCAGCTCGCGGACTACGTCACCGAGATGGGCTTCACCCATGTCGAATTCCTGCCCGTCAGCGAACATCCCTTTTCCGGCTCATGGGGCTACCAGCCCATCGGCCTCTTCGCGCCCACCTCCCGTTTCGGCACGCCCGAGGAATTCGCCGCGCTGGTGGACAAGCTCCATGGCGCGGGCATCGGCGTGATCGTGGACTGGGTCCCCGCCCACTTTCCGACCGACGCCCACGGCCTCGGCAATTTCGACGGAACGGCACTTTACGAACATGCGGACCCCCGCCAGGGCTTCCACCAGGACTGGAACACGCTGATTTACAACTTCGGCCGGCGCGAGGTGGCAAACTTCCTGCGCGCCTCCGCGACCTACTGGCTGAAGGAACTGCATGTCGACGCGCTGCGCGTCGATGCCGTGGCCTCGATGCTCTACCTTGATTACTCCCGCAACGAGGGCGAATGGATTCCCAACCGCTACGGCGGGCGCGAGAACCTCGACGCCATCGACTTCCTCAAGGGCGTGAACGAGACCACCCATCCCTACGCCCCCGGCACCCTGACCATCGCCGAGGAAAGCACCGCCTGGCCCGGCGTCTCGCGCCCCGTCGCCGAGGGCGGCCTCGGGTTTGATTTCAAGTGGAACATGGGCTGGATGCACGACACGCTCGAATACATGAGCCAGGACCCGATCCACCGCAGATACCACCACCACGAGATGACCTTCGGCCTGCACTACGCATTCTCCGAAAACTTCGTCCTGCCGCTGAGCCATGACGAGGTGGTCCACGGCAAGGGGTCGATGCTGGGCAAGATGCCCGGCGACCGCTGGCAGAAATTCGCAAATCTGCGGGCCTATTACGGGTTCATGTGGGGCCATCCGGGCAAGAAACTGCTCTTCATGGGCGGCGAGTTCGGCCAGGACCGGGAGTGGAACCACGACCAGTCCCTCGACTGGCACCTTCTGAGCGATCCCCTGCACGAAGGCCTGCGCCGCCTGATAGCCGATCTCAACCGCCTCTACCGCGGCGAGCCGGGCCTGCATCAGCGCGACTGCGTGCCCGAGGGCTTTCAGTGGATCGAGGGGGGCGATACGGAAAACAACGTCTTCTCCTTCGTCCGCACCGGCGAGGACGGCGCGAAACCCGTGGTCGTGGTGGCCAACATGGCCCCCGTCCTGCGCGAGGGCTACCGCATCGGCGTCCCCTCCGCCGGTCCATGGCGGGAGGCCCTGAACAGCGACGCCGCGCTCTACGGCGGGTCGGGCGCCGGCAACGGCGCGGGCCTTGCGGCGACGGACCACGGCATGCACGGCTTTCCCGCCTCGCTCTCGCTCACCCTGCCGCCGCTGGCGACGCTGTTCCTGATCCCCGAATGAGCCAGATCGTCGCCCCCGCCGTGGCGGGCCGCCGGGTGCTGGCCGGGTCCGATGTCCCCTTGGGCGCCAGCTGGGACGGCTCGGGCACCAATTTCGCGCTCTTCTCGGCCCATGCGGAAAAGGTGGAGCTCTGCCTCTTCGACAGCCGCGGCCGCCGCGAGATCGAACGGATCGAACTGCCCGAGTTCACCCACCAGGTCTGGCACGGCTACCTTCCGGACGTGCGCCCCGGACAGCTCTACGGCTACCGCGTCCACGGCCCCTACGCGCCCGAGGCGGGCCACCGCTTCAACCCGAGCAAGCTCCTGCTCGATCCCTACGCGCTCCAGCACCGGGGCAACCTGCGCTGGCACGAGGCGATCTTCGGCTACAAGCTGGGCCACGGTCACGCGGACCTCAGCTACGACAAGCGCGACAGCGCCTTCGTCATGCCGAAATGCGTCGTGGTGGACCCAGCGCACACCTGGGGCGGCGACGTCCGCCCCGATGTGCCCTGGGGCCGGACCCTGATCTACGAGGCCCATGTCGGCGGCATGACCATGGGCTGCGACTTCGTCGACGAGCCCCTGCGCGGCACCTTCGAGGGCCTCGCCAATCCCCGCGTGATCGACCACCTCGTGAAGCTGGGCGTGACCGCGATCGAGCTTCTGCCGGTGCAGGCCTTCTATGACGAGGGGATTCTGACCGATCAGGGACTGGTCAACTGGTGGGGCTATTCCACCATCGGCTTCTTCGCCCCCGCCCCGCGCTACCTGACCCACGACGGCGGCCTGCACGAGGTCAAGCTGATGGTCCGCCGCCTGCACGAGGCGGGGATCGAGGTCATCATGGACGTGGTCTACAACCATACCGCCGAAGGCTCCGAGCTTGGCCCGACCCTGTCCTTCCGCGGCATCGACAACGCCAGCTACTACACGCTGGCCGACGATCCGCGCTATTACTTCGACACCACCGGCTGCGGCAATTCCCTGAACCTGCGCAACTCCCGTGTTCTCCAGATGGTGATGGATTCCCTGCGCTACTGGGTCGAGGACTGCCATGTCGATGGCTTCCGCTTCGATCTCGCCACCACGCTGGGCCGCGACCGCGACCACTATTCCGAACACGCGATCTTTCTCGAGGCCGTCCGACAGGACCCGGTGCTGGCGGGCGTGAAACTGATCGCCGAACCCTGGGACACCGGCCCCAACGGCTATCAGCTCGGCAACTTCCCCCCGGGCTGGGCGGAATGGAACGACCGCTTCCGCGACAACCTGCGCGCCTACTGGAAGGGCGACGCGGGCATGCTGCGGCAGATCTCGGGCGGCATTCTCGGGTCCGCCGAGACCTTCGCCCACGATGGCCGCCGTCCCTGGGCCAGCGTCAATTTCGTCACCGCCCACGACGGCTTCACCCTGATGGACCTCGTCTCCTACAACGACAAGCACAACGAGGCGAACGGCGAGGACAATGCCGACGGCCATTCCCACAACCTCAGCTGGAACTGCGGCGCCGAGGGTCCGACCGACGATCCCGACATCCTCGCCCTGCGCGAGAAACAGCGCCGCAACCTCGCCGCCTCCCTGATCCTCAGCCAGGGCACCCCGATGATCCTGATGGGCGACGAGCGCGGCCGCACCCAGGGTGGCAACAACAACACCTACTGCCAGCCCGGCCCGATCAACTGGCAGGACTGGGAGCCCTCCGAGGAAAACCGCGCCTTCGAGGATTTCGTCCGCGGCGTCATCGCCATCCGCCGGCGCTACGGGCTCTTTCTGGCGGAGCGGTATCTCCATTCCGGCCCCGACGCCCGCCGCAACCGCTTTGTCCGGTGGCTGCGCACGGACGGCGAGGAGATGACCGCCCAGGACTGGGACAACGACGAAAGCCGCGCCGTGGGCCTCCTGCTGCACGAGAGCGCCACCTACCTGCTGATGCTCCTGAACGCCTCCGACGTCGATCTGGACTTCAGCCTCCCCGGCGCCGACCGGCGCGGCTGGGCGCTCCTCATCGACAGCGCCCGCAACATCGCCGACCCGGATATCCCCGTCTCCATCGGAGGCCCCGACATTCCGCTGCCTGCGCGGTCCTTCCAGCTGCTGGAGACGGGCCGTGAGCACTGATCCCCGCTACCGCTGGGGCGCCGTGCCCGTGTCCGGGGGCCGCTGGCTTTTCCGCCTCTGGGCGCCGGGCCTAGACCGGCTCCACCTGCGCCTGCACGACCGCGACCGCGCGATGGCGCAGGGCAGGGACGGCTGGTTCCACCTCGAGGCCGAAGCGCAGGAAGGCGACGCCTACGCCTATGTCCTGCCGGATGGCCAGACCGTCCCCGACCCCGCCGCCCGCCGCCAGCAAGGGGATGTCCACGGTCCCTCCCTCCTGACCGCGCCCCGCGCAGCACGGCCATGGCAGGGCCGCCCCTGGGTAGAGGCGGTGATCCACGAGCTGCACATCGGCACCTTCACGCCGGAGGGAACCTATCGCGCCGCCGAGCGAGAGCTCGACCGCCTCGCGGGCCTCGGCTTCACCGCCATCGAGATCATGCCGCTCGCCCAGTTCGGCGGCGACCGGGGCTGGGGCTATGACGGCGTGCTGCCCTACTGCCCCCACAGCATCTACGGCACACCCGCCGACCTCGCCGCCCTGGTGGAGGCCGCCCACGCGCGCGGGCTGATGGTGCTGCTCGACGTGGTCTACAATCACTTCGGCCCGGACGGGAATTATCTCCCCCTCTATGCCCCCGACTTCTTCGACGCGGGCCGCCACACGCCCTGGGGCGCGGGCATCGACTACACCAAAGCCCCCGTCCGCCGCTTCTTCATCGAGAACGCCCTCTACTGGCTTGACGAATTCGGCTTCGACGGCCTCCGCCTCGACGCCATCGACCAGATCAGGGACCCGTCAGAGCCCGAACTCCTGATCGAACTGGCCACGGAACTGCGCGACACCATCGACCGCCCCGTCCACCTGACGACCGAGGACAACCGCAACGTCACCCACCTCCACGACCGCGGCCCCTCGGGAGAGATCACGCTCCATTCCGGCGAATGGAACGACGACTTTCACAACGCCGCCCATGTCCTCGCCACCGGAGAGACCGAAGGCTACTACGCCGATTTCGCCGATGACCCCCTCCGCCTTCTGGGCCGCGCGCTGGCCGAGGGCTTCTCCTTCCAGGGCGAACAGGGCAGGGGTGTGCCCTCCGCCCACCTGCCGCCCGCGGCCTTCGTCGATTTCCTGCAGAACCACGACCAGACCGGCAACCGCGCGCTGGGCGAGCGGCTGATCTCCCTCACCGACGCGGACACGCTGGAGGCCCTGACCGCCATCCTCTGCCTGTCCCCCCATATACCCCTCTTCTTCATGGGCGAGGAGTACGGCGAGACGCGCCCCTTTCTCTTCTTCGCCCATTTCGGCGGCGATCTCGACGACATCGTCCGCAAGGGCCGGCGCGCCGAATTCGCAGGCTTCAGGGGCTTCGAGACCGAGGACGTGCCCGACCCCATCGCGCCCGAGACCTTCCGCGCCTCCACCCTTGATCCCGCCCGCCGGGACAGCGCCGAGGGGCAGGCGGCCCAGAACCGCCTCTCGCACCTGCTGGACATCCGCCACCGGACAATCGTCCCGCACCTGAAACAGGCCGGCGGGCATTCCGGCACCCTGATCGAGGCCAGGCAGGGCCGCCTCGCCGTCGACTGGCGACTCGGCCATGCCAGCCTCTCCCTGCGCGCCCGCTTCGGCGACGCAGACCTGCCCGGGGCCACGGGCGAAGAGCTCCACCGCACCGGCACCCCCGAGACAAAGGCCGAAACCCGCCACACCCTCACGGTGGACGCATGAGACTGCCGACCAGCTGCTACCGCCTGCAATTCCGGCAGGGCATGGATTTCGACCGCGCCGCCAGCCTCGCGCCCTATCTCGCCGGTCTCGGCATCAGCCACCTCTACGCCTCGCCGCTCTTCACCGCGCAGTCGGGCTCAACCCACGGCTACGACGTCACCGACCCCGGCGAGATCGACCCGGCGCTGGGCGGCCGCGAGGGCCTCGCCCGCCTCTCCAAGGCCCTCAAGCAGCACGGCCTCGGCCTGATCCTCGACATCGTCCCCAATCACATGGCCTTCTCGGTGGAGACGCCCTGGCTGCGCGACATCCTCCGCCACGGGACCCAAAGCCGCCATGCCGGCCATTTCGACCTCGACCCCGCCGCGGGCCGCATCCGCCTGCCCTGGCTCACCGCACCCTTCGAGGAAGCGTTGTCCGATCTTTCGGTCACCGACGATCCCGAAGGCCCGGTCCTCGACAACGGCGGCCTCCGCGTGCCCCTCGCCGCCACGCCCTCCCTCGACGCCGCCCGCTCGGGCGATCCGGAGGCCCTCCGCCGGCTCCATGCCGAACAGCCCTGGCGGCTCGTCCACTGGCGCACCGAAAGCGACGCCATCAGCCACCGCCGCTTTTTCAGCGTCACCGGCCTGATCGGCGTCCGCGTCGAACGGCCGGAGGTGTTCGAGGACGTCCACGCCCTGCTCTTTGAGCTTGTCGACACCGGCATCGTCGACGGCGTGCGCATCGACCATGTCGACGGCCTGCTGGACCCCGGCGCCTATCTCGACCAGCTCCGCGCCCGCCTTCCGGATACGCCGATCTGGGTTGAAAAGATCCTCTCGGGCACCGAAACCCTGCCGCAAGACTGGCCCGTCCAGGGCACCACCGGCTATGTCGCCGCCCGCGCCCTGTCGCGGCTGCTGACCGGGGCCGAGGGGCTCGACCGCATCGCCGCCACCTACCGCACCGCCACGGGCCGCACCGACGACGTGGAGGCCGTGATCCGCCGCGCCCGCCGCCAGGTGATGACCGAGGAACTGGCCGCCGAACTCTGGACCCTGCACCGGCTCTTGACCGAGGTCGCCGCCACCGATCCCGTGGGCGTCGAATACGGCCCCGAGACCCTGCGCGAGGCGCTGCTGGCCTTCATCGCCGCCTTTCCGCGCTACCGCACCTACATGACCGAGGCGCATATCTCCCCGGTCGACGCCCGCCTGATCCGCGACACCGCCGCCCGCGCGGGCGCGCACCTCACCGATCCCGGCGCCGTGCCCTTCCTCGCCGACCTGCTGACCCGTCCCGGGCCCGAAACCGCCCGCCTGCGCCTGCGCCTGCAACAGGTCACGGGGGCCGCCGTCGCCAAAAGCGCCGAGGACACGGCCTTTTACCGCGAGGTCCGCCTGCTGTCCGCCAACGAGGTCGGCGGCGAGCCCGACGACGACCCCCTCGGCATCGCCGGGTTCCACCGCGCCATGGAGCGCCGGGCCGAGCTCATGCCCAACGGCCTCACCCTCACCTCGTCCCACGACACGAAACGGTCGGAGGACGCGCGGATGCGCATCGCCGCCATCACCCGGGAGCCCGAGGCCTTCGAGGCCTGGTTCCGCATCTGTCGCGGCTTCGCGCCCGAACGGCTTAATCCGAACCTCGTCTGGTATGTCGCGCAGACCTTCCTCGCCCTCCAGCCCGGCGACGGCGACCTGGGCGAGCGTCTGGCGGAGCACATCGTCAAGGCCCTGCGCGAGGCGAAAAGCGAGACCTTCTGGACAGCCCCCGACCTCGCCCTCGAGGAAGCCGCCCAGGCCTTCGTCCGCCGCCTCGCCCAGCATTTCCCCCGCCACGCCCGCGAGGTGGAGCCCATCATCCAGGCCGCCGAACGGCTCACCCTGATCCAGACCGCGCTGAAGCTGACGATCCCGGGCATTCCCGACATCTACCAGGGCTGCGAGCTGCCGAGCTTCTCCCTCACCGATCCCGACAACCGCCGTGCAGTCGATTTCGACCTCCGCCGCGCGGCCCTCTCGGGGAACGCGGACCTCGCCTCCCCCGACCGGATGAAATTCGGCCTGACCCACCGCGTCCTGCTCCTGCGCCGCGACCATCCGGGGCTGTTCCTGTCGGGCGACTACCGCCCGCTTCCCGCCGCCGGCCCCGTCTGCGCCTTCGAGCGCCGCGAAGGCCCCCGCCGCCTCACCGTCGCCGTCACCCTGTCCGGAGACCGCGCCGACCTCGACGCCGCCGTCCCCCCCGCCGAAACCGTCTGGCCCGCCCCCGCCGACGCGAAGGACTGCCCCGTCCGCATCGCCTTTTCCGACCGGTAGGGCGGCGTCAGGTTGTCCGGATCGCCCGATGGAACCGCGGGCGAACGGAAACCCGGTTGCCTGTTCCATGGTGCGCTATTTCCGATTGCGCGCCCTCGACAACCCGTCCGTAAAGGCGCTCGCGAGAATCCCCGTGGGAAGCGCGATCAGGCCGATACCTGCCACAGCCGTCAGGCCTGCCGCTATTCTTCCCAAGACCGTTATCGGGATGGTGTCTCCGTATCCGACCGTTGTCAGCGTCGCGATGGACCACCACATCGCGCGAGGGATGCTGCCGAAAACATCCGGTTGTGCGGTTCGTTCCGCATAGTAGAGGGCGGAGGATGCCAAGAGCATCAGACCGAACGCGATGGCCGCACTCACGCCCAGTTCGTATCTCCGGTCTGTTATTGCTTCGTAGATCATCTGCAGTGCCAGCGAGTATCTTCCCAGCCGTGCCAGTCTCACCAGCCGAGCGGCCCGAAAGACCCGAAGCAGCGCCGTTTCCATGCCAAAATAGGGAAGGGCAAAAGAAAGAATGACAAGCAGGTCCAGAGTCGCGGAGAACGTCAACGCATAGGACAGGGAGCTCTTGTATTTCGGATTCTCGGGGGCGGCGTAAAGTCTCGCTGCATATTCAGTCAGAAAGATGGCGAGGAAAACGAGGTTCGCCAGGCGGTAGTAGTGCTCCACTCCCTCGGTGAAAAGCGGTTCGGTCTCGGCGATGCCAAGGCCGATGGAAACGCAAATCAGCAGGACGATCCAGGTATTCGTCTTGGACAGACCCTTTTCCGTCCGCATTGACGGATCAAGTGCCTCCGAAATCGATCTTCTCAGCGTCATGTGTCACCCTGTTCTTACTTAGGGGAAGGTTAGCATGGCTCTCCGTTTCGGACGAAGCATGAAGATCGCACCGGACATTCGGATCAATGGCGCGAAACCCGGGATCAGGGCGAGGGTTGGCCCGTGAGGCTCGGGCATGACCGGGGGACCTCACGAAACGACGCCCCGCGCGGGTATCCCGGGAAGCGGGTGGCATCCCGGCAAGAGGATGAAGGGCCGGGAATGCAGAAGACCCCGGAGCTTCCCCGTCAGTCGACGGGCGCGGAGTGATGGGCTGGTCGGCTGTTCCGGCGCAACTTCCGTGTGTCGTCCCGATTGTCGTCCGGGACGGGTCACCCCTGTTCACGGGCGACACTGAAACGCCCGCTACGCTCCCACCTTCTCCCGCCACCTTGCCAGCGTTGCCTCCGCCCCCTGCCGCAGCAGCGCCGCGTCCACCGCCACCGCCGGAAAGTTGCACCCCGCTGCGACGGCCTCCGCCATGCCCGCTTCGTCCAGCGTCAGGAACCCCGCGGGCTTTCCCGCCGCCCGGATCCTCCGGATCGCATCGAGCGCCGCGGCCCGCACCTCCGGACGGTCGGGTTCCCCCGGAAACCCCATGCTGGCGGCAAGATCCGCAGGTCCGACGAACGCCCCGTCCACCCCCGGCACCGCCAGGATCGCTTCCAGATCGTCCAGTGCGGAAACCGTCTCGATCTGCACGATGAGGCAGATCTCCTCCCGTGCCCGCCCGGCATATCCCGGCACCCGCCCGAAGCGGGACGCGCGGGTCAGCCCGGCGACCCCGCGAATGCCGCCCGGCGCGTAGTCCACTGCCTCCGCCGCCTCCCGCGCCTCCCGCGCATCGCGCACATAGGGCACGATCAGCGACTGCGCGCCCAGATCCAGCAGTTTCTTGATCTCCGCGGCATCGAGGGCGCTCGGCCGCACGACCGCCTGCGTCGGATAGGGCGCCACCGCCTGCAAATGCGACAGCACCGACCTCGGGTCCATCGCCGTATGCTCGCAGTCGAGCAGCAGCCAGTCGTACCCGCAGCCCGCCGCCATCTCTGTCATCGCGCTGTCGTCGATGGCGCACCAATAGCCCAGCTGCGGCCTCCCCTCGAGAAGGGCGGCCTTGAACGTGTTCCGGGGCAGGGTCATCTCGGTCTCCAGAGGGGCAGGGGGTCACGCATCGCGGAACAGCCCCGCGAAGCGCTCGCGCAAGGCGCCCTTCTGGACCTTGCCCATGGCATTCCGCGGCAGCGCGTCGAGAAAGGCAATCCGCTTCGGATGCTTGAACCGCGCCAGCGCCGCCGCCGCCGCCATCAGTTCGGCCTCTTCCGGTGCAGCGCCGGGTTCGGGCACGACCACCGCCACGACCGCCTCCCCCAGATCGCCATGGGGCACGCCGATCACCGCCGTCTCCAGCACCCCCCGCACGGCGTCGAGCACCTGCTCCACCTCCTTGGGATAGACGTTCAGCCCGCCCGAGATGATCAGGTCCTTGCCGCGCCCGACGATCTGCACATACCCCTCCGCATCCACCCGCCCGAGGTCGCCGGTGATGAAGAAGCCATCTTCGCGCAGCTCCGCCGCCGTCTTCTCGGGCATCCCCCAGTAGCCCCTGAAGACATTGGGCCCCCGCACCTCGATCATCCCGATCTCTCCCTGCGGCAGATCAAGCCCGCTCTCGGGATCGGTGATCTTCAGCTCCACCCCCGGCAGGGCAAACCCCACCGTCCCCGCCCGCCGTTCTCCCTCATAGGGGTTCGAGGTGCTCATGTTCGTCTCCGTCATCCCGTAGCGTTCGAGGATGCGGTGCCCGGTCCGCGCCTCGAACTGCCGGTGCGTCTCCTCCAGCAGGGGCGCCGAGCCCGAGATGAAGAGCCGCATCCCCGCCGCCGCCTCCCGCGTGAACGCCGCCTCCTCCAGAAGCCGCGTATAGAAAGTCGGCACCCCCATCATCGCCGTCGCGCGCGGCATCAGCCGCGTCACCTCTGCCGCGTCGAACTTCGGCAGGAAGATCATCGCGCCCCCCGCCTCCAGCATCACGTTCGTCGCGACGAAAAGCCCGTGCGTGTGGAAGATCGGCAGCGCATGGAGCAGCACGTCGCGGTCCGTGAACCGCCACAGCTCCGCCAGCGTCGCGGCGTTGGACAAAAGGTTGCGCTGCGTCAGCATCGCCCCCTTGGAGCGGCCCGTCGTGCCCGAGGTGTAAAGAAATGCCGCGAGGTCCTCCTCCCCGCGCGCCACCGTCGCGAAGCTGTCCGGCTGCGTTTCGGCCCGCGCCATCAGCGTCCCGCCGCCCCCGGCGTCCAGCGTCTCGAGCCGCGCGCCCGACTCCGCCGCCACCGGGGCCAGCTCCTGTTCCCGCGCCGGATCGCACACCAGACAGGCCGCACCGCTGTCGCCCAAGAAATAGGCCAGCTCGGCGCCCGTATAGGCGGTGTTGAGCGGCAGGAAGATCAGCCCCGCCTGCGCGCAGGCCGCATAGAGCGCCAGCGCCTCGCGGGACTTGCCCACCTGCGCCGCCACCCTGTCGCCCGGACGCAGCCCGGCCTCCGTCAGCGCCCCCGCGATCCGTGCGGCAAGCGCGAGGAACTCCGCGAAACCCGTCTCCCCGCCCGTCCCGTCGATCAGAAACGGCGCGTCGCTGCCTGCGTGGCGGCCGAAAAGACGGTCGTAGAGGGGGTTTGCCATGGCTGTCGTCCTGTCCTGTCCGCGCGCCGTTGTCCGAAATCCGCAAACCCCCGTAAAGCCCCGCCGGAACCCCCGTCCCCGGTTCCCGGTTGACCGCCATGATCCGCCGGTTCCTCATCCTCGTCTGGCTCATCCTCGCCGCCGCCCTCCCGGCGCCGGCGCAGGAGGATGAGGGCGCGTCTTCCGAGACCTTCGAGGTCGACGAGCTCAACCCGCAGCTCGGCGCGGTGCCCGACCGTGTGGACCGCGCGACGCCCCGCGCCACCGTGACCGGGTTTCTCGACGCCACCCGGGAGGGCGATCTCGACGCCGCGATCCATTACCTGAACCTGACGGATATCGCGGAGACCCCGGAACAGGCCCGCCGGCTGGCCCGACAGCTGGGCACCGTGCTCGACCGCGCCGTGGTGATCGACTGGCGGCTGCTCACCGACCGGCCCGACGCCCTTCTCGATACCGGCTCGAGCGACGAGGTCCTTTCCGGCGAGATCCGGCGCTCGATCCCGCTCGGACGGGCCGAGATGCGCCCCCAGCCCGTCCCGGTCCGGGTGAACCGCGTCGAGGCGCCGGGTGAGGACCCGGTCTGGGTCTTCTCCCGCGGGACCGTGGCGGAGATCCCCGCCATGTATGCGCGCCATGGCCCCAGCCAGCTGGAGCAGTCGCTGCCGCCCGCGCTGCGCGGCGAGGCGTGGTTCGGGCTGATGTGGTGGGAACTCGTGGCGCTGCCGCTGGGGCTGGGGCTCATGGGCCTCGTGGCCTGGCTCGCCTGGCGCCTCGTCGGTCTGGGAAGCCGCGGGCCATCCCGCGCCTCCCGGCTCATGCGCGCGGGCCGCGCGCCGCTGGCGCTGTTCGCGGCAACCGTCACGGCAGGCTGGCTCATCGGCGACATCTTCGCCTTCTCGTCGGAGATCTCCCATATCGCCGATCCGCTCGTGGCGCTGGGCCTCGCGCTCGCGATCCTGCTCTTCATCCTGCGGGCGGTGGACGTGATCATCGAGGACCTCGTCTCCTTCGACGACGCCACCCTGCGCAACGCCAACGAGGACAACCGCCGGGCGCTGGCCACCCGCGTGTCTGCGGTCCGCCGCGCGGTGCTGATCCTCGTCGTCCTCACCGCCATCGTGGTGGCGGTGCACGAGGCGCAGCTCAGCTCCGGCCTCGGTCTGTCGTTTCTCGCCTCCGCGGGTCTTCTGACGCTGGTCTTCGGCTTCGCCGCCCGCACCATTCTGGGCAATATCCTCGCCTCCATGCAGATCGCGCTGAACCAGTCCGCGCGGATCGGCGACAAGGTCACCTTTCAGGACCGGCTCTGCCATGTCGAACGGATCCATTTCACCTTCGTCCAGCTGAGGGTCTGGACCGGTGTGCGGCTGATCGTGCCGGTCAGCGAGTTCGTCTCCGAGCCCTTCGAGAACTGGACCCTTCAGGAACGGCCGATGAGCTGGCTCATCAAGATCCGGCTGGCCCATGACGCCGATGTCGATGTCCTGCGCCGCGATTTCGACGCGATCATGGATTCGCTCGACCCCGAACAGCTCGACGACCGGGACGGCGCCTTCGTCGTGGTGACCGATCAGGATGTCCTCGGCAAGGAGGTCACCTTCGGCCTGCCCTGCGCCAACCCCGACACCGCGTGGTTCCTGTCCTGCGAGGCCCGCGAGAAACTCCTCGCCGCCGCCGTGGACCGGGCGGGCCGGGGCGAGCCGATGTTCGCCGAGGCAAAGGCCAGCGAGGCGGCCTAGAAGGGCCCGCCCGGCACCGTCCCGAACATCCGCGCCCTCTCCGCGTCAGGGGGCTTGTCCTCCGTGACGATCCTCTCCTCACCGACCCCCAACTCCGCAAGGGCCGCCGTCACCGCCTCCGCCAGCCGCGAGAAACGCCTCGCCGCCGCCGTGGACCGGGCGGGCCGGGGCGAGCCGATGTTCGCCGAGGCGAAGGCCAGCGAGGCGGCCTAGAAGGGCCCGCCCGGCACCGTCCCGAACATCCGCGCCCTCTCCGCGTCAGGGGGCTTGTCCTCCGTGACGATCCTCTCATCACCGACCCCCAACTCCGCAAGGGCCGCCGTCACCGCCTCCGCCATCGGCGGTGGACCACAGAGATAGAGAACCGGGCTCCCGTCGACGAGAGGGGCCAGCAGCGCCTCGTCCACCGGCCCGTCCGGAAACCCGTCTCCCTCGGCATCCGTCACGAAGAGCGTCTCGAGACCGGTCATGTCCTCCCATTCCTCCCTGAGGATGATGTCGGCCTCCGTCCTGTTGGCAAAGACGAGGCGGCTGCCCGTCTCTCCCCTCCGCGCCTGCCCGCGCAGGATCGGGATGAAGGGCGTGATCCCCGCGCCACCCGCGACGAAGACGCCCGGTCCGCGGTCCTCGATCGCGCCCCAGGCCGCGCCGATCCGCGCGGTGTCGCCGGGCCTCAGGTCGGGCAGGCGCGCGGTCACGCCCTCATGCCCGGGATAGCTCTTGATGACGAATTCCAGCCGCTCTGCCTCGGGCGCCGAAGTAAGGGTGAAGGGCCGCCGCTCCTCCTCGATCCCCTCGAGATCGAGCGCCATGTCCGTCGCCTGCCCGGGCCGGAACCCGAACCCCTCGGGGCGTTCGAACACCAGGTGCCACGTGTCGTGCGTCACGGGCGCCTTTTGCAGAAGCCTTATCCTGTAGGCCATCGTCTCTCTCCTTCCGTCATGTCCGCAGATGCCCGGCGATGGCGTCCAGCGCCTCGCGCGCCTCGGGCAGGGCCTCCGGCCAGAGCGGAAACAGGTGAAACAGCCCCGGCCAGACCCTGAGATCGGTCCGCACCCCCGCCAGCGCCGCGGCCCGTGCCAGCAGCAGCGCGTCGTCGAGCAGGATTTCGTCCCCCGCCGCAAGGATCAGCAGCTTCCGCAGGCCTGCAAGATCGGCCAGCAGCGGAGAGACCTCCGCCGAGGCCGGGTCCGCCTCCCCGAAGGCCATCCCTGCAAGCCGGCTGTCGGTGGCGTCGTCGTTCATCGCGTCGCTGCCGCGCCGCCGCGTCCGGCTCCGCCCGCTGCGGTCGGTGTTGGGCGAGATCAGCGCCAGCGCCCGGACCCGCCCGGGGTCCTCCAGCGCCAGCCGCAGCGCCAGATGCCCGCCCGCGCTGTCGCCCACCAGCGCCACCTCCGGCCCGAGCGCCTCCAGAACCGCCCTCGGCCCGGCCATCTGCGCGGGCCAGCGCGCCTCGGGCGCCAGATCGTACTCGGGCAACAGAACCGACCCGCCCAGCCTCTCCGCGAGCGCCAGCGCCGCCCAGCCATGGCTCTCGGGACTGCCGAACACATAGCCCCCGCCGTGCAGCCAGACCGCCGTGACCGGACCCTCCCCCGCCCTCGCCACCGCGCATCCCCCCACCACCTCCCGCGCCAGCGCCGGCGCGGGGCCCGTCAGCCGCGCGAAGGCCGCCCGCATCTCGCCGGGCCCGCCCGTCACCGGCACAGACCCGATCCTGTCGCGCACCTCCGCCTCGGTCGCGGGCCGGCCGCTCATGTCTCGATCGACCCCACCGAGCCGCCGTCCACCCGCCAGTTCGACCCCGACACGAAGGACGCATGCTCCGAGCACAGAAGCGCGATCACCGGCGCCACCTCCTCGGGCCGCCCCCTCCGCCTGAGGGTCAGGAACGGGCGGTCCGTCTCCAGAAACCCCGCGACGGCCTCGTCCCGGCTGATCCCCTTGCTCTCGGCCAGCCTGTCCATCATCCCGTCCGTCATCGGCGTTTCGATGAAGGCGGGCGCCACGCAATTGACGCGCAGCCCCGCCCCGGCATGGGCCATGGCGACGCTCTTCGAGAAACTCAGCAGCGCGCTCTTGGCGGCGTTGTAGACCGTCTCGTCCGGATAGGGCTGGGCCACGTTCTCCGAGGTGACGAAGACCATCCTACCCCAGCCGCGCCGGACCATCCCGGGGCCGAGGTGCCGCGACAGCCGCACCGCGGACATGAAATCCGTCTGCCAGGCGTGCTCCCAGTCCTCCTCCGTCATCTGCAGGGGGTCACCCTTGGCGCCCGTGACCCCCGCGGCATGGACGAGGATGTCGAACTCCCGGCCCACCGCGTTCATCAGGTCCAGGGCCCCCTCAGGCGTCGAGAGGTCGGCGGCCTGCGCCCGGCCTCCCGTCTCCTCCGCCACCGCGCCCAGCAATCCCGCGTCGAGATCGGTCAGCGTCACATGGGCGCCCTCCGCGGCCAGACTCCGCGCCGTCTCGCTGCCGATGCCGCCGCCGGCGCCGGTGATGAGGGCCGTCCTGCCCGAAATGCCAAGGTCCATGTCGCTCTCCGTCAGGGTCGGGGGGGCCGGGACGGGGCCGTTCCGCCCGCCCGGCATCATCTGGCTCAACACGCCCGGCAAAGGCCCGGTTCCGCCCGGCCGTCGGCCCGGGTTCCCCGGAACAACGCCCCGCCGCGCCGGTTGAGAGGCCAAGGGGCGCCAGAGGCCGACCCCGCTGCCAACCGACCGAAAGGAGACCGCGATGCCCGCGTTTCTGAAGACGATCCGCAACAGCCTGATCGACTGGCTCGACGATCTCGCCGACGCCGTGCTGCCGCCGCGCGCGGCGCAGCCCCGGCCGGTTCCGGTTGCGGCCCGCCCGCGTTCGCCCAAGTGACAGGAGACATGGTCATGACCCACAATACTCCCGACGATCCCCGCGTGCCCCTCGACAGTGCGGGCCGCCCGCTGAAGCGGACGGTGGACCCCCATGCCGGTCCGATCTCCACCGAGGCGGACATGTGGAGGCGCGGTGCCGCGGCCGCCCGCGATCCCTGGCTCGACGATCCCGCGTCCGACCCCTACGTCGACGACCCCTATGCCTACGGCGACGATCTCGGCCTCGGCCCTGAGGATGACCCGGACCGCTTCTACCCGGGCTATCACGACGAGGATGACGACGACCAGGGCGGCTATGTCTCCTCGGCCATGGACACCGTCCGCCGCAATCCCGTGGGCAGCGCCCTCCTGATTGCGGGCCTCGCACTCCTCGCCATGCCCCGGGTCGAGCGTGACACCGTCCGCACCCAGACCCGGCGCCTGGAGGAGCGGGTCCGCGGTCGCTACGCCGGCACCGAGAGTCGCCTGCGCGGGCAGGCCGCCCAGCACCGCGACAAGCTCGGCGCCCGCGCCGGCAAGCTTGGCGCCCGCGCCGAGGAGCTGCGCGACCGCATCTCCGCGGGCACCGAGGACATGAGCGAGGCCGCCCGCAAGCGCGTCATCGCCGCGCGCCGCCGGGCGATCGACATGTCCGACGACGCGTGGCAAGGCCTGCGCAGCGGTACGTCGGACACCGGACGGATGATCCGCGATAACCCGCTCGCCGCCGGTGCCCTCGCCGTGGCCGCGGGGGCCGCGATCGCCGCGGCGATCCCCGGCTCGCGGATGGAGAGCCGCCGCCTCGGCTCTGTCGCGAACCGGTTCTGGGACGAGGCCCGCGCCGTCTTCGAGGAAGAACGCGCCCGCATCGTCGCCGGCGCCAATGCCGCGATGGACGAGGCCCGCTCCGTCGCCACCGAGACGGTGCGCGACGTGAAGGACGCCGTCCCCGATGGCGAAGACGTGGTCGAGCGCACCCGCGACCAGGCCCGCGAGGCCGCCAAGCGCGTCTCGGACGCCGCCCGCGAAGGGGCGAAATCCGAAGGTTCGCACCCGGAAGGCCGGACATCCGAAGGCCGGACATCCGAAGGCTCGGGCTCCGGCAGGACCTGAGGGCGCGCCCCGCCCACCGTCAGGCCCGGTCCTCCGTGGGCCGGGCCTTTCGGTTTTCTTCCTCCCCTGATCGACACCGGAAAGCACACCACATGGACCAGTTGCACGGAAAGACCGCCATCGTCTGCGGCGGCTCGGCGGGCGTAGGCCGTGCCACGGTGGACGCTCTCGTGTCCCGGGGCTGCCGCGTCGGCGTGATTGCCCGCGGCGAGGACCGGCTCGACGAGATCGCACGCGACTACGGCACCGGCGAGGCCGGGCTGCCCCGCGTCGCCACCGCCAGCGCCGACGTCTCCGATCACGCGGCGCTCGAAAAGGCGACCGACGCGCTCGTCGCCGAGCTTGGCCCGCCCGAGATCTGGGTCAACTGCGCCATGCTCACCTCCTTTTCGCCATTCCGCGAGATGGAGCCCGCCGAATTCGAGCGGATCGTGGCCGTCACCTTCCTCGGCCAGGTCAACGGCTGCCGCGCCGCGCTGCGCCTCATGACCCGGGGCGCCATCGTCAACGTGGGCTCGGGCCTCGCCTACCGGTCCGTGCCCTTTCAGTCGGCCTATGTCGCCGCGAAACATGCGATCAACGGCTTCACGGGGTCGCTGCGGTCCGAGCTGATCCGCGAGGGCCGCGACATCACCCTCTCGCTCGTCCAGTTGCCGTCGATCAACACGCCGCAGTTCGACTGGGCCCGCAACCGGCTGCCGAGGCAGCCCAAGCCCGCCGAGCCGGTCTACGCCCCCGAAGTGGCCGCAGGCGCCATCCTGCGCGCCGTGCTCGAGGGTCCGCGGGAACTCCTCGTCGGCAACACCGTCCTGAAACTCGCCGCAGGTCAGGCGCTCGCGCCAGACTGGCTCGACCACAAGCTCGCCGCCGACGGCGCCGAGGCGCAGATGTCCGGTCGCGCGGAACACGGCCCCCGCGAGGGCAACCTCGACGACCCCGCGCCCTATCCCGCCTCGGCCTCGGGCTCCTACGGCCACCTCGCCGCGGATCGCGCCCTCGTCATCGACGGCGACCACGCGCGCTGGGCCGGCCTCGGCGCCATCGCCCTCACCGGCTTCGCCCTGGGCCTCGCGCTGGGCGCCCCCGCCGGCCGCCGCCGTCGCCACTGATCCAGCCTCGCGGGGTTCGCGTTCATGCGGACCCCGTACACCCCCCCCCGTAGGGTGCGCTTTCAACGCGCACCTTCACCCGCGCCTGTCGTTGATGC
>Ga0076930_100857_pt1 | contig 21893 bp, 12 predicted proteins | sample HotLakConsoUCCRE_FD_71149 | JGI IMG/M metagenome (GOLD analysis project Ga0076930, IMG submission 71149) | Hypersaline microbial mat communities from Hot Lake, Washington, USA - Hot Lake Consortium UCC-RE (version 3) (version 3) ...
GAAAAATAAACGTATACGCCATATTTTCCTGCATCCGTAATGCTTGGGCTAAAACGGGCAGAATTATTGCCGGCACTGCCTGCAAATAAAAAACTGGGACCATAGCCTCCCCTGCTCATCTTTTCCCAATCTCCGGAGAGGCTCACCTGTGCTTCATCGTCATTGTCCACCAAAATATCTGCCGTACTCCCATCTGCCAACGGGTTGGATTTCAGCTCTTCCTGAAGGGCTGGCACATCTACTTCCTGTACCGCCTGTTCCCCATCAATGGCCATACTGGCAGCCACGGCTGAGGCCTGCCCCAATACCATGAATACCGGCTCCATACGAATGGAACCAAAGGCAATATGACTGGCTGACATGGCTGCCGGTACAAATAGGTTTTTAGCTTCTTCACTTTTGGGAATAAGGGAGCGGTAAGCAATGGGATAGGGTCCAAAACCACCGATCTCCACATTACCTTCATTTTTGACCATCTTTTTGCCATCCTTTTCGATCACAATCCGCTGAATATTGTGGGAGTCCATGGTATAGGCCGCCATGCCGATGCCATCCTCCACCACTTCTTCTCCTACACAATTGGCCTGAGTCATCACATATTCACCTATCATTCTCCTCACTTCCCTTACATAAAGCTGCGGAGTCCAGTTTCCGTTGTCCACATATTCGTCTTTGGGATACCCCCATTCCTGCATCTGTTCCCGGATGGCTGCAGGAACCCGGGGATCGGTTTTGTAGAAATAAAGTAAGGATTTGGTATAATGGGTATGGGCATCGATGATTTCCTGTCTTCGCTCATAATCTGCCTCCGGATAATCGTGGTTCATGCCGATCATATCGGTAGAAAAACCGCCCCTGTTATTGATATCCGTTTTGTTATTCGGCATGTGGCTCCAGATAAAATAGTTGTTGAGGCTCTGCCGGTCGGGCTGGGCTTCAAAGAGCCGGACCAGCAGGTCAAACATGGAAGGATCATAGCCCTCAGGCTCGGTAATTTCTATCCTGTTGGCCGGATCATTGGTCAGACAAATGCGGTAATTGTAAGCCTGAATCTTATCATCGCCAGAGCCATCGGGCTGCAATTCATCCTCACTGATACCCCACAACAATCCGCTGGAAGGATCACCCGGTATTTTGTAAGGATCTATGCCATCCGGAAACTGGTGCCCGGTCATCAGTTGAACGCCATTATAGGTTTCACCATACACGGAATTGGCCTCTCTTCCAATGGCATAACTAACCCCTGACAAAGCCATCAGGTCTCCCTCATAGGTAGCATCAATGACCATTTCCCCTGCCACATACCGGTGATCAGCGGAAGGATTGCCGGACTTTTCCAATTCAATTTCCTGGATAAATCCATCTTCTTTATTGACACCTATGACACGGTAATCATATTGCACTTCTATGCCTGCCCTGTCCAGGTAATCCTGAAAGGTTTTTTTGGCCACACTGGGTTCAAAAATCCACTGTTCAAATTTGCCATAATGATCTCCCAACCTTCGGTAAAAATCCCTGGATAAGCCCGTTACGGCATATTTATTTCCGATATCCGTATATCCCAATCCGCCGGTAGTCAAGCCGCCTAAATGATGGCTGGGTTCAATCAGCACCACCGATTTACCCATGGTTTTCGCCGTGTAGGCGGCCATGATTCCGGCTGAATTGGCTCCATATACCACTACATCATAATTTTCTGCCTCAGTCTCTTTTTCAGTAGAACAGGAAAAGGTCAGCCAAACGAAGACAAAACAAAGGGATACAATTGGATTTTTCATGATTTTGGTTTTAGGTTAATTCATTCTTTTAAACAGCAGCAGCCTGACATCCATGACCTGGTTTCCAGGGATCTCCAGGGCTTTTAATACCATCTCGGACCTTCCTTTATTTAAATTGATCCTTCCCAGGTTCATGGGTTTAAAATCTTTCACATAGGATTCCATTCTTTCCACCCGGTCGTTTTCCATACCCCGGATGGGAGGGTCATGCGCCTCCAATACCTGTGCTTGCACCTGATTATCCCCGACTGAAAATTGGATCCTGGAACCCAGATTCTGCTCGCTACAGGTGTAATACAGTTCCACCTCAAATTCACCGGCTTCCATGACTTCCACATCCCAGGTGATTTTATCTGTTGTACTGGTCCAGTTGGTGAAAAATGAATCGTTGGGAAACCGGTTGCTGCGCTGTATATTGCCATGAGCTATTCCATCCCGGGCGGGCATTTGGGTGATAGAAGCGCCCGGGTATCCCAGGGTAAATGGCCTGTCCTTCCCATCCAACTCCGCAGCCATTTCCTGATCCCAGCTTATTTTCGCCTGAACAAGCTGTTGGGCAAGTTCCGGATATTCACCAGCGATATCCGTAGTTTGTCCCGGATCATTTACCATATCATAAAGTTTGGCATCCTTGTCCAGGCGGTACTGCTGGGTCCGGACACTGGTATTTCCATTCCAATGGCTGAAAATCATCCGGTCTTCCCAGGAGGGATTGTCCTCCAGCATGAGCGGTAGCAGGCTTTTGCCGTCCAGTGGCTTAGGGAATAAAGGTTCTAAACCAGCCAAATCCACCAGGGTCGGCAAGAGGTCGATGGCTCCAGCAATCTCTGTAATGGTCTTTCCCTGAGGAATCCTTCCCGGCCATTGGATAAAAAAGGGGCTGCGCACCCCACCTTCGTCAGTGGAACCCTTCCTGCCTTTCATTCCCCCATTCCATCGAAAACTGTTGGGGCCATTATCGCTGAGGTAAATCACAATGGTATGCTCTTCCAGGTCCAGCTCCTTCAACTTATCCATCACCCTTCCCACATTCCAGTCTATATTTTCACACATGGCAAGGGCTGCCTTGGTGAACGGAAGGTCTTCATTTCGATCTTCCGGCAAGACCATTTCCAATTCCCTTGTTTCCACTTTTTCCCACCATTGGTCCGGAACCTGCATGGGTGAATGGGGGGTATTGTAGGGCAGATAAACCAGAAATGGGGATTCCCGGTTGTTTTCAATGAATTCGATGGCCTTTGTGGTAAAGTCATCCACTACATAGCCTTCTCCCTGTACCATTTTTCCGTTTTCCTCCAGTGGTGGACTGAAATAATTTCCCCAATGGCCGGAACAAAAGCCATAAAAGTAATCAAAACCCCTTGAATTAGGGTGATAGGGATGCTGCGTGCCATTGTGCCATTTACCAAAGGCACCCGTAGCATATCCTGCTTGTTGGAACAGCTCAGCAAAAGTGGTTTCGTCCAAATCCAGCCTTTCCTCGCCTGCTGATGTGCCACTAACCCCTCCCCTCAGGTGGTACCTCCCGGTAAGTAACGCTGCCCGTGTAGGTGAACAGACCGGTTCCACATAAAAGCGATCGAAACTCACTCCATTTTGAGCTAGCTGATCAATGTTTGGTGTATGCAGGTTAGTATTGCCGCTATGGCTCAGGTCCCCCCAACCCTGATCATCTGATAAAAAGATGACCACATTGGGAACTGCGGAGCGATCCTGCTGCACAGGCTTTTGACAGCCCAGGCAGCACAGAAGGCTCAGGAAAAGAAAGAAAAAAGGCTTTCTCAGAGAAACCATAAACACTAGTTAGATGCAATCCTGTCTTCTAAGGTAAGGACTTGTCCATCATCCAGCAATCTTGCCTTCAAATCCTCATAGGAAAGGTCTTGTACGGGGATTCCCTGCTCCATAGCCATCACAGCTGCCGTGGTGGCGGATTGACCCAATATCATAAATACCGGCTCCATCCGGATAGACCCGAAAGCAATATGGCTTGCAGAAACAGCGACAGGAACCACCAGGTTTTGAATCTCCTCCTTCTTTGGCACCAGGGAACCGAAAGCAATTTCATAAGGCTGTGGAAGCGGAACACCTATATCCCCTTCATTGTGCACATGGCCATTCTCATCTACATACCGCTGTATATTGTGGGAATCGATGGTGTAAGAGCCCATTCCAACCGATTCAGGGGTGGGTTTTTTCTGCAACAATTCATTTTCCGTCATCACATACTTACCGATCATGCGGCGTGCCTCCCTGACATAAATCTGATGGGGCCAGTTGCCATTATCGGTAAACTCATCTTTGGCCAATCCCCATTTCTGAAATTCCTCCTGGGTTTCTTTGGGCACCCTGGGGTCATTGGCCACAAAATACAGCAGCCCTTTTTGGTAGTCCTCGTGCTCTTTGATGATTTCCTGTCTGCGTTCATAGCTGGCTTCGGGATAATCGTAGTTCATGCCAATATTATCCGAACTGAAGGGACCATGGTTGTTGGTATCGGTTTTTCGATTCGGGATCATGTCAAATTTACCGAACCATTCCCTCCAGCCTGCATCAAATATGCGGACCAGGAGCTCATATTGGGTGGAATCGTAATTTTCAGGTCGGGGAAAAGGAACCCGGTTATCCGGATGATTGGACATGCAGGTACGGAAGCAATACGCCTGAACTTTGTTATCACCCTCACCCTTGACACCCGGATCTTCTGCGCTAATCCGCGGCAACAGACCGGAAGAAGGGTCTCCTTTTGTCCAATAAGGGTCAATGGGTTGGTCCAGTACTTTAAAGTGGTGTTTGTGGTGGTAAACTCCGGTCTGTACGCCGTTCCATTCTTCGTCATAGACGCTGTTGGCTTCCCTACCCACGTGGTAACTTACACCGGCAGCTGCCATCAAATCTCCTTCATAGGTGGCATCGACAAACATTTTGCCTTTAAACTCTTTTCCGCTGAGGGTACGGATAGCGGTTATTTTCCCATCTTCCACCGTAACACCGCTTTCCCGGTCCAGCCATTCGTCACGCAACACTTCTATGTCCAATTCCTCTACCCACTCATCGTATACTTCCTCAGCCACATGGGGTTCAAAAATCCACATGGTACGAAATTCCCCGTCAATAGCCGGAGTTCCCTGGCCCTGATTGCCAAAATCAGCCTGATCTTCCCATTTCCAGGCATCATCTTCCTGGTATTTGTCATACACCCGCTGGTAAAATTCCCTGGAAAGGCCACCGATCACTTCCTTCTTTCCCGTATCGGTCCAACCCAGGCCTCCGGCAGTAAGACCTCCCAGGTGGGTATCCGGGGAAACCATAATCACGGTTTTTCCCATCTTCTTGGCCTGAATGGCCGCTGTTACGGCTCCGGAAGTACCTCCGTATACGATTACATCTGTGATTTCTTCCTGATCCTCAGCAGGGCTACAGGCCATAAAAGCCAGCAACATAAAAAAGGCCAGGAAAACATTTCCTAAATTATCTAACATTTTCATCATTTTTTGGGATTTAATGGGTACTAATTTCGTGTTATAACTTTTTGATCTTGATATTTTTAAACCATACCGGACCACCATGATCCTGCAGACCAATTTTACCATACAATTGCCTGGCAGTGGAGACACCATCAAACAATACCTCCCATCCTTCCGCTTTTTCGGCATCAGTCGGCCTGTTAGGTACTTCCTGCCTGGCTGAAACAGCTGTCTCCGGCATCTCTTTTTCCTTTCTGTCACCTGACCCGCAAGCACTTATGGTAAGGAAGATGAGGACAATATAAATAAATTTCTCTAGTTGCATAATGTCAAATGTATGGGTAAATGAATCCTATCCGAAGATTTAAACCTAATGTACAAGCTCCATCTTCTCCGGATCCCAGCCCATGATTTTTTTCTCAAAATAACTGATATTCCCAGCTTCTGTAGGTCCGGATGCCCGAAGTCCGAATACCGCATCCTCTACTACAGGTTTTCCCGTCCGGATGGAGTCAAAGAAATTGACAAAGTGTTCGTATCGATCTCCCTTGTAATCGGAAGGAACCTTGAATTCAAACTCGGAGGGGCCTACCAGAGAGGCTGTAGCTGGGTATTTTTTTTGGTGATCTGCCCTTATGGCCTCCTGCATGGCTTCGGGAAAACTGTTGAGGGACATCCCGGGGTCTTTGGGAAAGGGAGTTTTGCGTAAGGTAAGGCCGGTAAAGCCAATGGAAATATCACCCTCCGACCCAACGATCCGAAATAGAAAATTATCTCCTCCTCCACTGACCAGATTGGTTCTTAAAGCCAGGTTAAAGGCAGGGTGTTCTGGGGATTCGGGGTAATCGAATAAACCCAAGTGCAAGTCCGGTACATCCCGGCCATCTTTCCAGTATCGCAGGCCGCCTGTGGCCATTACCCGGTTTGGCCCTTTAGAACCGGTTACAAAGTGAAGCATGGAAAGCATGTGTACATACAGGTCCCCAGCCACACCGGTTCCATAATCCCGGTAATTTCTCCACCGAAAAAACCTAAGGGGATCCCAGGGCCGGTCAGGTGCCTGCCCCAGATAGGTATCCCAGTCTACTGTCTGGGGAGAAGCGTCCAGCGGAACGGTATATTGCCAGGCCCCTCTGGCACTGTGCCGATCGATTTGAGCCTCCGCAAAGTTAATCTCTCCAATTTCCCCGGCGGCAATCAGCTCCTTTGCTTTGGCATGTATGATGGAACTTACGTATTGACTCCCCACCTGAAATACCTTACCGGTCTTTTTTTGCATGGCGATGATGGCATGACCGTCTTCGGATTTTTGGACCATGGGTTTTTCACAATAGACGTGCTTCCCCTTTTCCATGGCATCCAAACATATTTTTTGGTGCCAATGGTCTGTGGTGGCATTGATCACGGCATCCACATCGGATCTTTCCAGGATTTCGCGGTAATCTTTGGTGGTAAACAGGTCCTTACCCCATAGCTCTTTTGCACGGACAAGCCTCCCATCGTAAAGGTCACAGGCAGCCACCACTTCCACTCCGTCCACCATGAGTGCCGTATTGACATCTCCGATGCCCATCCCTCCTGTACCGATCACCGCAATCCTGATCCGGTCATTGGCCGCAATATGTTTTCTTTTTCCTTTATCCAAAAATGAAACGGCCACTTTTGGAGAGGCAGTAGCCAGGGGTACTCCTGTGGCCACCATGGCAGAGGCACTGAGTTTTTTGATAAATGATCTCCTGGTGTTATCCCTTACATACTTCATGTGTTCAACGTTTAAGTATTTACCGGCCACTGGGTTTGAACCCCCTGAGACCGGATGAAATTTTGAAATTCGGTTAATAATTTGCTGTTGGACCTTACTTTTCTGGGTAGAATTTTTTTATTTTTTGCAAACGCTACCAACAAACCTACTGCTTCCCCAACACTCCATTCTACTGGTGCCAGCCGGTAACATCCGTTGGTAATATGGGTGGTTCCAATATTTTTACTGGCAGGAATCAGGTTTTCCATCCGAATGGGTAGCAGGGCTCCCAATGGGATCTGAAAGGGAAGCGGCCATAGCTGCTGCAAATCCCCCCAAGCCTCCACCTGCAACGATTATATCTGCCTTCAATTCTCCGCTTCTCTCCTCCGATTCTACCGGGTTTCCAAAAGCAGCAAACAAAGGGAAAGCGGTAGTAGCTATCCCCCCTGTTGATACAAGTCCTATAAAATCTCTCCTTTCCAATATTCCGTGTTTAATCCGCCAACAGCGTGCAGTCAGGCCTGGTGTCTGAATGAATCAATAATTGGGTTAATCATGTGCTAAAATCTGATTATCCTTCAGCAGCTTATCTTTCAAATCCCCGTACGGTACTTCTTGCACCGGTATATTTTGGTCAATGGCCAGTGCGGCGGCCGTAGCAGCAGACTGTCCCAAAACCATAAAGACCGGCTCCATCCGGATTGATCCGAAGGCCACATGCGTTGAACTCACACAAACGGGAACCAATAAATTCTCAGTTTCACCTTTTTTGGGGACAATGGCCCGGTAAGGAATGGGATAGGGATCTGGTACATGGGCTTCAAAGTTGCCTTCATTCTGCACATATCCATTGTGGTCCACATAGCGCTGCACCATGTGAGAGTCCATGCCATATGCCGCCAAACCCACTACATCGGCTACGGGGGGTTCCAGGCCTTCACAATCCCTCTGGGTCACCACATAATCGCTGCGCATCCTTCGTGCTTCCCGGATGTAAAGCTGTGGTGTCCAACCCTCCCTTGCTTCAAACTCATCCTTTGCCATTCCCCATTTGGATACCACATCCCTTACTTTTTGAGGAATGCGGGGGTGGTAAGCCAGTGTCCACATCAGGCCTTGCTGGTATTCCAGGTGGCGCTGTGCAATGGCCTCCCGCTCTTCATAGCTTGATTCCGGAAAATTGTGATTTTGTCCTACAAAGTCCGTAGAGAACCCTTTTTGGTTATTGGTATCCGTCTTTCGGTTGGGCATGGGGGTATTGATCCAGGGCACCAGGGGATCACCATAATGATACATTTTTTCCAGCGGTCCGGTGGCTGCCTCGTAATTTCTGAACAACAACTCGTATTCCAATTCTTTGTAGTTGTCGGGCTTTTCAAAAGGAATCCGGTTGTCCGGATGATCGGTCAGTGTCATTCGGAAACAATAGGCCTGAAGTTTATCATCAGCGGAACCATCTATACCAGGACCGCCCTCAATGATAAAAGGCAACAAACCGCTGGAAGGATTTCCTTTTTCTACATAGGGGTCTACTCCGGGAATGAAATTATGGTGGATGGCGTTACGGGAAACATTGTTTTTCAGGGTCCTGTTGTAATAATTGGCCTGAACACCATTGAGGGTTTCGCCAAATTCGCTATTGGCTTCTCTTCCTACCATATAACTCACTCCTGCTGCGGCCATCAGGTCACCTTCATAGGTGGCGTCCATAAACATTTTTCCCGAATAGGATTCTCCGCTTTCCATGGTAATGCTATTGATCCGGTTATTTTGGGACTTCACCCCGCTGGAACGATCCAGGCGCTTACCGGTAACCAGGGTGATTTTTTCGGCAGCCATCATTTGTTCATAAACCGCTTTGGCGGCGGTGGGTTCAAAGGTCCACATGGCGTCTTCTCCTTCTTTGGACCTCCCCTGATCCGGCCGGGTAAAATAGTCGGACCGTTCCTGCCAGTTCCAGTTGTCGGGATTGTCGTAGTAGCTTTTGATCCCTTGATAAAACTCCCTGGAAATTCCTCCAATGGCCTGTTTGTTACCAATATCGGTAGCCCCCAGGCCGCCGGTAGTAAGCCCCCCCACATGAGCAGAAGGCTCTATGAGGACTACAGATTTACCCATACGGGAGCTTTGGATAGCAGCGGCTACTCCGGCGGAAGTGCCGCCGTAGATAACGATATCAAAAGATTGGTTTTGTCCCTGAACCGGTGGAAGGGACAGGAAAGAAAAAACAAAACATAAGGTCAATAAGTAATTTTTCATCTGTTTATAATTTGATTTTTAATGGTCAGATGGAATCTTTAATGATTAAAATAATCATTGCCCTGTGTGTTTAATGATAATTTTAATCGTGTCGATTTCATGATTATTTATTTTAAAGAATGGAATTTAAGGAATTTTTACTAATCCAACCGCTGCTTTTGGGCGATCAATGCTGATTTTAATTGTTCATAAGGCAGCTCCTGAACAGTCAAGCCATGATCTATGGAAAGGGAAGCCGCAATGGCAGCAGACTGGCCCAATACCATAAAAACAGGTTCCATGCGGATGGATCCAAATCCAATATGGGTTGCGCTCAGGCATACAGGAACAAACAGGTTATTGGCTTCCCCCTTTCTGGGAATGATGGATTGATAGCTGATTGGATAAGGTCCCTGCACAGAGGCTTGCACATTACCCTCATTCTGCACGTAGCCATTGTGGTCTACATATCTTTGGATGTTATGGGAGTCCATACCATAGGCTGCAAGCCCTACAGCATCTTCTGCCACCTCAAGCCCTTCACAATGGTGCTGTGTCATCACATAATCACTGACCATTCTTCTGGCTTCCCGTATATACAGTTGGTTTTGCCAACCATCTTCCCGTTCAAACTCATCCTTACAGGTACCCCATTGGGATACCACATTCCGGATTTTTTCCGGCATTCTGGGGTGGTATGCCAGGCTCCACATCAAGCCCTTTTGATACTGACGATGTGCCTCCACTATTTTTTCCCTTTCTTCGTAAGAAGCTTCCGGATAATCGTGATTCTGACCGGTAAAATCCGTTGAAAAACCATGGTTGTTATTGGTATCTGTCTTGCGGTTGGGCATGGCAGAATTGATCCAGGGCAGTCTGGTTTCCCCAGCTTCATAGTTCCTGAAAAGCAATTCGTAATTGAGTTCGTCATATCCCGGAGGCTTTTCGAAAGGTATCCTGTTATCAGGATGGTCTGTAAGGCACATGCGAAAGCCATAAGCCTGAACTTTCTTATCCCCTGTGCCGTCAATTCCAGGGCCCTCTTCAATGATATAAGGTAATAAACCGCTTTCAGGATTACCTTTTTCCACATATGGATCCACCCCTGGCACAAAATTATGGTTGGCAGCATTTTTGGAAAGCTTTCCCTCCAGGGTAATGCTCCAATGATTGGCCTGAACACCATTCACGGTTTCCCCATATTCATCGTTGCTTTCCCTGCCTACGGTATAACTTACGCCAGCGGTGGCCATCAGGTCCCCTTCATAGGTAGCGTCCATAAACATTTTTCCTGAAAAAGTTTTGCCGCTTTCCATGGTAATGGATTGAATTTCCGGTCCTGATTTGGTCACACCCCGTGCGGACCTGTCCAGCCGCTCATTGTACACAATGTCAATGTCTTCTGCATCGATCATCTGACGATATACTTCCAAAGCTGCAGATGGTTCGAAAGTCCACATGGCATCTTCTCCTTCTGCTGTGCGGGTTTGGCCCCCATCCTGGTACTCCTGCCTGGATTGCCATTTCCAATGGACAGGGTTTTCATAGTGCTTTCTGATGTTTTGGTAAAATTCCCTGGCAATCCCTCCAATGGCTTGTTTGTTGCCAATATCTGTCTGTCCAAGCCCTCCGGTAGTCAAGCCTCCCAGTCGATGAGAAGGCTCGACCAGAACGACTGATTTGTCCATTCTTGAGGCCTGTATGGCTGCCGCAACTCCTGCTGAAGTTCCTCCGTAAATGACCAGATCATAAGATTTGCCTTGGGCCATTGTTGGTTGGACATTACCTGTCATCAGCAGGAATAATAAAGATAAAATCAAATAGTGCATGTTAGTTTGGGTTTTCTGGTTTGCTACTTATCGGTAATTACTCCAAGCGCTGCCGGTAAGTAAGTAATTCTTTTTCTAATACCTGATAAGGGACATCCTGCACACTGCCATTGGCATCCATCGCCAGGACAGCGGCCATACCGGCCGACTGGCCCAAAACCATAAATACAGGTTCCATTCGGATGGAACCAAAAGCAATATGGGTAGCACTCAGGCATACAGGTACCAGGAGATTCTTCGCTTCTTCTTTCTTTGGAACAATGGATCGGTAACTTATGGGATAAGGTCCAGGCACACTACCTTCCACATTCCCCTCGTTTTTCACAAAGCCATTGGCATCTACATATCGCTGAACATGGTGAGAATCCATACCATAGGCGGCCAATGCTATCGGATCCGCTGCTACTTCAAGTCCTTCGCAATGGCCTTGGGTCATGACATAATCACTCAGCATCCTGCGGGCTTCCCGAATATAGAGTTGCTCTGGCCAACCATCCTCCCTGCTGTATTCATCCTTGCAGGTTCCCCATTTAGATACTTCCTCCCTGACGATTTCAGGTATTCTGGGATGATAGGCAAGGGTCCACATCAGGCCCTTTTGGTATTCTCTGTGGGCTTCGATGATTTTTTCCCTTTCTTCATACGTTCCCTCAGGATAGGCGTAATTTTGTCCGATAAAATCGGTAGAAAAGCCATGTTTGTTATTGGTATCTGTCTTCCGGTTGGGCATGGCCGAATTGGCCCAGGGAAGGTAAGGCACTCCATAATCATACATGATCTGTACATCGCTGGCCGCTTCGTAATTCCGAAAAAGCAGTTCATAGTTTGCCTCATCATAGGTTTCGGGCTTTTCAAAGGGAATCCTGTTTTCAGGATGATCCGTAAGGGTCATCCTATAACAATAGGCCTGTATTTTCGAATCCCCACTTCCATCAATCCCCGGTCCCAAAGGCGAAATGAATGGTAGTAAACCGGAATCCGGATCACCCGGAACAATGTATGGATCCACACCGTCCACAAAATTGTGGTTCCTGCCATTCTTTGCTGGCTTTCCGCGTAAGGTGACTCCATAGGCATTTGCCTGTACACCATTGAGGCTTTCACCATATTGACTATTCGCTTCTCTGCCTATAGTATAGCTTACACCAGTAGCAGCCATCAGATCCCCTTCGTAAGTGGCATCAATAAATACTTTTCCAAAATATTGCTTTCCGCTTTCCATCGTCAGAGAAGTAATGAATTGGTTATCCATATTTACACCCATTTTTCTTTCCAGTCGCTCGCCAAATACGATATCAATTCCGTTTTCCTTCCTTATCATTTCCTCAAAAACATGCATGGCAGCAGAAGGCTCAAAGGTCCACATGGTTTCTTCTCCATCCTCAGAACGGGAATAGGCCACTCCTTTGTAGGTTTCCTTTTCCTGCCATATCCAGTTTTCAGGCTGATCGTAGTACAGCTTTATATTTCGGTAAAATTCCCTGGCTATTCCTCCTATCGCTTGCTTGTTTCCAATATCCGTTTGTCCCAGACCACCTGTAGTGAGCCCTCCCAATCTGTTTTCAGGTTCAATCAACACTACTTGCTTACCCATTCTGGCTGCCTGTATTGCGGCAGTGATACCAGCGGAAGTCCCTCCATAAACCACCAAATCATGGCGGCTAACCTGAGAGAAAACCTTAGGAGAGTAACAAATGCACAAAATGGAGCAGAGGAATATCGGGAGGAAAAAGACAAGACTTTTCTTTGCCCCTTTTCCCTGGGCAACATTAATAGCTAAGGGAAGGGATTCCTGCCCCAAACGTTTGGGGCAGGAATCCCAGAAATCATCAATTTTCAGCATCAGCTCCGGTATCAATAACCCGGATTCTGGGTCAATGCTGTATTGGTTTCCAACTCTATCCGTGGAATGGGCCACAGGTAATCCCTGCTGGGATTGAAATCGCGGGTTTCTACCACGACCATTTCATCTGCATTGCTGATATGGCCATAGCTGGGTGTTCCGATAGGGTCTATCATCGGAGGCTCATTGAGCCAGCCGCCTCCGCCGTAGCGATTTACCCTGCCTCGGTAGGGTCCCGGCATCACATCCTCGGCAATTCCCCATCTTCTGATATCGAAATACCGAAATCCTTCTATGCCCAATTCATGTCTCCTTTCCTTGCGGACCAGGTTTCTCAATTCCTCTTGAGTTTTACCACTTTCTATAACCGGCATTTGAACCGATTCCCTTTGTCTCAAGGCATTGATGGCATCGTATACACTTTCATCCAGCTGGTTTAATTCCACTTTGGCTTCGGCGTAATTCAGCAACACTTCCCCTAATCTGAAAATGGTCAGGTTCTGATCCGTAGAGCCCACGTCTGTGGGATAATTGGCCAGATCCACATGCTTGCGGTACAGGTATCCGGTAAAGGAGGCATAGGCATGCTGTGCCTCTATATTTTCTACCCTTACCGAATCATCCCCTCTGAATTCCCAGGTCATGGTACTGTCACTGTGGGTTTCAAATATCCAGTTTACCAGGCGGGAGCCAGGTACCACCAGGGTATAATCCAATCGGGGATCTCGGTTTTCAAAAGGATTTTGCGGATCGTACAGGGGCGATTCATCAATGGGCAATCCATCTATACAATCATAGGTATCCACCATATCCTGCGGCGGTTTTTTATTGGAATGACCCAATGCCATCCGTGACCAGAAGTTTCTGGGCATATTGTGTGTTTGCACCCCTCTCAGGTACTGTATCCGGGTAATTACCTCAGGGGAATTGTCCCCGGCAAAGGTAAACATCCCCTCGTAATCCGGATCTACGGCGTATGTCTCTGAATCCATAAGTTCTTTGGCAGCTGAAGCAGCCTCTTCCCAACGCTCGTTCCAAAGGGCTACCCGGGACATCATCGCCAGGACAGTTCCCTGCGTAATCCTGCCCTTATCCGAGGCATCCATAGGTAAGTAGTCCTTTATCTCGTTGAGTTCACTCATTACAAAATCGATTACTTCCGATTTTGGAGACCTGGGAGTTTGCGATTCCTCCAGCGTAAGCGTATTCGTCACCAAGGGTACATCCCCATATAATTCTGCCAGGTAGGCATAGAAATACGCCCTGATAAATCTGGCTTCCCCTACCAGCCTGTCATATTTAGCCGGATCCATTTCATCGCGCAGGTGGCTACCGCGGGAGGTGATAAAGTTGGTACGGTTGATCGCCCGGTAGAAGTGGGACCAGAAGCCATTGGTAAAACCATTGTCTGCATTTTGTTCACCTCTTCCCAAGGCTTGAAGCGGGCTTCCATTTCGGTCCCAGCCATCATCCGAGGCAAAATCAAAGGATAAAAACCAGGCGATTCCTGCAGGCCAGTACCAGAGGCGGTTATATACCCCAGTAACGGCCATTTCCAGTTCCGTTTCATTTTCAAAATAGGTCTCACTGGATGGAGAATCCAGTGGCATCCGCTCCAGAAATTCATCTTCACATGCCGTTGAGAAGAATAGAACGGGTAGTATTAGTATATATTTAAATAGATTTTTCATTGGTTCCTGCTGTTTAGAAGTTAACATTCAAGCCCATGGTATAGGTAGTCATCTGCGGGTACCAACCTCCATTACTGACCGGTGCTTCGGGATCATATCCTTCATAAAAATCCGTAATGGTAAACAGGTTTCTACCGCTCAGGTAGATACGTGCCCGCTGAATATTCAGTATACCAAGGACATTTTCAGGAAGGGAATAACCCAACTGCACATTCTGTCCTCTCAAATAAGCCGCATTACGCATCCAAAAGCTGGAGTTCTGTTCGTTGTTGGTTTGGTTCCAGGCCAATCGGGGAAAGGATGCATCCGTATTATCGGGTGTCCAGCGGTCTTTGTGCTGCTCCTGGACCGTTCCTCCCAGATAAAAGGGCATGATTCCCTGCCCAAACATGTAACCATCTGCTTTACCAACTCCCTGCAAAAACAAAGAGAAATCAAAGCCCTTGTAATCAGCGTTCAATCGAAGGCCAAAGGTATGTCTGGGAATGGGGCTACCTATTACGGCCAGGTCCCGGTCATTGATCATGCCATCTCCATCTACATCCCGGTATTTGATGTCTCCGGGTGCTACATTCCCAAATTGGTCGGCATGATTGTCCACTTCCTCCTGACTTTGAAACAAACCTTCGGAAATGTATCCGAAAAAGGAACCGATGGGGTAACCTTCCCTGTTTACGGTCAGGCCGGTATTTTCTATACCCCGCATGTCAATAATTTCATTCCTTACGTCGGAATAGTTGACCATGATGCTGTAATTCAGGTCTCCTACCTTGTTGCGGTAATTGACCATCAATTCATAGCCGTTGTTTTTCACCTCCCCGGCATTCTGAAAAGGTGCACTAAGGCCAATGGTCTGCGGAATATTCAATGCCAGCAAGATGTCTTTTGTTCTTCTCATGTAATAGTCCGCCGCTACATCCAACTTGCCCCAGAGGTTAAAATCCAATCCGATGTCGGTGGTTTCTGTCAGCTCCCATTGGATGGAGGAATTGGCCATGCTATTCAAGGCTGCTCCCGGAGCATTGGCGCCGTCAAACACGTAGTCCTGTGCTCCTCCTCCAAGGGACATGAAGGCGGCAAAGGGGTATAAACCAATATTTTGGTTACCCAACTGCCCCCAGCTTGCCCTCAACTTCAACTGGTCTATGATACTGGAAGTGCCCTGCATGAAACTTTCTTCCGAAATTCTCCATCCGGCAGAAAAGGAAGGGAATACCCCTACCCGGTTGCCTTCAGCAAAACGCGAAGAAGCGTCCCTACGTACATTTCCTTCCAGCAAATACCTTTCATCATAATTGTAAGTCACCCTGCCGAAAACAGATTGTAAAGCCCAATGGGAAGCGGCCCCTCCCGTTTGTTCATTGGCCCGGTTACCTGCATTGATCTGCTGGTATTGTGGTAGTGGGAATACTTCCCGGTAAGCAGAGATCCATTTATTGGTCTGGTCTTCCTGCTGGTAACCGGCTGTAACACCCAGCGTGTGTACCTCATTGAATGTTTTGTCCATGGTAACAATAGCCCGGATGTTGTTGTACCATTCCCGGTCATACCTTTCTGTTAGGGAATTTCTCTGGGGCACAAAATGCGTAGGGGTCTCCCCATCCCTGGCATAGGTTTGGGTAATATTGGAGAAGCTTTTGGTATGTGGGTTCCAGAACTTGGGGGCATACATCAGCTCAGCGGACAGCCAATCGGTAATTTTGTAATCCAGGCGAAAGTTAAGAATGGCATCCAGACTTTCTACTGTCCGCAGCCCACCATCTTTGGCCCTGGCCAGTGGATGATCCCCATTCCAACCTTCTCCATAGCGACCATTGGAGAGAAGTCCCACTTCATTGGCCGGAATTCTGCGCATCCAGTGGAATACGTACCCGGTGCCGGAGGAGGGTTCCCGCTGGTAAGCCCTGCGTAAAAATATATCTGTAGACAGGGTCAGCCTATCCGAAACATTGACATCAGAGTTGAGTCTGATGTTAAACCGGTTAAAATCTGTATTGGGGATGATCCCGTCCTGGTCCAGGTAACTGATAGATCCAAAAATCTTGGCTTTTTCACTACCTGCATTGATGCTCACATTGTGGTTTTGCATGAAGGCCGTATTCTTTAGGGTCAGGGCCTGCCAATCGGTGTCCGGATACCGGTCTGAGGGCATGCCCGCCCGGTAATCGGCAAGGAATTGTTCAGAGTATTGGGGGTCATTGCCCACATTGGTAAAAGCTTCATTGGCCAGTTCCATGTGATCCAGGGCTCCTACGATTTCCGGCATGCGAGTGGGGACCTGGAAACCGGCATACATGTTATAATTCACCCTTACGCCTTCCACACCTCTTTTGGTGGTAATCAGCACCACCCCATTGGCTGCACGAGCCCCATAGATGGCCGCCGAAGAGGCATCTTTCAATATGGAAATATTTTCTATTTCATTCGGGTCAACATTGTTCAGGTTGGTTTCTACCCCATCCACCATGATCAGGGGATTGGAGTCACCCAAGGTACCTAAGCCCCTGATTCGGATAGCCCCTCCATCTGATCCGGGCTGTCCACTTCTCTGGGTGATGGTCACCCCTGGTGCGATTCCCTGCAATGCCATGGAGGTTTGTCCTACCGGCTGATTGACAATGTCTTCCGAAGTTACCGTGCTTACTGCCCCGGTAAGGTTCACCTTTTTCTGTGTTCCATATCCCACGACCACGATTTCATCCAGTGAGGATAAGTCTTCCTCCATGGTTACAGTGATTTCATTTTGGTTACCCAGCTCAATCCGCTGGGATTCGTAGCCGATGTAGGAAATCACCAGAATGGCATCATCTGGCACATCCAGGGCAAAATTACCGTCGATATCCGTAGCCGTACCAATGGTGGTACCCTCCACCAATACGGTGGCACCCGGAATTCCTTCTCCATTAGGATCCAGGATCCTGCCACTGATGGGGCGTTCCTCTATTAAAATTTTTATGGGTGCTTTGGGGGTCTGGTTTCCCCGGGCAACATAGATGGAATTGTCTACCTGCTTGAATTTCAGATTGGCCCCCAGTGCTATATCCATCAGCAACTCATTCACTGATTGCTTTTTACTTTTTAGTTCCAACAAGGAGCTGTTGTCCAGAATATCCTCCGGTAATACGAAATGATAGTCTGTATTTGCTTCCACTAAATGGAAGATTTCTTCAAGTCTCCATTCCGACGTTTTCAGGCGGACATAGGACTCGTCTATGGGCTTGATCTGGGCACTGATTTCATGTGCCATCAATGTAGTCATCAACAAACATTGAAGAACCAAACCATACAATAGGTTTTTCGATACCATTTTGATTAGGTACAGTAATTTTCTTTTCATAATTTTAAAGGATTTTGAGTTTTACACTTTAAAGTCGGCAGGGCAAAGCAATTCATTTGGCGATGGAGGTTTTGTCCTGCATTTTTTGTTTCATAGGCTGTTCTTTTTTAGGATAATTTCTTTTTGATTGATGCTGAATTCAAAGCCCAGAGAAAAGCCCAGGCCGGTAAGTACATCTGTCAGGTTTTTATTTCTGAAAGTTCCAATCACCCTGCGGTTCACATTTATCCGGGGGTCAATTTTCATGGCTACCCCATACCATCGTTCCAAATCTTCCAAGATAATTTTCAGGGGTTTTCTGTCAAAAACAAGTATATTTTCTTTCCAGCCAGTGACTTCCTCCAAGTCAAATTTCTCCACCCTTAATTCCGGTGAAGTATCTTTCTTGACTATTCTGGCCAATTGCCCCGGTTCTAATTCCACTGTGTTTTGAGCACCTTCCACAGCAACCCTACCCTCTGTAAGGGCTACCGCAAACTCCCCTGATCTGGCATAGGCATTAAACCTGGTGCCCAAAGCCCTGGTAATCAACCCATCAGACTCCACCCGGAAAGGCTTCAGGGAATCTTTGGCTATCTCAAAAAAAGCTTCCCCGGATAAACGAATCCTCCTTTCTTCAACACCATATAAAGATGAAAATGAAAGTGATGAATTGGCATTCAGCGTGATTTTGGTATCATCGGGAAGGGTAAGCCGCAGTTTTTCACCTTCCGCAGTACTTCTCTCTATCATTCTTTCTGCAAGTACAGGATCTGGATTTTTGTATTCCACAGACTGCACAAAAAAATAAGTACTTGCTAGAAGCAACAGCAGGCTGGCTGCAACTTTCCAATACTTAAGCCAGGGCTTTAAGGGTCTGATTCTGGAGCCGGGAAAAATTCTGGAGTGAATCTTTTCCAACAGCAATGGATAATCTGTATCATCCTTTGAATTTGGCTCCACCTGTTTCCAATGGTCACGAAGGAAACGATCGAATTTTTCCCTGGCATTATCCTGCTCCAGCCATACCATTACCTCCTTGCGTTCGGCAGTACTGGCTGTTCCATTTAAAAATTTTATGAGCAGGTCTTTTTCCACTGGGTTTAGGGTATTTTGTATGTATAAAACACAAGCAAACCCATTTACTTAATGAAGGGGAAAAAATAATAAAATAAAATTTAAAATTAGGATAAAGTATTTTTTTTAAAATTTAATTTCGGCTTATGTCCATTTCATATAATTATAAAAAATATATACCTGTAAAAATCAGCCATGAAAAAGAAGGGTGATGCAGTAAGCCCTTTTTGAGAGATTTAGAAGCCAGGTAAAGGTGGTGTTCAATGGTTCTTTTGGAAAGGTTCATCTGCAGCGCAATCTGATCGCTGTTCAACCCCTTAAATTTGTTCAATTTAAACACCTCCTGCTGCACTTTGGGTAACCTTCCAATCATCTCCAATGCCAGTTCTTCCAATTCCTGATAGGCCAAGGTAGCTTCCGGGTCCTGCGCTACAGGTATTTGTTCAATAGCAGCGGTTTCCAGACAACATTCCTTTTTCCTGTCTCTGATATGGTTGTACATATAGAATTTTACAGCCTGGAAAAGGTAACTTTTGAAAGATTTTGATTCATCCAGCTTTTTCCTCCTCTCCCAAATTCTCACAAATATTTCCTGTACGGCTTCCTCTGCCAGGTGCTGGTCGGTAAAGAAAGTTAATGAGAAAGCCATGAGTTTTTTGGCATACCTGAGGTACAATTCGTCGAATGCCTTGACATCCCCTTGTCTAAGGCTAATGAGTAATGCTTCGTCCGTAAGATTTTCCAGCAATCCCATGGTCAATAGTTATTTGGGTTTGGTTCGGTAGTAGTCAGGCGACATAAGTAGGTAAGGTTTGCCTTCACAATATACCTTTTTTTATAATGAATAAAAAAATTCCTGTTTGAGAGAATCGCCCGCAAAAACTTACTTTCCTGTTTTATCTGTGATCCAACGGATGGCATAATACTCGCAGCTACCTTTACCTGCATTGCGGATGCCATGCGGGTCAAAGGCCGCCAGGTAAATAACCGAACCCGCTCCCAGGCGGTAGGGTGTACCATTGATCAACTCCTCCACTTCCCCCTGCAAGACCAAAATGATCTCTTCATCAGCATGAACATGGGGATCGTGGCTTTTTCCCCCTTCTTTTAGCGTCGTTATGTGCATTTCCAACTCTGTAAGGGTCTCGGTAGGGGCTTGCATCACATCCCTCCTGCCACCTCTCGCATTCTGACGGAATGTCATTTCATCATAATCAAAAAGCAGGGGATGGGTATCCTTGGGTGCCAGCTCATCTGCCACTTTTTCTGCCTCCCATTCAATGATAAAAAAGGAAGCCTTTTCTTTATTTCCAACCGCTATCTTCAGCTGCCTATCGGCAGGAATCCAGCCCACGCTTCTTGGGCCGAGCATGGCTTTTTCTCCACTCATATCCAGGGAGAGCAGCCCTTCACCCACCAGCACCAGGTGCTCTGAGCCGGTATTCAGGTCCATGGTTTCCGAATCCTGCAGGGTATAATGGACGATCCGGAAGTTGTCCAGGGTCTCGGTAGGCCAGTCCATCAATTTCCGCTCTTCCTCTACTCCCTCAATGGTAGCAGGCATCATTTTCCATTCAAATACGGCTGATGGATGAGGCAGCCGCTGTGCCATTCCAGTGTTCAAAGCCAAAATACATATATAAAAGAGCCATTTTTTCACGGTACAAGTTGGGTTTATTTGGTTAATTGAAAGCTTTGGGAAATGTAAAACTATTTGGGTATTAAAGCAATTATTTTTTCCACTCAGCCACGTAATTCCCAAACCTACAAGACGCAAGGGGACATTCAGATGGCCTTGGCTTCAAAGCATCTCTTATTAAACGACTTAATCTTCACAGGATATCGAACCTGCCAGGTCCGACGGGGCTACCTGTTTCAAAACGGGCAATTTCAGATTAATTTGACCTGCGCTTGGCTTTTTCCCAGGTACTTTTTTGGGTACCCCTTAAAAAACGGAGCAATCCCGCAATGACAGCATAATTCATCAGGCAAAAATAAAAAGGAATGAAAAGTAATTTGACCTTTATTTTTCTATTTTCCAGAAGATAGCCGATAAAAGCAGCAAAATAAAACACTACCTGAGCTATCATCAACAATTGATAAATCCATCCCAGCGGCCACAACAGGGTGTTTAGAAAAAAGATCAGGATCAACAAAAACGGAGTAATGGTCCACCTCAATACCCTATGGGATAGATATTGAAAAAATAAAACCGGATGGTTGATTGGAGTAATCTTAAAAAACAGCCTTTGCATGGACTGCCATCCGCCCGCACTGATCCTTATCTTTCTTTTGAGTTCCTCCTTTATGGAATCCGAAGCCGTCTCCATGGCATAGGCTTCGGGTTCATATACGATCTTATAACCCTTGGAAGCAATCAATAAGGACTGCATGAAATCATCGAGAATGGTATCTTCCGGCAAAGTCTCATATTGGGAGGATCTAAAGGCTACCAACTCGCCGGCTGCACCAACAGCCGAGTACAATGCAGAATCCAGCTTCTTCAGGAACGATTCATATTTCCAATACATGCCTTCACCTGCCGCACTGGCTTCTTCCGTTTCCTCCATCATTACCCGCTTCTCCCCGGAAACACAACCTACATTTTCGAACTGAAAATGCCGGACAATATTCCTGATTGCTGCTTCATTGAGCAGGGTATTGGCATCAGTAAAAATCACAAAAGGGGTTTTGATGATTTCCATCGCCCTGTTTTCTGCGGCAGTTTTGCCGGCCCGGCGATCCTTATGTAATAAGCTTACCTCAGGATAATCGGCCAGAACTTCCCTGAAATTATCGGTTGATCCATCAGTGATAAAAAATATTTCCAGATTTTCTGCTGGATAATCCAATGAAAGACAATTCTGAACCTTTTCCCTGATGATATCTGCTTCATTATAACAAGGGATC
>Ga0076930_100860_pt1 | contig 21814 bp, 25 predicted proteins | sample HotLakConsoUCCRE_FD_71149 | JGI IMG/M metagenome (GOLD analysis project Ga0076930, IMG submission 71149) | Hypersaline microbial mat communities from Hot Lake, Washington, USA - Hot Lake Consortium UCC-RE (version 3) (version 3) ...
CACCTCGTTCTCTGGCGGTTGCTCAGCCACCTGCCCTCCTTCATCGGCGGATCACTCCTCGGGGGCATCGACGTCGCACGGCGGGCGCTGTCGCCCGGGATGCCGCTTGCGCCCGGCTGGGTCGAGGTGCCGGTGCATCTGTCCGACGGCGGGCGCGTCGCGATGGGGGCAGAGCTTTCGCTCATGCCGGGAACCCTCGCCGCCGGCGTGCGCGGCGACCGGCTCCTGATCCACCTTCTCGACACGGAGGCGGATTTCGAGAAGGCGATCCCGCGCGAGGAGGCGGCAATCGCTTCGATGATCCTCGACGACGAGGGGAAGGGGCGCGGCGGATGACGGCCTGGCTCTCCTTCGTGGCCCTCGGTGTGCTCGCCAGCCTCGGCGCGGCGCTCCTGCGGGTCTGGCGGGGGCCCGGTCGCGCGGACCGGATGATGGGGGCGCAGCTCGCCGGAACGGGCGGAGTCGCCGTCCTGATGCTGCTTTCCCCGGTGGAGGGCCGGGCCACGCTCGATGTGGCGCTCATTCTCTCGCTCTTCGCGGCCCTGGCGGCCGTGGGCTTCGTGAAGGCGGTGAGCGCCGACGGCGGCGGCGATCCCGAAGAAGACGACGATCAAGAACCACTTGCCGGAGAGTCCGATGGCTGACTACGCGACATACGCCTTCACCGCGATCGGACTGTTCTTTTTTCTTGCGGGTTCCGTGGGTTTCCTGCGGTTTCCGGATGTCTTCAGCCGACTGCACGCCCTGACGAAGGCGGACAATCTCGGCCTCGGCTTCATCGCGCTCGGTGTCACCTTCCAGGCCGGAAGCTGGCGCGACGTCGCACTTATCGTTCTCGTCTGGGCGCTGATGCTCCTGGCCGCGGGAACGGTATCGCAACTGGTAGCGCGTGACGCGCTGCGGGAGCGGGACGGGCGATGACGCTGGCGCTCGATGCCGCCCTCTGCGCCCTGATACTCGCGGTGGCGCTCGCGGCAGTTCTGGGGCGCGGAGTGTTTCGGGCGATCGTCTTCTTCGTGGTCTACGGCCTCCTGCTGTCGCTGGCCTGGGTCCGGCTCGGCGCGGTTGACGTGGCGCTGGCCGAGGCGGCGATCGGCGCGGGGCTGACCGGGGTGCTGTTCCTCGCGGCCTTCGGGCGACTCGCGCGCACGGGCGCCGAAGCCGAGCCACCGAAAGGACCGTTCAACCTGCCCGCCGCACTCGCCTCCGCGGCGCTGACCGGGATCCTCGCCTGGGCGTGGTTCGTCCTGCCCGTGCCCGACCGCCCGGGCCCCGAACTCGCGGAGGCGCTGCCGCGCGCGGGCGTCGGAAACCCGGTGACGGCCGTGCTCCTGAACTTCCGCGCCTGGGACACGCTTCTGGAAAGCGTCGTTCTGCTCGCCGCTCTGGTCGGGCTTTGGATGCTGGCCCGCGACGCGGCGTGGGACGATCGCCTCGGACTGCCGCAGCACGTCCGGCCCGGCGGCGTCATGGCGAGCTTCGGGCGAGTCCTGCCGCCCGTCGGCGTGCTCGTGGGCGCATACGTCGTCTACATCGGGGCCGACCTGCCGGGAGGCGCGTTCCAGGGCGGAACCGTCCTCGCCGCCGTGGGGCTGGTCGCGGCGCTCGCTGGCCTGATCCGACCGCCGCGCATCAGCGAGCGGGCCTGGCGGGTCGCGCTCGTCGCCGGACCAGCGGTCTTTCTGGCGGCGGGCCTCGCAGGTGCGGCGCTCGGAGCGGGGTTCCTGACCTTTCCGGAGGTCGTGGCGGGCGGCGCGATCTTCGCCATAGAGGTCGCCCTGGCAGGCTCTATCGCGGTGACGCTCGCCTTCCTCGTCATCGGCCCGCCGGAGGAAGGGCAGCGTCCGTGACGGGGATCACGCTCTACGGGCTGATGGGGGCGGCGCTGATCGGCGTCGGCTTCTTCGGGCTGATCGCGTCGCGGCACCTCCTGCGCCGGGTGCTCGCCTTCAACTTCGTCGGATCCGGCGTGTTCATCTATCTCGGCGCGGCCGGAGCGCGAACCGGTGAAGCCGATCCGGTGCCGCAGGCGCTGATCATCACGGGCATTGTCGTCGCGCTGTCGGCAAGCGCGCTCGCTGTCGGGCTCGTCGTGGCGCTCGCCCGGGCGCGCGGTCGTGCCATGCTCCCCGAGGAGGACGAGGCGGCGTGAGCATGCTGGTCCCAGTGCTCGCGCTCCCCCTCGCTGGCGCGCTGGCCGCCGTGGCGCTGCCAGACAGGGCGGCGCGCGGCGCGGCGCTCGGGGCCTCGGCCGCAACCCTGGCCGCGGCCCTTGCGCTGGCCTTGTCGCTGTCGTCGGAGGGTGTCATGCGGCTGGTGCTCGGAGGCTGGGCGCCGCCGGTCGGCATCGTGCTCGAGGCCGACGGGCTTTCCGCCGCACTCCTCGTGATGACGGCCCTCGTCATGTCGGCCGCCGCGCTTTCCGCGCGCCGGACGCTCGCGCCCGGGACGTCCGGACCGCGCGCGGCCTTCGGTTTCTGGCCGCTCATGCTGCTCCTGTGGACGGCGCTCAACGCTGTGTTCCTCTCGCGGGACCTCTTCAACCTCTACGTGGGAATCGAGCTTCTCAGCCTCGCCGCCATCGGGCTCGTCGCCATCGGCGGCAAGCCCGAAGCGCTGGCGGCGGCGATGCGATACATGCTCTTCGCTCTCGCGGGCTCGCTGCTCTACCTCGCGGGCGTGGTGCTGGTCTACGCCGCACACGGTGTGCTCGACATCGACCTTCTCGCAACCCGGACCCCTGCCGGGACCGACTCGCTCGCGCTCGCGCTGATGACGGCGGGGCTGATGGCCAAGACCGCTCTCTTCCCGTTCCACGTCTGGCTGCCGCCCGCCCACGGCGCGGCCCCCGCGCCGGCCTCGGCCATCCTGTCGGGTCTCGTGCCGAAGGCGTCCTTCGCGATCCTCCTGCGGCTCTGGTTCGAGGCGATGCCCGACCGCGCGAGCGACGGGGCGCTCATTCTCATGGCGCTCCTGGGAACGGCGGCGGTGATCTGGGGCAGCCTCCGTGCTCTTGTCGAGACGCGACTGAAGCTCATCGTCGCCTATTCGACCGTCGCGCAGATCGGCTACCTGTTTCTCGTCTTCCCCCTCGCCGGTGGCGCCGCCGGCGCGATGCCCTGGGCCGCCGGGGCCTGGACCGGCGTCATCTTCCTCGCGCTCGGCCACGGCCTCGCGAAGGCGGCCATGTTCCTCGTCGTGGGCCTGTGGATGGACGCGGCAGGCAGCGACCGGCTGGAGAACATGCGCGGGCTCGCGACAGCCATGCCCATGACGGCCTTCGCCTTCGCGCTCGCGGCGGTGACCCTCGTCGGCCTGCCCCCGTCGGCCGGGTTCACGGGCAAGTATCTCCTGATGACCTCGGCCTTCGCGGCGGAACAATGGGCCTGGGCGCTGGTGATGGCCGTCGGCGGTCTCATGACGGCCGCCTATCTCTACCGGCCCCTCGCCATGCTCTTTTCGCGAGCGGAGGCGCTGGCCGCGCCGCTTCCCTCGCGCGCCGGGCAGGCTGTGCCGCTGGGCCTCGCGTTGCTCGCCATCGCGCTCGGCATCGTCTCGGACGCGCCCTTCGCGTTCCTCGCGATCGGCCGGCCCGAGGCGGCAGAGGCGTTCCCGTGAGCGCGGTCCTGCCCATCCTCCTTCTTCTGACCTCGCTCGTGCCCGCGGGGATCAGCTTCTTTCTGAAGGAGGAGAGATATCTCCTGCGCAACGCGCTCAACCTCGGCGGGGCGGTGCTGAAGGTCGCGCTGATCGTCGCGATGCTGCTGGCCGTCGCGGGGGGCGCCCTCTACGAGACATCGCTCCCGCTCGCCCCGGGCCTCGTGCTGCTCCTGCGGATCGACGCGCTGGCGCTGCTGTTCGTCTCGCTATCGGCGGCGCTATGGCTGCTCACCACGATCTACGCCATCGCCTATCTCGGAACCAAGCCGCAGCAGTCACGGTTCTTCGGCTTCTTCAGCCTGTGCGTCTTTGCGACGACCGGCATCGCGCTGTCCGGCTCGCTCATCTCCTTCTTCATCTTCTTCGAGCTCCTTACGCTCAGCACGTGGCCGCTCGTCGCCCACAAGCAGGACAAGGCATCGCTCACGGCCGCACGCAGCTACCTGCTCTATGCCCTGCCCTGCAGCACGCTACTCCTGCTGGGCATCGTCTGGCTCGAAAGCGCCACCGGACCCGTCCTGTTCACCGAGCCCCCGGACCTCTCCGGCCTCGACCCGGCGAGCCAGAGAGCCATCTTCGCGCTCTTCATCGCGGGCGTGGGGATGAAGGCCGCCATTGTGCCGCTGCACGGCTGGCTGCCCTCGGCCATGGCCGCGCCCGCCCCGGTCTCGGCCCTCCTGCACGCGGTCGCGGTGGTCAAGGCCGGCGCCTTCGGGGTGATCCGCGTGGTCTACGACGTCTTCGGCGTCGGCCGCGTCGCGGAACTGGGCGTGGGCACCCCGCTCGCGATCCTCGCATCGGTCACGATCCTCTGGGGGTCGGTTCAGGCGCTCCGGCAGAACGAGATCAAGAAGCGGCTGGCCTATTCGACCGTCAGCCAGGTCAGCTACATCGTCCTCGGCGCGGCACTGGCGAGCCCCTTCGCCGTGATCGGCGGGCTCGCGCATCTCGTGCACCAGGGGCTGATGAAGATCACGCTGTTCTTCTGCGCGGGCATCTACGACGAGCGCGCGGGCGTGCGCGCCGTCGCGGGGCTCGACGGGCTCGGGCGGCTGATGCCCTGGACCTCGGCCTGCTTCTCGCTGGGCGCTCTGGGAATGATCGGTCTGCCGCCTCTCGCCGGGTTCGTGACCAAGGTCTATCTCGGCGTCGGCGCGCTGCAGGCCGGGGCGCCCTGGGTGCTTGCGGTGCTCGGGGTCTCGACGCTTCTGAATGCGGCCTATTTCCTGCCGCTTCTCTACCGCCTGTGGTTCCGGGATCCCGCGCCTGATGCCAGGGGCGACGAGAGAGCCCCGGCGCTGGTGGTACCGGCCGTCATCGCGGCGCTGGCCGCCCTCGGGGCCGGAGGGCTTGCGGCCTCGGCCGTAAGCCCGCTGGGCTGGGCGAGCCTGATCGCGGAGCGAGAGTACCTGCGATGATCCTCTGGACCGGCCCTCTCCTGCCGCTCGCGGCGCTGGTCTGGCCGCTCCTGCTCGCCGCGTTCATGGCGGTGCCGGGGATCCGGACGCGCGCGGTGCGTCTCCTGCCGCTGGCGCCGCTCCCGGGCCTCTGGCTGGCCCTGTCGGAGACCGAGGCCATGACGACCGCGCCGAACCTCCTGCTGGGGGTCACTCTGGGGCTCGAGCCGGGCGCGCGTCTGCTCCTCGGCATGGCGGCTGCGCTCTGGTGCGTCGCGGGCCTTGCCGCGCAACCACTGTCCGGCCGGCCCAACGCGGCGATCTTCTCGGGCTTCTGGTGCGTGACGCTCGCCGGCAACCTCGGAGTATTCCTCGCGCAGGACGTGGCGACCTTCTATGTGGCCTTCGCCGCGGTCTCGCTGGCCTCGTGGTTTCTGATCGTGCACGACCGGACACCCGAGGCGCTGAGAGCCGGCCGCGTCTACATCGTGATCGCGCTCGTGGGCGAGGTCGCGATCCTCCTCGGCCTGCTCCTCGGCGCGGAGGCGGCGGGCAGCATCGCGGTCGCGGAGGTGCGCGCCGCGATCGGCGAACCGGCCGCGGCACTCCTCGTGGTCGGCTTCGGCATCAAGGTGGGGCTCGTGCCGCTTCACGTCTGGCTGCCGCTCGCCCACCCGGCCGCCCCGGTCCCGGCCTCTGCGGTGCTCTCGGGAGCGATCGTAAAGGCCGGGCTCGTCGGCATGACGCTTCTGCTGCCCGAGGACGCGAGCGGCCAGGTCGTGACCGGTCTCGGGCTGGCCGGCGCCTTCGGCGCTGCGATCTGGGGTCTCACGCAGGCAAACCCGAAGGCGGTGCTCGCCTATTCCACGGTCAGCCAGATGGGGCTGATGGCCATGCTGGTGGCGGCGGGCAACGCGCCGCGCGAGGCGGTCTTCTATTTCGCGATGCACCACGGGCTGGCGAAGGGGGCGCTCTTTCTCCTCGTGGGCGTGATGCTCGTCTCGCACGCACGCTGGCATCGGACGCTCTGCCTCGTCCTCGCGGCGATCGTCGCGGCCTCGGTGGCCGGCGCACCGCTCACGGGCGGGGCGCTTGCGAAGGCGGCGGTCAAGCAGGAACTCGCCGGATGGGCCGTCCTCGCGCTCAGCCTCAGTTCCGTCACCACGAGCCTCGTCCTGCTGTGGTTCCTGGTCCGCCTGCGTCGGGTGAACCCGTCGGGCGAAGGGCGCGGCTGGTTGGCGCGGTTCTCGCTCCCGGCGATCCTCGGCGCGCTCGCCCTCGCGGCACCCTGGGCGCTCTGGCAGGACTGGACGGGTCTCGCGCACGGATACCCCGCGAGGCCGGGAAACCTCCTCGACGCGCTCTGGCCGGTGGGCGTCGCTCTGGTGATCGCACCGGCTCTCGTCAGGTGGTCGCTGCCGCGAATGCCCCCCGGAGATATCCTTCTGGTCATTGCCCCGCCCAAGCGCGGCGGATTCCGGCAACCGGCGCTGCCCACCTTCAAGACCGGCTTGCCGGGGGTCGGGCCGGCTTTCACGGCGGGCAGGTCCGGCCTGGAAAAGGCTATGTCCCGATGGAGCAGGTCGGGCTGGCTCCTCCTGATGCTGATCCCGTTGATCTTCGCCCTGCTCGCCTGACCCGCCGCGCCTTTGCCGGCAGACAGGTCGAACCCGTCTCGGCCGTGCATCCTCCGCTCGTATCGAAGGGGCGTTCACGATCAGCGCCGGCGGTCCGTCGATCAGGTGTGATCGAAAGGGGGGACAACAGGATGAGACACAATGCAGAAACGCATTATCTTCTTGGTTGTAATATATTGTTTCGAAGAATTTGGTGCGGGTGAGAGGACTCGAACCTCCACGCCTCTCGGCGCCAGAACCTAAATCTGGTGCGTCTGCCAGTTCCGCCACACCCGCATGTCCGAGGGGGTGTTTAGGGCCAAACCGGGCGTCTGCCAAGCGTATGGCAAAGCGTATGGCAACCCGTATGGCAAAGTGTAAGGCAGGTGCTCAGAGATCCAGCCTGCGAAACACCTTCGGCAGCGCTTCGGGGATGTCCTCGGCGATGAGCCCCGGGCCGAACGACAGCGCACATTCGACGTGCAGCCAGGCGGCCGTTTCGGCGGCGGCCATCGGCGCGAACCCCCGCGCCAGCAGCCCGGTGATGAACCCCGTCAACACGTCCCCCGCCCCGGCGGTGGCGAGCCACGGGGCGGCGCGGTCGTAATGGGCAGAGTTGATCGAACAGCGCCCTTTGGGGTCGGCGATCACTGTGTCGGGGCCCTTGAAGAGCAGTGTGCAGCCCGCCCGTGCCGCCGCCTCGCGGGTGGCGTCGACCTTGGAATAGGCGGGGCCTGTCGTCGCCGGGGCGTCGAGCTTCTCGGCGATGTCGGGGAACAGCCGTTTGAACTCGCCCGCGTGGGGCGTAAGCACGCATTCTTCGTGAAGCGCGTCGAACAGCACCCGGGGGTTTCGCTCGAAGCGGACCAGCGCATCGGCGTCAAGCACGGTCGGGCGTTTCGCGACCAGTGCCGCCAGAACAAGCTGCTGGGTGTCCGCCCCGAGCCCCAGTCCCGGCCCGAGACCGATGGCATTGAGCCGTTCGTCCTCCAGAAGCTCGCGAAGCCCCGGCGCGCCGTCGATGACCCGGACCATGACCGCGTCGAGCCTTGCGGAGTTCTCCCAATGCGCCTGCTGCGGACAGGCGAGCGTGACCAGCCCCGCCCCGATCCGGAGCGCCCCCCGAGCGGCCAGCCGCGCCGCGCCGCCGCGCCCCGGGCCGCCGGACAGGATCAGGGCGTGACCATGGGTGTACTTGTGGGTGCCGGGGCCGCGCAGACCCGGCGTGGCCTTGTCGAGATCATATCCGGGCCAGATCCGGCGGCTCCTCCCTCGCGGGGTATCGAAGTCGAGAAGTGTCGCGATGGCCTCCGAGCGATCCTGTTTGAGATGTGCCGGGTGCCGGTCCTCCGCCCCGAGGCCAATATCCACGACGCGGACCCTGAACAGGGGGGCGTTGAGGACGTGTCCGAGCTTGCGTCGATGAAACGTCACAGCAAGATCGGGATGCAAGAGCCGTTTAGAGGCATCGTTCTTCCACCACTCCCAATGCGCCCCGACATCCTCCGGGTCGACATCATGCTCGGGAAACAGGAACACCCCGCTGTCGCAGTCGAGACCCGAGGGGCAATCGACCGCCACGGTGCGACAAGGCACGAGCCACGGATGCGCGTCGCCTACGGCCCGGGATTTCACAGCGTGAAAGGCATTGGCGCAGTCGAGCGGAATCGCCCGGGTCAGACCCGTGCCGAACATCGCGTCGATCAGAAGTGCGGGGCGCGAACCCGCCGCCGCTCGCTCGACCGAAAGCGGCATCACATCTCCCATGCCGCGCCAAATTTCATGGTTTCGGCGCGCGTCCGAAGGAAGCCGCTCGGGGTCGCCGTACAGCAGAACCTCGACCGCCCACCCCCGGTCCCGAAGCCGGCGCGCCACGACGAACCCGTCGCCGCCGTTGTTGCCCGGACCGCACAGCACCACCGCGCGGTGCGGCGCGCTTGCCAGCTCCGGCCACTCCTCCAGCACCGCATCCACGACCCCGCGCCCGGCGCGCTCCATCAGGTCGAGCCCGGTCACCTCGCCCGAAGCGATGGCGGCCTCCTCGATGGCGCGCATTTGGGCGGCGGTCAGCAACTCGGTCATGGGTCCGTCCCTTCCGCGCCGTTTTAGGCACTCCGGCCCGCTCCGGGCAAGCGCTGCATGGTCCTTCTTCGTTCCGCAAATACTCATCTCGCACCGGTGCGGAGAGGCACCGGTCGGTTCCGCGATTGCGCGTCACTGCGCCCGGGCACCCCGCGTCACGGCGCCCGGGCAGCGGCGATTCAATTCTGCATCATCCACTGGCGGTGCGCCCAAATTTCAGGCAGAAACCCCGAAACCCGCGCCGCCGGCCAGCACCCCCGCACCGCACCAGATTGTCGCCGGGGCAAATCGCTGGTCTCACGGCGCCGTCGTGGCACGGGAGGCCCCAATGAAGAAAGTCGAAGCGATCATCAAACCCTTCAAGCTCGACGAGGTGAAGGAGGCGCTTCAGGACATCGGCGTTCAGGGCCTCAGCGTCCTCGAGGTCAAGGGGTTCGGCCGCCAGAAGGGCCACACCGAGCTTTACCGCGGCGCCGAATACGTGGTCGATTTCCTGCCCAAGGTGAAGATCGAGGTCGTGCTCGCCGACGACCAGGTCGAGGCGGCGATCGACGCGATCTCGGCGGCGGCGAAGACCGACAAGATCGGCGACGGCAAGATCTTCGTCTCCTCGGTCGAACAGGCGGTGCGGATCCGCACCGGCGAGACCGGCGAAGACGCGCTCTGAAAGAAAAACCCTTAAGGAAGGTGAGGAAGACCAGCCCATGAGTAAATCTGACGTTCTGAAGACCCTGAAGGACGAGGAGGTCGAATACGTCGACATCCGCTTCACGGACCCGCGCGGCAAGCTCCAGCACGTGACCGTGATGGCCGACCAGGTCGACGAGGACTTCCTCGAGGAAGGCTTCATGTTCGACGGCTCGTCGATCGCCGGCTGGAAGTCCATCGACCAGTCCGACATGAAGCTGATGCCGGACACCGACAGCGTCTACATGGACCCGTTCTATTCCGAAAAGACGATGGCGGTGCATTGCACGGTGCTCGAGCCCGACACCAACGAGCCCTACAACCGCGATCCGCGGGGCACCGCGCAGCTCGCCGAGGCCTACCTGAAGTCCTCCGGCATCGGAGACGTGTCGTACTGGGGCCCCGAGGCCGAGTTCTTCCTCTTCGACGACGTGCGCTTCTCGGTCGGGATCAACAAGGTCGCCTACGAGGTCGATGCGCTCGACGCCTCCTGGAACACCGACACCGAATACGAGATGGGCAACATGGGACACCGGCCCGGCGTGAAGGGCGGCTACTTCCCCGTCCCGCCGATCGACGACGGCCAGGACATCCGTTCCGAAATGCTCTCGACGATGAAGCGCATGGGCATGAAGGTCGACAAGCACCACCACGAGGTGGCGTCGTGCCAGCACGAGCTCGGCCTGATCTTCGGCAGCCTTACGAAGCAGGCCGACGAGCTTCAGAAGTACAAGTACGTCATCCACAACGTCGCCCACGCCTACGGCAAGTCGGCGACGTTCATGCCGAAGCCCATCGCGGGCGACAACGGCACCGGGATGCATGTCAACATGTCGATCTGGAAGGACGGCAAGCCGCTCTTTGCCGGCGACAAGTATGCCGACCTCAGCCAGGAGGCGCTCTGGTACATCGGCGGCATCCTGAAGCACGCCAAGACCCTCAACGCCTTCACCAACCCCTCGACGAACTCCTACAAGCGGCTCATCCCCGGCTTCGAGGCCCCCGTGCTGCGCGCCTACTCGGCCCGCAACCGCTCGGGCTGCGTCCGCATTCCGTGGGCCGAGAGCCCGAAGGCCAAGCGCGTCGAGGCCCGCTTCCCCGACCCCGCCTCGAACCCCTATCTCTGTTTCGCGGCCCTCCTGATGGCCGGTCTCGACGGGATCAAGAACAAGATCGACCCGGGCGAGGCGATGGACAAGGACCTCTACGACCTGCCGCCCGAGGAGCTCGAGGGCATCCCCACCGTCTGCGCATCCTTGCGCGAAGCGATGGAGAGCCTCGCGGCCGACCACGACTTCCTCTTGCAGGGCGACGTGTTCACCAAGGACCAGATCGACGGCTACATGGATCTCAAGTGGGAAGAGATCTACGCCTACGAGCACACCCCGCATCCCATCGAGTTCAAGCTCTACTACAGCTGCTGACGGGGCCGGATACCGCGAAAGGGCGCCTTCGGGCGCCCTTTTTCGTGGCTGGTGGTCTGGAAGGGCAGGTTCGCCCGGACCCGTGCAGCCGACAGGCGTGGCGGCCTCGAGGGGCCCTTCGCATGACGAGCGCCACCGCGGGGCGCAACGACACCTCGCGGCACCGGGTCCTCGGCGCCTAGAAAGCGCCGCCGACGCCGGGGTCGCGTGCGGCATGCCAGCGCATAGCGGCATGGCGGGCGAATTTCTGCACCATCACCTTCCGCCGCGCGGGCGCGAGCCGGGTCTCCGGTGCCATCCGCACGATCTCGGCATCCCAGGCATCGGCGATGATGAGGCCGGTGCCTTCGGGCAGAAGCTCGGTCGGAAAGTTCTCGTCGACCGCCCAGAAATACCGGTCGCCCCATTCGAGGTAGCCTTCCCACTTCCTGTCCGAGGCGAAATCCGCCCGGCCCGACTTGCACTCGACGATCCAGATGTCGCCCTTCGGCCCCAGCGCCATCACGTCCACCCTGAGCCCCGGCGCCGGGGTCAGTTCCTCGACGGTGACGAAGTCGTGCGACAGGAGATGCCGGCAGACGCCCCGTGCCAGAAGCTGGCCGGGCTTCAGGTGGAGGTCGGGCTGGCGGGCGAGATCGTCAGGCATGGAAGAGCAATGTGAACAATGGGTGAACAAAAGTCAAATGATGGATCGCGCCCGATCGCCGAGGCCGTTTTTGCGGAGACCGTTTGACGATGCCCCGGGGAAAGCCGGCCCCGAAAAGCCACCGCGCTGCTTGCAATCCCTGGCCAGCGCGTTTTCCTGGGCTTCGTGGTAAAGCTCGTTCTCCTTCACAAGGCCGACTCGATTTACGAGGACGAGCCGGACAGCGTCTACGACTTCCCGAAATCATATCTGCGCTCTGTGCGGGAAGGCATCGGAGACTGGGTCATCTACTACGAGCCGGTCAAGGCGGGGGCCAGAGGCTACTTTGCGGTCGCGAAGATCGCCCGCGTGATCGAGAAGCCTGCTGCCAAAGACCGCTACCTTGCGTTGATCGAACCGGGAACCTTCCTTCCATTCGACAATGAAGTACCCAGGCTGATAGAGGGACGACCGCTCGAGAGCACTCTGGCTGACCCGGACGGGATTCCCAAGAAGGGCGGATCGCAGCAGTTGGCGGTGCGGCGGCTGCCCGATGCGGAATTCGCGCGGATCGTTGACCTCGGCCTCCCTGAAAACCTCGAAGACATCGAGGCGCGTCGATACGACACGATCCAGCACGACTTGCGCGACGCGCCAGAGCCCTTCAATCGACCGGTGATCGAGCGTTTGACACGTCGGCCATTCCGGGACGTGGCCTTCCGCCGAAGGGTTCGCGAGGCTTACGACTATCGCTGTGCGATTTCCGGACTGAGACTGAGGAACGGCGGCGGGCGACCGGAAGTTCAGGCCGCACACATCCGCCCCGTAGACCGGAATGGAAGCGACTCCGTGCGCAACGGGCTGGCGCTCTCAGGCACACTCCACTGGATGTTCGACCGTGGACTGATCTCCGTCGCCGATGACCAGAGCATCCTTGTGTCGCGAAACAAGGTGCCTTCGGATGTCGTGGAGCGGCTTCTGCCACCGAGCGGAAAGCTCACGCTCCCCGATGACGGAAGAAACTGGCCGCATCCCGCCAACCTCAGATGGCATCGGGAGAACGTTTTCGGACAGGCTTCCCCCGATCAACCGATCAAATGGTGATCTCGGCGTTGCCTCTCGCTGACCGGAATTGAAGCCGCCCCTTGCCGCGACCCCGCCCCCGACATATGTCCACTCGAGACGGGTTCTGCCCTTCCCGTGCGGAGGACAAATTCCGGTGGCCTTAAGAACTTCCGAGGGAGTTGGCTCTGTCCGGACCGTGGTCCGGTTACCTGACGCCCACCTGTGTAAACAGGTCCTCGGGAATTGAGTTGCCTCTACGGTTGGTGCGGTCCCGTCACTCTGTCCCGCCGCTTCGAAACGACAGGAACGGTCGCGAAACTCCGCTCCAGAAGCCCGGGGCCTCGCGGCGGCGTGTCGTCGCCCGTTTCGGCCATGCGCATCACCGAGATGCCGAACTGCACGCCGGCGAAGACGATGCCGTTCAGCATGAAGAATAGAAACGCGGCAAGCCAGCCGCCGTCGACATGGGTCATCAGGTAGCCGAGGCGGCCGATGTCGAACACGATCACCAGCACGGTGAACGCAAGCGAGATCGTGAATCCGATCGCGACCTGGGTGATATAGAGGCGGATGAGGCGTGGCATGGGTTTGCTCCTTTGCCGTCTCAACGCGAGAATAGCGCACGCGTTCCGGACGACCAGCGTCATTGCGCCACATACCGCACACCGGCGGGCGGTCGCGCCTAGAATGCGTGCGGCTGCGCCCCGCGCGCCATGTGATCGAGCACGGCGTTGACGAACTTCGCTTCCTTGCCCTCCGGAAAGAACGCCTTGGCGATGTCCACGAACTCGCTGATGACCACGCGCGGCGGCGCCTCGGCGGCGACAAGCTCGGCACCGGCGGCCCGGAAGATCGCCCGCAACGTCGGGTCGATCCGCGCGATCGGCCAGCGCTCGACAAGGGCGCGGTCGGTCATCTGGTCGATCCGGCCCTGGTGGGTCACCGCCCCCTCGAGAAGCGCGCGGAAGAGGTCCACGTCCCCCTCGGCCATCTCGTCTCCGTCATAGACCGCGCCGAAGCGATGGGTCTCGAATTCCCGTCCGACGGTGTCGAGCCCCTGTCCGGCCGCCTCCATCTGGAAGAGCGCCTGGACGGCATAGAGCCGGGCTGCGGATTTCGCCTGGCGCCGGCTCACGACACGTCCCGGCTCAGAAACCCGATGCCCTTGCCGGCTTTCTTCATCTTCCGCGACAGCGCGATGAGATGCAGCGCCGCCGCCGCCGCCCCGCCGCCCTTGTTCTGGCCCTCGGGGTCGGCCCGCACGGCGGCCTGTTCGTGGGTCTCCACCGTGAGAATGCCGTTGCCGACGAACGCCCCCTGCAACCCCAGAAGCGTGATCGCCCGGCTCGAAGCGTTGCACACCGTCTCGTAATGCGTCGTCTCGCCCCGGATCACGCAGCCGAGCGCCACGAACCCGTCGAAATCACCCTGCGCGTAGCCGATGCGGATGGCGGTGGGCACTTCCAGCGCGCCCGGCACCTCCACGACCTCGAAGCTTCCGCCCACCTTTTCGATCTCGGCCGTCGCCCCGGCGATCAGGGCATCGGCGATGTCGCGGTAGAACGGGGCGACGACGACGAGAAGCGTCGGCGGCTTCTCGAACTCCGGCAGCGGCAGGGTGTAATGCGACGGTCCGGCCATCATCCGATCTCCGATATCTTGCGGGTGCCGACGATCTCGAGCCCGTAGGCCTCGAGCCCCACGACCTTCGGCCTGGGCGAATTGCTCAGAAGGATCATCTTTCCCACCCCGAGCGCGGAGAGGATCTGCGCGCCGAGGCCGTATTGCCGCAGCGTCTGCGGCGAGACCTCCCCGTCGGCCTGAAGCCGCATGGTCACGTCGCGCAGGAGCACGAGGACACCCCGGCCCTCGTCGGCGATGAGCCGCATCGCGTCGGAAAACTCCCGCGTCCGCCCTTCCGGTCCCAGCCCGACGATGTCGAGCATCGGGTCGAGGGCGTGCATCCGCACCAGAAGCGGCGTCTCACCGGTGATGTCGCCCTTCACGAGCGCGATATGTTCCGCGCCGTGGGTCTCGTCGGCGAAGATTCTCAGCGTCCACTCCCCGCCGAACTCGCTTACCACCGTCTGCTCCTTGCGCATCCGGACGAGATTGTCGTTGCGCCGCCGGTAGGCGATGAGGTCGCTGATCGTGCCGATCTTCATGCCGTGCCGCTGGGCGATGGCGACGAGGTCGGGCAACCGCGCCATCGAGCCGTCGTCGTTCATGACCTCGCAGATGACGCCCGAGGCGTTGAGACCCGCGAGCCGCGAAATGTCCACCGCCGCCTCGGTATGGCCTGCGCGCACCAGGACGCCGCCGGTCTTCGCGCGCAGCGGAAAGACATGACCCGGCGTGGCGATATCGGCCGCGGTCGCGGCGTTGTCGATCGCCACGGAAACGGTCCGCGCCCGATCATGGGCGGAGATGCCCGTCGACACCCCCTCGCGCGCCTCGATCGAGACGGTGAACGCCGTCTCGTGGCGCGACGAATTCTGCGACGACATCAGCGGCAGCCCGAGCGCGTCCACCCGCTCGCCGGTGAGCGCGAGGCAGATAAGTCCGCGCCCGTGGGTCGCCATGAAGTTGATCGCGTCCGGCGTCGCCATCTGCGCGGGGATGACGAGGTCGCCCTCGTTCTCCCGGTCCTCGTGGTCGACGAGAATGAACATCCGCCCGTTGCGCGCATCCTCGATGATGTCCTCGATCGGGGAGATCGCGTCGCGCCAGCTGTCCTCGACAGGTCCGGGAATGTCATGCTGCATGGGGCCAGGGCTCGGTTTGTTCGACGTGGCCAGATAGACCAAGAGGGGGGGTGAAGGCCAGAGGCGGACCTGCGTCATCATCGGCCCGGAAATATCCTCGGGGGAGGCGCGCATGCGCCGGGGGGCGACGCCCCCCTAACCGGCCTCGGCCAGCCGTGCGACATAGCGCGCCAGCGTGTCGATCTCGAGGTTCACCCGGTCGCCCGTCTCCACGCGGCCCCAGGTCGTCACCGCCTTCGTGTGGGGAATGAAATTGACGCCGAACACCCGGCCCTCGACCTCGTTCACCGTGAGCGACGTGCCGTTCAGCGCCACCGACCCTTTCGGCGCGATGAACCGGGCAAGCTCTTCCGGCGCCTCGAGCCGCACCCGCGTGCTGTCGCCTTCGTCGCGAACCTCCGTGACCACCGCCACGCCGTCCACATGGCCCGAGACGATATGCCCGCCCAGTTCGTCGCCGACCCGGAGCGACCGCTCGAGGTTCACCGCCCGTCCGGGCGCCCAGGTGTCGAGGTTGGACTTCGCCACCGTCTCGGCGGAAATCTCGACGTCGAACCACGCCGGTCCCGCGCCGCCCCGGTCGATCACCGTGAGACAGACGCCGTCGCAGGCGATCGAGGCGCCGATGTCGATGCTTTCGACGGCGTAGCCGGTCTCGATCCGCGCGCGCAGGTCGCCGCGTTTCTCGAGTTCCGCGACCCGCCCCATGTCGGTGATGATGCCGGTGAACATGGAAAGAGGGGTTACGCCGCGCGCCGGATTTTCGCAAGCCGGCTGGCGGCATGCTGGATTTTCGCAACCGTTGCGTGCATGAGATGCGCATGAGACGGGCCTGGAACGGGCCTGAAACGGGCATGGGCATGCAGGTGACGCGGACGTTCCTCTTCCTTCAGGGTCCCCACGGGCCGTTCTTTTCGCGTCTCGCCCGCCGGCTGTCGGAACTCGGACACCGAACGCTCCGGGTCGGCTTCAATGCCGGCGACGGGCTTTTCCGGGGCGGCTTCGACCGCTACGCGCTCTATCCCGGCGACGCCGCGGGCTGGCGGGGCTGGCTCGAAGCGCGGCTCGGGTCCGAGGGGGTCACCGATATCGTGCTCTACGGCACCCACCGGCCCGTGCATGCCGAGGCGCTGGAAGCCGCCCGGGCGCGCGGTCTTCGCACCCATGTCTTCGAGGAGGGCTACCTGCGCCCCTGGTGGGTGACCTACGAACGCGGCGGCACCAATCCGGGCTCGACATCGCCATGCGGCCCGGCGACCGCATTCTGGTGCAGGAAGACACCCGGTTCTTCACGGCACTCGGCGCGACGGGGGCCCAGGAAAAGGTGCCCTTCGACACGCAGGAATTCTCCGCCATCGAGGCGATCGCGCGGGTCGGCGGCCTCAATCCGCAACTCGCCGATCCCACGGGCATCTTCATCTTCCGCGACGAGAGCGAGGAAGTCGCCGAAGCCGTTCTGGGGCGCGAATTCGACGGTCCCCAGCGCCTGGTCTACGTTCTCGATCTGACCGAACCCAACGGCGTGTTCGAGGCGCGCAACTTCATCATTCGCACGGGCGACACCGTGTACGTGACCGAAGCGCCCTACACGCAGTTCTCGAAAGTGCTCGGCGCGCTCACCGGCCCGCTCGGCACGGTCGGCGCGGTCAGCAATCTCGCGAACTGACGCCGATGGCCCCGGCCGGATCGCCGGGCGGGGCGCCGAGGCGGCTCTGCGTCTACAACGCGGGCTTCTTCCGGGAGGCCCGCGTTCGCCGTATTCTCGACCTCGCGGGCTGGGACGTCTCGCTCGGCCTTCCCGGACCCGGCGACTGGGTGGGTGTCTGGGGCAATTCCCCCACCGCGCCGCGGGGCGAAGCGGTGGCCGCCAGGACCGACGCCCCGATCCTGCGCGTCGAGGACGCCTTTCTCCGCTCGGTTCTTCCGGGCCGGTCCGGCGAACCGCCCATGGGGCTCGTTCTCGACCGGACGGGCGTACATTTCGATGCCGACCGCCCCTCTGACCTTGAAACGCTGCTGGCGAACCACCCCCTCGACGACCCCGCGCTTCTCGACCGCGCCCGCGCCGCCATCGCGCGGCTACGCTACTGGCGCATTTCGAAGTATTCCTGCTGGGACACGGCGATGGCGCCGCCCCGCGTGCCCTTCGTCGTGGTGATCGACCAGACCCGCCGCGACGCAGCCCTGCCGCCCGACGCAGCCCGGCGCTTCGCGGAAATGCTCGAGGCCGCGCGTGACGAGCATCCCGGCCGCCGGATCGTCATCCGCACCCATCCCGACACGGTGGCCGGCTACCGCGAAGGTCACTTCGGCGATGTCGCGGATTCGGACCTGGTCCGCCTCTCGACCGCCCCGATCGCTCCCGCGCGGCTCTTCGAGGCCGCCGCGGCGGTCTATACCGTCTCCTCCACCCTCGGGTTCGAGGCCATCCTCGCCGGCCACGCGCCCCGCGTCTTCGGCGCGCCGTTCTACGCCGGCTGGGGGCTCACCGCGGATGAAGCGACCCTGCACCGCCGGGGGCGCCACCTGACCGCGACGCAACTCTTCGCAGGGGCGATGCTGCTCTACCCGGTCTGGTACGATCCGTTCCGCGACCGCCTCTGCGAAATCGAGACCGTGATCGACGCGCTCGCCGCCCGGGCCGTGGCTTGGCGGCAGGACCGGCGCGGCTGGGTGATGACGGGGATGAGCGCCTGGAAACGACCGCACCTCAACAGGATGTTCGGAACCTGGGGCAAGGTCGATTTTCGCGCCGACAGGTCAGCAGCGCGGCGGCTCGCCCACAAGACGGGGCGGCCGCTGATGGTCTGGGCGAACGGCGACCCGGGGCCCTCCGCGCATGTCACGCGGGTCGAGGACGGCTTCCTGCGCTCGCGCGGGCTCGGCGCCGCGCTGGTGCCCCCCAGTTCGCTGGGGCTCGACGACGTGGGCATCCACTACGACCCCGGCGCGCCCTCCCGCCTGGAGCGGCTGATCGCCGACTCCGTCCATCTGCCGCATGCGGAAATCGAACGGGCGCAAGCGCCCCCCCGCCCTCGCAGAACACCCGCGTGAGGCCCTGCGCCCCGAGTGCCGTCAGAATGCCCCTCGGCTCAAGCTGACCGCCGGCTCCGGCAACGGACGGAACGAGCGTCACCCCAATCCCGGCCCAGGCCGCGATCTCGGCATCAGGGACCCCGCCCCCCTCGTGGACGAACCAGACCGGCCCCTCGCCGAGGCTCGAGACAAGCCGCGACGCCCGCGGAAGGTTCAGATGGCGCGAAGCGACCACGCGAACCGGCTGCCGCGCGACCCCGAGACCCCGCACCGTCAGCGAAGGGTCGTCGGCCCGCGCGGTGCCGCCACCCACGAGCACCGCGTCGTGCCGCGCCCGCTCGGCATGGACGAGGCGCCGCGCAGCCCCTCCGGTGATCCACCGGCTTTCGCCCGTCGCCGTGGCGATCCGCCCGTCGAAGGAGCTTGCGAGCTTCAGGGTCAGCATCGGCCGCTTCTCCCCGACCTTGAGGAAGAAGCCGCGATGCATCTCCCGCGCCCGCCCGGCCAGAACGCCGGTCGTCACCTCGATGCCCGCCTCCCGCAACCGCGCATGTCCACCGCCTGCGACCCTCGGGTCCAGGTCGTCCAGGGGCGTCACGACCCGCGCGATGCCGGCCGCGACGAGCGCGTCGGCGCAGGGCGGCGTCGCGCCGTGATGGGCGCAGGGCTCGAGGCTCACATAGGCCGTCGCCCCGCGCGCCGCCTCCCCGGCCATCTCGAGCGCGAGGCGTTCGGCATGGGGCCGCCCGCCCGGTGCGGTGGCCCCCCGGCCGACAATGCGCCGGTTCCTGACGATGACACAACCGACCGCGGGGTTCGGCCAGACATGGCCGAGCCCGCGCGCCCCCAGTGAGAGCGCGAGAGCCATGAACCGCTCGTCGGCGCTCACTTTTCCTTGTCTTCCTTCGCCTTGACCGCTTCGGGCCTGAGCTCGCTGACGAACTTGTCGAAGTCGTCCGCCGCCTGGAAGTTCTTGTAGACGCTGGCGAAGCGCACATAGGCCACCGTGTCGATCCGCGCGAGCGTTTCCATCACGATCTCACCGATGATCTTCGAAGGAATGTCGGTCTCGCCCATCGACTCGAGCCGCCGCACGATCCCCGAGATCATCTGGTCGATCCGCTCGGGGTCGAGGGGCCGTTTCTGAAGCGCGATGCGCACCGAACGTTCGAGCTTGTCGCGGTCGAAATCCTCGCGCCGCCCGTTCGACTTGATCACGACGAGGTCTCTCAACTGCACCCGCTCATAGGTGGTGAAGCGCCCCCCGCAAGCGGGGCAGAACCGACGCCGCCGGATCGCGACATGGTCTTCCGCGGGGCGGGAATCCTTCACCTGGGTATCGATATTGCCGCAAAACGGACAGCGCATCGCCCGACCCTCCTAGCCTGCCATTGGGGTCTGCGCCCCTTGGTCCCGCCACCACTATAGGAAGCTCCGAAAGAATTGGGTAGGTCGGAAATCGTGCCGCAAGATGATGTGTGCTGGTCGCCACAAGCCTGTGGCACCCCGCGGAAAGGAACCGTCCGGGCAGGAACGGCGTTCGGGTTCTTTGGGACCACCGACAAGGGAGCACCGACCAATGGCCATCGCACGGGTATCCGAGATTTCCGCGACCTCTCCGACCAGCTTCGACGACGCCGTCGAGAAAGGCATCGAGCGCGCCTCGAAAACGCTGCGCAACGTCCAGTCGGCCTGGATCAAGGAATCGAGGGTCAAGGTCGAGGATGGAAAGGTCGCCCATTATCAGGTGAACATGATGGTGACCTTCGTCCTCGACGACTGAGGCGCTCGGACGCCTGACGCGCTCAGCGGCTCATCCGCACCGCCACCTCGCGCCGGTGCGAAAAGGTGCGATGTTCGAAAAGGTAGATCCCCTGCCATGTTCCGAGTGCGAGACGGCCGTTCGTGACCGGAATCTGCAAGCTCACCGGCAGGAGAGACGCCTTGATATGGGCCGGCATGTCGTCCGGCCCCTCGATGGTGTGGGTCAGATAGCTCATCGACGGGTGGTCGGCCGGTGGCACCAGCCTGTCGAAGAACGCCAGGATGTCGGCCTGGACGTCGGGGTCGGCGTTTTGCTGGATCAGCAGGGAGCAGGAGGTATGGCGGACAAAGAGCGTCAGAACACCGTCGCCGGAGGCGTGGGCCGCGGCCTCGGCCGTGATCTCGTAGAGCCCCGGCCCCTGCGTCTCGACCGTCACGATTTCCATGCCCGACCTTGATGCCCGTCCCTGCCTCATCCTGCCGGCCTCCTTCTGAACGGCGGCGGCGCTGGCGGTCCTCTCAGATCGCGTCCGTTCCCGGCCCGCAGGACACCGCGACGACCCCCGGCCTCTCCTCGCCGAAGCCGATGAACCCGGCAAAGTCGCCAAGGGCGCGCTCCCATTCGCCGAGAAGGGCGTCGAAGCCCGTTGCCGACATCAGCGGATCGGCGGTGACGTAGTGATCGACGAAGGGGTCGCATTCTTCGTCGACATAGGCCCGGCCGACGAGACTGTCGGCATTCCAGTCGTTCATCGCGGCAAGACCGATGCCCGCGGCGAGGTCGAAGCCGGCGGTGAAGAGCACGCCCGCGCACCCGCCATCGCCGGTGCAGCCGAAGAAGACCAGGTCGAAACGGACGCCGCCCGAGCCGCTGGTGATCAGGGGCCTGTCGCTCTCGTCGCGGGAGAGCCCCGCGCGATAACCCCGGTCGCGCAGCGCGAGAGCCACGGCACCGGGGTGCGTCATCACGACGATGGGCTCGGCGGTCCCGGCGGCGGCGGGGCCTGCGAGGGCGAGAACAAGGGCTGGAAGAAGGCGCATCGGCAGGGTCGCGTGGTTGGGGCGGTCGGGGACGTTTCTGGACGTCAAATGGGGTGAAAATATGGGTCGCCGGGAGAAATGGGATGCGACCGGTTCAGATGAGTTTCCGCACCCGGTCGCCGAGGCCGACCGTGCCGTCCTTCGTGACGCGGGCATAGATGCCCCGCAGCCGCAGGTCCTTGCCGGCGCCGGTGTTCACGAAGAGGCAGGCGTCGCGGCCGTAGCGGTCGATGAACTTCTGGCAGCCGTTATGGGGCCGTGCGGTGACGACGAACTCGGCGGTCCCGATGGAGAAGCGGGTGCCGGGAGGCATGTTCGCGGGCGTGAGGTCCATGTCGAGAAAGAGGTTGTCACCGGCGGGCGCCCAGTTCTCGCGCGACCCCGCGATGGCCTCGATGCAGCCCGACATCATCATGCAGATCTGCGCGTCGGGGTCCGCGGTGCCATCGTCGCGCATGTTGCCGGCCCCGTGCTTCCAGTGGTCGCCGGGCAAGCCGTCGCCGGCGGTGACCTCGATGCGTTCGGGCAGCACCCGCGCCTCCGCATCGGGGCGCACCACGATGAGGTCGAGCCTGCCCTCGTCCTTCGGCGCGTCGGCAAGAAGGCCCGGAAGCTTCTCCATGAGCGCGTCGCGTGTCCGGAAGGTGTCGGG
>Ga0076930_100862_pt1 | contig 21712 bp, 17 predicted proteins | sample HotLakConsoUCCRE_FD_71149 | JGI IMG/M metagenome (GOLD analysis project Ga0076930, IMG submission 71149) | Hypersaline microbial mat communities from Hot Lake, Washington, USA - Hot Lake Consortium UCC-RE (version 3) (version 3) ...
GCCAGCCCCCCCACCGTGACCCAGGTCACCGCCCCCAGTGCTGCCAGGGAGACAGGTGTGGCCAGCCGGCGGAGCTTCACCCGGGTACGGTCTCCACATCGGCTCCCCGTCCCGCCCCCGTCAGCGATCGGTAGAGTTCCAGCAGGAGGTGGAAGGTGTTATCCCAGCCGAAGCTGACCAGGGCGTGGGCCCGGGCCCTGTGCCTCAGCTCCGGACCCACCTGTCGTCCCAGGTTGGCCATGGCCCGGGCGCAGTCCGCCACATCGCCGTTCCGGTAGAGTTCCCCGGCCCCGGAGCCTTCCAGCCGATCCGGGACGGCACCGCTGTCCACCCCCAGCACGCCGAGGCCGGCGGCCATGGCCTCCGCCACAGCCAGTCCGAAGGTCTCCCCCGGGCCGGCGGCGAGGTAGAAGTCCGCATCCGCCAGGAGCTCTGCCAGCCGCTCCCGGTCGTGCTGGTACGGGAGGATGGTCAGGAAGCCGTCGCCTGCCGCCCGGGCAGCGAGGGCCTCCTGCTGTTGACCCATCCCCACCAGCACCAGGTGCGGGCGTTCGCCGGGGCCCAGGCGGGCATGGGCGTCCAGCACCACGTCCAGCCGCTTCTCGGGGCACATGCGTCCCGCGAAGATCCCGATGGGGCGACCTGCCGGGATCCCCTCCCGCTCCCGTAGCGCCCCGCTCCTCCGCTCCGGGGTGAAGAGCTCCAGGTCCACCCCCAGGGAGATCTGGTGGACGTTGGGGATTCCCAGTTCCCGGAGCTCCCGGGCCACCGAGGTGGAGGCCGCCACGGTGGCATCGCAGCGCCCGTAGACACTCCTCACGTAGCGGCGGGCGGCGGCCACCCCCAGCGCCTCCGCCCGGCCTCCCAGCCGTCCCAGGTAGGGGATGGCATAGGTGCGCACCAGATCGCTGTGGTAGAACCCAACCACCGGCGGACGGACCCGCCCCCGGGTGGCCCAGCGGACCAGGAAGGGGACCAGGAAGGGACTCCCCAGTTCGATGATGTCCGGGCGTTCCTCGTGGATGATCCGCTCCACCGCCTGCGGCGAGACCAGGAGCCGGTACCCGGGGGTGGTGGGGACCCGAGGGCTCCGGAGGCGGTAGACCCGGCTCTCCCCCTCCAGGGAAATGGAGTCCATCCGGTCCGGCACCACCAGCGCGTGGGAGACCCCCCGCCGGGCCAGGGCCCGACCCTTGGCGGCCAGGTAGGTCCTCACCCCTCCGCTGGCCTCGGCGTAGAACATGGTGATGTCCAGGACCCGGAGGGCTCCCGGGATCCGCCCCCCCGTGGAGCCGGGGGTATAGAGGATGGGGGTCGTGGTGAGCATCGGACCGAAGCTGACGGTGCTCCGTAACGGCCGGGGCACGAGGAGGCTTCAGGACGGTAAGTGGAGGGGCGGACTCCCGGCTGGACTCCACCCGGCGCCCTGCCGGGAGTCGGGTTCCGGAGAGGGAGTGACAGCTCCGATACCGGATCATCACGGAGGGGTGGAGAGGGGCGGCGACCTTCCGGGTCATGAAGATCGCCCTGTTTACGGACACGTACCTCCCCGAGGTGAATGGGGTGGCCAGGACGCTGGGTCGCCTGGTGGCCCACGCCGCTGAGCGGGGCCACCAGGTCGGGCTGGTGACCCCCCGGGTCTCGCCCGGACCCGCTCCCCACACCGTCTTCCACCACCAGCTCTTCGGGGTGCCGGTCCCGGTCTACCCGGAGCTGAAGCTGGCCCGTCCCCTGGACGGAGCGGGTCGGCGGATCCTGGAGGAGTTCCGTCCGGACCTGATCCATGTGGCCACGGAATCCACGGTGGGGGCCTCCGGTGCCCGGTGGGCGATTCGCAGCGGAATTCCGCTGGCCACCTCCTTCCACACCAACTTCGCCGACTATCTGGCGGGGTATGGGCGGGGGTGGGCGGAGGGGTGGGTCTGGAACCACCTCCGGGGTTTCCACGACCGGGCGGAGATGACCTTCTGCCCCTCCCGGGCCACCCTGGAGACCCTCCGCTCCCACGGCTTCCACGACCGGCTCCGCATCTGGTCCAGGGGGGTGGACTCCCGCCACTACCACCCCTCGAGGCGGAAGGAGTCCGTACGCCAGCGTCTTGCTCCAGGGGCCGATCGGATCCTCCTCTACGTGGGTCGCCTGGCCCCGGAGAAGCGGGTGAACCTCCTGGTGGAGGCCTTCCAGGAGATCCGGCGGCTGGAAGGGGACCGGGTCTCGCTGGTGCTGGTGGGGGATGGTCCCGCTGCGGCGGAACTCCGGAGGACCGCCGGCCCGGGGGTCCGCTTCACCGGCTACCTGAGGGGGGACGACCTGGCGGAGGCCTACGCTGCCGCCGACGTCTTCGTGTTCCCCTCCGACACGGAGACCTTCGGGAATGTGGTCACCGAGGCCATGGCCAGCGGGGTTCCGGTAGTGGCGCCGGCCCGGGGCGGGGTCATGGAGACGGTGCGGCCGGGGGAGACGGGGATCCTGGTTCCCCCCCGGAATGTGGAGCGATTGGTGGAGGCCACCCTGACGCTCCTCAGGGACGGATCGCTGAGGGCCCGTCTGGGTGCCGGTGCCCGGTGGGAGGCGGAGAGCCGGAGCTGGAGCACCATCCTGGACGGGCTGCTGGATTCCTGGCAGGAGATGGTGGAGCAGTCCCGGAGTGGCGGCGCCGGAAGCACCCGGACCCCAAGTGCCGCCTGACCTGCGGATCCCTCCCCGCCGGGGACTCCCGCCCCGTGCCGCCGGACTGTTCCCGCCCCGCAACCTCAACGTGACCATCCCTCCATCCCTCCGTCGCTCCCGGGGCCGATCCTTCGGTTGCGGAGGAAGGACGCTCCCATGCCGTGGAGTGTCCCACGGGCCCATCCTGGAGGGATCATGAGCGGGTTGCTGCTACGGCTGGCAGTCTTCGATGAACGGCTGCTGCACGCCGTGGTCCTCCGGAGGCGGCCGCTGGCGGATGGGTTCATGCGGGGCGTCACCCACCTGGGCGATGCCTCGGTGGCCATCGGGTTGGCCGGTGCGCTCCTGGTTGGACTCCTCCCCGGTCTCGAGGTGGCGGGGATGCAGGCCGCCTTCACCCTGCTGGCCTCCCACCTCCTGGTCCAGCTGGTCAAGCGCACCATCAGTCGGCCCCGCCCCCGGATGCCGGTGGGGCTCTCCTCGCTGGTGGAGGCACCCGACCGCTTCAGCTTCCCCTCGGGTCACGCCGCCGCATCCTTCTCCGTTGCCGTTCCCCTGTTCTTCGCCCTCCCCATGATCTTCGGACTCCCGATCCTCCTCCTGGGGCTCCTGGTGGGGGTTTCCCGTTGCTACCTCGGGGTCCACTACCCGGGGGATGTGGTGGCCGGCTGGTCCCTGGCTGGGACCACCCTCCTCTGCGAGCGCCTCCTCCTCCAGATTCCTCCGCTGGTCTGATCCGTAGAAGGGACGACGGCAGGACTTTCCCGCCCCGGTGATCCCTCCCGGGCACTTCCGGGTATGTTCCTTCGTCCGACGTCCGCGCACCGGGGGCTCCAGGCCTCCGGGGGCCCTTGCCCGCAAGGGGAACAAGGGTTTCGATCCGCTGTCAGGGAGCCCCCACCGGGGCCGGTAGCCGATGATTCCATCCACCCGTTCCACCGTTTCGGTCGAGGATCGCCAGGCCGTGCTCTCCGCCCTCCGTGCGCTGGGAGGGACGGGCACCGTGGCCGATGTGGCCGGTCGTTCAGGCCTTTCCGTGGGACGTGCCGAGGCGGCACTCCGGGCGGTCATCGAGACCCACCGGGGCCACATGGAGGCGACGAACTCGGGGGAACTGGTCTATACCTTCCCCGGGGGCGTGGTGCCCCGGGACCACATCCCCCTTCCCACCCGCATCTGGCGTGCCATGAAGGCCGCCGCGGTATGGGGATTCAAGGCGTGGACCCTCATCATGCTGGCGGGCTACAGCCTGGTGTTTGCCGTGCTGGCGGTGGTGGCGCCGGTGGCCCTCATGGCGAAGAGCGACGACGGCTGGGAGGGGGGCGCCGAGATCCTCTGGATTCCGTTGCGGATTCTCTTCGAGGTCTGGTTCTGGTTCGGCATCCCCGGTCTCCCGGAGCCCCGGCGGCCCCGGCGTCTGGGGGGGAAGGGAAGGGACCCCGGTCCCCCGATCCCGGAACGGGTCTTCCGCTTCATCTTCGGTCCCCCGGACACGGCCCCCTCCCTGGAGGAGAAGAATCGCCGGGGGACGGCGTTGATCCGGGAGCGGGCCGGGGTGCTCTCCCCGGTGGACCTGGTGCGGGTGGAGGGCTACGGGCTGGAGGAGGCGGAAGAGGAGTTGGCACGGCTCACGGTGGCTCTGGCCGGGGACTTCGAGGTCTCGCCGAAGGGGGAGGTGGTGGCCCTCTTCCCGGAGCTGGTCATGGACTCCTCCAGTCTCCGGGCTCGGGAGGAGCCGGTGGCGCTCCCCGCCCCGGACCGTCGGGGGCGGCTCCCTGCGGGACCGACTCCGGCCACCCCCGCTCCCCGCCCCGTCTGGGCCTCCGTGCCCCCGGTGCCGGCCTTCACCGGGAATCCCGGGGGGACGGATGCCTGGATCGTGGGGGCAAACACCTTCAACCTGGCGGCCTCCGGCTTCGTGCTGGCCGGAGCGGGAGCGGCGGGGGCGGCCATCACTACGGTGGCGGGGCCCGGGCCCCTCTCCGCCGCCACCTGGATCCTGGGGTGGATCCCCCTGACCTTCTCGGCCCTCCTCTTCGCCCTCCCCGTGCTCCGGATCCCCGGGTGGCAGCGGAGGAAGGAGAAGCGCCTTCAGGTGGAGGCGCGGGCGGCGGTGCTCCGCCTCATGATGGAGGCCGCGGAGCGGGGGGCGGCGCCCGCCCTCTCGGCGGAGCTGGTGAAGGCCCGGAACCCGAAGCTGGATCCGGACCGGCTCCGGAAGGCGCTGGAGCAGCTCTCCTCGGAGTTCGAGGCCGACGTGGAGCCCGCCCCCGGCGGCGTCCTCATGCACCACTTCCGGAACCTCCCCCGGATCCTGGAGGAGGCGGAGGTGGTGAGGGGGAGCCGGGACCTCACCAGTCGCCAGGTGGGGGAGGTGATCTACTCCAGCGACGACGACCCGGAGGAGGCCGCCCGCCGGGAGCTGCGGCGATTCGACCTGGACCTGGACCTGGATCGGGACCGGGGTCTGGGACGGGGCGGGGAAGAGCGCTGAACCGTGGAGATGACCACACTCTTCGGGTGGACGGGGGGGCTGCTGGCGGCCCTCTTCGTCCTCACCTGGGTGGTGAGTCTCCCCCTCCGGAACGCCTCCATCGCCGACGTGGTGTGGGGGCCGGCCTTCGTGGTGGTGGCCTGGGCCTCGGTGCTTCTGGTCCGACCGTGGGAGTCCGTGGGAGGAGCGGCCTGGTTGGTCCTGCCGGTGCTCACCACCCTCTGGGGGGGGAGGTTGGCCCTCCACATCGGGGGGCGGAACCTGGGGAAGGGGGAGGACCCCCGCTACGCCCGATGGCGAGAGGAGGGGGGGAGGAGCTGGCCCCTCCGGAGCCTCTTCACCGTCTTCCTGCTCCAGGGGGCGATCCTCTGGGTGGTGAGCCTCCCCCTGCAGACCGGGGCGCTGGGGGCTCCGGCCCCGGGGTGGCTCCTGGCCGGGGTGATCCTGTTCGCCGCCGGGTTCATCCTGGAGAGCGTGGCCGACGCCCAGCTCGCCCGCTTCCGCCGTGACCCCGCCTCCCGGGGACAGGTCCTGGATACCGGTGTGTGGCGCTACTCCAGACACCCCAACTACTTCGGGGATGCGGTGGTGTGGTGGGGGCTCTGGCTCGCCGGGGGAGCCGCCGTGGGGGCGTGGTGGACGGTGGTCTCCCCCATCCTCATGACGATCCTCCTCCGCTGGGTCTCCGGAGTGGCGCTCCTGGAGCGGAGCCTGGCGGCCTCCCGCCCCGGCTACACCGACTACATGCGGCGCACCTCCCCCTTCATCCCCCTCCCCCCGAAACGCTAGTGTGGTGTAGCCCCTGCCCACCTCCGCGCCCACGGGGCGACGGCTACACGGCAACGTTGGGGGGAACGGAAACGGAGCCTGCGGGGGCGTCCCCCGCAGGCTCCGTTGCTTCGCTCCCTGATGGCCGTTGGTGCCGGATCCGGCCCCCGGCTCCCGGTGTCCCCTCCGTCAGCGGGTGAGGGGGAAGGAGGCGCCCACCAGGAGGCCGAAGCCCCGGTTCCGGACGTTCACCCGGTCCAGGACATCCGCCAGCCCGATGCCGTAGCGGGCGTCGGCGGAGAGATCCCACCCCCCCATGTCGGCAGAGACCCCGAAGCCGGCGGCCACGCCGAAGTCCAGGGCGTTCACATCGAAGTTCTCCCGGTCGGCGCAGTCCTGCTCACCGGAGAAGGGGCCTGCGGACACCCGGGCGGTACAGGTGAGGTTGATCCCGAAGGTGGGCCCCACCAGGACGTGGGGCGTGAAGGAGGAACCCTGGGTCAGGTCCACCCGGAGGAGCACCGGCACCTCCAGGTAGGAGAGGTCCAGATCCGTCTGGACGCCAAAGAAACGGGTGCTGGCCCCCTTCTCCCAGTAGTGGAACTCGGGCTGGATGCTCCAGCGCTCGCCCCCCTGGACGCCGAACGCCCACCCCACCACCAGTCCGGTGCGGGAGTCGGTACCGCTGATGTCATCCCCACCCAGGTTCGAGATGGAGATCCCCGCCCTGGGACCACCGGTGACCTGGCCGGCCAGCGGCCCGGCCAGGAACATGAAGAGCGCTGCGGCCAGAATGGTTGAGCCGAACCTGCTGCGCATGGAACCCCCTCTTGTGGTCCACGATCGGACCGGCGGCACCCGGTATGGGTGCCTGTCCGGCCACTCCGGCATCCGCGGAGATGAACCTGATACGTTCGCCGTGGCCCCATGGGTCCCGCTCCTTCTGCCTTCCCTTGTCCCTGGCCGGGGGATGGGGGAGAATGGGGGGCATGGAGAATGGCCCCTCCGGCGTCTCCCCCCCCACCTTCCGGATCAGCCCATGCCCGCCACCTCCCCGTCCCGTCTCTGGAGCCCCCGCCTCCTCCTCCTGGTGCTGTTGACCCTGGTGCCTGCGGCCTGCGCCGGTGGTGGGGGAGCGGCCTCGGCACCGACACCGCCCCCCTTCGATCCTTCCGGTGAGTGGCGGGGCACCACCAGCGTCCAGGGGGCGTCCGTCCCCTTCACCATGGTCATCAGCGGAGCCCCGGGGGCGTACACCGCCTCCCTCAACGCCGGCGGCGACATCCCCCCCATCGCCTTCAGCAGCACCCGGGTGGAGGGGAACGTGGTCACCATGACCGGCGACGTGATGGGGCAGGGGCTCAGCATCGTGGTGACGGTGGAGGGGGATGACCTGAGCGGATCCTGGAACGCCGGCGGCGACTCGGGGCCCATCAGCGGAAGCCGCGTGGCTCGCTGACTCCGGAGATGAGGTCCCTTCCTGGAGGAGGTGTCTTGCCGGGGCTCGGGGAGGGAGGGGACGGCGACACCCCCTCCGCCCCTCCCGTGGCCCCGGTCCGCCCCACGATCCTGCGGCACCACGGGGTGGTGCGGGTGGATGACTACCACTGGATGAATCGCCGGGACGACCCCGCAGTCGTGGCCTACCTGGAGGCGGAGAACCGGTGGACCGACCGGGTCATGGCCCCCCTCAGGGCGCTGGAGGAAGAGCTCTTCCAGGAGATGCGGGGCCGGGTGGTGGAGGAGGACCGCTCCGCACCCTGGTTCTTCCGGGGATACTGGTACTACACCCGCTTCGAGGCCGGCTCCGAGTACCCCATCCATGCCCGGAGGAAGGGCTCCATGGAGGACCCGGAGGAGGTCATTCTCCGGGAGGAGGAGTGGGCCGGGGACCACGCCTTCTTCCAGGTGGGCGCGTGGGAGGTGAGCGGAGGCGGCCGGTACCTGGCCTTCGCGGCGGACACGGTTGGACGCCGGATCCACCACATCCACATCGTGGATCTGGAGTCCGGCCAGCGGCTGGCCACACTTCCGGGCACCACCTCCAGCCTGGTCTGGGCGGACGACGATCGGACGCTCTTCTATACCCGGGCGGATCCGGTGACCCTCCGCTCCCACCGGGTCCATCGCCATGCCCTGGGCTCCTCCCCGGCCCTGGATCCCCTGGTCTTCGAGGAAGCCGACGAAGCCTTCTCGGTCCAGGTCTCCCGGACGAAGTCGTGGCGCTACGTCCTCATCGGATGCCGCCAGACACGATCCACCGAGTACCACGTGGTGGATGCCGCAGAACCGGAGCAGGAGCCCCGGCTGCTGATCCCCCGGCGTCCGGGGCGCCTGGCCTTTCCGGATCACATGGGGGGGCATTTCTGGATCCGCACCGATGAAGGGGGGGAGAACTTCCGACTGGTCCGGGTGCCGGAGGACCGGCCCACTGCGGAGGCGGAGGAGATCGTCCCACACCGCCCGGACGTCTTCCTGGTGGATTTCCAGCTCTTCCAGGATCACCTGGTCCTGTCGGAGCGGACGGACGGGCTGATCCAGCTCCGGGTCCGGAGGTGGGACGGGAGCGGGGAGCATGTGGTGGCCTTCCAGGAGCCGGCCCATCACGCCGTCCTGGGGATGAATCCCCGGGTGGACACCCGGCACCTGCGCTACCTGTACACGAGTCTCACCACCCCCAACTCCGTGTGGGAGTACGACATGGAAACCAGGGAGGGGGTCCTGGTGAAGCGGGATCACATCCCCGGAGGATACGACCCGGGGGACTACGTGACCCTACGACTCCACGCCCTGGCGGACGACGGGCGCTCCATCCCCATCTCCCTGGTCCACCGGAGGGACCGGGCTCCGGGGCCGTCGCCGCTCCTTCTCTACGGGTACGGGGCCTACGGGAGCAGCACCAACCCCACCTTCAGTATCCCCCGTCTCTCCCTGCTGGACCGGGGATTCGTCTTCGCCATCGCCCACGTCCGGGGTGGGCAGGAGCTGGGTCGGGCCTGGTACGAAGAGGGGAGGATGCTCCAGAAGCGGAACAGCTTCTCGGACTTCATCCGGGTGGCGGAGGAGCTGGTGGCGCAGGGGTTCTCCTCCCCCGATCGCCTCTACGCCTGGGGGGGAAGCGCCGGGGGGCTCCTCGTGGGGGCCGCCATGAACCAGCGCCCCGACCTCTTCCACGGGGTGGTGGCGGCGGTCCCCTTCGTGGATGTGGTGACCACCATGCTGGACGAGACCATTCCCCTCACCACGGGGGAGTACGACGAGTGGGGGAATCCGTCGGACCCGGAGCTCTTCCAGGCGATGCTGGAGTACTCCCCCTACGACAACGTGGAGGCGAAGGAGTATCCCCATCTGCTGGTCACCGCCGGATTCCACGATTCCCAGGTCCAGTACTGGGAGCCCGCCAAGTGGGTGGCCAGGCTCCGGGCCCTCCGGACCGACCGGCGCACACTCCTCCTGCGCACCCATATGGAGGCGGGACACGGCGGGGTCTCGGGACGCTTCCGGGCCCTCCGGGAGGTGGCATTCCAGTTCGCCTTCCTGCTGCGCCTGGGCGGCCACCGGCGATAGTTGGTGTGGCCCCCACCCCCACCGTGCCTCCTGGTTTGTATAGGTATTGTATAAAAACGGCGTCGTTCCGGCGCGGCTTCCTCCTCCCTTGAGCCCCCCCTTCCACAGGGGCTTCTGTCTTGCAGGAAGGGAACCATCCGTCCCCCAGCGAATACCACCTGAAGCTGGACGATATCTGGACAACCTCAGCCGCGTCGGCGTTCCCTCCTCAGCAGAATAGCGGCCCGGCGTGTCCTTGGATTGTTCGGGGATGAGAAGGGTCCGTGTGCAATACAAAGCCGGAGGTCGGGTGCCGTTCGTGTTTCGAAGTAAGTTGCTGCCCAGGGGATGGGGCTGCTCCCCTGGCAGCAAGGTCTTCACGACGCTGATCCTTCTTCTGGCGCTGGTCCCCCTTCCCATGGCAGGGCAGGACCCGCCCTCCCGGATCTCCCTGCAGGAGGCGGTGGAGCTGGCCCTGAGGGTGGCTCCTGCCTCCATCCAGTCGGAAACCGATCTCTCCCTGGCGGAGGCGGACAGGCTGGAGTCCATGGGGAGCTTCCTTCCCACCCTCGCCATGAACTCGGGCTACTCGAACTCCTCCAATGAGCGGTTCGATCAGGCCACCGGGCGGCTGGTCACCGAGAACTACACGGCCCAGGCCCAGATGGGGGTGGACCTCTTCACCGGAGGGCGGAGAGTCTTCCAGCGACGGGCCGCATCGGCCCGGATGGATGCCGCTCTGGAGAACCAGCGGAACCAGCGGTTCCAGGTGATCCTGGCCACCACGGAGATCTACCTGGAGGCGGCGGGCTCCGACGAACTGGTCCGCTCTGCGGCGCAGCGCCTGGAGCGGGCCCGGCAGCAGCTCAGCTTCGCCGAGAGCCGCCTGGAGGTGGGTACGGCCACCCGGTCAGACCAGCTCCGGGCGGAGCTGGAGTTGGGGAATGCGGAGTTGGCGCTGGTGGACGCCGAGTCCCGGTTGCGGTCGGTGCGGCTGCAGCTGGGGCGACAGGTGGGGCTTCAGCAGGAAGTGCTCCCCCTGGCGGACGTCCTTCCCCTGGTGGCGCCCCCCCTCCCGGAGCTGGAGGCGGTGATCGCCCGGGCCGAGGGGAATTCGCCCTCGGTCCTGGCGGCCCGGGCCGCCCTGTCCGACCGGCAGGCGGCCCGGTGGACCTCCCGGTCTCCGTACCTGCCCAGTGTGCGGCTCACGGGGCAGTACGACTGGTTCGCCTTCGACTTCCCCCCCACCGAGCCCAGCTGGAACCTCCGTCTGTCGGCGTCGCTGCCGGTGTTCAACGGATTCCAGCGGGAGGCGAACCTGGCCCGTTCCAGGGCCCAGGAGGAGGTGGCGGACGCCCGGTTCCGGGACACACTGATCGGTGTCCGGGTCTCTGCGGAGGACTCCTACCGGGAGATCGCCTCGGCGGTCCGGCGGGTGGCCATTTCGGAGCGGGGGGTGGAGCTGGCGAGAGAGGACCTCCGGGTCCAGGAGGACCGCTACCAGATCGGTGCCGCGACGATCCTGGAGCTCCAGACGTCTCAGGTAGCGGTGACGGAAGCGGAGACTGCATGGGTGCGGGAACGCCAGGCCCTCGGAATCGCCGTGGCCCGACTCGAGGCGATCCTGGGTGAAACGTTGAGTGGAGAGGTTCGATGAAGAAGAGACTGGCCCGGGTCCTCGTTCTCGGGATCTCGCTTGGAGTGGCGGCATGTGGCCGCGGTGATGCGGCCCCCCAGGCGGAGGCCCGTGGAGGTGGAGGCGGCCCCTTCGGACGGGGTGGCGGTGGCGGTGGTGGACCCGTGGCCGTGGAGACGGACACGATCACGGTGGGGGAGATCGCCCGGGAGGTGGGGGTGTCGGGGACGGTGAGCCCCATCCGCACCGTGGGGGTGAACGCCCAGTTGGCGGGGGCCCTGCTGGATGTACTGGTGCAGGAGGGGGACACGGTGGCCGAAGGGAGGGTGCTGGCCCGGATCGACGATCGGGAGCTCCAGGCCCAGCTCCGGAGTGCGGAGGCCGCCTACGACGTGGCGGAGGCCGCGCTCCAGCGCTCCCAGCAGCTCCGGGAGAGGCAGGTCATCACCCAGCCGGAGTACGAGCGGGACCGGGCGGCCTTCGAGGCGGCCCGGGCCAGCCGGGACCAGCTCCTGACCCGGGTGGGCTTTGCCGAGGTCCGCTCTCCCATCCGGGGGGTCATCACCGAGAAGGTGGTGGAGGCGGGGGACGTGGTGGGGACCAACAGCCGCCTCTTCAGCATCGCCGACGTCTCCACGATGGTGGTGCGGGTGTCGGTTTCCGAGCTGGATGTGGTGGAGATCGCGGCAGGGCAGGAAGTGGATGTCCGCTTCGACGCCTATCCCGGAGAGATGGTGGTGGGGCGGGTCCGCAGGGTGTTCCCCTCTGCGGATCCCGGGACCCGACTGGTTCCGGTGGAGGTGGCGCTGGAGGGGGCCGAGGCCCGGAGGATGGCCCGGCCGGGCTTCCTGGCCCGGGTGACCTTTGCCCTGGACCCGCACCCGGGGGCGCTGCTGGCTCCTGCCATGGCCGTGGTCTCCCGCCCCGGCGGACAGGGGGTGTTCGTGGTGGGGGAGGGGAACATGGTGGCGTTCCGGTCGGTGACCACCGGCGCCTCCCAGGACGGACGAGTGGAACTCCTCACCGGCGTGGAGGCCGGGGACCGGGTGGTGGTGGCCGGAGCCAGTGACCTGAGGGACGGTGGCCAGATCCGGGACCTGAGTCGTCCGGTGGAACGGGCTGCCGGCGCCGATTCCGGTGCCGCGGCCATGACCCCCCCCGAAGCGGGAGGTGCGGAATGAGCGGCCACTCGCAGGATCCGAACAGCTACAAGGGGCTCCCGAGCTGGGCCATCCGGCGACCCATCGGCACCATGATGCTCACCAGCGTCATCCTGGTGCTGGGGGTCTTCGCCCTCCGGGGGCTCCCGCTGGACCTGCTCCCCAGCATCGTCTACCCCACCGTCCGGGCGGGGGTGAACAACCCCGGAGTGGACCCGGAGGTCATGGAGGAGACCATCGCAAAGCCGCTGGAGGCGGCGCTGGCGGTCACCGAGGGGCTCACCCGCATCACCACGGAGGTGCAGGAGGGACGGGTGGGGGTGAACCTGGAGTTCGCCTATGGCACCAACATCGACTTCGCCCTCCAGGATGCTGCCAAGAACCTGGAACGGGTCCGGTCCCAGCTTCCCGAGGAGGCCGACCCCCCCACCATCAACAAGTTCGACCCGTCGCAGCTCCCCATCTACGAGGTGGCCTTCTCCTCGTCGGAGCGGGACCTGGTATCCCTCCGGGAGTGGGTGGAGAACAGGCTCCGGCCGCAGCTCCTCACCATCGAGGGGGTGGCGTCGGTGGACGTGTCCGGGGGGCTCGTCCGGGAGATCCAGATCCTCCTGGACCAGGAGCGGCTCCGGGCGTACGGGCTGACCGTGGTGGAGGTCATCAACGCCCTCCGGGCGGAGAACCAGGATGTGGCGGCTGGACGGGTCAGTTCCTCCACCCGGGAGGTGGTGGGGGTGACGGCGGGGAAGTACCGGAGCGTGGAGGAGATCCGGGGTACCCTGCTGAACCTGGGGGGAGGCAACCGGATCCCCCTCAGTGAGGTGGCGGATGTCCAGGATACGAACCGGGAGCAGCGACTCTGGGCCCGGCTGGACGGGGTGCCGGCGGTACGCATGAACGTCCGCAAGCAGCCCGACGCCAACACGGTGGCCGTGGCAGAGGGGGTGGCCGAGCGCATCGCCTCCCTGGAGGCGTCCCGGTTCGTCCCCGGCGACATCCGGGTGCAGACCCTGAACAACCAGGCGGACTTCATCCGGAGCTCGGTGAACGGGGTGCGGAATGCCGCGCTGAGCGGGGCGTTCCTGGCCATGATGGTGGTGATGGTGTTCCTGGCCTCCATCCGCAAGACGGTGGTCATCGGCCTGGCCATCCCCATCGCCATCGTGGCCACCTTCATGATGATGGGGGCGGGGAACCTGACCCTGAACATCATGTCGCTGGGGGGGCTGGCCCTGGGGGTGGGGCTCCTCATCGACAACAGTATCGTGATGCTGGAGAACATCTTCCGACACAAGGAAGACCTCCACGAGGACTCCGAGCTGTCGGCCCACTCCGGGGCCACGGAGGTCACCAGCGCGGTGGTCGCGGCCACGGCCACGAACCTGGCCGCGGTGGTGCCCTTCCTCCTCATCTCGGGGCTGGCGGCGCTCATCTTCCAGGAGCTGATCCTCACCATCTCCTTCGCCATCCTGGGGTCGCTGGCGGTGGCGCTGACGGTGGTCCCCACCCTCTCGGCCCAGCTGGGGAAGATCCGCTTCTCCTCCGGGCTCAACGAGTGGCGGATCTTCCGCTTCTTCGACGGTCTCGTGACCCGGATGAAGAACGGATACCGGGCGGTGGCGCCGGCCATGGTCCGGGGGCGCTGGGCCATCCTGGGGGTGGGTTTCCTCTCCCTGGGCGGAGCGTGGCTCCTCACCCGGGACCTGGGGTCCGAATTCCTCCCCCAGGTGGACGACGGCAACATCGGCGCCTTCATCCGCCTTCCCCAGGGGTCCCCTCCTGAAGCCGCGAACCTCCTGGTGCAGCGGATCGAGGCCATGGTCCAGGAGATGCCCGACGTGGAGGCGGTGTTCGCCACGGCCGGGGGGATGACCTTCGGCTCCTTCACGGTGGAGGCCGCCGGGCGGGGGTCCATGGATGTGCGGCTTGTACCCCGGTCCGAGCGGAGCATGACGGCGGACCAGTGGGTGCAGGAGATGCAGCGCCGGGTGTTCGCGGAGGGATTCCCCGGCGCCCGGGTCTTCTTCAGCCCGCCCCGGATCCGGGGGCTGCGGACGAACAACCAGGGCTCACCGGTGGCCGTCACCATCGTGGGAGAGGAGCTGGACGAACTGGAGATCATGGGGCAGGCGCTCCTGGCCGACCTCCGGGGCATTCCCGGACTCCAGAACCTGCAGGCCTCTGCCGACGAGGTGAGTCCCCAGATCGCCATCGAACTGGATCGGGAGCGGGCGGCCTTCCTGGGCCTCAATGTGCAGACTGTGGGACAGACGTTGCGGACCGCATTGGACGGCACCGTGGCCACCCGCTTCACGGAAGGGGTCCGGGAGTTCGACGTCCGGGTGATGTTCCCCCGGGAGCGGTTCGACAGCCCGGAGGCGCTGGGGCAGGTGGCGCTCTTCCCGGGGATCGGCGGGGGAGACCCCATCTATCTCCGGGATGTGGCCCGGATCTACCCGCGACTGGGCCCCACCACCATCAACCGTGAGAACCAGAACCGGATCTATACCCTCACCGGGGACGTGATCACGGAGGTGGCGTCGGTGGGGCAGGTGAACGATGCCATCCGGGCCCGGCTGGCCGAACTGGACATCCCCGAGGGGTACTCGGTGATCATCGGGGGGGAGGAGGAGGCCATGCGGGAGAACTCCCAGCAGCTGGCCATCGTCATCGGCCTGGCCATCTTCCTCGTGTTCGTGGTGATGGCGGTGCAGTACGAGAGCATCGTGAACCCGCTCGTCATCCTGATGTCCATCCCCATGTCGCTGGTGGGGGTGGGGGCGGCCCTCTGGATCACCAACACCACCCTCTCGGCCCCGGTCCTCCTGGGGGTGATCCTCCTTGCGGGGATCGTGGTGAACAACGCCATCCTCCTGGTGGAGTACATCGAGCAGTTCAGGAAGGAGGGGCACACCCGGGAGGAGGCGGTGATGGAGGCCGGCGCGGTGCGGCTCCGGCCCATCCTGATGACCACCCTGACCACCACCTTCGGAATGCTCCCGCTGGCACTGGGGATCGGGCAGGGGTCCGAGTTGATGCAGCCGCTTGCGGTGGCGGTGGTGGGGGGGCTCCTGGTGTCCGCCTTCCTCACCCTCTTCGTGGTGCCCTCGGCGTACCTGATCCTGAACGGGGGTGCGGAGCGGCTGCAGGCCTTCCTGGTGGGATCCCGCAGCGCTCCTGCGGGGGTGGTCCTTCCCCAGGGCGGTTCGGAGGTGGCCACGGCAGGCGACTGACGGATGCGTGGGACCGGCCCGGCCGGCGGTGCTACGATGGGTCCCCGGCCTGGCGGCCGGGGACCCATCTCGCTGTCAGGGCGTGGAGCCGCTGCCGCTGGCGGGGAGGACCTCCCGGTAGAGCTGCAGCTCCCTGGCCAGGGAACGGGAGGCGGTGGCGGCCAGCTCCGGTGCCGAGGCCACCCTCCCCTCATAGGTGCCGCTCCAGAGGGGATCCCCCGACGGGGCCGCAGTGAGCCTCAGCGTCAGGACAAGACCGTCACCGTCCTGGATGAGCTCCCCTGCCAGGACCGCCTCCACACCCTCCACCCCGGTGCCCCCCCGGGCCCCCCCGGCTCCCGGGGGCACGGAGGCCTCACCGGTGATGATCCGCCAGCCGGAAGCCCGGGAGAGGGAGCCGACGAGGCCCGCATGGACCCCAGTGACCGTTCCGGGAGCGTCTCCCGACTCCACCGCCTCCAGGGGGAGGACCAGCAGGACCGGTGCGTCCTCCTCCTGGGCCGCCGGGGGAGACTCCTCCACCCGGGCCAACTGGGGCTCCGGGGGGGGGAGGAATCCCTCGAAGAGCCACCAGACGAAGAGACCTGCCACGATGACGAAGAGCCCCCCCAGGAGGCTGGGGACGCTGGAGGGGCGCGACGGATCGGATGGTGCCATGGTGGTGTGCTCCGGAGGGGGCGTGGGAGCAGGAATCTGGGCGAAAGCCGGTAGGTGGACCAGACGTCCCCGGTGGCTTGCCGGAGCCGGAGCATGGTGGGGAGTGGGGGGTAGCCGACACCGGAAGGGGTGGTGCCCGTCCCGCCTCCTCCGGGTGTCTGCTATATTGGCGGGCTGCCCACGTGCGCGGATCAAGACGAGGCCCGGAACCCCGACCCATGCCCCATACCCGTCCCTCCACACGAACGGAGACTCGCCTGGTGCGGGTGGCCGTGGCTCTGGATCGGGATCTGCACCCGGAGAGGTTCCTGGCCGCCGCCGCCGGTGAGCCCAGGGGCTACTGGGGTGGACCCGACGGGCGCTGGGTGGCCTGGCGGGGAGCGCTCCGGACGATCCGGGTGGAGGCGGGGGTTCCCGCGGAGGGTGCCGCCGACCGGTTCAGGACCATGGAGACGGCTGCCGGGGAGGTCCGCTGCCTGGAGCCGGGACACCCCCCTGCCCGCTTCTTCGGAGGGTTTTCCTTCCGGGAGGACCATGTGGCCGGGGGGGTCTGGGCTGGATTTCCCAGGGCGGCCTTCGTCCTCCCCGCTGCCGAACTGGAGTGGTCCGGGGAGGCCATGACCCTCACGGTGCAAGCGCTGGCTCCGGAGGGGGCCGATCCCGGATCCGTGGGTCGGGCCCTGGAGGCGAGACTGGAGGAACTCCGGGCTCAACTGGAGCCCGGGGCTCCCGCCGGGGACGATCGCTCCTCCCCTGCATCTGCCGGAGAGCCCCTCCTTGAACCCTCCTCCAGGGAGGCCTTCGAATCGGGGGTCCGGACCATCCTCGATGCCATCCGCCAGGGACGGCTCCGAAAGGCCGTCCTGGCCCGGGTCCTGGATGTCTCCCTTCCCGCCCCCGCGGACCCTGCTCAACTCCTCACCCGACTCCGGAGCGTCAACCACGCCGCCCATGTCTTCCTCTTCGAGCCTGAGCCCGGCGCCGTCCTTGTCGGGGCGGCTCCGGAGGTGGTGGGCTCACTCCTGGGCTCCCGCTTCCGGGCCACTGCGGTAGCCGGCTCCATCGGCCGGGGACGGGACGAGGCGGAAGACGAGGCGCTGGGGCGGCGGCTCCTGGCCAGTGTGAAGGACCGGGAGGAGCAGGAGGTGACCCTCCGGGAGATGGTCCGGGTCCTGGAGTCCCGTGTGGATCGCCCCGGGGGCGACGAGCCGGAGCCCCACCTCCTGGTGCTGCCGCGCATACAGCACCTGGAATCGGAGATCGAGGGACGAGCCCGCCCCGGGGAGACCATCCTGGGGCTGGTCTCGGCGCTCCACCCCACCCCGGCGGTCTGCGGCCTCCCCCGGGATGTGGCGTTGGACCTCCTCCTGGAGGTGGAGCCCTTCCAGCGGGGGTGGTATGCGGGGCCGGTTGGGTGGTTCGATACCAGCGGCGATGGGGAGTTCGTCCCCGCCCTCCGCTCGGCGGTGGGGGGAGGGAGGCGCTGGCGTCTCCTGGCGGGGGCGGGGATCGTTCCCGGCTCCGCCCCGGCTCCGGAGTGGGAGGAGACGGCCATGAAGCTGCAGCCGGCCCTCCGGGCCCTGATGAACGGCACCGATCCGTGACACCTGCCGCAAACCGGAACCAGCTGTGGGCCCGGGCTCTGGTGGACGAACTGGCCCGGGCGGGGGTCACCGATGTGGTGGTCTCCCCCGGCTCCCGGTCCACCCCCCTGGTCCTGGCCTTTGCCGGGGACCCCCGCTTCCGCATCACCGTGCAGGTGGACGAGCGGTGCGGCGGCTTCCTGGCGCTGGGGATGGGGCGGGGGAGTGGCCGCCCCGCTGTGGTGGTCACGACCTCCGGAACGGCGGGGGCCAACCTCTATCCTGCCGTGGTGGAGGCCTCCCAGGGGGAGGTTCCCCTCCTGGTCCTCACGGCGGACAGGCCCCACGCGCTCCGGGATTCGGATGCCAACCAGGCCATCGACCAGGTGCGGCTCTTCGGGCCCTTCGTCCGGGCCTTCCACGAGGTGGCCCCCCCCACGGTGGAGGATGGCGCACTTCGACACCTGCGGATGCTGGTGGGGCGGGCGGTGGCCAGCGCCTCGGGGGTCCCGGCGGGACCGGTCCACCTGAACCTTCCCTTCCAGAAGCCGCTGGAGCCCACTCCCGTCCCGGGGGACATCCCCGAGGGCTTCGAGAAGGAGCACCCACTGGCGGCGTCGGGTCGCCCTGACGGGGAGGCCCCCTTCGTCCGGGTGGCCCCCCGGACGAGCCAGCCGTCGGAGGCCGAGGTGGCCTGGCTGGAGGAGCTCCTGGCAGGGGCCCACCGTCCGGTGCTGGTGGCGGGGCCCCTGACCGCCAGTGACCGGGTGGGGTCCGCGCTGCAGCGCTTTGCCCTCCGGAAGGAGGTCCCCCTCCTGGCGGACCCCCTCTCGGGTGGGCGCTACGGAGCGGCGGAGGGAACCCCGGTCACCGCCTTCCACGACCTGGTGCTCCGCTCCCCCTACGCCAGGAAGGCGCTCCGGCCCGACCTGGTGATCCGGGTGGGGTCGTCTCCCACCTCCGCCTCCGTGTTGGGGTGGCTGGGGGGGCTGGGAGGGGTCCGGCAGGTGGTGGTGGATGGGGGCGGTCGCTGGAAGGACCACCTGGCCGTGGCCTCCGACATGCTTCCGGTGGATCCCGGGGAGTTGCTGGACCGGATCGGTCGGGGTTCCACCGGCACCGGTGGCGCCGCTTCCCGGCAGCCCTGGCTGGAGTTGTGGCAGTCGGTGGGGGAGGCGGCGGCCCGGGCGTTGGAGGAGGACATGGGCGATCCCTTCGAGGGCACTGTCCTTGCGGCCACGGCCCGGGCCATTCCCGACGGCGGGGAGCTCTACATCTCCAGCTCCATGCCGGTGCGGGACCTGGATGCCTTCGTCCCCCCCCGTCCCCAGCGCCTGGCCGTCCGGGGAAACCGGGGAGCCAGCGGGATCGACGGGATCGTGTCCACCGCCCTGGGGGTGAGGCTCGCCACCACGGGCCCCATGGTGGCGGTGCTGGGGGACCTGGCCTTCTACCACGACATGAACGGCCTCCTGGCGGTGAGGAACTCCTGGCCCGACCTCGTGTTCGTGGTCATCCAGAACGACGGCGGCGGGATCTTCCACCTCCTCCCCATCCGGGAGCACGAGCCGGCCTTCACCCCCTACTTCGCCACCCCCCACGGGCTGGATTTCGCCCGGGTGGCGGCCGTCTACGATCTCCCCCACCGGCTGGTGCCCGCCGGGGCGGACACCGTGGAGTCGGAGGTGGCCCGGGCGCTGGAGGCCGGAGGACCCTGGATCCTGGAGGTGCGGACCGACCGGGAGGAGAATCGCCGGCGGCACGAGGAGGTGCAGGCGGCGGTGGTGGCCCGGGTGCAGGCGGTCCTGGAGGATGCAGGGGCGGATTGAACCCCGGGGATGCCCGGCGGAATGAAGTGAACCGAGTGTCGGGAACGGTGCCCACCGGGTGGTTCCCCACCGGACAACCGTACAGGAGGTGGCATGGGTCGGCCCGAGTGGAAGACGGTGAAGGAGTACCAGGACATCACCTATCGCACCTGTGACGGGGTGGCCCGGATCGCATTCAACCGGCCCGAGGTGCGGAACGCCTTCCGCCCCGAGACCCTCTTCGAGATGCAGGAGGCCTTCGGCCACGCCGGGAACGAGCCCTCCATCGGGGTGGTCCTCCTCACCGGGAACGGGCCTGCCAAGGACGGGAAGTGGGTCTGGCTGCCGTGAAGAGCGTGTCGGCTGGGGAGGGGCTGCAGGGGGAGGGAGGGGAGGAGGGGTCGCCCCGGAAGGCCGTCGTTGGGCCCCCCGCCCCCTCCGCTGAGCTGGACCGGGTGGACATCTGGCTCCTGGCCATGCGCCCCAAGACCCTCCCGGCGGCCATGGCCCCCGTCCTGGCGGGGACCGGCCTGGCCATCCACGACGGGGTGTTCAACGCCCTGCCCGCCCTGGCGGCCATGGTGGGGGCGCTTCTGATCCAGATCGGAACAAACCTGGCCAACGACTACTCCGACTTCAGGCGGGGCGCCGACACCCACGAGCGGCTGGGGCCCACCCGGGTGACGCAGGCCGGCCTCCTGCAGCCGGAGGAGGTGAAGCGGGGGGCGATGGTGGCGCTGGGGGCCGCCTTCCTGGTGGGGATCTACCTGGTGGCGGTGGGCGGCTGGCCCATCGTGATCATCGGCCTCGCCTCGCTGGTCTGTGCCGTGGCCTACACCGGGGGCCCCTTCCCCCTGGCGTACAATTACCTGGGCGACGTCTTCGTCTTCCTCTTCTTCGGGCTGGTGGCGGTCGGGGGGACCTACTGGGTGCAGGCGGGCTTCCTCTCTCCTGCCGCGATCCTGGTGGGGAGCGGGGTGGGGGCGCTGGCCACGGCCATCCTGGTGGTGAACAACCTCCGGGACCTGGAGACCGACGCCCGGGCCGGGAAGAAGACACTGGCCACGCTGCTGGGAGTCCAGGGTACCCGGATCCAGTACATGGCCCTCCTCTTCATGGCCTGGCACGTCCCCCCGGCGGGAGTGGCCCTCTACGGCTGGAGTTCCTGGACCTTCCTGGCGGTGGCCGCCCTGGTCATGGGGGGGCTGGTACCCCTCCGCCGTGTCATTGCCTTCCAGGATCCCCGGGAACTGAACAACGCCCTGGCGGGAACCGCCCGCCTCACGGGGCTGTATGGAGCGCTCCTGGCCCTGGGGCTGATGCTGGGCAGCGGCACCGCCGCCCCCTGAAGTCCCCACGCCGATCCGGGACTCCGAACCCGGTTGACCCGGTCTGGCCATCCCGAACCCGGTCCGGCCTCCATCCCCAACCCCTTTGCATCCACCATGGCTTCCTACTTCCCTGCAGGCTGGCAGCACTACCTGGCCGGCGGTCTCCTCATCGGCACCGGGGTGTCACTCCTGTTTCTCCTCTCCGGGCGGATCGGGGGGATGAGCAGCGTCTTCACCACCACCTGGTCCTGGTTCTCCCGTCACCCGTACTTCCGGTCGGAGCGCTTCACCTCCAGTCGGCGCTGGCGGATGGTCTATGCCCTGGGACTGGTGCTCGGGGCGCTGGCCTGGTGGTGGATCGCCTCTCCGGGGGAGAGCCTGGCCACCGCCGTGCCCACCTGGCAACTGCTGGTGGGAGGGGTGCTGGTGGGCTTCGGGGCCCGTCTGGGGAGCGGCTGCACCTCGGGTCACGGGATCTGCGGGCTGGCCTCGCTCCAGCTCCCTTCGCTGGTGGCGGTCCTCACCTTCATGGCCACGGCCATGGTGGTGGCCAACCTGACCCTCCGCGTGGGAGGTGGATGATGGGGGTGGCCTCCTTCCTGGTGGTGCTGCTGGCCGGCGCCCTCTTCGGGGGAGGGCTGGCCCTCTCCACCATGATCCAGCCGGAGGTGGTGCTGGCCTTCCTCCGCTTCCAGGACCTGGGCCTCCTGCTGGTGCTGGGAGGCGCCACCACACTGACGCTCCTGGCGTACCAGTTCGGGCCGCGGCTGCTCCGACGTCCTCCCTTCGGGACGGAGTTCCAGGTGCGGGGGGGGGCGCATGACTT
>Ga0076930_100865_pt1 | contig 21661 bp, 13 predicted proteins | sample HotLakConsoUCCRE_FD_71149 | JGI IMG/M metagenome (GOLD analysis project Ga0076930, IMG submission 71149) | Hypersaline microbial mat communities from Hot Lake, Washington, USA - Hot Lake Consortium UCC-RE (version 3) (version 3) ...
GGCGCCGTCGCCGATGGCCAGCTTCGGATCCTGCTTCAGGCCACGACGCTTGAGATCGAGCAGCACCTCGCGCCAGCTCTGGGTGCTTTCGCGAAAGCCGTCGGTCATGGCCAACAGCTCCTTGCGGCCGTATTCATCGGCACCCACAATCACCAGAACGCATTGTTTTTCCTTGGCCATGCGCGGTTTGAAGTAAACGCCATCGGCCCAGATGTAGAGGAACCGCCGCGCGCCAAGGTCGCGCTTCTGCCAGGCCTCGTAGTCCGTCCACCAGTCGGCCTTCAGCCGCGTGATGGTCTTGGCAGACAGGCCTTTTGCGTTCGGACCCAGCAACGCCTCCAGGGCTTCCGTGAAATCACCCGTGGACACCCCCTTGAGGTAAAGCCACGGCAGCAGTTCCTCGACCGATTTCGCCTTGCGCAGATAACGGGGCAGGATGCTGGGCGTGAAGGTGATCTTGTCTTCACCAGCACCCCGATCTCGAACGCGCGGCACCTTCACGGGCACTGGACCAATGCCAGTCATCACCTCGCGTTCAGGCAGGTGACCATGACGGACAAGGCGCGTCCGTCCGTCATCGAGCTTTTCCTTGGAAAAGGCAGCCATGAGCGTGGCCAGCTCGGCGTGGATCGCCTGTTCGATCAGCTTGCGCGCTCCATCGCGCAGGACGTCGGTGAATGGATCGGAGCCAAATCCCGATGGATCGGGTAGTTGGGTGATGGTAGTCTCCGGCATGTGGCATATCCCTTTCTCGGCAGAGAATTGACGGCGTCTGAACACCGCCATGATATGCCGCCCCTCAGGGCATCACCAACTTTCGCGCGTTTCTCTTGGCCCCGGTCCGCGCATCACTATCCCGGCCAGCGGCATCTATCGGGCCGCGCTAACAGGCCTGACAAGAGTCCGCACTCGATCACATGTCTAAGGTTCAGAAATTCCTTGCAAATGAGGGCGGCATCCACAAGAGAAGGTTGTCTTTCAGGCCCATCCCCTCCGCCAGTCCTCAATAGTTTCCCTTTGATATGCCTGGATAATTCGCAGCGTATCCGGACTGCTCCGGATCTGGCCGGATGTGTCCGCAGCCCGGGGCACTCAACCCGCTTGTGGATGCTCGTGGAACGGACAAAGCCGAAGACCGCGGGGGCCGCTTTTCCACTGCGGCAGCCCTCACTCCTCGCTGCGGCTATTCCTTGATTCCGGAGTAGGCGCCGTTGAAGCGCCTCGGGCTGACGTTTCCGTTCTTCAGAAAGCAGACCCGGCTCGGCGCGTTGTAGGTGAATCCGAGGCACATGCCTTGCTGATCGCAAGCCTGACGGCACTGGCTGTAGGTTATCCCGGCGTAGCTTCTGAAATCGCCTCCATTGAGATCAATATGCTCATAGAATTTGGTCGTGCGTAATGGCGGAGATGGGTTTGCCGGCGCTGGCGGGGCTGTGGCGGGCCGGATCCGGGTACCCTGGCGCACGCCCGAGACGGCGTCGCCGCGCACGAAACGGCCCTCCAGGGCTCCGTACAACTGGCACGCCCGGGTTTGCTTGAGGAACGTGTAGCCGACGCATTGGTCGTCCAGCCCGTTGCAGTAGTCTTCGCATGCCGCCGCATCGTCGATGGTCCCCGCCTGCAGCAGCCTCCCCTTCAGTTCGGATCCGTTGAAGCTGTCATAGGCAAAGGCGCTCTCAAGCTGTTCGATCCGGTTGACCGCCAGCGCAGCGCATGGGTTGGCGGCGTTGGTGACGACATAGCGCCTCAAGACATTGATGTCGCGCGACCGGAGCACGTCGGCGCACTGGCCCTGCTCGACCAGCCTCAGCCGATGCTCGCGGACCGGGGTGGCGCCGTCCCCATAGGGAAAGCACCGCAGATACCTGTCGGAAATGGCGACATCATCACTCTTGATCGCAGTCTGGCGCAGCTCGGACTCGGACAGAGATCCGCAGTCCTCGGCCGCGACCGCATGCGCAACACCGCTCGAAGACACCATTGCCACGGCAAGCAGCGCAACCCACATCATCTGTCGCCAGTCCATGAAGCCCCCCGTCACACAATGTCTGGATCTGCGCGCCACTCGATCACTCGCCTGCGGACTGTGGGACTGGTCCCGATGAAAATTCACACGCCCCGCCCGGCTCGCGGGCCAGCAGGACGACACATGTAAGCGGCTCGAAAGCACTTGAACCGATCAAGCCCGCTTCCTCGCGTCCAGTCATCCAGGCTTCAAGCCTCAGCATTGGCGGCTCCCTTCGATCAATTGGCGAGTGTGAACGACAATACGCGCTCCCGGGTCACTTCTGCCTGTTCCCTGTCCAGGTGATTCAGGATCCCCGTGACGATTTCAACGCCAAGAGCAGTCTGGAACAGACTGCGTTGCCGCAATTCACCTGCGATCTTGCGTCCAGCCGTGTTGATGTCGTCAATATCGAACTCATCGGCTATGCGAACCAGCGTATCGTGGCTGAAATAGTTGATACTCCAGATGCGGACTTCCGCCTCCGCTATGTCGTTCATGATGGTGTTGACATCACTCCCAAGATAGGTGCGCGCCTTGCCGGTGAGCAGCGCATTGCGGTTGTCGTTCTCGGCCTTGAGGTTGCGAATATTCTCAACCAGATTGCCTGCATTGATCAAGAGCCCGCCCAGAAGCCGTTCCCGGCTTTCATTGGCTCCCCTTGAGCCCGCCCGGATGCTTTGCTCGATGCGATCGAGATTGTTGATCATTTCCAGATTGACAACCTCGTCCCGCAACTGGCCGATAAGTTCGATCGGATCGTCGCCCTGGGTGGTGGAAAGCTGGCTGAGATCCTTCCATTCGTCGATCAGACGGCCTACCTCCAGACGCGTCGGCAATGCCGGCCCGGTGAGCACGACACGGAACCCGGTGGTCCGAAGCCGGTTCTCCTCGCCCGAACGGTCATTGTAGAGACTGATTTCCTCGCGCGCCGCCGATGTCACGCTGGCAGGGCTGGACAGGAAGGCGCCGCCCTTGAGGATCACCCCGCCCGCAAGCCCGTGGGCGCGCCCGGCCTTGTTCAATCGGAACGGCTCGAACATCAGCTCGGAGACATTTCCATACATGTCGAAAAGGCCCAACGGGTTCTGTTCGAGCAGGCCGATGGGCTGGGGTTCGTCTTGCGCGATCACCGGATCCAGCAGCCAGCCATGGCTCAGGATGTCGCCCGACATCGGGTAACGCGTCGACTGAAATTCCGCCAGCGAGACCGAGATCCCGCCGCGTGCGGCAAATTCCCACTCGGCTTCGGTGGGCAGCCGGACAAAGAACCGCGGGCTGCCCGTCAACGCCTCCACCTCGGCGATGCCGTTCTGCAGGAGATGGTGCGAAAGCCTGCGGGTGAATTCCGTCGCATCATACCAGCTCACCGACGATATGGGCACCGGCGAGTCATTTCCGCCGGCAGGGCACTCACCGGAACTGGACATGACGCTGTGATACTGGTCGCTCGTTATCTCGTATTTGCCAAGCAGATAGAATCGCGAGCCATCCTTGGTAAAGGCGCCGGCAATGAACTCGTCTCTCAGATAGTCGAGATAGGCTTCGCTGACATCGGACGAACCGATCCTGATCCGGCGGTCGTCAAGCAGAGGAAATGCTTCGGCGTCACCGGCTTCATGGGTGATGATCTTGCGAAACGTCAGCGCCTGATCGCACGGCAAGCCAAGCGTAATGTCGCCCGGCAACGGGGCGGGGTTGGCCGGATTGTCGGTGGCCAGAACGCCGGAGGCCCAGACGCTCAGGCCCAGCACGCCGACAACCCGCACTCCGATTTCCGAAAGCCTTGAAAACATCTCAGTTCCCGCCTTCCGCAAGCGCTTCCGACGGCGAAACCTTCAGCAACAGCCGGAACTGATAGATCATCACAATCATTCCCAAGGCCAGGGACCCAAGCATGGCTACGGCAATATCTCCGGCGCTGATCGAGCAGATCTGCCCATCGAACACATCGACAAGAAACAAGCGGTTCATCACGAATGCGGAGCAGAACGCGATCACACTCGCCAGCATGATGCCCGGAACCACGACAACCAGCACCTGGGTCAGCGGAAACACCCACAATTGCTGCGCCGGCATGCCCAACAGCCGGAGCATTGCGATATTGGGCCGGTTCTGTTCGATCGCTGTGGCGACCATTGCCCAGAACGAGATCACGAACCCGGCAATCCCGCCTGCCGCAATCACCGCGAACAGCCCCGACATCACGATATCAAGCTCCCTGACCCATGCAATATTGGCGGCCTGGCTGGCGGTGCGAAAGCCATAGGTCTTCGCAACCATGCTCTCGAGCGCCTCCACGGTCTCAAGCGAGCGCGCGTAGAGCCGCAGACTGTCGTAATTGGCCGTTCGACCGGACAGCGGGAGGCCAGATCCGCCCGCTTCCGGAACGGCGTAATTGTCGGAAAAGGCAGAGACACGATTGAGCCGCTCGACGGAAACCAGCGCCTTCAATCCCGAAAGGCGGCTGGCCGGCAGGATTGCGGTGACCGTCAGGTTGAAATCATAGATCTCCGACTGGTCGTTGCGAAAGATCGAGGCGCGAACCCTCTCGCCGGTCGCGACCCCCAGTTCATCGGCCAGCGCCCGGGACAGGACAATCGCATCGACATCGGGAGCTGCAAGCCCGGCTGGCAGGAGCGGATCCCCCATCGCTGTGGGAAACCAGATGCTGACAACGCTTTCAAGACCGCCATCATCCCTGCTCATTTCCACGCGCGAGGCAATGCTGCGCGGAGACCCCACCGCAAAGCCGGTCATCGGCAAGGCCCTGATCGCGGCAATGTCCCGGTCGGTGAGCGGCTTGTAGCCACTGATATTGATCCGCAGGATCTCCGGATCGCTCTTCAGGTCGGCCACCATGCCATTGATGATGCCCGCCTTCAGGCCATAGAGGATCAACAAGGGAGCGAGCACCGAGGCCATGGCCAAGGCGCTCAACAGGTTGGCGGCGCGGCCATGCCAGACCGCCTTGATCGCCATGAGGAGGGAGGACCGCAGGGATGTCACAGGGCTGCCTCGCCCCGCTCAATGCCCTGCACGTCGGCAGGGCCAATGAGTGTATGAAGGCTCTTGTCCCTGGTCCGTGTGCGGATGGGCAACTCGGCAAGCCCATGCTTGGAAACAAGAGCCTGATTGTGCGTGATCACGACCACCGCGGCGCCGAACCTCGTGGCGTAGGCCTTAAGCGTTTCGAAGATCACGTCTCCGAGCTCCGAATCCACCGCGCTTGTCGGCTCGTCGGCCAGCAGGATGGCAGGCTTGTGCGCCATGGCGCGCGCCAGGCAAATGCGCTGGCGTTGCCCACCCGAGAGATCGGATGCGCGGCTGTCCTGCAGCGATCCGATATCGAGCGCCTGCATCAGCTCATCGACCCAGCCGCTGTCCGCCTGGCCGGCAATGATCTGCGACACCTCGATATTCTCGCGCACGCTCAGGTACGGAATCAGGCGATTTGTTTGCAGCACATACCCGAAGACCGTTCCGCGCAGCCGCGTAATCGCGGCATCCGAGCGCGATTTAAGCATCGCCGACACATTTATCAGGTGCCGCGACGGAAACAGGTGCAGATCTTCGTAACGGTCCGGCCGCTCCGAAAGCGACAGGAGTTCCAGTGCGGTCGACTTGCCGATGCCGCTGGGCCCGCAAATGGCTGAAACGGACCCGCCTGCAAACCGAAGGTTCCTGATCTCGACTTCGGTGGACCGCTGCCCGTCGGACAGGATCCGAACGGCCGAGCCAACATGGAGCACGGCGTCGGTCCCTTCGCCTGATGTCGCTGGAGCGGTGGTCATGGGTGAGTCACGCCCGCTCCCTAAGGCAACAGTCGCAAGGGGACAACGGTCACATGCTCGCCGGCAGGAGCATCGTCCTTGATCGGGATCCAGCGCGTTCCATCATCATGGATACGGTCGAGAGCCACGATTCTCGACCGCAGGGAATCGATCAGCTGTCGTTCCCTTGTCGGCGACATGTCCCGCCAATCGTCCTCGGTCAGGCTGACGATCTCGGAATTGTAAGGCAGGCCGTCCAGATACTCCCCCAGCAGGTCACCCAGGGTTCCCGCGTCCTCGACCGCATCCGGCCGACGGGTCATCAAGGCAACCGCCTGGCGCAGGCGGTTGAAAAAATCGTCGGAAGCATCCTCCTGGATCGAGGAGGCGCCAATCGAGACGGCTTCGTCCATCACATCGCGCAAGGCCGACAGTTCATTGCGCGACATCAGAAGATAGGGCGTGACGGGAAAGCCGCGCCGGTCCACCGGATCGCGATCGGTCAGCCAGCCTTCGAACACATCGGGAGCCTGAGTGCCCTGCAGACGCCCCAGATAGGCCAGTTGCATCGCCCGCCCTGCACGCGACGTCGCATCCGCGATCGCTGTCGTCGGCTCGGCCTGATTTTCCTGGATCTCTCCGCTCATGGCCCGGCCAACCATGTCTTCAAGCGCCTGCGCCAGCAGATCCATCTGGTTGCCGAACTCTTGCGGGCTGGCGTCGGCAATGGGGAAATAGTGCACCGAATTGTCAAATCGGGAGAGTTGGCGATAGGCATCCTCGGCCACCTGATGGTCGAACCGGCCTGCCTCGCTGCGCAAATGCATGGCCATCAGCGCAATGCCTTCCTTCTCGAGCTCGATCTGGAGCTCTGAGACGCCAAGACCGCCACTTTGGGCATATTCACCAGGTTCGCGCGGGCTCGCATCGGTGATCAGGACAATGAATTTGCCACCATACGGGGTCCAGTCCATCTGGTTGAGGGCGGCATCGATCCCGGCAATCGCGTCTTCATTGAAGCCGTTGGAGTTGACCGTCGCCACATCCACCTGCCCGATGGTTTCGACGAAGCGCGCGGCAGTGGCGTCCGGACCGAGCGGAAGAAACACATTCGTCACATAGTCGAGTTCCGGGGCAAGGTCGATATTATCGCGAAACCCCACCAGTCCAAAGCGGAAGCGCTCCGCCTCCGGATTGTTGCCGATACGATCCTGCAAGCGGGTCATCACCTGGCGAACCTGTTCGACATAGGGCTGCATCGATCGGGTCGTGTCGATGACAAAGGTGACGCCGATCCTGAAGTCGCGCAGCGCGTCTTCCCGGCTCATCTCCGATTCGGCCGAACCCGAAGCCCGCTGGGAAACCGACGCGACGCGCAGCAGGTTGGACGGCAGACGGTTGGGCAAGCGAATGTTTTGCGATTCAAGAATCGGCAGGATGTAGAATTCCCGCTCGATATCGATATGTTCAGCCGGCTCTATGGAAACGACAGGGCTGATTTCACTGGTCTGGCCTGCGATGGCATCCCTGCGAAGCTGATCGAGCCGGGCCACCACATCCTCGCCCGACAGCGTTTCTTCCAGTGCCTCCTTGGATGAAAACAGCAAGGCCCTTTCCCGGTTTGCCGGATTGGTGAAGCCCATCACGATGGTCTGCTTCCAGGCAATGGTCGAGGCTTCATTCATCCAGCCTTCCGGGCCGATCTGCAGGCTGCGGCCAACCTTCAGGCGTGTCTGCTGCCCGTCGCTTTGCCTGTCATAGACATAGAAGATCTCAAAGGCCTGAAGGCTGGCGATCTCGTTCGCCATGGCTTCGTCTTCAAACAGCTTCGCGTCGGGACGCGTCAGCACCCTCTGATACAGCGTCGATTTTCCCTCGATCAGCAACGGGCTTTGCGCGAAAGCCAGTTCCGCAGACCACATCACGAGCATCAAGCCAAGGAATGTCGCAAGGATCGGAAATTTCTTGCCTGCATACAACATGGTCATTCCTTTTCACTGACAGAACGATGGATAGTCAAAACTTGCGAAGGCCTCAAAATACGGTCCATCCGGCTCCAGGCTGGCTTCGCACAATCGAGAAAGCGCTGCTTCCGCCCCCTCAAATCCGCCGATCCTGGCCTGGACGTAGAAAAATGCGGCATTTGAGGCGTTCGGGGAGACCGTTTCACCGCTCTCCTCCAAGGGGTCATAGAGTCGCGCGAGCTCGAAATTGGCCCTTGTGTTGTTCCGATCGGCGGAAAGGGTCATTGCCTTGAAGGCAATCTCCGGCTGCTCGGCGGCGAAGGCTTCTTCTGCAAGGGTCAGCAACTCGGCGGCATTGTCGCCACTCGAGCGGTACAGCTCGTAACGCTCCGCAAAGCCCGGCTCAACGCTGTCCTGCGCTGGATCGGCGAGCAGCGAAATGGTGGGCTCCAGTGGCTGCTCTTGCCGCAATCCAAAATACCAGACCGCGGGCAAGGCGATGAGAAGAACCACCAGAAGCGACCATATCCATGGGAAGGACCTGCTCGGTCGCTCCGCCGCTTCAGGCCCCTGATCGGCATCTCCGCCGTCTTCTGTCTCCTCTTCCTTGTCTTCCTGCGTTGGCGTTTCCGGCACGTCACGAACCGGCAGCACGATCGGATCGGCGATTTTCTCGCGATAGATATTGCCGCCATCGGCCTGGATCGGTTCCGGGGTGATTTCCGGCCAGAAATGGCGCTCTGATATCCCTTCCTCAGGGATGGAAAGGATCACATCCATATCGACAGTCAGGTGTCGGGTGAGTTCGGGACCGAACTGCAAAAGCAGATCGGCCCCGTCGGTCCTGGCATTGAGAGGCACGAAGGCATGATTGGTGTTCTGCCAACCTCCCGGCCCCAGCACTGTCCGGTCCTGCGCCTTTCGGGTGACCTGCAAGCGGACGTCGTCCGCGGACGGCGATGGCGAAATGCGGACCATGGCCATGCCGACAGGCAAATTTGAATCTTCAAAAACCGAGATACGCTTTTGCATGGAGAGCCGACTTCCTAAGTCATGACCGTTTCAACATTTTCCAGAACCTGACCGATACGGGCATTCTGCTCAACGTCGAAACTTTGCCCGTCAACGGACTTCGCATTGGATTCGACGAGCGCATGAAAGGCATACATCCAGTCTGACAGCGCCGAGTAGCTATGCGTTGCCGGACCGAGATCGATCTCGGAGGCGCAATTGGCTGCCTTTGGATGAACGAAGACCGGCTGAACCCCGCCGCTCGCGTTCGGCGCCACGGGCCGGTCCTGCTCGGCCATGAGTTCATAGCCCATACGCGTTACAAACCGGTTGATCGTCGCCGCGCAACCGAAGGAGGCCTTCTCGATCACCCGGTCCAACTCTTCGCTGACGCTGCCGGCAAGTCCGGCCAGCACGCCGCGCACGGTCCGTTCCAGCTCAAGTCGCCGCGCCGCCGTGCAGATTTCCGAGACAAGTTCTTCCGCAATCGCGCTGTCATTTTCGAAGAACCGACCCAATTGCTCGGTTTCAGCCATCTTTCGCATGGATCCCATCCAAAGCTCGACGCTGCGTCGCGCCATACCCATGAAGGGATCGTTCTTGTCTTCGAAGGAAACGTCGGCGGGCGCAGTCTGAGCCGAAGCCGGCGCCTCGCCCGGCATCGCAGGCATGCCCGGCATCGGCGGCATGCCCGGCATCGGCGGCAAGCCGGGCATTGGCGGCACGCCTGGCCCTCCGACTGCGGCAGGGCTCGCCTTCGGCGCGACCGGCTTCGCGGGCGCGGCGCTGCCGCCGTCGTCGCGAGATCGACGCATCATGTAGTCGTAAAGCACCGCGGACATCTCATGCTGGGAAACCAGCAGCGCTGCCAGCAGATCGGCAAAGCGGCCCTCGGCATAAAGCCGCTGGACATGCGTCAGGATCTGTTGCGAGACCGCCCTGCGCTCGGCCAGGCGCTTGTCGATGTCGCTGCTGACGTGAAACGGATCGAGCAGCCCGCGCAACTGCTTGGCGATCGAGCCGATACGGGCGCTCGTCTGTTCAACCTGCAAGCCCGGCTTGCACACCGGCTCCAGCCGTTCGGCAAGATAGGTCACGCCGCCATCGTTGAGCTTCAGCGCTTCATCAAACGCCCGTGCCGGATCGGAAATGTATCGATTGACGCTTTCTGTCTGAAGATAGCCCTCGCGCAGCCAGTCGATGTAGTCCTGCTTGTCCGGCCGGATCGCCAACTCCTTCTTCCCCTCATAGGAGATGATCGATTCCGCCTTGATGCCCGGGTTGCGGAGCCAATAGGTGTTGTTGAAGGGCTGGCCGTCCACCCAGTTGGAGGGCCAGTTATGGGCCTTGCTAAAAAAGCTCTCGATCGAGGAATAGATCCGGCTCTTGAAGCGCTCGCCGGGATCATGGCTGTTTTCTCCCGCCTTTTCGACAAAATGCGCGTCGAACCAGGTGAGAATGAGAAACAGGACGACAGTCTTGTTTCGCCGCAGGTCGGGCGTCTCGCCATGAGACACCTTGATCCAGTCGTTGATCATGTCGGGCAGCGTGACCACATCCTGGTTGGACGGTTTCACGCACAGCAGCATGCTGGTCAGTTCCTGTTCGGCCACATACCGCTCGAACAGATAGGCGACCTTGCCGCGGATCAGCAACTCCTTGAGCGGGTCCTTATCCGTGTCCTGCAGGAACTCCTCAAGGTTGAGGACCTGCCGCGGACGGGCGCCGGGAAAATCGAGCAGGTCCGTATGAGCGAAAAACGGCCAGGGCTGCCTGGAGACTTCGATATGCAGTTCCGCCACCAGTGCCGTCACCAGCGGCCGCGGCAGCGACAATTGGGTCCCGTTGGCCGCCTGAACTGATATTTCAGATTGCCCTTCCTTGGTCAGGCCGGACAGGGTCTGCACATCGATGATGCTTTCATCGCGCGGGATCAGCGCCTCGATGGTTGCGAAAGCCGTCTCCGCAAATCCAAGCTGGGCCAATGCCCCCGTCAATTTGGTGTAGAGCCACGTGAACTGCTCAAGCCCGCCCCACAGAAGCGAAAAAAGCCCTGCCCTGTCGTCCAGACCCAGTTGCGGCGCAAGGTCGATCGCTTCGTCCCAATAGTTGCGCAATGCCTCGATATTTCGTGTTCCCTCGAAGGTCCGCTCGAAATACTCCTGCAGATCCAGGATGTCTTCGACGCTCAGTTGATTGTCGGCCGGCCTGCTCGAACCGGCCTTCCCCCGCACAGCCTTGAATGCAGCCTCGATGCCCTCGGGCGAGGCAGGCGGCAACAGTTTTTGGTCGCCATCGTTGAAGTAGCAGTTTCCGATGATCTTTATGACATCGGTTTCCGACAGCAGCCGCAGATTGACCGGATAGCCCGGCGGCGACTTGATGCCGCGAATGGAAAAGCGCGTGACGATCCCGGTGGATTCGCGGTCACCGCCCGGATTGATGTCGTGAATGAAATCGAGCGGTTCCGCCAACCCATCGAACCTGGCCCCCAGCGGCTCTTCCCCATGCCGCGCCAGCACCGAGACCAGGTAGGACTTGCCCGCCTGGCTGGGTCCGAAAACGCCCACGCACATAGGCCGATCAAGTGACCGCTCGAGCTTGTTGGTTTCAACGATCAACCGCCGCAGACGCCGATCCACCGATTTGCGTTCAAGCCCGACGGTGGTCTTGTTGTCATCGTCATTGATCCAGTCAACCGCGGCCAGTGCGGATTGACGCAGCGTGTTGCACGAGGCTCGGCGTGTATCACTCATTCCCATTTCCTATGCAATTGCCAGCACGCCGGAGTCGAGCCAATAGATGCCGTCCCCGCCACTTGTTGACATGTCGAGGCGCAGTTCCATCAGGCGGGCCACGCTCTTGCCGCTGGCATCCTCCGCGGTCCGGATGAAGAATTCTTCACTGGTGGCTTCGGAATTCATGATGGCCGTCTCGTCCGCGCCCTCGTCGACATCCAGCGCCTTGCGCTCGATCGAAACAAGAACCGGCGGCGTCACGATGCGCTGAGAGCCGGCACGCACCCGAAGCTTGTACAGCGGGGCGGCCGTCCAGTTCTCCTTGGCAAGTTGCCGATAGCCGATCCGCACAGTCGTGTGGAACGTGATCTCCTTCTCCATATGCTGCGCCGCACTGCTATCCAGATCCACATCCTGGAAATAGAGCTTCTCGTCCAGCACCACGCCATCCTGGCTCATTTCTCCGATATATTTGGCTGTCGAGCGCATCGACATGCCGTTGGTGTAAAGGGTGAAATTGGTAAGCTGGCCATCAGCCAGCGAGCACAGCATCCCGCCGACAACTGCGGTGGTCTTCGGATCGTCTATCAGGCTTCGTGCGCCCTGGCGGAACGGATACCAATTGCCGACCCTGTAGTCCCGTACGGGCACCAGGCGATCGACCGGCACGCAATGCTGGTTGGCGAACAAGCGGATGACACCCGGCAGACAGGATGGACGACCGGTCAGCAGCACAACGTCAACATCCAGCTTGTAGATCGCTTCGGCGATATTGGCGAAGACCTGCTCAAACGCCGCCCGTGCACATTCATCGACCAGGTTGAGGTCAATCGGGACCTGAATATCCGCCAGGTTGAACGGCTCCGTGGCAAGGGAACGGGCGGGGTCCTCGAGATATCTGAGAACCGGACTGCTGCTGTCAAAGAACCTCTCGGCATCCTTGAAAAAGGAAACCATCGGCCTCACGGCCATGTCGTTGTGATGGCCGCTGCGCTCTTCCGCCAGATGCAGAATGCCTAGGGCCACCGGCCTGAGAAGTCGCAGCACCACCTGCCGTCGCAGATGCTTGTCGGCTTCGTCCATGCGTGGGCTGTCATCGCTGAAACGGTCGCGCAAGATGTCCCGCGCATCCCCCACGCCGCATTTTTCCATATGCCCCTGGATGGCTGGAATCACTGCTCTCTCGATGACAAGCTTGAGCAGGTCATCGCCGGCCCGCCGAAAGCCTTCACGAAAGTTCTGGACCGGTACCAGCGCCCGGTTGTCGATCTGGTGATAGGTGGTGACCATGAGATCCGTCGTTCCACCTCCGATATCCACGCTGGCGATGCGAATGCTGGTCTCGGGCTTTGTGCCGATCGCCTTGCCGTTCACATCGGTGCGGATGCGCGGCTTGCCCATCAGGTCAAGCAGCCGCTTGATGCTGCCACCGAGTTTCTGGCTGATCTCCCCGTAGAGATAAACAAGCTGTACCGAGCTGGCCTCATCCCATGATGTGTGAAGTTCCGGCAGTTTCTTCTGGACACCGGGCGTCGTCTCGGTCCACCCCATCAGCGACCAGAACAGCTTCAAGGCGGCTTGCGCCCGCGACCGGATGATGCGCTGTTCCTGCACCGGTGTCGCCGAGGGCATGGTCATGACGATACTGCGGAGCCGCCGCGGCGCGTCCTTCTCCCGGTCCCGGCGTCTCGAACCGGGGCTGTTGATCATCATGATCGTCTGGCTGATGATCTCGAGCATCATGAAGGTGAAGAATGAAGACCGTGAGAAGCGAAACGCGTCGGCGTTCTCAAAGTCTTCCGGAAGGATCTTGAGCTTCAGATTCCTCTTGTCTTCCGCCAATTGCTCCAGAACATCGCCACGGTTGTTGAGCAGCTTGTAGAGCGAGCGCTCGATAAGCGGCTGCCTGTCGGAGACCTCCCCCGACGCGCTGCGAAACCGCCAGCTTTGCAGAACCGGCTCGACATCCCATGTGTAGCGCTTGGGCGAAGACAGCCCGGTCATCGCCTCGGTGCCTTCTGACGCGCTGCGATATCGGGCGGCCTCGGGGCCAAGCCGAACCAGGCTGGGCCAGAAAAACGCCTTGCTCCGACCGGATTTCATCGCCAGGTCTTCCGGGCCGAACTCGGCGTGGACCAGTTCGAGCTGGCTTTCGAAGGGATCATTGTAGGACAGGTGGGGTTCGGCCATGTCCCGCAATTCCAGCACCAGCGATCGGTTGAGATCCACGCTCTGATCATTGGGGAAATTCTGAATGAGCAGGCCGCAGGTGCGGGCATTGCCGATATCGAGGACCAGATCCACATCGATCGGCGCGCTGCGCGGATCCTCGCTGACGGTATCGATCAGCGTGATCTTGGCCGGATTGATGCAGTTCGCAAGGAATCCCAGGAACGTCAGGTAAAGGGCGATATGTTCGAACTGATGCGGGAAATCGTCATCCCGCAGTGGACGGTTTGGGTACTGCGCCTTCTTTGCCGCGGTAAACACGTCTTCGAGCCATTTGCGCAGCCAGCCCTGATCGTCCTGTCCCTTGGCGCCGACCTCGTCCTGGCGCGCATTCGAGATGAAAGTCGAGACATCGGAGATCCGGCTGACAAAACGAAACGACTCCGCCTGGCGCGCATCGGTCGGCGAGAGTCCCAGATAGGGCCGGTTGGGGCGTTGCTCGACAAGGTTCGTGTCAAAGGCGAACACCACCCGGTGGCTGGCCGCGGTGTCGCCATGGGCCTTGGCGGTCTCGACCACCCGTACCCGCGCCCAGTCGGTCGGGCCATCCACATAGGTTTCGTTCTTCAGCACATCTCGTCCATGCTTGATGCGCAGGAACGGGACCGGGATCCAGCGGTTGACAAAAACATCCAGCGCACGCGTCTTGGAGATCGAATATTCGTCATCCCGGTTACCGGCCTCGAACGGCGGCTCATCATTGGGATTGAGATCGTTCCAGTTGGGCAGAAGCTGCAGTTCTACCCGCCCGTCGCTCGTCCTGGTTTCCGAAACCGGACGCTCTATAAAGGAACGGCTGAAGCTCCCTGTCCGGGCAAGATCAAACCCGTACTCGACAAATTGCACGCCGCTCTGCGGCACCAGAGTTATCGTGTCGCCATACTCGATCAGCTTGTTAAGCACTTACGCATACCCCGTTTCGGCCAGCATCCCTGAAATCATATCCTGTCGTTTCACGGTTGCATTTCTCCAATCTGCACAGTTTCTCCCGGACGGTTGATCTGACCCTGCACGATACGAGTGCCATTTGCATCCCGAATTCTTATTTCAAACGGAACGGGATAACGGCCGGTTCGGCTCCTGTAGAGATTGACCAGCACGGGATAGGGGCGCGGCCCCGCAATTCCGTTTTCAAAAGTGATGTTCTCGACTGGTTGATCAGAGGGGCCGCTGGCGTTTCTGTCGATATCCAGTACCCCGCCACAGCCGATCTTGGCACTGTACTTGATCAGGCTTCCGTTCGGACATCTCACCATCAGGTCAAGATCATCGGGAGTATCCCAGATCAGGGTGGCCTGCGCATCGCCTCGCTGGTCGACACGTTCGTCAAACTGGTCCTCGTTCAAAGGCTCGGGTTCCGGCAATGGCTCAACGGGCGACAATTGCGCCTGTTCAAGGTCTTCTACCAGGCAACCGATGCGCCGACGTTGATACTCCGCCGTCAGGACGGCGAGTTCACGCTCGAGCTCCACGCCGGTGTCCTGCGGGCTGGGCTGAGCTTCGGCCGCCAGGGCCAGCGAGTTGCAATAGTGCCGATCGGTGTATCCGAAGGTGAACGTGCCAAAGGGTGTTCTGAGCCCGCAGGCCGGCAGCAGGAAGGCAATCACGATCACGAACAGAAGCAACAGCGCCAGGCTGGCAAGGAGCGGCAGAAGCCACGAAGACCATGGAGAGCGCTCGGATGCCACCATGACAGATGCAGCGGGCAGCGCGGCGGCGGTCGCGCCGCTGCCCGGCGGGCTTGCATGCCCGCTCTGCGACGCCACAGGCGCCGCGGCTACACGGCTGACCTGGGGCTTGCCCGCTGGTCTTTCAGGCGCAAATGTTGACACATTGAAAGCCCGGACCGCGACGGGATCGCTGCTCTTGTAGCCCCAGGACACCAGCAGCGGCTCGATGCGGTCCTCGTGACGGACCGCGAACACTGCCCCGTCTCCGGTAAACAGCGTTGCATTGTAAAGCATGTCGGCAACATCGGGGGCTGAGTCCCTGAGTTCCTCCGCCTTGCTGCGGATGGCCTCAAGTCGAGCTTGCAGTTTCGACCTGACCGTCTGCGCCTCCTCATCGCCGAGATCCGAGAGCGCGATGACATCCCCATCGGTTTCGACATACCAGTCAATGCCGCTTCGATCGCTGACCTCGACCGGATCGGCGAAGATCCCGGCGTGGTCAGGATCCATATGGCGGCTGATCAGCGCTTCCAGGCGGCTTGAGATCCTCTGACTGTCAGGACCGATCGGCTGCATCTGGGCAAGCGGCGTGTTGGTTACAAACTGGCTCACCGTCCAGCCTCCACTTCATCGGGAACTGTCAGCAAGGAAGCATCACCGGGCGGCACCGGCAGGGATGGCGCCGGATCTGGCGTCGAACCGGGCGCCTCGATCGGAGTGGCGCCAGGTGCGGCCGGCTGCGCCGGATCCCCCTGCGCCACGGGCCCTTCCGATCCCGGCAAGGCCGGAACAGGTTGTGAGGGCATGGCCTGGGCCGGTGGCGATGGTGCTGGCGAACACCTTGTTGTCTGCGCCTCCACCGCCATGTTGTGGGTCTGCAGGAAGCGGACAACATCTTCGGCGCTCAACGCGAAATTGAGCCTGAGCGAGGTATCGCGGCTGTCTGTCCGGGTATAGGTGTTGATCCCGACAACGCGGCCACACACATCCACCAGCGGACCGCCGGAATTGCCCTTGGAAATGGTTGCCGAATGGGCCAGAACGGTGTTGCCGGACTGGCCGGCCTGGATGGTGGTGACTTCGCCCCGGTACATGGCCATCGACACTTCCGAGAGACGGCTCATGTCGCCTTCCCTGAAAGCAGCGACGAAGCCCGGATCCGACTGCACCACGAAGGACGGATATCCCGCCGCGATCACACCGTCGAGCTGCTCGATCCGGGTGCTGATGGGCAGCGGCGGCAAGTCGATTTCGCGCATCAGCTCCAGCAGGGCGAAATCATTGCTGGCGATATCGGAGTTTTGAGACCGGGCAATCACGCGTGCCGGGATCGTGCCAAGAATATGCTTGTTTGTGACCTGCAGCCCGGTGCTGGGCGAATCCTCGACGACGTGCAAATTGGTGAGAACGTGCCTGTTGTCGATGACAATGCCGCTCCCCATCGAGACGCCATTGGTCGTCGCGCCGAGGATAAAGACGGTTCCCCTTTCCAGCCGGTCGACAACACCATCCATCGATGCTGTCGATGGCATAGATGCATCTGTCCCGCTCCCCGGCGCCTCCGCGGGATCCAGTCCCCCGGACTCATCAGGTTGGGCCGTACCCGGGCGTTCATCGCCCTGGCGCGGCAATTCTCCCGGAGCGGACGGCGCCCCCTGTCCGAGAGGCGCGGCACCCAGCCTGTCTGAAGGTCGCGCAGACAGCGGCAAGGTCGGCAGACCGGCGATCTGATCCAGCCTCGCCCCATCGGGAATGGCGCATATGTCTGCCCCCAGGGCCGCTTGAATAAGGTTGATCTGCTCGATGTAAACGCGATTGGCGTCGTCCTGCGCGGCAATCGCACCGGCATCCGTCAACCTCGCCATACGCGATTCCGGATAGAGCAGGTTTCCCGGCCACAGCATGTAGACAATGAACAAGAGCAGGCACACGTACACCGAGAGCAGGATGCCGACAGCGATATGGCGCCCCGCGGATCGGACGGAAACCTCCTGCGGCACGTTCACATGGTGCGGGCTTGCAGCGGCGACATGGGCCGCCTGGGGAGCCGTCGCGCTCGCGGGCTGCGGGGTTTCGCCGGGATCCGCGTCTGCCGTTCCGGCGCCGCGTCCGGAACCGCCCTCGGGCGCCGCACCATTGTCCTCTTCCGCCTCTGACGCGGCGCTCGACGTGCCCGATCCGGCGTCGACCGAGGCGCCTTCCGCGGCCGCAGCACCAAATGATGACACAAGGGCAAACCCGGCGGGCAGAAAGGATGCAAGCGCTGATGCCGACGGTGGCAGCGGTTGTCCCGCGCTGCCAGCCGGTTGCCGGCCCCAATTGGTCAGCACGACGGTCTCACCATTGAAATAGACATCATTGATGGATGGAATATTCAGCGCAACCGACAGGAGTTCCCGTGTCCGGCCATCGGCACGCTCGAGCAGCGTCTCGATCTGCTGCGACAGGGCGGCGCGTGCCGCGCGCTGCTCCTCGTCCGACAACACGTCGAAGGAGCGGAACACCCCGCCCCGATCCGAATACCACGTGGTTGTCTTTGCCTGCTTGACCTTGGAGAAGCGGGTTTCAGGCAGAGCGAACAACGAAGCGGCGTCACTGCCCACCAGCGCCTCGGCGCTGCGATACAACTCGCCAAAGGCATCGGTCACCGGCGCACCGCCATAATGCGTGACAAGCCCATCATCCCAAAGGGTCGTCGCAAGAATATTGGTGTATTTGGCGGTACTCAATACCCTGATCCTTCAACATTAATCCGCATTGTCAAGACACATCCCCTGCCCGCCCCCCGGGGAGCAACCGCCTTCACGTCCAGTCATACTGACTGAGTGCCACAAGTCCCGCCCGATGCCTACCTGCTCGAAATGAATGACTGCCAGACTTCGGCAGGCGGGGAATGATTGCATTCCGGATCCAGCATCGCGGTTCCGGCCGGAAAAGCGGACTGGCCATCCGACTGGTCGAGACTGTCGAGAAGATTCTGGATCAGGATTGCCTTGCTTGTCATGATGGACCGGCAGGTTGATTGATTGAGAGCAATCAAGGCCAGGGTGATGTCGCGCGCTTCGGGATAATCGTTGTTCAGGCACCGCAGGAGGCCGTCCGTCATTTCCACGGTCGGATTGTAATTCCCAGCCTGGTTGCAGTGCCGGCGGATCAGAAAATCATACCGATAGACAAGCGGTGTTCGTATCAGTTCAGAGGACTTGAGCAGCAGACATGTCTGAAACTCGAATTTCTCGCCCAGTTCACGCTCGGAACGCACCACCCAGTCCGACGCGACAGACGAGCCCGCGGAGGTCCCGGCGCCGATAACCGTTGTGGTGGCGACCCGGCCAATCATTGAGCCGACCAAACCGCCCAACGCGACGCCGCCAAGGCCGCCGTTGTCGCCGCTGCCCATGATGCCGCCAACAACCGCCCCGCCAGCCGCGCCGACGATCCCGGCGGCGGCGCTACCGCTCAGCGCTTCCCCCATCGACCGGCAGGTCTCCGATTGCATGACATCGTTGATGAACGCCGCACCGAAGCCAATCAACGCGAATTCCGCGAGGCCTCGCGCCTGTGCGACTTGCGCATGCAGAAGCCCAAGACAAACGACAACGCTTGAAACCAGGACCCTCACATGAATCTCCCCCAGAGACTGACTGGTCTGCGCCTTGAAATTCCCGCTGCGCCTGGAGCACACAATCGCAACGGGGTGCAAGCACATTACCGGTTCAACATATCCGCCGCCTCCGACAACGTGGCAGACACCACATCGCACCAAGACAAACAAGTCGGACCGGTCACCCGCCAGGGAGTGACCAGTTTCGAAATCTAGAAGCGGATATCAACCTGCGGCGATTCGACGGAGGCGACCGGTCCGCCATCGCTCAGCGCCTGCAGGATCGGACGCCCGGAGAAGAAGGTGACGTCAATCGACTGGACTGCGTCGCCGTCGGGCATGGTCATGGAATAGGCATAATTGCATTGGGCGGCAAGCAGTGCGACGCGCCCGGTGGCAGGCCCCCCGGAAGCCATCCAGGATTTCAGTTCTGCAAAGCTGTTGGATTGAAAGGACTGAGCCACCTGGGCGCAATTCGCACTCGAAAGCACCAGACCCGATGGATCGCTGGCCAGGGTCGGATAGGCCTGCGCCATTTTCGACAGGATCACGTTCCGTGGAACTGCCGAAGAGAATTCAATCGTGCGAGAAACCGTATGCACCGTCGATTGCTGGCCATTGGTGGTCAGGCCGACGGAAATGGTATCCACAGTGGCGTCGCTGCTGTTGGTGCAGGTGACGAAGGTCGGACTTGTTTCGCAGTCGGAAAACCCGTTGCCCGCCAGCTTTACACCGACTTCCGCGCCCGATTCCTGGGTGCGGATCCCGAAGACGGCAAATTCCGGCGAAACAGCACCGTCGATGTCGGACGAAACCTGTTCGACGCCGTCCGTCGTCGCAACCTGTGCGGAAACGCCCCCCTGTTCCAGGTTCAGGGTCGGCAGCGGCGACGGCTCGGGCAGCGAAGTGTCCATCAACGGCACGCCACCGTTGAGATCAGGCCCGTTCGCCAGATTGGTATTTGGCACAAGCTGCGGCAGGGGTTGCATCGGAGCAGCCATGTCGGGCTGCTGCGCGGTCGTCGCCGTGACCAGGTGCTGGTACTGCTGGTCTGTCAGCGTTCCGGTTGCGGGCACGCCGATAGCCGACTGAAAGGCGGAAATGGCGCGGCGGGTGTTCCGACCCGAAACCCCGTCCGGCGTGCCGGCATCGAAGTAAAGCGCGTTCAGCCGCGTCTGCACATCGCGGATGTGATCGCGCTGGGCCTGCCGTTCCGCCGCCGCCGCGGCGTTGCGCTCGCGCTGTGCGGCTGATGGCCTGGATGACGGTGCCCTCGTCGAGTGGTTGCGGTTCTTCTTGCGAATGTCATCAACAATGGTCTTGCCGACGGCACCGACCACAACCCCGACAAGAAAATCACCGCCGCCCGCCTGGGCGCTCGAAACGGGGAGCGCCAGTAAAACAACCAAACCAGAAGCCATGCCAATTTTCGTGTTCATACGACTCTCCATTGCAGCGCCAAGTTTTGCAATCATCATAAACACTCAAGGAACGTGCGATCAACTCGATACTTGGAAATTCGTTAAAATATGTCCCAGAGCCTTCATTTGGCTGGGATTCCGCCAGATCAGCAATCGCAGTATTACTGCCTTTTCATGACAATCCAGCGTCCGATCGGCACGACGACCTTGAAAAGGGCGTCGAAGTTACCCGGAAAGAAGCGTTGTTTGTACGAAGCACGGCGATGAAATGGTTGCCCGATGCTTGGAGGGACGCCCGGATTCTGCAGCGGCCCAGGCAAACAGGCTGGCGCATCGGTTTTCTTCCGGCGCCCAAGGTATGGAGAACAGTCGCCGTGTAACCTGCATTTCCACCCGGTGGCACAGGCCGGCCCATAACCGCGGCTGCACGTGGACAAGCGGTCGGCTCAACCGCACCGCCCTGCGGTCGCGCCTGGCACATTCGACGCATCCTTTGTTCCTCAGGCGAGCTAACGGTGGAGCCTGGCAGGCAATCCCGAATCGGGCCCCGAAGGAACCGGAGTCGTCGGCCCGACATTCATATCCAACGCCGATTGCCACACCCATCACACCACAAAGAAATCAGCCTCGGTCAGCGCCAGCCCGGTGCCCAGCGTGGCGAACTGGATGGCCGCCGCCGCACCGGTGGAGCCGTCGCTGTCATAGAACAGCGCCCCGGTGCCCGAATTGTAGATGATCCGGTCGCTCGCATCATTGGCCGCAGCCCCGGTGTGGAATGCCGAAGCCGCCAGCGTCCCGGTCGCCGTCAGCGCGGTGAATATGCCGTTCTCCAGCGCAATCCTGTCTTCACTTGTCGAGAAATCGACGATCATGTCGACATTGGTCGCGGCGTTCAGGGCCGTGTTGAAGAAGAAGATGTCGGCGCCTGTGCCGCCCTGCAGCGTGTCATTGCCATCGCCGCCGATCAGCGTGTCGTTGCCGGCGTTGCCGTTGAGCGCGTCATCGCCGTCACGCCCGTAGATCGTGTCGTTGCCACCCGCCCCCCAGATCGTGTTGGCCCCGGCATTGCCGCGCAGGTCGTCGTTCAGGTTGGAGCCGAACAGGTCCTCGATCGAGACATAGGTGTCGCCGGCCGCGATCCCGGTGTTGCTTGCGGCAAACTGCAGGTCGGCCCTCAGCCCGGCAGTTGAATCACTGTACTGCGCCCGGTCGGTGCCCGCGCCGCCGTCGAGCCGGTCGGCGCCAT
>Ga0076930_100866_pt1 | contig 21658 bp, 17 predicted proteins | sample HotLakConsoUCCRE_FD_71149 | JGI IMG/M metagenome (GOLD analysis project Ga0076930, IMG submission 71149) | Hypersaline microbial mat communities from Hot Lake, Washington, USA - Hot Lake Consortium UCC-RE (version 3) (version 3) ...
GCACGAGGAGCATGAGGGCAACCTGCGCATCATCCTGCCCGACACCTACGGCACCGAGGGCTTTCTCGCCCGCGCCCCCGACTGGCTGGCCGGCTGGACCGGCATCCGCATCGATTCCGGCGACCCCGCCGAGGGCGCCGAGACCGCCATCCGCTGGTGGCAGGCCCGGGGCGAGGACCCGCGGCAGAAGCTGGTGATCTTCTCCGACGGGCTCGACGTGGACCGCATCGAGGAGCTGAGCGCGCGGTTCGCGGGCCGGGTGAAGGTGTCGTTCGGCTGGGGGACCTTGCTGACGAACGACTTCCGCGGGTTGGCCGCCGGGGACGCGCTGGCGCCGTTTTCGCTGGTGTGCAAGGCTGTGGCGGCCGAGGGGCGGCCCACGGTGAAGCTGTCGGACAATCCCCGGAAGGCGATGGGGCCGGAGGCGGAGATCGCCCGGTACAAGCGGGTGTTCGGGGTGGGGGAGCAGGTGGTGCGGGAGGTGGTGGTTTAGATTCTACCTAGTGTAATTGCGAAACCCTCCATATACTTGTTGCCACCTTCGCGAATGCTTTCTGACGGGCCTCTACCGATTTTTCATCCCAGACGCTATACTCATTTGGGATTTTCTTTGTTGAGGCGATAGTGCTTTTCCCAAGGCCCTCGCACTTATCTTTATAGGGCTTATTTCCAATATCTCGGTTGATACGATCTTCGAGCAACGCCATATTTCCAAGCCGATACACTTCCGAAACAGCGCTGGCGTCATCAAACTGTGGCCAATTCTCACCGGGACTTTCCGGAAGAATATGCTCGACGCTTAAATCCGGAGGTGGGAAATTATATGGTGAGCCAGAAATCTGAGCGTCAAGCTTTGCAAGGATATACTTTACGATCTGCTTATTCCTACTGCTTGTCGTGTCAAAGCTCTTGCTTTCAAAATTTGCTTTGAATACCGCATCTCCAGGATAAATAGGCCGTAGCTCAGACAAGACATCGCTTGCGCTCTTGAGCTCGCCTCGCGAAATAGCAGTTGCAACTCTCGAGTAGGTTCTCTCCTGCTCAGCAGCTTGCAGGTTGCTAATCACGTTGTATCGCATGGTTATATTGACGATACCCGTCAAGATTTGACTGAAGCCTCCCGGAACCTTTTCCTTAGCCGCCATCAGCAAGGCAAACGGCTGACGTACGCTAAACATTTTAAGCAAATTTGCGTTCTGTTTATCCAGACTTGTCCAATCGGACAGGTCGGGCTGAGTAAGTGCCAAGTAGGTCTCTAATCCATCTTCCAGGCCAGAAATGAGATTGTATGCCTTATGCCTGCTGTCAATGCTCTTCTTAATCACTTTAAAAAGTTCAGCTTGCCGAACAAATTCGTTCTTGGCTCCCCAATAACTCCTCAGGTAAGAGGTAATGTTATCAGATTGCAACCGGTCAAGAACATCTGACCATCGCTCCTCGACTTTGTCCAATTCAGCGTCAGGTGATTCGCTTATTATGTCCCTGCTAATTATAGAAAACAGGTAATTCTTCAATAGATCAGGTGCGGCTAGTTTTACGCCTCGGGCGTTAAGGGTCTCAAACACCTTATATGCATTGAGTTCGTCATCGACGGTAATCACCGTAAAAAAGAGACCTCGACTTAAAGAATCGATCAATCGAGCAACCTCGGATCCGTGGGTGGCGACATCGGTCCCTTTTGACGCGATGTGATCGCCAATCTTTTTTTGGAACCACTCAGTAGCCTTCCTCATAAGGTGCTCTGACGGCTTAAATCCACGCAAGGGCATTGCGCGAAGGGTCGTCAGATAGGTTTGATAATAGTGGTCATTGTTTCTATTCAGGGAGAGCTTTGAGCTTACCTGAAGGGTGACTGTATCAAGCTGGCCAATATACGTTCGTCTTAATTCATCGAGACGCTTTTCATTGTTTAGCTCATCGGCTCCCTCTTCCTTCAGCTCTCTCAGCTTTCTCATTGCTGAAAGAACAAGAAGTGAAAGGGTTGTCATCCTTTGTTGGCCATCAATGATGTCAAGTTTGTCACCGGGCTTGGGCTGCAGGACCAAGTATCCCATGTAGTGCGAGTCCCCTTCACGTTCGTCAAGGAGGTCGAGTATATCGGACCAAAGATCCTCCCAGTTATCTTCCTTCCAACTATAGTCTCTTTGGAAACGTGGGATTCGAAAGACGCTTCCTCCGGCCATGAGTTGCCGATATGTGCTGTTGTCGGTACTGAAAGTCTTTGCGGCCATTGCTTCGCCCATATTCTGCGCCAGTCCTTAAGATCGACGTTACCGATCTTCTTGAAGCCAGCAAGAAAATATGGCCTTGAGCAACCCGTAGGGTGCGCGTTCATGCGCACCACCCCCAATTAGCCCGTTGCCCATCCATACCGCACCGCCCCCTCACCCCAACCGATCCGCATAGACCAGCGCCGCCCAGTTCCGCCGCTGGTGCACCACGCGCAACACGACCGGTGCCTCCGGCCGCACGACCCAGAACACCTCGTGCCGCTTCACGGTGATGGACCGAAGCCCGTCGAGAAAGACCGACCGGTCCCGCCCGCGCGCGGGCGCCGCCGCGATCCGGTCGAACCCGGCGGCGATATCGCTGAGGTAGCGCTCGGCCCGGGCTTCGCCCCAGGTCGCCGCCGTGTAGTCCCAGATCTCGTCGAGGTCCCGCCGGGCCAGCGGCGCAAGGCGGACGCCCGTCACCCGGTCCGTTTCTCCGAAAGGAAGGCGTGGAGGTCAAAGGACTCCGCCTCGCCCGATGCGACCTGCCGGTCGGCCTCCTCGAAACTTGCCTTGAGCCGGTAGAAGTCCCGCGCGCCCTGCTGCTCCATCAAGAGACGCAGCCCGGCCCGCACCACCTCGCTGGTGTTGGCATAGGCGCCCGAGGCGATCTCTCGCTCCACATATTCCGTCATCTGCGGGGTCAGGTGAACGTTCGGCATGGTGTCCCTGTCGGATAGTGGCAGATCCTGACATACAGCGCCAAGAATGGGGACCTTCGGCCGGACCGTCAACCGCAGGGGGCGCGTTCATGGGCACCACGGGGCGCGCGGGCGGTGGGTTAGCAACCCACCCTACTCCTCGGGCATCACCGGCACCGTCTCGACCCCGTCCTCCGTGGCCTCCTGCACCCCCACCCCGAAGAGCAGCAGCGCCCCCACGATGAGGACGAACCCGAGGGGGATGAGGACGAAGAGACGGGGGTGTTTCACCCCCGAGCGGCGTTTGCGGTCGGTCATTGGGCCTCCTTCTCGCCCCAACGCCCCGGCCCCCCGGAGAGTTCACCCGCGGCGGCGCGCATATCCCGCCGTTAACACTTAAATCATGTCATAACAGGCACTTACAGACGGTCCCATCGTGGACCTCTCAGAGCGGCACCGCCTCCACCGTCTCCTTCAGCATCGCCGCAGAGGCCCTGAGCCCCTCCGTCTCCTCCGCCGACAGCTCCGGCACCAGCTCGGCCGAAACGCCGCCCGCGCCCACCACGCGCGGCACGGAGCAGGCCACCTCCTGCACCCCCAGCACGTCGGAGACGACCGACACCGTCAGCACCGCCTGCTCGTCCGACCGGATCGCCGAGACCACCCGTGCCAGCCCCGCGCCGATCCCGTACCAGGTCGCGCCCTTGCCCTCGATGATCGTATAGGCCGCCCGCCGGACGCCCGCGTCGATCTGCTGGCGCACCTCCTCGGTCAGCGGCCGGCCCATCTGCGCGGCGAAGCTTTCCACCCCGACAGAGCCCGCCCGCGCGTTCGACCAGGCCAGCACCTCGCTGTCGCCATGCTCGCCCAGCACGTAGGCATGGACCGACCGCGGCGCGATCCCCAGGTGCCGCCCCACCAGCCACCGGAACCGCGCCGTGTCGAGGATCGTCCCCGACCCGATCACCCGCTCCGCAGGCAGCCCCGACAGCCGCTGCGTGATCTGTCCCATGATATCCACCGGGTTCGACGCGACGAGCAGGATCGCCCCCGGACAGACCCGCATCACCTCCCCCACCACCGAACGGAACACCTCGGCGTTTCGTCCCAGGAGCTGCAACCGCGTCTCGCCGGGTTTCTGCCCGACCCCGCAGGCGAGGATGACCACGGCGCAGCCGTCGAGATCGTCATAGGTGCCGGCCTCCACCATGGTCTGCCCCACGAAAGGCACGGCATGGGCGATATCCTCCGCCTCGGCGCGGGCGCGCTTCTCGTCGATATCCACCAGAACGATGCGCGAGGCAGTGCCCCGCATCACCAGCGCAAAGGCCGCCGCAGAGCCGACCATCCCCGCACCCACGATTCCGACCTTCATGTCATCTCCTCCGGTTGTCTTGTGGTTACCTAGGCAGGCCCGTCCCCGGTTTCGACCTTTCCCCGTCCGGCCTTGATCTCTCCGCGCTTCCGCTTCGCCTCCAGCCGCTTGCGTTTCTGGTTCGGCGTGACCCGCGTCGGGACCCGGCGTTTGGGCCGTTCCAGCGCCTTGCGGATCAGCTCGGTCAGCCTCTCGCGGGCGATCTCGCGGTTGCGGGCCTGGCTGCGTTCCTCGGTGACATGGATCACCACGGCGCCCTCCTTCGTCCAGCGCCGCCCGGCAAGGCGTTCGAGGCGGCGCTTGGCGGCCTCGGGCAGGGAGGGCGAGCGGGCGGCCTCGAACCTCAGCTCGACGGCGGAGGAGACCTTGTTGACGTTCTGCCCGCCGGGGCCGCTGGCGCGCATGAACTGTTCCACCAGCTCCCAGTCGGCCAGTTCGACCTCGTCGTTGATCCTGAGCCCCATGGCGGTTTCTCGTCCGTGTCACTGACCACAACGCGCCCGCCGTGCGGGCGATCCAATTGAAAAGGGCCGTGTCCGGCGATGGACACGGCCCTCCGAAAGTTCAGGAGGTGGGGCCGGTTCAGGGTGACCCCAACGACGTGATCACGTCCCCGAGGGTAGCCTCAGGTGCGGACCTCCGTCGCTGTCCCGACACCTCTCTCCACCATCTTTCTAGACACTGGATCACCTCCTTTCATTGATTTCGCCTGCCCTCAGGCTCGCACAGATTTTGTGTATGTCAAATGAATTTCCGCTAGTTTTAGGCAGGCGTGGCCGAAAAGCGCCCGGTAATGAGGCGGAAAGGCACAAGCGCGATCAAGGCGATGGCAAGTTTGACCCCCCAGTCCGCCACGGCGAGCGTGACCCAGAGCGGCGCCTCGGGCCCGATCAGAAGGAACGGCGCGGGCCCCTGGGCCCAGGCGATCTGCTCGTCGGCCATGTCGCCGAAGCTCAGGAACCCGGCGAAGGCGATGGTGAAGAACAGCGCCGTGTCGATGGTGGAGCCCACGAGCGAGGACACCAGCGGCGCGCGCCACCAGCGGCCCTCGCGCAGGCGCTGGAAGAGGGCCACGTCGATCAGCTGCGCCGTCAGGAAGGCGATGCCCGAACCGATGGCCACGCGCAGGGCCACGGCGGGGCCGTATTCCAGCATGATCTGCGACCCGATCAGGGAGCAGACGATCCCGACGGCGAAGCCTGCGAAGACCACCTTCCGGGCGGGGCCCGCGCCATAGATGCGGTTCATCACGTCGGTGACGAGAAAGGCGATCGGATAGGTGAAGGCGCCCCAGGTCAGCAGACCGTCGAGGATCAGGAACTGGACGAGGATATTGGAGGCCACCACGACGGTGGCCATGGCAAGGATGCCGGGCAGGATGCGGGTCATGACTGGGGTCCGTTTTGACAAGGTTGCGGCACTTGGCCCCGGGGGGCGTGGGCCGCTTACGGGCGGGCCGTTCCGGCGTCAAGGCGGTACTCCACGATCTCCGTCTGCTGGAGCAGGTTGAAATTGTCGTCGGCGACCATGGTGAGGCGCAGCGCGCCGGTCTCGTCGGTCCAGACGGAGAGGCCTTCGAGGTTGTCGTGTTGCCCGACTCGGCTCAACAGAAGCGTCTCGGTCGTTCCGGTTTCCAGTCCGATGCGGCGGACCCGGGTCTGGAAACCGGCGAAGGTGAACCGCCGTTCAAGCAGGTAGAGCGCGCCATCCGGCCCGATGTCGGCCCCGACGGGCACGAGTTTGGAGGGGGCGATCCGCGCGACGACCTGCCAGCGATCTCCCTGCAGTTTCCAGACGGGATGGTGCCCGGTGTCATCCGTGCCTTCGGAGATGGTGATGAGCGTACCGTCATCGGTGATGGCAAGCGCTTCGAGGCCGCGGTTTCCCGAGCCGGGACCGAGGTCCGGAAAGGGCGCTGTGGGCCGGGCCGCGCGCCCGGGCGCGTCATAGCTCCAGACCCTCGCGCGACCTTCGAAGCTGACATGGATCCGGCCGTCCTCGCCGATGGCGAGGCCTTCGCTGTCGCCGCGCATTGTATCGCCATCGAGGTCGAGCGGGGCATAGGCTAAGGCTGAGACACCGATGATCTGTCCGTCTTGCCGTTCGAGACGGCCTTCGTAGATCACCGATCTGTCGTTGATCGCGAGGAAGTCCCGACCGTTGGCGGACAGCTCGATCCCCGAGACGCCGCCTACCAGGCGTTCGTGCCAGACGTAAGTGCCCAGATACTCAGCCTGTTCTGGCATGACCGCCGGCGCGGGCGAGAGCGACGCGGCGAACACCACGATCCCGAGGAGCAGCATGAAGATCAGTTCGTGGCCACGTCGTGGCACTGGGCCGGCAGGTCTGCCATGGTAAGTTCGCGGCTGGGGGCCGGGGGCGGTGCATTTGGGTCCGGGGGCGGCGGGTTCAGGATCTGGTCGACCCAGTCCTGCGCCTCCGCGCAGCCGTCGCCGGGCGGCGGCGGGTCCTGATCGACGCAGCCTGCCATGCCCGGCGGGCAGGAGAGGCGGACATGGAAATGGTAGTGATGGCCCCACCAGGGCCGGATCTTGCGCAGCCACGACCGGTCGCCCGTAGCGTTCTCGCACATCCAGGTCTTGGCGCCGGGAAAGACGAAGATCCGAGACACCCGCAGGTCCGACGCGGCGGCGCGCATCAGCTCCATGTGCTGAGGTGTCCACTGATCGTTGACATAGGCGCCCTCGGCGCGGCGCAGGGAGGTGGAGGAGATGCTCTCCCGCGCATCGGGCGGCAGGTCGAGCCGGTGCGGTGCCCGCAGCCAGATGTCCACGTCGAGCCCGGTCTGATGGCTGCGGTGCCCCGTCAGCATCGGCCCGCCCCGCGGCTGGCTCATGTCGCCCACGTAAAGCCCTTGCCAACCCGGCATCGTTGCGGCGAACCGACTGAGGTCCTGCACGAACGCCACGGTAATGGGCTGCGCCCAGTTGCGGTTGCGGCTGAGGCGCATCGCCTGCCAGGTCGGGCCGGTCTCGGGCAGTTGCACGGCGCCGGCCTGGCAGCCGCGTGCGAAGCCGCCGATCGCCTCCGATTGCTGGACAGAGGCGGTGGAGAGATAGCCGAAGACCTCCTTGGCGACGCGGGTGTCGCTGGCGTTCGCCGCAGAGGCGGAGGCCGCGGGCGCACCGGGATTGGCGTTCTGCGTCACGGCCGTCGCCGGCGATCCGCCGGTCTGGCAGGCCGCGAGGGTCAGCGCGAAGGTGAGGCCTGCGAGGAAACGGACCATTCTGTGCGATCTCCGTCCTTGTCCGTCCACCGTAGCAGGAAGAGCCCCCCGAGGAAAAGAAGGATCACCGGCACGAAGCCGAGCTGCACCGATCCCGTCGCCTGCGTGAAGATTGTGATGAGGAGCGGCGCGAGGAAGGCCGTGGCCTTTCCCGACAGCGCGAAAAGGCCGAATGCCTCGGCCGGGCGGTCGAGGTCGCAATGGCGAGTCATCATCGAGCGCGAGGAGGCGAAGAGCGTCCCGCCCGCTCCGCCGATGGCCGCCCCGCAGAGGTAGAAGATGATGTCGGGGACGCGCGAGCCCTCAGGCAGCGGGATGCCGAAGAAGCTCTCGCGGGACATGCCGACGATGATGCAACTCACGCCGATGAGTACGAGGATCGAGACGACGATGACCGGTTTCGGCCCGTGCCGCCCGTCAATGAGCCCGCCGATCCAGGCGATGATCGCGGCGGCGACTGCGGCGGTGATCCCGAAGACGCCGACCTGCACCGTCTCCCAGCCCAGCACGAGTGTCGCGTAGATCCCACCGAAACTGTAGACCGCAGTCAGCGCATCCCGGTAGAGCATGGAGCCCGCGAGGAAGCTGGCGAGCGAGGGCCGTTTCGTGAGGTCGCGCAGAGTGTGGCCCAGCTCGCGGAAGGTGGCGCCAAGCCTGACCTTCGCCCCCGGCACCGGCGCCGGGTCTCGGACCCAGAGGAAGTAGGGCACGAGGAAGACGGCAAACCAGATCGCAATGACCGGCCCCACCGCGCGTGTGCCCTCACGGGTTTCGGGATCGAGGCCGAAGGCGGGCTCGCGTCCGATCAGGGTGGTGCCGGCCTCGCTCTCCGCCAGCAGCAGCAGCATGATGGCCAGGGAGAGGACCCCGCCCCAGTAACCGAATGCGGTGGAGGAGCCCGAGATGCGCCCGATCTCGCGCGGGCCGCCCAGCGAGGGCAACAGCGCGTTGTTGAGGTTGAAGGCGCATTCGGCGGCGGTGTAGCCGATCCAGAAGAGCACCAGTGCACCGATCAGGAAAGCGCCGTCGGGCGTCAGCCCCCAGGTCGCCCAGGCGCAGACGACGCCGATCAGGCAGAAGGCCGCGATCCACGGTACCTTGCGGCCCGAACTGTCGGCCATGGCGCCGAAGATGGGGGCGGTGAAGGCGATGAAAAGGCCCGAGACGGTCTGTGCGGAGGACCAGAGGCTCTGCGCCTCGGCGTTCGCCGCGCCCCGCTCCAGCCCCTGCGCGACGAACCAGTCGGCGGCGACAGCGGCGAAATAGGGGGAGAAGATGAAGGTCAGTCCAAGGGTGGCATAGGGCTGCTGCGCCCAGTCGAAGAACATCCAGCCCCAGATGCGCCGCTTCGTCGCCTGCATTGTCCTGCCCCGATCGCCCCGCGCGATCAAAGGCGATCCGGGCGGGTCACACAAGGACCGCGCGTCATTGCGCGTCCGACATCGGTGGCCAGGGGCGCTTGTCCTCCGCCGCGATCCAGGCGGCGACCCAGGGCGGCGGAGCGATCTCGGGGCCCTCGTAGCCAATGGCCTCCAGAAGCCGTGCGGGCGGCACGATGCCTGCCTTGCCCACGATGGCGGAGCGGATCAGCACATGGCCGGCGCAATCGCCGTCGCTCTTCCACATGGACTGTTCGACATAGAGGAAGCGCGCGTCCCAGCCGACGAGGCGGGAGCGCATCTCGATCCGGTCGAAGGCCCGCACCCTGCGACGGTAGCGCGTGGTCGAGCCCGCGACCGTCAGACCCCAGCCCTCGCGCTTCATCACCGGAACCAGCCCGGTGCGGCGTGCCATCGGAATGCGCCCGAGGTCGTAGAGCGTGAGCGCGCGACCGTTGTTCAGCTCCCACCAGATGTCGAGGTCCCAGGGCCAGCAGATGTGCTGGGAGATGTGGGTGTCGGTGAGCCCGAGAGGCGGATCTTTCCTGTGGAGGGCGACCTGGGCGAAGAGACGGACGACGGGATACATGGCGGACCTCGGGACTGACACGCGCCTCGTGATGCAGCAGGGGGGCGCCGTCAACCGGACGCAGGGGCGGGGGATTGCCCCGGCGCCCGCCAGCGCATAGGTGCGCCACGCACAGCCGACGAGGGACCGCCGATGCAATCGCTTTACGAAATCATGATGCTCATCCTCGGGGTGGCGCGGTTCTTCATCATCGTGCATTTCGTGATGTCCTGGCTGATCAGCTTCAACGTGCTGAACGTGCGCCAGCAGTTCGTCGGGCAGGTTTGGCACGGGCTGAACCGCCTGCTCGACCCGATCTACGACCCGATCCGGCGCATCCTGCCCAACATGGGCGGCATCGACCTGGCGCCTCTGGTGGCGCTGATCGGTATCTACGCGCTCGAGATCATCCTGAGAAACAACGTCGCGTTCTTCGTCTGACGCAGTCCCCGCTTCGGGCGGCGGAGCCTCCGGCGGGGATATTTCAGGCCAGAAAAATCCCGGGGTCTTGCGCGCCTGGGGCTGGCGTGGGACGTCTGGATTAACGGGCAGGTAACCACGGTCAGGGCAGGGTTTCGGGGATGGACCCTCAGGCGATACTTCGCGATGTCTTCGGATTCGATGCCTTCCGGCCGGGGCAGGAGGAGATCGTGCGCGCGGTGGCCGAGGGGGAGAACACCCTTGCGATCATGCCCACGGGCGGCGGCAAGTCCCTTTGTTTCCAGCTTCCCGCGCTGATGCGCGAGGGGGTGACGGTGGTCATCTCTCCGCTCATCGCGCTGATGCGCGACCAGGTGCGGGGTCTGCGCGAGGCGGGGGTAAAGGCCGGCGCGCTCACCTCCGGCGATACCGACGACGAGCGGGACGCGGTCTGGCAGGCGCTGGAGGCGGGGCGGCTCAAGCTGATCTACATGGCGCCCGAGCGGCTGGCCTCTCAGGGCGCGCAGGCGATGCTGCGGCGGATCGGTGTCGGGCTGATCGCGGTGGACGAGGCCCATTGCGTGAGCCAGTGGGGCCACGATTTCCGCCCGGATTACCTGCGGATCGGCGAGCTGCGCGAACGGCTCGGCGTGCCGCTGGCGGCCTTTACCGCCACGGCGGATGCCGAGACCCGCGAAGAGATCATCGTGAAGCTCTTCGGCGGGGGGCGGCCGCGGGAGTTCCTGCGCGGCTTCGACCGGCCGAACATCCACCTCGCCTTTGCCGTGAAGGACCAGCCGAGGCGGCAGATCCTCGCCTTTGCCGATGCCCGCAAGGGCCAGTCTGGGATCGTCTATTGCGGCACGCGGGCCAAGACCGAGAGCCTTGCCGCCGCGCTGTTGCAGGAGGGGCACCCGGCCTGTTCCTACCACGGCGGGATGGAGGCCGGCGCGCGGCGGGAGGTGGAGCGGCGCTTTCAGCAAGAGGACGGGCTGATCGTCTGCGCTACGGTGGCCTTCGGCATGGGCGTGGACAAGCCCGATATCCGCTGGGTCGCCCATGCCGATCTGCCGAAGTCGATCGAGGCCTATTACCAGGAGATCGGGCGCGCCGGCCGCGACGGCGCGCCCGCCGAGACGCTGACGCTGTTCGGGCCCGAGGACATCCGGTTCCGCCGCACCCAGGTCGACGAGGGGCTGGCGCCGCTGGAGCGGAAGGCGGCGGATCACGGGCGGCTCAATGCGCTGCTGGGGCTCGCGGAGGCGCTGGAGTGCCGGCGGGCGACGCTCTTGGGCTATTTCGGCGAGGCGGTGGAGACCTGCGGGAATTGCGATCTGTGCGACCGGCCGCCGGAGGTGTTCGATGCGACGACTCCGGTCCGGATGGCGCTGTCGGCGGCGCTGCGGACGGGGGAGAGTTTCGGCGCGGGGCACCTCATCGACATCGTCAGGGGCAACGCGACCGACAAGGTGACGATGCGGGGGCATGACAGCCTGCCGACCTTCGGCGTGGGCAAGGAGTGGTCGAAGGCCGAATGGCAGGCGGTGTTCCGGCAGATGATGGGGCGCGACCTGATGCGGCCCGATCCGGAGCGGCATGGCGCGCTCAGGATGACCGGGGCGGCGCGGCCGATCCTGCGGGGGGAGGAGCGCATCCGCCTGCGGCGCGACACGATCCGGGCGGCGAGATCGGAGCGGCAGGTGAGGACGCTGGTGGCGGAGGAGGACGCGCCGCTCCTGTCGGCGCTGAAGGCGAAGCGGCGGGCGCTGGCGGAGGCGCAGGGGGTGCCGGCCTATATCATCTTCACCGACCGGACGCTGATCGAGATGGCGGAGGTGCGGCCGGGCGATCTGGATGCGATGGCGCGGATCGGCGGCGTGGGCGCGAAGAAGCTGGAGAGCTACGGGCGCGCGTTCCTCGGGGTGATCGCGGGCGAGGCGGAGCAGGTGCATCCGGCCCGGGCGAAGCTGGCGGGGCGGAGCGAGGGTGCGCTGTATGACAGGCTGCTCGCGGTGCAGGCGGAACTGGCGCGGGGGGCCGACGGGACCGACAAGCCGATGAGCTGCTCGGCCTCGGCGCTGGCGAAGGTGGCGCAGGTCCGGCCAAGGGATGTGAGCGGGCTGGCGCGGCTTCTGGGAGAGCGGCAGGCGGAGCGGTTCGGGCCGGCATTTCTGGAGGTGCTGGCGGAGGCCGGGTGAGGGTCCCGGGATGGGACCTCTTGCAAGTATATGATATTAGTTTGAAAAAGTGTTAACGGGGTTGGGCAGGCACTGAACGCCCGGGCGCGGATCGGGACCGGCTGGGGGCGGTGGGTTGGAAGCCCACCCTACGGGCGCGGGATTGTCGCGAACCCTCGGGGCGATGCGGCACCCACTGAGCGCCCGGGCGCGGATCGGGACCGTCGGGGGGCGGTGGGTTCGAAACCCACCCTACTGGCGAGGGATCGTCGCGGACCCTCGGGGCGGGGTGGCACACACTGAACGCCCGGGCGCGGATCGGGACCGTCGGAGGGCGGTGGGTTGGAAACCCACTCTACGGGCGCGGGAGTGTCGCGAACCCTAGGGGCGGGGTGGCACCCACTGAGCGCCCGGCGTGGATCGGTGCCGTCTGGGGGCGGTGGGTTGGAAACCCACCCTCCGGGCGCGGGATCGTCGCGGACCCTCGGGCGGAGTGGCACGTTGTCCGGAAACCCATTCGGAGGACATCATGGCCGATCACGAGACATGGCTGAAGAAGACGCTGGCCGACATCCTGGGCGCGGATCTCGGACTGCCGGACTACGCGATCGACGCCTTCCGCAAGGTCGGGCCGGAGGACCTTGACGAGTTGAGACGGAACGAACGGCAGGCGATCAGGCAGGCGATAAAGGCCGAGGCCCAAGAAAGCCGTGACAGCCGGGGCGGCGGCCTCGGCGAGGGCGCCGGACAGGCGGCCCGGACCGGGGGCGACATGGACCGGGCGCGGAGGGCGGCAAAATCGGCGCTGGAGGCCGAGCCCGCGGGCACGGGAAGCGAAAGGGCCCAAGCGCTGCCGGGGGACTGTGACTGCCCGTCCGCCACCGGGCCGAACCCCGGACAGGATACGCGGACCGTCGGCGAGATCGGCGAGAGCCGCAAGCCCTGAGCCATTCGCCTTGACCTCTCCGGGCGGGGCCGTAGGTCTCGGTTCGGGACAAACGGAGGGGACAGGATGCTGACGGTCATATCGCCCGCGAAATCGCTGAACGAGGCGCCGGTGGCGGTGACTCCGACAGAGCCTCTCTTCGCGCACGAGGCGCTGAAGCTGGCGAAGACCGGGCGCAACCTGACGCTGAAGGACCTGAAGGGGCTGATGGACCTGAGCGACGACCTCGCCCGGCTCAATCGCGACCGCTTCAGGGCGTTCAAGTCGGCGCCGGAACGGTCTGACGTGACGCCCGCGGCCTGGCTTTTCGCGGGGGACACCTACCAGGGGCTCGAGGCGGCGACGATGGACGACGACGCCTTGCGCTGGGCCGACGATCATTTGCGCATCCTGTCTGGGCTTTACGGGCTGCTGGCGCCGAGGGACGGCATCCAGCCCTACCGGCTGGAGATGGGCACGCGACTGGCGACGCGCCGAGGCAAGTCGCTGTACGACTTCTGGGGCGACCGGATCGCGAGGGCCTTGAATGCGCAGGCCGAGGAGATTGGCGCGGACTGGCTGCTCAACTGCGCGAGCAAGGAGTATTTCGCCGCCGCCGACCATCCGAAGCTGAAGCTGAAGGTGATCACGCCGGCCTTCTACGAGGAGAAGGGCGGCAAGCGGCAGATGGTGAGCTTCTTTGCCAAACGGGCGCGGGGCGCCATGGCGCGCTTCGCGCAGGAAGTGCGGGCCGAAGGGCCGGAGGCGCTCAAGGGCTTCGAGACCGGCGGCTACCGGTTCGATCCCGAGGCCAGCACCGAGGGCAAGCCGGTCTTCGCGCGGCCCTATCCCGAGAGCTGAGCCCATTTGTCCGGAGCGTCGCCGATCCGGACGACGGGATCACCGAGACCAAGCGGAACGTCCCTCAGCCGACCCGCGTGCGGGCGGTCTTCATGGAGAGCGCGAGCCCGCCGATCACGAGCAGAGCGGCCATGGCGAAACGGGCGGTGACCGGTTCTGACAGCAGCAGCGCGCCGCCTGCGGTGGCGATGACCGGCACCGTCAGTTGCGCCACGCCCGCGGTCGTGGCGGCGAGGCGGGGCAGGAGGGCGTACCAGAGCGCGTAACCGAGTCCTGAGGCCAGAGCGCCGGAGAGAGCCGCGAGGAGGGCGCCCGTCGGGTCGATGCCCGGGGAGATGAGAAGCCAGAGGATCAGGGCCGGAGGAGCGGCAAGGGCGAAATTGGCGGTGGTTTCCGACAAGGGATCTTCGGCGCGGCGACCGGCCAGCGAATAAAGGCCCCAGCCGATGCCTGCGGCGGACATGGCGAGAGCATGCGGCAGGGAGGGCGCCGAAGCGCCGGCGGGCCAGAGCAGGACCGCGAGGCCCGCAAAGGCGATGGCCGCGCCGAGCCAGTGAAGGGAGGGAATCGGCTGCCGGGCGAGGAGGGCGCCGGCGAACATGGTGATCTGCACACAGCCGAAGAGGATCAGCGCGCCGAGGCCCGTGTCGAGGGCGGTATAGGCGAGCGAAAACCCGAAGACATAGAGGGACAGGGTCAGCACGCCGCGCGCCCGTCCAGGGGCCGCGAAGGGCGCGCGGCCGCGGACCAGCAGCATCAGCAGCAGCGCGCCGGAAATCAGCCGGACGGCGCCAAAGGCCAGGGGGTCGGTGCCGCCCGCCACCGCGATCCGGTTCAGCACGGAATTGGCCGCGAAGGCGACCATGGCGATTGCCACGAGCGCGGCGAGGCGGCTGGCGGGGAAGGGTCGGGAGAGGGCGGGGGACATCGGGTCTCCGGGTGGGCGCATGGGCCACGTCTAAAGGGGAATCGTTGCCAGCGCGCCCCGCCGGAGTCAGAGTGCCCGCATTGTGATCAAGGAGTTTGCGCGATGATCCGGTCGATCCTGATTGTCCTTCTGTCGGTTCTGCCCGCTCACGCCTTCGCCCAGACCGATCCGGTGCCCGACCGGCGTGTGGCGATCTCGCGCAACGTGGATTTTTTTGGCGCGGACCTCGCCAATATCTTCGACACGTCGCTGGATGCCTGTCAGTCGGCCTGTTTCGTCAACCCGGACTGCACGGCCTTCACCTACAATCAGCGCAACGGTTCGTGCTTTCCCAAGGCCGGGGTCAGCGAGGTCTCGTTCTATGACGGCGCGGTGTCGGGGCGCCTTTACGAGACGGCGCCCGTGGTGCTTTCGCGCGCGGAGGAGAAGGCCGGGCGGCTCGGCTTCCTGAGGGACGGCGATTTCGCGGAGGCGAGGGAGCTCGGGCGGACGCTGGGGCGGCTGCATTCGACGGACGAGACGGACCCGGAGCAATTCGTGGCGCTCGCCGACCTCAGGCGTCAGGAGGGCGCGCTTTACGATGCGCTGCGCTTCACCGGGGCCGCGCTGGCGCCGACGGACCTGCCGGACCTGTGGATCGACTATGCGGACCTCGCTCTTGCGGCCCCGATCGGGGACGGGAACGAGCGGCAGAGGGTGAGGGAACGGGCGCTGCCGGCGGCGATCAACGGCTACCTGAGGGCGGAGAGCGCGGCCCAGGAGCATACTGCGCTGGCGGTGATGGCCGAGGCGCTGGAGCAGGACGGGCGCGGGCGGCAGATGATCGACGCGCTGCGGCTGGCGCAGGAGGCGCAGTTCCGGCGCGATACCGAGTTGCGGCTGGAGGAGGCCATCGGGCGCCATGGGTTCCGGGTCACGGGCACGGATGCGGAGAGCGACGCGGCGATGCCGCGGATCTGCGCGGAGTTCTCCGAGGATCTGGTGCAGGTGGGGGTGGATTACGGGACCTATGTGCAGCTTCCCGACCAGTCGCTCACGGTGGAGGCCGAGGGTGCTCAACTCTGCATCGACGGGGTCAGCCACGGCGAGCGCTATCGCGTGGTGCTGCGCGAGGGGCTGCCCGCCGAGAGCGGAGAGGTGCTTATCCGGCCGGTGGAGCTGACGCTCTATGTCCGGGACCGGAGCCCGGGGGTGCGGTTCGACGGGCGGGGCTATGTGCTGCCGCGGACGCCGGATGCGGGTCTGCCGCTGACCTCGGTGAACGTGGGCGAGGTGGGGCTGACGCTCTACCGGGTGTCGGACCGGAACCTCGTGCGGACGATGCAGGAGGGGCTTCTTGGGGGGCCGGTCTATGACTGGCAGGAGGATTATGTTGCCGAAGAGATCGGCCTGCCGGTCTGGGAGGGCGTGGCGGAGATCAGGCAGGAGCTGAACCGTGACGTGACCACGCGGCTTCCCATGGCCGAGGCGCTGGAGGGCGAGGCGCCGGGGCTTTTCGTCCTGCAGGCGAGAGTGCCGGGGCTCGACGAGCAGCAGGCGGCTTTGGCGACGCAATGGTTCGTGCTGACCGACCTGGGCCTTGCGACCATGGCGGGGACGGACGGGCTGACCGTGTCGGTGCGGGCGCTCACGGATGCTGTGGCTGCGGAGGGGGTCCTCGTCCAGCTGGTCAGCGAGGGCAACGCGGTGCTGGGCGAGGCGGTGACCGGGGCCGACGGGATCGCACGGTTCGATGCAGGGCTGGCGAGGGGCCGAGGGGCGGCCGCGCCCGCGCTGGTCCTCGCGGAGCGGGAGGAGGACATGTCCTTCCTGTCGCTCGGGGGACCGGCGTTCGATCTGTCGGACCGGGGCGTGGAAGGGCGGGAGCCGAGCCCGCCCATAGACGTCTTCGTGGCGACGGACCGGGGCGCCTATCGCGCGGGCGAGACGATCCATGTGACTGCTCTGATGCGCGATCCGGGGGCCGTGGCTGTGGAGGGCGTGCCGCTGACGGCGATCCTCACCCGGCCCGACGGCGTGGAGTATTCGCGCCATGTGTCGACGGACGATGTGGCGGGCGGGCATGTCTTCGCCCTGCCGGTGGCGCCGTCCGCGCCGCGGGGTGTCTGGAGCGTGGCGCTGCATACGGACGTCGATGGAGAGCCGGTGGCGCGGGAGAGCGTGCTGGTGGAGGATTTCCTTCCCGAACGGATTGGTGTCGAGCTGACGCTGGCCGAGACCCTGGGGCTGGGGGATGTCCCGCCGCTCTTGGTGCAGGCGGATTATCTCTTCGGCGCGCCTGCCGCCGGGCTCGATGTCGAGGGCGAGGTGGTTTTGCGCGCGGCCTCGGAGGTGGACGGGTTTCCGGGCTACGCTTTCGGGCGGCACGATGCGCCCTTCTCGCCGAGGGCGCAGGGGTTTGGCGACGGCTGGGTGACGGATGACACCGGCGCGGTGACGGTGGACTTGCCGATCCCCGATGCCGACGCGGGCGGGCGTCCGCTGGAATTGCAGGTCACCGCGCGGGTGCAGGAGCTGTCGGGCCGCCCGGTGGAGCGGCGGACGCAAGCGCAGGTGCTGCCCGATGGCCCGATGATCGGAATTCGCCCGGCCTTTGGCGAGGGCGTGCTGGGCGAGGGCGAGACGGCGGAATTTTCCGTGCTGGCGCTGGGCCCAGATCTGGTGCCCGAGGCGATGCAGGCGGAGTGGACGGTCAACCGGGTGACGGTGGATTACCAGTGGTATTCCGTAAACGGGAACTGGAACTGGGAGACGGTCACGCGGCGGGAGCGGATCGCCACCGGAGAAGTGGCGCTGGGCGAGGCTCCGGCGGAGATCGCCGTGCCGATGGACTGGGGTCAGTACGAGGTGATCGTGGAGCGGACGGGCGGGGGCTATCTCGCCGCCTCCATGGACTTCTACGCCGGGTGGTATGCGCCCGCCGAAGGCTCGGATACGCCCGACACGCTGGACGTCTCGCTTGACGCGGAAAGCTATGCAGTGGGCGATACGGCCGAATTGCGGGTGGTGCCGCGGTATGACGGCACGGCGCTGGTCAGCGTGATGTCGGACCGGGTGATCTCCATGCAGGCGGTCGAGGTGACGGAGGGCGAGAACGTGATCCCGCTCGAGGTGACCGGGGAGTGGGGACCGGGGGCCTATGTGACGGTCTCGGTGATCCGGCCCATGGACGTCGAACAGGGGCGCAACCCGGCGCGGGCGCTGGGGCTAGTCCATGCGGCGGTCGATCCCGCGGACAAGCGGCTGACGGTGGCGGTGGAGGTGCCCGAGACGGCGATACCGCGCGCGCCGCTGGAGGTTGCGGTCGCCGTGAAGGGCGCAGAGGCGGGCGAGACGGCCTATGTGACGCTGGCGGCAGTGGATGAGGGCATTCTCAGCCTGACGGGTTTTGAGAGCCCCGATCCCGAGGGGTATTTCTTCGGCCAGCGGCGGCTGGGCGTGGAGATGCGCGACGTCTATGGCCGCCTGCTCGACGGGATGTCGGGCGAGATGGGCGCACTCCGTTCCGGCGGCGACGGCGGCATGGCGCGTCGGATGCAGTCGCCGCCTCCGACAGAGGAGTTGGTCGCCTATTTCGAAGGTCCCGTCACGGTGGGCGCGGACGGGCGCGCGCGGGCGGTCTTTGACATGCCGTCCTTCAACGGGACCGTGAGAGTGATGGCCGTGGCCTGGAGCCGGAGCGGGGTCGGTCAGGCGGAGGCCGAGGTGCTGGTGCGCGATCCGGTGGTGGTCAACGTGACCGTGCCACGCTTCATGGCTCCGGGGGACGAAAGCCGCATGCTGATCGAGGTGACCCATGCCTACGGGCCCACGGGTGCGGTGGCGTTGCGCGCCGAGGCGCAGGGGATCGCGCTGCCGGTGCAGGCGGCCTCGGGCGAGGTAGGCGACCGGACCGGTTTCGTCACGCGGCTGCCGCTGCGCGCAGGCGCGCCGGGGCTGGCGGAGATCACGCTGACGGCGGTGACGCCGGACGGCCGCGAGCTGGTCAAGGAAATCAGTGTCCCGGTGGAGATGAACGACCCTGAGGTGGCGCGGACCTCGCGTTTCGTGCTGGCGTCGGGCGAGACCTTCACCTTCGACGATCAGGTCTTCGGCGGCTTCCGGGCCGGCACGGGGTCCGCCACGCTGTCGGTGGGGCCGCTGGCGCGGTTCGACGCGCCCGGGCTTCTGGCGATGCTCGACCGCTATCCCTATGGCTGCACCGAGCAGGTCACGAGCCAGGCGCTGCCACTCCTCTATTTCGATCAGGTGGCCAGCGCGATGGGGCTGGCGGAGGCCGAGGAGACCCGCGAGCGGATTGAGGGTGCCATCGGCGCGATCCTCGCCAATCAGGCGCGGAACGGGGCGTTCGGGCTGTGGGGCGCCTATTCCGGGGACCTGTGGCTGGATGCCTATGTGACGGATTTCCTGTCGAAGGCGAAAGCACGGGGACACGGCGTGCCCGAGGTGGCCTTCCAGATGGCCCTCGATAACCTGCGGAACCGGGTGAATTATTATCCCGAGTTCGACGGGGGCGGCACCGATCTGGCCTATGCGCTGCTGGTGCTGGCGCGGGAGGGCGCGGCGGCCATCGGCGATCTGCGCTACTATGCCGACGAGAAGGCGGGGGCCTTCGGCACGCCTCTGGCGCAAGCGCAGCTGGGCGCGGCGCTCGCCCAATATGGCGAGCAGCGGCGCGCCGATGCGATGTTCGCGTTGGCAAGTGCTGAGCTGACGGAGCGGCTGCAAACTACCGAGACGATGGGCTGGCGCGACGACTACGGTACTGACCGGCGAGACGCGGCTGCAGTGCTGACGCTGGCGGTGGAGGCCGGGTCGACCGCGGTGGACACCGCGCGGCTGACCGATGCGGTGGCGCAGGGGGGCCGCGCCTCGACCCAGGAGGCGGCATGGACGCTGATGGCGGCCAATGCGCTGATCGACGACCTGCGCGAGACGGGCGTGACCGTGGACGGTGCCGCGCCGGAGGGGCCGCTGGTGTTCCTGCGGGAGGACACTGTCGCGGCGGCGCCGGTCAGGTTCGAGAACTCCGGGGAGGAGACCGAGTTGACGGTGACGGCCTTCGGTGTTCCCGAGGTGGGGCCGGAGGCGGGCGGCAACGGCTATGCCATCGACCGGAGCTGGTTCACCATGGACGGCGCGGCGGCGGACCCGGACGGCGTGGCGGTGGGCACGCGGCTGGTCACGGTGCTGACGGTGACGCCCTTCGGCCGGCAGGAGGCGCGGCTGATGGTGGACGATCCGCTGCCTGCCGGGTTCGAGATCGACAATCCGAACCTTCTGCGGTCGGGAGATCTGTCGGGGCTCGCCTGGCTGGAGACGGTGGAGCCGCAGACAGCCGAGTTCCGGCAGGAGCGGTTCCTCGCGGCGGTGGATCACCGGTCCGAGGCCGCGTTCCGGCTGGCCTATGTGGTGCGGGCGGTGTCGCCCGGCGCGTTCCACCTGCCGGCGGCGAGCGTGGAGGACATGTACCGGCCCGAGATGCGCGCCAATACCGCGGCCGGGCGGGTGACGATCGTCGAATGAGGCGGCGGGGGGCTTACGGGCTTTTCGCCGTCGCGCTGCTGCTGTTCGGGCTGGGTGCGGGGCGGGACGCTTTCGATCGCTGGGTGCTGGCGACGCCGCTGCCCCCGCTGACCGCCGAGACCTCGGTGGAGGTGCTGGACCGGAACGGGGACCTGCTCAGGCCGTTCCTGGTCGCGGACGGGCGCTGGCGGCTGGCGGTGCGGCTCGACGAGGTGGACCCGGCCTATGTCGACATGCTGGTGCGCTATGAGGACAAGCGGTTCTGGCGGCATTCGGGCGTGGATGTCGTCGCCATGGGTCGCGCCGTGGCGCAGGCGCTGCGGTCGGGGCGGGTGGTCTCGGGCGGCTCCACGCTGACGATGCAGGTGGCGCGGCTGCTGGAGCCACGGTCCGAGCGCAGCCTCGCGGCGAAGCTGCGCCAGATCGTGCGGGCGCGCGAGCTCGAAAGGACCCACACCAAGGAGCAGATCCTCGCGCTCTACCTCGCGCTCGCGCCCTCCGGCGGACATCTCGAGGGCGTGCGCGCGGCGCGCCTCGCCTATTTCGGCCGCGAGCCCAAGCGCCTCTCCCACGCCGAGGCGGCGCTGCTCGTGGCCCTGCCGCAGAGCCCGGAAGCCCGCCGTCCCGACCGCTTCCCCGACGTGGCGCGGCGCGCCCGCGAGCGCGTCCTCGACCGGGCGCTGGTAGCGGGGCTGATCGGTTCCCGCAAACGCGAGGCGGCGGCGGCCGAGCCGATCCCGGACGCGCTTCGGCCGTTCCCGATGCGCGCGGCCCACGCCGCCGACGCCGCGGTGGCAGAGCGGCCGGAGGCGACGGCGCACAGGCTCGCCGTCGACGGCGCCCTGCAGGCGGCGCTGGAACGGCTCGTCGAGACCCGCGTCGCCCGGCTCGGCGCGGATCTGTCCGCCGCCATCCTCGTCGTCGACAACGCGACGGGCGAGGTGCGCGCCCATGTCGGCTCCGCCGGCTACCTCGCCCACGACCGGCGCGGGGCGATCGACATGACCACCGCGCTGCGCTCGCCCGGGTCGGCGCTCAAGCCCTTCATCTACGCGCTCGCCTTCGAGACCGGGCTCGCGCATCCCGAGACGATCCTGGAGGATCGTCCCGTCCGCTACGGGATCTACGCGCCGGAGAACTTCGACCTCGGCTATCAGGGCGCGGTCACGGCGCGCCGCGCGCTGCAGGAATCGCTCAACGTGCCGGCCGTGGCGCTCCTCTCCGAGATCGGCCCGGCGCGCTTCGTGGCGCGGCTGCGCCAGGCGGGCGCGACGGTGGTCGTTCCGCGGGAGACCGCGCCGGGCCTCGCGGTCGGGCTCGGCGGGCTCGGGATCACGCTCT
>Ga0076930_100868_pt1 | contig 21609 bp, 15 predicted proteins | sample HotLakConsoUCCRE_FD_71149 | JGI IMG/M metagenome (GOLD analysis project Ga0076930, IMG submission 71149) | Hypersaline microbial mat communities from Hot Lake, Washington, USA - Hot Lake Consortium UCC-RE (version 3) (version 3) ...
ACCTACTTACTAGGGTAAAGAATCGCCTCTCGCTAAGCTGCCTTTGTTAAGCGCAACGTTACAAAGCATTGGTATTAGACGTTTCATTAGCCTCAGAAGAGGCTAATAACGCTGTACCTGCAGTAGAGCGGCTTAAATCCTTCAGATAAGTGTTGATTAGCGTAGAGTCGTCTAAAACTCTTCGGGTTCCAATTCCGCCTCCAATCGCTGCACTGTGGCAAGCATCTGCAAAGATGATGATTTTTTCAGTATGCAAAGTATGTTGCAGGGCATCACGGATCTCCCGCATTGGCAAAGCCGTGCCTGAGATATCATCTGGATCAGTATCGTGGGTCACCAGGTAGAGATTCTTAGGAATTTCAGGATCCGGTGTTCCATGACAGGCCAGATAAACAACGACTAAGTCTTCACGCGAAGGCTTCTTCAAAAAGCTTCGGAAAGCCCTTTGAATATTGCTGGTTGTTGCCGCTTCGTTGGTTAATCTGCGGATGTGCTCTGGCTTAAAGCCACCTCCATTGAGGCTGGTGATTAGCTTATAAAACTCCTCCGCATCCCGATGGGCATACCTCAAATTCCAGGCAGCATGCCTATACTTTGAAATACCAACAACAATCGCCCAGCGGTTACAGTTCTGATACTGAGAGAAAATCTCTGCATCAGTGGGGTACAGTTTACGACTGGGGGAATCGCTGTACATCTTGGTTGGCTTGGGGCTTACTAAAGAGCGTAATCTAAAACCCCTAAATTCAAGGGGATCTTGACTCAATCTGTAACGCATAAGCCCTTACAGCATCCTCTAATCAGAGAATTGAAGGGCTCAAGGCGACTTTAAGACAGATCTACACCAGTTAAGTTCTCATTTCCGGTTACTCCGTTACCGTCAGGCTAATTTGCTTCGTAATCCACTGGCTGCTTGGGGTAGAGACTTCATTCAGCTTACGGGTAGGTGGTTGTTCTGCTGCAACCGCTGCAAACATTGCTTCTAAAGGGTTTGCGGCTCTCGTAGCGCTTCTCCCCTTAATTTCTTCGCCCATTGCCGGCAACTCCAACCAGCGGAAATTAGCTGGCCCCAGCGTCGCTAAAACTTTAACGATGTCTTCTCCAGCCTCCCCAGCCGGAATTGGAATCACTACCTTGTTATCCCCCTCATCCAGGGTGTAGAAATTTTCTCCCTCTCCTGGAAAAATCTGCTCAATCGACCAGTCCGACGCCAAATCCAGCACTGCTACATTTAAAGCCTGGGAAGAATTATTCTGAATCTTCAAGAAAATATATTCCCCTCGCTTAACCGTAGGTCTGGATGGATCGGGAAAAGGCTGCATCGCAGATTTGCGCGGAATTTTATCACCACGTGTATAGCTATCCGACGTACCCAGCCACTCGACCACCAGCTTTCCGGCCAGAGCAGAACTCTTATCGGTATTTTCCAGCTCCTCCGTAGCATGGAATTTAGCCAGGTGAATTAGCTGTTTAACCACCGATGCCGCCGCATCCGGTGCATGAATTGAGACGGATGGAACCTCCTTAAAGGGCTTTCCAGTGCGATCGCAAATCACATACTCTCCATCGCCACTGACCACCACCTGATAAGTAGGCAGGCTGGATTAAATATAAGATAGCAGGGTGCTAGGGTGACCTACTATGCCTGCTCCATTGCGGATTGTTTTAACTGACGAGGAAGAACGGACCTTAAGCGAACTGCGTATCGCTCAGAGCGTGCCCTATCGGACGTGTGACCGAGCCCACATGCTGCTGCTGAATGCGCAAGGCTGGAATGTACCTGCGATTGCTCAGATTTTTGGGTGCCATGAACATACCGTCAGGGCCACCCTCAGACGGTGGGAAAACGAGGGTTTAGGTGGATTATGGGAAGCCCCCGGACGGGGAGCGAAACCCAAATGGCACCCGTCAGATCTGGAGTATTTAACGGATTGCCTAGATCAGGAGACCCGGACCTACACCAGTGTACAACTCGCCCAAAAGCTCAAACAGGAGCGTTTGGTTGACCTCAGCAGTGACCGCCTACGGCGTTTACTCAAAAAAAAAGATATCGGTGGAAGCGCACTCGGCACAGCCATCGACGCCAACAAAACCCCGTCAAAAAAGCGCTGAGACAGGCAGATTTAGACACCTTGATAGTCGCCGCCCAGGAGGGACATCTCGACCTGAAGTACCTGGATGAAGCCGGGTTCTGTCTGTGGAGTCCGGTCAGTTACACGTACAGTCGCATCGGCGAGCAAAAGCGAATGGAACAGACCCTCAAGCGCTATGGACGGCGGATTAGCATTTTGGGGTTATGGCAACCGGGTCAAGGCTTTGAGTATGCCTTAGCGCAAGGCGGCTTTAAGGGGGACAGTTACCTTGAGGTGATGGACTGGGTGGCCCAGAAGGCGGCACAAACCTTGGCTGAGACTGGACGCATCACGGTCGTCGTGCAGGATAATGGCTCCCTTCACAAGAGTCGCCTGGTGCAGCAACAGTGGTCTCGGTGGCAGGAACAAGGGCTGTTCATCTTCTTCCTACCGCCCTATTGCTCGGAAATGAATCCGATTGAGACGCAATGGCGACAGCTCAAAGGTCACGAAATAGCTGGTCGGATGTTTGACAACGAATATGACCTGGCGATGGCCGTGATTGACGGCATGGAAGCCCGCAGTACAGCAGGAGGATATGCATTGAAGCGTTTTATATTTAATTGCACCTAGCTACTTAGGCAATCTCATCACCATCGTCTTCATCCGGGATTTCGTCAGCCAGCTCCACCCATCCATTGTTGGCAAAAGCACCCTTCAGCCTATCCAAAGCCTCTGCAGCGATTGCCCCTTCCTGAATCAGCACTACCTGCCGCACCAGGTCAATCTGGGGGGAGGTTAACACCGCAAGATCTCCAGGCTCTACCGTCTCCTTTCCCTCAATTGGAGTTAACGTACACCAGGATTCAGTCGCTTCCCGTTCAGAGAGACGTGCGATCGCAACCTGATTTGCCTTCGTCAAACTGCGGGTTCCCCCAGGATAAATAGCAAACTCAGCCCCCCTGCTGATGCCATAGGCCTGGCCAACGGAAATTTCAATCTTCGGTTCACCTGTATCCTGATCTTTCTTGATTTGAAGGACAGTGGCCGTATGCAGACCTTCGGCTAACTCATTACCGAAAACGGTCCTGGACTCCGCCCCAATCAAAATCGGCGTTTGCTGCCGAAACTGGCTGTGCACCCTGGCGTGAATGCGGTTATACAAATCCTTATAGTTCTGGCCTGGAATCTGTTGCCTGAGGGTGTCTACCAGCCAGTAGGTCAGTGCGCCGTTTTTGTCTTTGTTTTGGCGGTTAAAGGTATACTCATAGGCCGATTCGTTCTGACGACAGGCCGCCAGCACCACACAACCCTGGGGAGCCGGTACACCTCCTGCTTTCAGGCTGCGGGTTCCTTCCGGAGACAAAGATTTCCAGGTAGAAGCGAGCGTCTCAAGGGGGGCAATTAGCTCCTGACCAGGGAGAAGGGGCTTATCATCAATGCTCTCGATCCCTCGAATACCCACTTCTTCCCCACGGGTAGCTCCCCCAGAATGGCAGCAGTCCAAAACCAGGGTTACCACCAGGCCTTTAGACTCAAAATTCTGGAGGATTTCAGCTATCTCCAGGTCACGGACGTATTGCCCATGAGGGGTACCAATATCCGTTGGAACTAATCCCTCATCAACACCATCTTCCCCTTTTACCTGCGGGAAAAGCGTCTTCGCCCGTCCGCCGTGGCCAGAATAGTGGATGTAGACCAGGGAACCCGATGGAGCCATACGACCCAACTGATGCAAACTGTTCACTATGTTTTGCCGGGTGGGCAGCTGATCACCTGATTCTGTGGGTTTCGATGAATCCTGCTGGCTGGCGGTCGAGGTCAGCTTCAAAATATGTTCTGAGGGGACGTTCAGTTCTCCCCTCAGAAATCCTTCAATAAGGTTAATATCCCTGACGCAGCCCTTTAAGCTTCGATAGCTGCCACCATCCGGCAGCTTATTAGGCAAATAGCAATTTATCCCAATCAGGAGAGCATAAAGGGGCGTTTCCAGGGTTTTATCCCTTTCTGTAACCTTCGGAGACTTCGTATCAGCACTCGCTTTGGGGGTTTTAGCCTTTGCGGCTCCCTTAGACGAAGCAGCAGACATGTCTGCCGAACTCTCATTCCCGTTATTCATGGCTTTTCAGAAGACTAGCGGATTTGTAGAAGCTACAGGGAAATATCATTGATTTTCGTAAGGGTTTTGCCGAAAGTTCATAAACTTTTTTGAATTACCCCCCATCAATGGCACCCAATGCCCTGAGAGTCGTTCGTTGAGCTGGCGTTAATCCGGTGGCTCCCTGAATATTCATCCCTTCGTAGGGACGGGGAATTCTCAATGTTCTAACGCAGTTGCCCGAGGACCCATCCCAGATTCGGATGGTTTCGTCTTCGCTGCCGCTGAAAATGAAGGGTGCCCCTGGGCTAACCGCCACAGACCATACAGTTTTACTATGCTCTCTGAGTAGGTGCAAAAGTTCTCCTGTCAGGACATTCCACACTCTGACCGTTTGATCATCCCCTCCACTCACCGCATACTCACCCCCAGGGAGAAAAGCCACAGACCTGATTCGATGTTCGTGGCCTGCCAGAGTTTGCAAACATTCACCAGTTTGGTAGTTCCAAAGCTTCAGGGTGCGGTCGGCACTACCGCTAACCAACCATTGCCCGCAGGGACTAAAGGCGACAGCCAGAACCAGCCCCTCGTGGCCCGTCAGGGTCTGCAGGCAGGTGCCACTGACCGGGTCCCAAATTTTGATGGTCTGATCATCACTGCCACTGGCCAGGTAACGACCATCTGGACTAAAGGCAACGGTTTTCACCCGATGGGTATGACCTTCGAGAACCTGCAGAGGTTCGCCAGTGTATCCGTCCCAGAGCCGAATGGTCTGGTCGTGGCTACCACTGGCCAGTAGCAGCTCGCTGACACCAGAGGGTGCCGAGCAAACCGGGCTAAAGCAAAGGGCTCCTACCCAATCTCGGTGGCTCTTCAGGGTCTTCAGGCAGTCTCCAGTCTGGTAATCCCAAATTTTGATGGTCTGATCATCACTGCCTGTAGCCAGGTAAGAACCCGCTGAACCCATTCCCTCCAGGGGTGCAAAAGCGATCGCCGTCACGAGATTGGTATGACCTGCCAGGGCGCGGGTACATTCCCCAGTTTCTAAATCCCACAACCGAATCAGATGATCTTCTCCACTGCTGGCGAGCCACCGACCATTGGGGCAAACTGCGATCGCAAAAATGCCGTTGCTATATCCTGTCAGAGTCCTCAAACTTCTGCCGCTTGCCACATCCCACAGCTTGAGAGACTGGTCATCGCTCAAACTGGCCAGGGTTTCGCCGTCGGGGCTGAAAGCGACGGCCCAGACCCGCTGAGTGTGATCTTGGAAAGTCCTCAGGCAATACCCTGTCTCAACATCCCAGAGTTTGATGGTCTTATCTTCGCTGGCTGTAGCGAGTTGCTTGCCATCGGGGCTAAAGACCACAGCCCAGACCTCGCTGGTGTAGTTGGGTAAAATGCGGAGACAACGCCCGGTGGCAACATCCCAGAACTTGACGGAGGTGCGATCGCTACCTGTGGCCAGCATTTTTCCGTCAGGACTCAGAGCGATAGAAAGTGCCCAATTCACTGGAATCTCAAAGACTTCTTTGCTTTTGCCCGTTTCAACATCCCAGAGGTGAACGGTTTGATCCTCCCCACTGCTGAAGAGAATAATGCCATCTGGAGAAAAGATGACTGACAACACTCTCCCTGCATGTCCCTGGAGAGACTGGCAACATTCCCATGTTTTCGTCCTCCAGATCTGGATGGTCTGGTCATAGCCGCCTACCGACAGCCAGCTTCCCTCCGGGCTAAATGTTAAAGTCTGGACGGCACCCTTGATCCCCTTCAGAGTCTTGAGGCACTGCCCTGTCTCCACATCCCAAATGCGTACTGATTGATCATGACCGCCGCTTGCCAGTGATTGTCCGTCTGGACTGAATGCCAAACTTTGTACCCAGCCACTATGTCCCTGGCAGGTTAAGACAGGTCGATTGTCGTTAATGCTCCAGAGATGGACAGCATTCCCAATCCCTATCGCCAAATACTTGCCACAGGGGCTAAAGGTAGCTGAAAAGAGAATGCCAAGGGTCTGCGTAAAAACAGATTGGGCTAAATCGGCACCCGAGAAGTCCACCCGTTGCAGATTGAGCCCTCCCAAATAGGCCTGCCGAACCGTCAGGTTCGAAAAGTCCAGTCCACAGAGATCCACCTTGAGCTGCCCCAAAAGATTGATGAGATTACCCGCTCCATATCCTGACTGGCTAACAGAATTTTTGTGCAGTTCTAATAAAACCTGCTGCAGCTCGGCATTAGCAGTTTCCTGACTGCCCCATTGAGCCAGCAGCTTATTGGCCAACGGCTGCAAGGTCTGCCGTATCTGAGTATTTCTTAGATAATCTTGAGCCTGAGCCCTAGTTAAGGCATGGCTATTGAACAGCTCCAGAGGTCCTCTAACCAGCTCTTGAAAGACTGACTGGACCAGGCTTTCGGTCACATATTCCATGACAACCGGCTGCTGGGTAAAACTCAGCGGATGACCATCCTTAGGCAATCGCTGTTCGATCAGGGAACGCAATTGCAGAGACTCCAGGGACTCTATCAAGTGTCTTATCGCTACTGGGGGTAACAGATCAGCCTGGAGTTCAGTCAGTGTCATCCACTCCCGCTGAATTGCCAACCAGTACATGATTTCCTTTTCCAGGGGCAGGAGTCGGTTGAACTGTTGCTCAAGTAAGTCAGCAATATCACCGAAAATCACAGCTCCTTGCTGTAGGAAGAGGCCCACATCCCCACCAAACAATTCCTGAATGGTGGTCGCCACAATCTTCAACGCCAGAGGGTTGCCCCCATAGTGGGCCACCAGAGCCTGACTGGCTTCAGCCGAAACAGCAAAGCCCTTCTCCCCCAGCACCGCCTGCCCTGCCGCTTGAGGCAACCCCGCCAGCCGCAGCGAGCGAATCGGGAAATCCGGCCCTTCCTTTGTACTCAGGCTCTTAAACTTCTCTCGACTGGTCACCACCAGACAACTCTGATGTCGCGTTTCCCCCACGCTTCTAAACAGCTGACCATACCCCTCATACCCTGGGCGAAACTGTCCTGTCCGCTGCTCTCCGCTCAATAAGGACTCTGCATTGTCCAGAATCAGCAGGCAACGGGCCTCGCGCAGATAATCAACCAGGCAGGAGATTTGGGCATCCAGAGATTCGGGCATCTCCCCCACCTGCTGGTCAGACAAAACCCCAATAACATCCCGTAACAACTCTTCTACGGGCGGGGCATTTCGCAGCGATCGCCAGACCAGAACCTCAAACTCGTCCTGAACCTGCTCCCCCAGCCTGACGGACAACGCCGTTTTACCAATCCCTCCCATGCCCACCAGGGTGATCAGTCGGCACCGGTCCCGGATGACCCACTCCCTCAGCTGGGCCAGTTCATCTTCCCGTCCATAAAACGTAGATACATCCAGAGCTTCGCCCCAATCCTGTCGAGACTTCTGAGGCGGTGATCCCTGCGGAAGTGCTCCCACATCGGCCTCATCTGCCTGAAGCTCATCCTTCGTCGCCAACTTCGATTTCAGGGGGCGGCGTTCTTCCCACTCCACCTCAAACTGGCGGAGGTTCGCCTCCATCTCCTGCCTGCGATACCAGAGGTTGAGGGTAAAGTGCCAGTCCTCAGCTCCCTGGGTGGCGGCGCGGTTATCCTCCAGCACCTCCATAAAGTCTTCTAATCGTTTCAGGGCTTCCTTAATTTGCTCCCCCGTCAGCGCCCCTTCGTAACGGTCTTTGGACGTTAGCTCCTGTAGAAAACGCACCTTCGTCTGCACCACCAGGCGCTTGTCGGTCTGCCAGTTCACCCGAATGGGAATGGCATCGGCATCAGCCAGATCGAAGTTGGCAAAGGCAATCAAGGCCTCAAACAACCGCTTTGCCCGCTTTTTTGCCTGTGGTCCATAGTTCGGTCGCGCCATCGATGCCCCTCACTTTCAGAGGAACTTCGGGGAATCCCCTAAGCCGAGCGTTATCCCCGAGGTCTTGTGTCCTTGATTTTATAGGACTTTCCACCGTCAAGACCGTTTCGATGCTTGAGGGCAACACCCCTGGCGATAGTGAACTTACTTCGAATTCAGCACCCTTTGGAGAACAACCATGACTTTAGTACTTGGTGATCTGTTTCAAGGCGACCCTATCGACCAGCGGCCCACAGGCATTGTGGACGACCTCATCTACGGCTTTGGTGGCAATGACACCATCTACGGTGGGTCAGGTATCGACCAAATTCATGGGGGCGATGGTCACGACTGGATTTACGGGAACGAATTTGGCGATCGCCTCTGGGGCGATGGTGGGAACGACCGCATGTATGGCGGCGACGGCAACGACGAAATGTACGGTGGTAACGATAATGACTATATGTATGGCGAGGCCGGAAACGATATTCTGAACGGCGAATGGGGCAATGACTTCCTCTATGGCGGTTCGGGAGAAGATCGTCTGAACGGGTTCATCGGGGATGACTTTCTCTGGGGAGGAGATAACAATGATGAGTTGTACGGCTCCTCTGGAAATGATAATCTGAATGGTGACGGCGGAGACGATTTTCTCGAAGGAGGAGACAACCACGATATCCTCAGAGGAGGGGACGGAAACGATACCCTCTATGGTGGATCAAGTTCCCCAACAGCCCTTTTCCTGCTCGATCATGATCGACTTTATGGGGGTGCAGGAGATGACCGGCTTTTTGGCAATTGGGGGGATGACATCCTCGAAGGTGAGGCCGGTAGCGATATTTTGCGGGGCGGGGCAGGCCATGACATCCTTTTAGGAGGCTCAGGAACTGACTTCCTCTACGGAGAAGATGGGGACGATACCCTGACGGCTTACGGAAATACCCTGCGAGAGTATGACCACATGGCTGGCGGTGGTGGTAATGATGTCTTTGTTCTAGGCGATACCAATACCGTTTTCTACCAAAGCTCTGGCTATGCCACCCTTGAAGACTTCTCCGCGTTCTTCGGTCAGGGGGATAAAATTCAGCTCCATGGCTCCTCCGATCTGTACAACATCAGCTACGGTAATCGTGAAGGAACCTCTGCCACGGATACATTCATCAGCTATGGCGAGGATCTGATTGCGGTGGTCAAAGACAATACCAACGTCAGCTTCCGGTTCGACGTCGTATTTGTGTAAAACCCTTTCTGGGTGACGAAATCACAATCGCCAAGGCCAGATACTCTATAGGTCAAAGCCTGTGGAGTGCTGGCCTTTTTCCCGTTTAGCCAAAACGATACAGCAGTTAATCCCCAAGCTCCATCTGATGGCTTCGAGCCGTCTTCGACTGCCTTTGCTGTTGCAGGTCCTGACAACTGAGCCGAGCCACCTGATTCACATACTTCGTGGCTTGCGATTTTCTACCTCCCTGCATCATGTGCCTAACGGTTGGACTCCCCGCCGCCAGCATCAGGGCAATCTCTTTTTGGCTGATCCCCGCTTCAAACGCTCGTCGCCCAACTTTGAAATCCAACTCAGCCGAGTTAGAGCAACTGACCTCCCGAGAATACTGTTGCCACATCTGCAAGTACCGTTCTCGGGTCGAAATTTCTGGAGGTAGAGACGGACTACGAATTTCTCCCGCAAAGCTAGAATTGGCTCCTACGAATCCAGGCGATTCTCTGACGCTAGTGGATCCAAGCTGTTTGTCCTCTCGCTGCCATCGATCTTGTCGTCCAAACGCTTTAAGGAATCCATCAACTGCTGCTGCAAGTCGAGTTCGGTCTTGAGCTGATTGTTCCAACTGCTCAAGGCCGCAATTAATTGTCGCAGCTGCTCCTGCAAGGTCTCCCGCGCATCCAAGGAGTTCTCGCTGGTCACGATACTCTGCAACTGCACCAGAAAGTGGCTCAAGCTGCGGCTCAAGTGCTGCGGTAAGGTCGCCAAATCCTCGCTCAAATCCTGCACGTCTTGCTCCAGATGCAGCACTCGCTGAGTATTCACCCGAATCTCGGCCTGCAGCGGCTGCAAGCTGTTCAGCAATGCGGTCTCCAATATGGCCTCCCAGTGCTCGAGCGTCAATCCGGGCAATGGGTTGGGGGTGTTGTCGTTGTTGGTCATAGTTAGTTACCTGTTCAAATAGGGGGACATAGTCACTCACGTTTTCCTTGGCTCTCGATACCTGGGCCAATTGCATCAACTCTTCTCGACCAGCGGTATAGAGCGTCAACTCATGCTTGGCCCTAGAAATCGCCACATAGAAAGCTTCTCGATGAGTGGTATTGCCCAGCAACGCCAGCACCCGATTGGCGGTTTTCCCCTGGCTGCTATAGGTGGTGCTGACCCAGGCATAGTCGAGGTACTGCTTGCCGCCCAGTTGAAGCGCCCTGGTTCTGCCCTCGGCATCAACTACCGTTGCCGAACCATCCGGTTCAATCTGAGTTACTACCACGGTTTGACCATTGCGGATATTGGCCTTCCGGTTGTTGCGGGTCCACCGCAGTTTGTCGCCAACGGCAATAGGGATCGCTTGAGTTGTAAAAACTGACTTACGAGGACACTGGGCAGGATCGATGGACAACACTGACCCGCTGGGAGTTTCCAGGATGAGGCGATTCGCGTCCTGCTCTACCGTCAACACGGTGTATTTTTCGGCTCGATAGAGCCCCTGCTTGCGATAATCCTGCACTGGTACCAGCACGTCTCCAGGGAGATAAGCCGAGGCATAACTGGCTTGAGCTGTGGTTAAGTCTTTCCGGCGCAAACTCTGCAGGACGAAGCTGTCTGGCCCTAACTCCCCTTTAACCTGTAACCCGGCTCGAATTTTCTGAGTCAACTCCAACCGCTCCTGGTTAGTGCCTGCCAGGATGAGAGTTTTCTCCCGTTCCCCGGCAGGCATGCTCAGATAATCCTGGGCAATGCGTTCACTCCGCTCACCCGCTTCAGCCAATGCTTTGATACAGTTTGCTTGCTCCAGCAACTCAATCCCATCCTCAACCTGTCCCTGGGCGACCAGCTCCACGGCAGAGCGCAGCACCTTACTTTGCTGTCGTCGATGGGTTTCCAAGTAGGCTGTGGTGATGCCTCCCGCTTGCAAACTTTTGAAGGGATTTCCGGCTTCAACCGCAGAAAGCTGTCGGGTATCTCCCACCAACAGGACTCGGGCCTGCTCTAAAGCGGCTCGCCTGAGCAGGGCATGAGCATCCTTCATACTCAGCAGCCCGGCTTCATCCACAATCCAGAGGGTGGGAGTTGGAGGGCGATTAGCAGGTTGGGAGATCAGCAAACCGGCTACGGTCTCGGTTTCAATGCCCAGGGCTTCACCCAATCCATGGGCAGCTTCGGCACTGGGCGCTAATCCTCGTACCTCATACCCCTGTCCCTGAGCCAATTCCTTCAGAGCGTTCAGAGCATAGGTCTTCCCAGCACCGGCTACCCCCTGCCAGGCCATCATCTGATCTGAGGTTGACGCCGCCAGTTCAACTGCAAGCTGTTGTTCATTCGTCAAAGAATGTTCCGAGAGAGAGTCAGCTAGGGTACCACTGGGGACAATCGCCTCCACCTGTCCCCGTCCTTGCTGCATCAATCGGATGGTGTTTAACTCCAGATTGAGAGCCGCCTGGGTTGTGAACTTGCCATCCTCCACTCGAAGCAATTCAGGGCTCTCGGCAATGGCCTGCTCGATAGCGTCAAAGTTGGTGGCACCCAACTGATGCTCAAAGACAAAACGCTCCAGCCGGGTTTGCCGAAAGACTGATTCCCGCTCTCCACAATGCTGAATCGCCGATTCCAACAAGTCCTGAGCTGAGGAGGAAACTTGAGTGGGTTGGGTTCGCTCGGTTGGCAATTCCGGCAGTTCCAACCCCTTGAGCTGAATCAGCGCATTCCACCCCCGCTGCAGCACTCCCTCATCCAGTTCCTTGGGTTTCCGCTTCCGCGAGACCAGCGTTGCCATCTCCCGCAAAGCCCGATTATTTTCAGAGCCGGTGGCTTCCCACTGCTCAATCAGTTTCAGGATCTGCTGTCTGCGGGTTGAGAATGCGGTCAGTAACTCTGGTGGATATCCCTTTAGCTCAAATTGACCGTGGTTTTTTTGCTCAATCTGGTAACCACGCTGCTGGAGGGCAACGGCCAACTCATTCTGGTAAATCTGGCCCAGCAGTTTCTGGTTTGCAATGGCGGCCTCATTGCTCAAACTAAACCACCGTCCATTCGGCAACTGCGTCGCGTTCATCACCACACAGTGGCTGTGGAGCTGCGGCTCTGCCTCCCGACTGGTGGAATGGGTAAATACCGCCGCTGCAATATTTCCAGTAACAACTTTCTGCCGTCCCTCGGAAGTTGAAATTCGGGTTTGGGCATAGCGCTCTTCCAGAACCGATAGGGCTTTAACTACCGCCTGATGGTGGGATTCCATTACTTGCCCATCCTGCTGCACCAGGGCGGCAATGCTGACACTCTTTGGAGCACTGAAAGTAAAGTCTGTTGCGGCCCTCCGCTTTTCAGGGTCTACCACTTTGCCGGATAAGGACTGCCCGTCTGGAGCTTTCCCAGATAGCAGGCTGCTGAAGTCTTGCTGACTCACTGCGCCAGACAATCCGAGCAACGTCGTGCCTTTTCCCATCCATTTGGTCGGATGAGCCTTTTCTTCGGAGGAATAATAATCCTCTTTCGTGTAGTAGGTCTCCGCTTGAGCGGCAGAGAGGTTGCTCGTGGAAAGCATGGAGAGGCGAGGTTAAAAACAGGACGCTCCGCTGAAGGGAAAGCGGGCGCAAGGCGGAAAACGGTAGAACGACTGAAGGGAGGCGGTTTGCCCGGTTTTTGCCAGAACCTTGGCGTACTGTGTGGCCCCTCTGCGAAGTCCCCGATAGGGGCGCAGCAACCTGATACCTCTCATTCTATCTCATAAACTCAGCATGAAAAGCGATTGATACGGAGAGTCACGCTCAACGCTGATCTAATCTGGGGCTTTAAGTTAAGTTTCTCAACTGAGCACGCTTTATGCTGTTTACGTGCTGATAATAGAGGAAGTTATTTGGAGATAGCGTTATGTTTTCTCAAATTCCAACTCTGTTGCTGGCTTGTGACCTGGGTAAGTCCGGCGGTAAGTTCTTCTATAAACTGCTCGATGGCCAAACCCATGCCCTCTGGATGGATGCTGAGGTAGCGCAGCGATCTGCTGTGGGTGTCGCTCAGGTTAGCCAGGGCGGTCGCCCTCAAGATAATGCCTGGTTCCGTTTGGGGGATGACCTGGTGTTTGTCGGTAAGTCGGCTCAGGCGTTTCTCGACTACAACAGCTTTAAGGAGGATAAGTCGCTGAAGGCGGCGGAACGGGTTGCGGGGGTACTGGGTGCGATCGCAAAATTAGAAAGTCTGCCTCCTCAATGCGAAGCCATCGTCTGGGTCCTCCTCCCCATCAACGAACTCGCTACCCGACAGCGAATTTCTGCTCGCTTGGCAGATATTTGTAAGGGCTTCTGCTTTCAAGACGAAACTGAATACCAAATCGACCTTAAGCTAAGCTTTCGTCCGGAAGGCTACGGCATCTATCAAATGTCAATTACTTTGGCGGGTCGCGTCAATTAGATTGGCGGGTTAGGTCCCTCTAAATCGCCCCCTATGTACTACTTCAGAGCACTGAGAAAATTTAATTGACGCGACAGGAGAGATCAGTAGATCCGTTCTAATTGTCACGACAATTACCGGCCTCGGCTGGGACGGGAGCAGCAGCCCCGCCCTCAGCGTGAGTCGTTTGGGCTACGTCCTGGGTTTGAGCCCGCTGGTCAGCCGAGCGCTTACGGTAACTTTCGGCCTGCAGTTCGACAATCAAGGCATGATGCACCAACCTATCGACGGCGGCAACGGTCATCATGTCATCGGCAAAAATCGTATTCCACTGGCTGAAGGGTTGATTGGCGGTAACCAACAGACTTTTGCGTTCATACCGATGGGCAATCAGTTCAAAAAGGACCGAGGTTTCCGCTTCGGATTTTTTGACATAGCCCAGGTCATCGATAATGAGCAGATCATAGCGGTCAAGTTTTTTGAGGGTGTTGGGCAAGAGTAATTGACGTTTGGCCTGCTGCAAGGTTTGCACCAGGGTGGTGGCGGCAAAGAACTTGGCCCGACCTCCCAGTTCGACGACGGCGCGAGCCACAGCACAGGCCAGATGGGTTTTTCCCACCCCTGAGGGGCCAAACATCAAGCAGTTTTCCGCCCGCTGGAGCCATCCCGAATCGGTGGTCAACTGCATTAAGGGGGCGGGATTGAAGGCCTTGAGGTGAGACCAGTCAAAGGTGGCTAAAGTCTTAGCACTGGGCAGCTGAGCCTCATTGAGGGCGCGTTTGAGGCGCTGGCTCCAGCGGCGTTCGACTTCCGTTTCACAGAGGGCTAGCAGGAATTGAGCGTAGGACCACTGCTCCTGCATGGCCTGGTGTTCAAGGGCTTCCCACTGGGTCAACATATGGGACAAGCGAAGACTCTTGAGATGCAGACTCAGGGCTTGATAAGGACTGGTGGCGTTGGGCGTGGTTGAGGAGATGGTCATAGTCATTCAGGGGATGTTGGTGATAGGTCGAGGGGTTGGCGGTCTCGCCTGAGCTGTGAAAGTGTTGCCGCAGACCGTTGAGACTTAAGGTGCCGCCAGTCAAGTGGTCTTCGAGGTAGTCGGCCACCGCCGTTTCCTTACCCTGCATGGCGGCAATATAGAGGGCCTCGACCATCAACAGGGCGGCTTTATCCAACTCGAAGTCGTGCGTCATCTGGTCCCAGAGGGCGCGATACAGCTCATTGGGCAATAACTCGCGTTGCCAGGTGCAATAGAGGAAGGCTCTGGGCTTCTGGTGGAGGGCCTCAATCACATGGCGATAGTTGATGCAGCGGCCTCGGCGGAGCCCTCCGGTAGCGCGGATGCGAGGCAATTCCGCCACACAGTTCTGGCCCAGGTACCCCCGCAGTCGATTGTGGTAGAGCTGGATTTCCAGCTGACGCCCCACCAGTCGAGACGGCACCGTGTATAAGATTCGGCGCACCGTGATGGTGCTGCGAGAACTCACCCGCACGCTCAGCACCTCGTAGTCCGGCACTCGATATCGGGGTAACGCTTGGAGGTAGAGACGTTCCTGAGCATACTTGTCGGCACACGGGTCGTTGAGCTTGGAGAGCACTCCAGCGAGACAGGCCTGGTAATCCCCGACATCGGCAAAATCAAAGCTCCCCCGCAGGTAGAGCTGTTGAGTCAAGCGATTCTTGAGATGGCCGTGGGGAGACTCTATCGACCCGTTCTCGTGGGCAATCCCCCGATTGTTGCGGGTGGGCTCCAGTCGATAGTGCTGGCATAAGTCCTCATAGAGTTGAGTAAGCTTTTGATGGTGACTCCCGGCATTGCGGTAGGCTGCACTCAGGCTATCGGTGCGTTCGCGCTAGCGGAGCGAAGCTCTGTTGCCGAGGCACGCCGCCACAGGCCTCAAACGCATTCTGCAAGCCTTCCGATAACGCGACAAAGCTTTCCCCGCCTTCGATAATCTGGGCATACTGCCAGCCGCTGTAGGCCAGGCGGTAGTGGTAAATCAAGTGCGGGTAGGGTTCTCCGTTAATCGTGATGGTGACCCCTTTCAGTTCGGTGAAGTCCGAGAACCCCATCAACCCCGGCTCATGGCGTAATTCGAACATCACTTCGGGCGACTCGCCATGATGCCGTTTCCACTCACTCACCCGCCGCTGTAGAGTGCGCAGCACCTGAGGATACTGACCCGGATACTGCTCCTGAAGGTACTCATACAAGGTCGTGGGTTGCAGACGAGGCTCTCTCCGCAGCATCGGTTCTAACTCGCTTTCCCAGACTCCGTCTAGAGGGTCTGAGCGGGTGCGCCAATCTCGGGGGCGTCCTCGCTCCACGGAATGGACTCCCGCGTCGATCCGTTGCCCACTGCGTTCTGATATCCCGGCCATGGCCGACGCTTGGGCTTGCGTCGCCCCGGTTTTTCTCGCTTGCATATACACCTTGACTTGATACGGCTCTATCTTCACCGGACACACCCCCAGCATTCGCTGGGAGTAGTCTCAGGGGTTCTGGTTTGCAATGCTGACAGCGGGACTTCTTGGCGCTGTACTACCCGCCAAAGTAGTTGTCGTCACCCGCCAAAGTAATTGTCATCTAATAGGCATCTACGTTCAGCGCAAATGTCAGCTTCAGCAAGCGGGGGTGGCAATTTCTCAGCGCACTACCTGGATCGAAATGCTGGGCCACCGCAACGGCACCCAACTTGCCTTTGAAACCGGCACCCTGAATGCAGCAAAATCCACGTCTAAATTTCCTGGATTCTGGGAGCCCTTCGAGAAAGCCGCCAATGCTGCTGGAGTGTCAGTAACCGAATATGATGTGCTGCTGAAAGCTCTGGAAACGGGTCAGTCGCAGCAGTATTCCGTGGCCAAAGGAGAAATCATCGATCTCTCAGACGCCATGGCTCAGGTTGAGGCGAGTTATCTGGATGCCCTGGATTCTCACTTCAATGACCATCTGATTCCTAGCTTGGCCACAGGTAAGGGGGATGTCATTCTGGCGGGCGGTGCCGCTTATCTGATGCGCCAGGCTCTACAGCTCTATTTTGAAGATCGAGGATTTTTCCCTCGTCTATCCCTGGCCTGGGAACATCAAGACGCCTTGACTCGCCTAGTTGAAGCTCAACTGCCGGAGTCCTACGAAATGCCGTCGATGGCGATGCGGATGACGGATTGCTTTGGCCTGTTCCAAGCGCTGCTCGGTGAGATGAATCGGATAAAGGTGGCGTCATGACACAGAATCCTGAAACCCGCCCCGAGCGGATTAAGTTGGTCTACAATGCCCAATTCCCGGCATCAACGGCTGTGGTGCTGGAATACCTGCTGCGGAATGCTGAATTTAGCAGCCGTACTGGGCGTCAAGAAGCCATGGATGCCATCATGGCGTTCTTCCATCCTCTGGCGGAAACGGCCCGAGGGGAACGGTCGGTCTCAGAGGTGCAGGAGATCGCCCGTCACTGCGTGGAGCGGTTGCTGAAGCAGGTCGATATGTTATGTACGACCTATCAGATCTCCAACCCCATGGTTAATGTGTCATCTGCCCTGTCTAAAGATTTTCGGCAGTTGGAAGCTGTTCTCGACCAGGGTTTCCTGAGGCTTGCTGGGGTGCTACAGTCCGGAGCAACCCTACCTCAGGCGACGGATATGCCCAGCATTGAGCAGGGCGTGGAAATGGATGGCAGTGAACTGGGGGATCTGGGGCAGATCCTCGATGGTTGAATCGTTGAACCGGTAACTGGGGTGTCATCTACCACTTTCCTTGGCAGAGGTTCAGACCCTAAAGTCAATTCTCAGGAGTATTCCCCTCAAATGTCCCAGTTCCACTATGAGCCTCAGGACGATTCCATTCCTGGCTCAACCGGATGGTCATCAGTCAAGGAACTGGCACCGAGAGTGCTTGGCGCAAGCTGATAGTCTTCGGCAGACTCGCTAATTTCGCCGACGAAAGAAAAGGAGCGAATTAGATTGAAGATTTCGTGACCCATTTCTTGCAGAGTCAGAGATTGGGGCAAGAGATTGGTTTGCAAAGAGTCGTGTTTGAGTTTGGCGAACTCAAGTTGCAGGTGCTGATCACCCACTGGCAATTGATACTGCTCGAAGAAGATTTGCAAGGGGCTTTCTAAGTGGAGCGCTTGTGAGGTAACTTTTGCCTTCTGTGGCGTGCGGTTTTCTTCAAAACAAATTTCAATGCTGGCAAAGACGCCTCGCATTAAGTTGGGATAGCGACCGGAAAGGGCCAGTAATGCGAGAATGGCCTGCTGTACCGGGGCGCTGAGCCGGGTCCCTCGAGTGCGGCAGACGATTTTGAACAGCTTGTAGACGTTGGTGAGTCGTTTGAGGGTGCGGGGGGTTAGGTCTACCTGTTTGCAGCACTCCAGCAGCAGATTAAATTCCTGGCTGCTGAATTCGCTGAATTTGTTGCCGCCCGTGGCATCGTCCTGGATGACGACTTGAGAACGAAGATAGGTCTCCAGGGTGTTGGACATGATTGGGCGCACCCGGTAGGGCAGCTGGATAATTTTTTCCAGATAGTCAGTACCGGAAGGACGACCTCGCCGGGTGAGGACGCCGTCGTAGAATTTTTCCAGGGCGCGGGTGATGTAGCGCTCGTCAATGGCAAGAACGGCGATGAAGAGGGGGGTTTTAACTAGAAGCTGCACGGCTTCCAGCACCTGGACGACGCGATCGGGCGGACAGCGATCCAGGTCGTCGATGTAGACAATGACGCGGGCGGGACCTCGGGGGAAAACTTTTTGAAGCTGCTCGACCTTCCATTGGAATTCCTGGCTGGAAGCGGCAGGAGGTAATAGTCGTCGACTGAGTTCGGCCAGGTCACTTTTAACTTGTTGCATCAGTCCCAGGCGTTTTTCGTAGCTGCCCTCCTGGATACGATCGCTGACAAAGGCTTCCAGAGACTCATAAACATTTTCTGGAATCTGCTGGCGCTGCGCCTCAACTTTTTCTTCCAAAACCTTGATCTCAGCTTCCAAAACCGCTACTGCCTGAACTTTTTCGAGCTGATCTTGGAAAAGTTGCTCTCGTCGTGCTTCTAGCTGTTTGGGAATTGTCTCAAGCTGTTGTTCGTATTCTTTGACCGCCAGGGTGGTTTCCTCAAACCACTTGTGCGAACTCTTTAGTAAAGCTTGAGCACTGGCAATACCGGGAGTAAGCGGCGCTAAAAAAGCGATCAGCTTTGGAAAAATGCCATCAACTCCAGGTAATAGCCAGGCAAGCAACCAATCAACCGCAATCGGCAGCAGAATCGCCAGAGTCAGAAAAATCAGCAACAGTCCAAACAGGCGCAGGTTCTTCTTGAACCAGGTCCAGAAACTGCGGAAGCTAATTTCGCCATAGCGGTTCTCAAACACTCCAGTGATGACCTTTTGCACCGTTAGCTGCAGATGCTCCATATCCAACGGCGACAGGGCTTCTGTGGCAGCCTGGCTATCGAGCTGCGCTTTGACTCGATGGAGGATTTCTTGGTTAATACGGTCAAAGACAGGTTCGCTGATGCGATTGGATAGAACGATGGCAACTGGCCCTGTCAACCTCTCAATGAGCTGGTTGAGCTTATCCTCATCGATCTGACTGCGAATCAGTTGCTTTTCTTGGTTGAGTTGATCTTGTTTGTGCTCCAGCTCAGTTTCAAGTTCCTTAAGTTTCTCGTTTTCTTGCCGATAAGTCGCCCCGAGCTGCTTCCACAATTCGTCGTCAACCTGACCCTGGTTATGGATTGCCTTAAATTTGGCAAACTGGTCTGGGCTTAATACTCTCTCCAGAAACCATTGCCGGTCTTCTTCACTGGCTTTGTAGAGAACTGGCCAGTACTTGCCATCTTCGCATAACACTTTGGCTCTGGATTTAGGATCATCAGGGTTCTCGGCAAGCACTCTCGCCAGCTGCTGCTCCAGAGAAATCTGGCGGTTCAGCTCAAAAAAGATGGTCTGCATCAGACTGGCCCAGAGGTCAGACTTGGCAAAGGTCCAGGCGTCGAATTTGATCTGGTAAATGTGGCCCACATAAGGTGAGAGCTTTTCGTGGTTGGGATCAGGGTTCCAGGCTTCCACATCAGGGTTGACCTTGCGACTGCGGATCTCCGTCATCTGGGCTTGCATCAGGTGCATGATGTAAGACTTACCGCCACCCCATCCACCGAGAATGCCGACGGTCATGGGTGGTTCCAGGTCACGCATGAGCAGCAGGCCCGAAAGAGCATTGATTTCGTCTTTAAGGCCAAGAAAGTCTTGATCCTGAGCCGTTTCGTTGCGCAGGCTACCACCTTTGAGGGCATCACGATAGCCCCGAGCCAGGAGATAAAGGGCGCGATTCCAGAGGTAGTCGCTGACAGGTTGGCTGAGCAACCACTCTCGCTTCACTTCCCGGTTTATGCGCATGGGTAGGTGAGGCGCGAGGGCAGTTAAGATCTGATGGCGCTCAACGTTGCGTTGGCCATTTTCCTGGATTGTTTCGGTTTCTTCTATGGAGAGTGCGGCATCTCTGGCTTCGGCGATTTTGATGATTCTGGGCAGCAGTTCGGGCATATCGATGGCTAGAGTGCTGAGTTGCTCAATCTGCTGGACTGTAGATTCCAGTGCCAGGGCACCATCACGAGCGGGATTGAAAAATTCAGATTCGGGAAACTTACGGGCCAGGGCAACACGGGCGCTGACCTGGTGGTATTTGTCAGTGATGTCACCAATGACATTAGCGGCTTCGAGTCTTTGATGATACAGCAAGTGAGGGATTAGACGCTGCAGATACTTCGCTTGCAAATAAGCGTTATTTTTCAGTTCCCGAACTGCTCGCAGGGCATCAGTTTGGTAACCTCCGCCCGCTGGATGACAGGCAATTTCTGCTAACGCTTCGACCCTCCGATATTCATTTTTAAATTCATGCAGTAAGCTCTCTAGACTTTTGGCGTTGAGGTTATCCGGCAAAGCCAGTTGGATTTTTATATGAAGCAGATTTCTATAGTCGTCTCCGCTAAATCTTGATAGGAAATCTTTCACAAATTCAGGATAAAAAGGGGCCAACGCGATGAGTGCTGCTGCCTGATACCCAGGATCTTTGAGGTCTTGAACGCATTGCTGCACCTTTTGTTGAGATTCATTGAGGTTATACAAAACCGGAGCTAATTGACTAGTAATGCTGGATAGACCTTTTTCATATGAAAAATAATCACTCTGAGAATCCTTGAGCCTTTGAGCCATGTTCAAAATTCTGGCAATCAAATGAGGTTTATCGAGTGCGTAGTCAAGGACGGCTGAATTGATGTCATCGAGAGAGGGCTTAACTCTCGTATCAACTCTATTGGAAACAGTGGCCAATGTATCAGCAGCTAAGGCTTTAGCAACTACCTCTAATACTTTTACTTTCAGTTGAGGATAGAGAAGTGTATCGATTGAGTCCAAGACGAGATTAAAATACTGGCTTCCCAATAAAGGAATCAATACTTCAAGCGCTGACGCTTTGTAGTAAGGGTTTTTAATGGATTGAGTGATGAACTGCAAGGCTTCTGATAACTGGTCTTGAGGCAGGTATGAAAGCAGATTGCTAAGCGCTTCGGTTCGATAGCGATCGACGGTAAAATGTTCCTGAATGGTACGAAGGGCGCTAGGCAGCAAGCCTACTGAAAAACGAGAGAGATAAGGAATCAAAGCACTGAGGTATCGTACTTTGCTGGAGTCTCTAGTAAAATGTCGAACAATATTTAGAGCAACTGAGTATCTACTACTAGGGTAGGACTTAACAAATTCCTCTGGGAAGCGATCTATTAGCAGAAAAAAATCTTTTGATTTAGGAAAGTTAGGTAATGTAAACGCAGCTTCTAAATACTGTTTTATGGAAGATGAGTCTACAAGGTACGATATTTCGCTTAAAAACTTTTCTTCAAAGTATTTATCCTGCGTTATACCAATTTAATTTGAGGATGCGCTTAATACAGCATTGGTGATGAACTCCCATC
>Ga0076930_100869_pt1 | contig 21552 bp, 21 predicted proteins | sample HotLakConsoUCCRE_FD_71149 | JGI IMG/M metagenome (GOLD analysis project Ga0076930, IMG submission 71149) | Hypersaline microbial mat communities from Hot Lake, Washington, USA - Hot Lake Consortium UCC-RE (version 3) (version 3) ...
TTGATTTTTGTGATGGGGGTGGCATCGAAGATGCACCCTTTTTTTCTTCTCCTATTCTGACAAATCCCAGTTGACCGTCTCCCCCAACCTTTAGATGCGCCCATCTGCTCAGGTTAAAGCGGCCCTGGCGGTCAATCGCGAGTTGCTGTTTCTGTACTGGGCCATTGGGCGCGAAATCCTGACGCGACAGCAGGCACAGGGCTGGGGTAGCAAAGTCCTAGATCGCTTATCCAGGGACTTGAAACGGGAATTTCCGGAGATGAAGGGGTTCTCGCGCTCCAATCTGAAGTACATGCGCGCCTTTGCCGAAGCTTGGCCCGATGGAATTAGCCAAGCACCCCTTGGCCAAATTACCTGGTATCACAACATTGCCCTGCTGGAGAAGCTCAAAGACCCGAATGAGCGGCTCTGGTACGCCCGCGAGACCATCGAAAATGGCTGGAGCCGTAATGTGCTGGTGGCGCAGATCAAAAATCGCCTGTATCAACGCGAAGGTACAGCGGTCAATAACTTTGCTAAGACGCTGCCCGCACCGCAGTCGGACTTGGCAAGGCAAATCGTTAAAGACCCCTACAACTTTGACTTCCTCACCCTGTCTAAAAGCGTTGAGGAACAAGAGTTAAAGCGCGCTTTGGTCAAACACATGCGCGACTTTTTGCTAGAGCTGGGGGTAGGCTTTGCTTTTATTGGCCACAACTACCATCTGACCGTCGGCGATAAGGATTTCTACATTGACCTGCTGTTCTATCACCTGGAACTTCGCTGCTTTGTGGTGATTGAGCTGGAGATGGGTGACTTTAAGCCGGAATATTCCGGCATGATGAACTTCTATATCTCGACGATTGATGATCAGAAACGCAAAGAGCACGACCAGCCTACGATTGGGATTATCCTGTGCCAGACTCGCCATAAAGCGATCGCTGAGTACGCCTTGAGCAACTTGCGCAATCCCATTGCGGTAGCCGAGCATCATTGGCCCGATGCCCCTGCCGATGCCCTCCCGAGCACTGAGCAGTTGCAATCGGAACTCGAAAGCGCTGCTCGACAGATCGAAGAAGGACAAGAAGACGCTGCTGATGACACCGCCCCTGGCGATGCGTGAACCGGATCTTCCCTAAATTTGAACTGTTATTTGGGACGTTCGTGACGGTAATCCGCGTTCTATCGCTAAACTTAGCTCTGTGAATTCAAAGGCTCAGTCTGTGGCGCGTGTTATTTCCTTTTTTAATCAAGCGGGGGGGACGGGTAAAACGACCCTAGCGATGAACGTAGGATATGCCCTGGCTGCAAGAGGGCATCGGGTGTTGCTGGTGGATATGGACCCGCAATCCTCCCTCACGGTGTTTATGGGCCTGCGGCCCCATGAGCTAGAGGCGACGGTGGCCCAGAGTATTTTGGAGAAAGCCCCCATAGCGCTACAACCCGATATTCACGGGATGGATCTGTCGCCGAGTAATTTGGCCCTCAGCGCCGCCGATGTGAGATTAGCCACCGCGATCGCCAAAGAAACTCGCCTCAAAAAGGCGATCGCCCCGCTACTGGCAGACTATGACTTCATCTTAATCGACTGCCCGCCCACCCTTGGGGTCCTGAGCTTACTCTCCCTTGTGGCTTCGACTCACGTGTTAATTCCGATGCAGACACAGTTCAAAAGTTTCATCGGGCTGGACTTGCTCTTGGGCACGGTGTCAGAGCTGCAGCAGGAAGGCGTCGCCCCAGAGCTAAAAATTGGTGGCGTGATTCCTAACCTCCACGACCGCACCTCCCAAAGCCGCGACATTCTGGATGCCGTCACGGAACAGTTCAGCGGCATCGCTCCGGTGTTAGAACCCGTGCCCCGCGCCATCGCTTTTGCCGATGCCTCAATGCAAAATGTGCCGCTAGCGGTCTATGACCCCAAACATCCCGCTGTCGCCATTTTGGATGAAATTAGTCAGCAACTGGAGTCGTTTTAGTGCCCTCTCGCAAGAATATTCCTAAACCTCAGCTCCGCAATGTGGCCGCCCTGCTCAATCGTGAGGCAGCGCCGGTCGAGCCGCCGCAAGTGGTGGCAATTTCCAGCATTCAACTGCCAGCGTCTCAACCTCGCCGATATTTTGACGAAGAGAAACTGGCGCAGTTGGTGCAGTCGGTAAAAGCGCATGGAGTCTTGGAGCCGCTGCTGGTGCGCCCAAGCAACCAAGCAGGCCAATATGAACTCGTGGCCGGCGAACGCCGGTTGCGGGCCGCTCAGGCCGCCGGATTTGAAACGGTGCCGGTGTCGCTCAGAGACTTCACTGACCAGGAGGCGCTGCAGGTAGCGCTCATGGAAAACCTACAGCGGGAAGACCTCAATCCCGTCGAGGAGACAGAGGCGATCATGGATCTCCTCGCCTTGTCTCTGGAGGTTTCCAGGGATGACGTGGCGGCGCTGTTTTACCAGGCCCACAACGCCAAACATCGGGGTCAGGAGTTGAGACAAAACGTTTTGTCTCAAGTGGAACAGATTGAATCTTTGCTGGTCAATATTGGTCGATTTAACTTTGACAGCTTCCGGGCCAGTCGGTTGCCCCTGCTCAAGTTGCCGTCTGATGTGCTGGAAGTCCTGCGTCAAGGGAAGCTGGAATATACCAAAGCGCAAGCGATCGCGCGGATAAAAGATGAGCTGCAGCGAACCGCTTTATTAAATCGCGCAGTAGACGAGGGCTTGTCGGTCAGCGCTATCAAGTCCGAAGTCAGGATGCTCAAGGCCCAGCCTGCAGATCAACCTGAACAAGCGCTAGTTGATCGCTATCAATCGCTTGGGCAAAAGCTCAAAAAGAGTGCTGTCTGGGAAGACAGCAAGAAGCGCGATCTCTTGACCAAGCTGCTGAATGACATCGAAAAATTGCTGGAATCTTAGGAGCCCACTCCACGATGTTTCGAATCGATGAACATGCTTGCGGTTGAATGAGCTCGTCTCGAACCGAGTCTTATTACCTCAGAATTGCTCTGGCCCAATTTAGGCTTGAATTCAGTTTAAAGCATGGGAATTTACCAGTTTCAATCCCTGAGAGGGTTTGGGGTGGGTTGGAGCAGAGCGATCGCGCTCATGGCACTCGCAAGACGGATGTTTCAATCCCTGAGAGGGTTTGGGGTGGGTTGGAGCGTGGTGGGGAACGCCTTGGAGTTCTGCAAGATAGGTTTCAATCCCTGAGAGGGTTTGGGGTGGGTTGGAGCGACCCAAAACGATCGCCATCAATATGAGCACTTACGTTTCAATCCCTGAGAGGGTTTGGGGTGGGTTGGAGCCCACTACCTTCCACGGTAAGCAGCTTTACCGCCTCGTTTCAATCCCTGAGAGGGTTTGGGGTGGGTTGGAGCGCAGTTAGTCATGTGATTAGGGGTAATTAATCGGGTTTCAATCCCTGAGAGGGTTTGGGGTGGGTTGGAGCGATTTGGGCAGTGGCTCGGAGACGAATCCACTTACTGTTTCAATCCCTGAGAGGGTTTGGGGTGGGTTGGAGCCCTAGCCCTTGGGAAAATGCGATATCGCCTATCGCTCAGTTTCAATCCCTGAGAGGGTTTGGGGTGGGTTGGAGCGTTTTTCATTTTTCTTTGGCTCGATAGAAGGTCAGTTTCAATCCCTGAGAGGGTTTGGGGTGGGTTGGAGCAGGCCTCAGAACGTGAGCTAGATCGGCAATTCAAGGTTTCAATCCCTGAGAGGGTTTGGGGTGGGTTGGAGCCCCAGTCTTGTCTGTGTGCTCGGCAAGAGCCTGCTTGTTTCAATCCCTGAGAGGGTTTGGGGTGGGTTGGAGCGCTGCCATCATCGCGGCGGTTTCTTGAGCGGTGTGGTTTCAATCCCTGAGAGGGTTTGGGGTGGGTTGGAGCGCTGGTTTGTTCCCACCAAGCCGCTTTGATCTCGTTTCAATCCCTGAGAGGGTTTGGGGTGGGTTGGAGCCCTGGAAGATGGGCGGCGATCGCGGTGAGCTGGTCTGTTTCAATCCCTGAGAGGGTTTGGGGTGGGTTGGAGCTAAAAAGCGGCTCCGACCGTGGCTCCCCAAAGAGCGTTTCAATCCCTGAGAGGGTTTGGGGTGGGTTGGAGCCTTAGCTGGATCACCCGGAATGTGATCTAATACGCGTTTCAATCCCTGAGAGGGTTTGGGGTGGGTTGGAGCGATGGTTCCTATGCAGGACAGACGATCAGCATGGGCGTTTCAATCCCTGAGAGGGTTTGGGGTGGGTTGGAGCACCACGCGGATACCGCTGCCTAGCCCATCCTCAAAGTTTCAATCCCTGAGAGGGTTTGGGGTGGGTTGGAGCGGCTTCGTGGCATAAATTTTGCCCCGGAAGCTGAATGTTTCAATCCTTGAGAGGGTTTGGGGTGGGTTGGAGCTTCAATGTGCGCTGTCGCCTATTGGCCGTTTGGCGTTTCAATCCCTGAGAGGGTTTGGGGTGGGTTGGAGCCCGCTAGTTCGTTTTCCATCGAGGTGCTGAAGCCGGTGTTTCAATCCCTGAGAGGGTTTGGGGTGGGTTGGAGCGTTTCGGTGGTCATGGCTCAATCCTCAAGAGTGGTGGTTTCAATCCCTGAGAGGGTTTGGGGTGGGTTGGAGCCTGAGCGCACCCTCCCCTGTAACTCCGAGGGATAAGTTTCAATCCCTGAGAGGGTTTGGGGTGGGTTGGAGCGCTGTCCGCAGCTATGGCAAAGGCGTCTACGACGAGTTTCAATCCCTGAGAGGGTTTGGGGTGGGTTGGAGCACGAGGAACGCGCCCTACCCATTCAGCCCCGTCGTGTTTCAATCCCTGAGAGGGTTTGGGGTGGGTTGGAGCGACCGGATGCCGGGGCTGGAATCAGGGTCGTTTCGTTTCAATCCCTGAGAGGGTTTGGGGTGGGTTGGAGCAAGTTGCTAACGCTATCCGCAATCTTGAGAAAGCAGTTTCAATCCCTGAGAGGGTTTGGGGTGGGTTGGAGCACTTTCCCTTAGCTTGCTAGCGATGATTGCTAGGTGTTTCAATCCCTGAGAGGGTTTGGGGTGGGTTGGAGCATGGGGGAACACCCCGCGCACTGCCTTTTCTACTGGTTTCAATCCCTGAGAGGGTTTGGGGTGGGTTGGAGCGATGTGGCCGTGCTCAACGGCGTCAAGGATGTCTTGTTTCAATCCCTGAGAGGGTTTGGGGTGGGTTGGAGCGATAAGGGAGACCCCGGCGAAGCAGGGCCAAAAGGAGTTTCAATCCCTGAGAGGGTTTGGGGTGGGTTGGAGCCTGATATTGCGCCACTGGGGAGGATCGACCGCTGTGTTTCAATCCCTGAGAGGGTTTGGGGTGGGTTGGAGCCGAGAGAATTTCGACCAAGTCACCCACGCCGAAGGGTTTCAATCCCTGAGAGGGTTTGGGGTGGGTTGGAGCCGCCAATGCCGATGCCGCCAACTACTCATTTTCTGTTTCAATCCCTGAGAGGGTTTGGGGTGGGTTGGAGCGGGCTAAAACAGCTTCCCTCTACCGTTGAAACTGGTTTCAATCCCTGAGAGGGTTTGGGGTGGGTTGGAGCGGCGATATCCTCCAGCGATAGCGGGGAAGGGGAGGGGTTTCAATCCCTGAGAGGGTTTGGGGTGGGTTGGAGCGTGAGCGTTTCGGACGTGTAGCCACGTGAGAATCTGTTTCAATCCCTGAGAGGGTTTGGGGTGGGTTGGAGCCGGTGCGCGGCATTTGCTATCCCCTCAAAATCGAGGTTTCAATCCCTGAGAGGGTTTGGGGTGGGTTGGAGCGCTTAACCGTTTTCGTTTGGCCCGCCACACCATTGTTTCAATCCCTGAGAGGGTTTGGGGTGGGTTGGAGCAAGCTTTCTGCAGCTCACCCACATCGAACTTTAGTGTTTCAATCCCTGAGAGGGTTTGGGGTGGGTTGGAGCGCCCCCAGACGCGGGACAAGGCCCCGGTGGACAAGTTTCAATCCCTGAGAGGGTTTGGGGTGGGTTGGAGCTCCCGATGTGGCGACCCCTGATGACGAGTTGTTTTTGTTTCAATCCCTGAGAGGGTTTGGGGTGGGTTGGAGCAAACCGCGCGTCGCACCCTTGTCCAATTAAATGCAGCGTTTCAATCCCTGAGAGGGTTTGGGGTGGGTTGGAGCCATTCGCGATCGGCTGGCTTCACTGGAAGGCTTCGTTTCAATCCCTGAGAGGGTTTGGGGTGGGTTGGAGCTTCTCCTTAAACTCCTCAAGCTTCTCTGAGAAGGGGTTTCAATCCCTGAGAGGGTTTGGGGTGGGTTGGAGCGCAACTCATCCAACGCGCTCGGGGCCATGCCGAAAGTTTCAATCCCTGAGAGGGTTTGGGGTGGGTTGGAGCCGCCAGATTCGCCCATTGGCGACGGCCCAGCTCTGTTTCAATCCCTGAGAGGGTTTGGGGTGGGTTGGAGCAAGATGCCGTAGCTTATCGGTACGAGGTTCGATATGTTTCAATCCCTGAGAGGGTTTGGGGTGGGTTGGAGCGGTGAGGGGCATCGCGGCCCCGGCGATCGCGGCTCTGTTTCAATCCCTGAGAGGGTTTGGGGTGGGTTGGAGCTCTTTAACGTCGCGATCCTTCCAAAGCGTTGATACGTTTCAATCCCTGAGAGGGTTTGGGGTGGGTTGGAGCGAGGCACAAGCAATCTGCTCGGAATCGTCGGTCATGTTTCAATCCCTGAGAGGGTTTGGGGTGGGTTGGAGCGCCAGCAGGAAAAACAATTTGCACCCGGATTTGTGTTTCAATCCCTGAGAGGGTTTGGGGTGGGTTGGAGCGCGCCTGAGCGGGCTTACCCCTGGCAATATCGGCCGTTTCAATCCCTGAGAGGGTTTGGGGTGGGTTGGAGCTAGCGCTCGCACGATGGCTACTGAGATTCCCTACGTTTCAATCCCTGAGAGGGTTTGGGGTGGGTTGGAGCTTGGATCGTCGGTTGGGAACTCAGAAGGAAATTCAGTTTCAATCCCTGAGAGGGTTTGGGGTGGGTTGGAGCCCAGAAGCAAGCCGATTGGCCCCAACAACGCCAAGTTTCAATCCCTGAGAGGGTTTGGGGTGGGTTGGAGCTCCTTCACAGTTAGGCGAGCTGATGCAGCGCTACGTTTCAATCCCTGAGAGGGTTTGGGGTGGGTTGGAGCAAAGTCTGGGGCGTTGAGAATGCCAAAAGAAAACGTTTCAATCCCTGAGAGGGTTTGGGGTGGGTTGGAGCCTGTGTCTGTACTAGAGATGTCGGGAGACTGGGAGTTTCAATCCCTGAGAGGGTTTGGGGTGGGTTGGAGCCAGCTGGTGATACTGGCCAGCTGCCCACCGATAAGTTTCAATCCCTGAGAGGGTTTGGGGTGGGTTGGAGCTTTCGCATACACAACTACTTACACGCGCGGTTAGTGTTTCAATCCCTGAGAGGGTTTGGGGTGGGTTGGAGCGGGCGCGTAACGTCGTCTATTCGCTCGGGCTAATTGTTTCAATCCCTGAGAGGGTTTGGGGTGGGTTGGAGCGTTGAGCGGTGTGGACTTTGCGAATGATTTCCCGTGTTTCAATCCCTGAGAGGGTTTGGGGTGGGTTGGAGCGCAGTTTCCCTACTTCCCCAACTGCGATCAATCCGTTTCAATCCCTGAGAGGGTTTGGGGTGGGTTGGAGCGTGCCCGGCGCTGGGATAGTGCCAGGAGTAAACGGGTTTCAATCCCTGAGAGGGTTTGGGGTGGGTTGGAGCCTTAGCGATCGCGGCATTACGGCAGAGATGGCAGGTTTCAATCCCTGAGAGGGTTTGGGGTGGGTTGGAGCCCCCGCGCGGGTAAATCTCTGCTGGCTCTCACCCTGTTTCAATCCCTGAGAGGGTTTGGGGTGGGTTGGAGCATTCCAGATTCGTCACGTCGGAGCGTTCAACCGTGTTTCAATCCCTGAGAGGGTTTGGGGTGGGTTGGAGCGGGCTGGTGCGATCGGCGATCGATCGCTGCAAACTTGTTTCAATCCCTGAGAGGGTTTGGGGTGGGTTGGAGCCCCCAAATCAAATACGACATCCAAGGGCGCAGCGTGTTTCAATCCCTGAGAGGGTTTGGGGTGGGTTGGAGCGAGCACTTGCTTGATCGCGATCGCCAGCACGATACCCGTTTCAATCCCTGAGAGGGTTTGGGGTGGGTTGGAGCCGGGTGCCCCCACGCCTGCACACACCTCCGAATCGTTTCAATCCCTGAGAGGGTTTGGGGTGGGTTGGAGCCGACTATGCTTATCGCCTTGCCTCGTCCCACTTCGTTTCAATCCCTGAGAGGGTTTGGGGTGGGTTGGAGCCAACCAGAGTCGCGGGGGTGACGGGGCGCTAATCCCGTTTCAATCCCTGAGAGGGTTTGGGGTGGGTTGGAGCCCCCTCTCTGACCGTGAGCAAATCTTGGGTATTTTGGTTTCAATCCCTGAGAGGGTTTGGGGTGGGTTGGAGCCGCCAAGGGCGTCAGTACGTGCTTGATCCTGACCGTGTTTCAATCCCTGAGAGGGTTTGGGGTGGGTTGGAGCACCCACCGAATACAACGCCCACAGACTACCGCTGCGTTTCAATCCCTGAGAGGGTTTGGGGTGGGTTGGAGCGCTGATGGCCGTCATCGCCGCTTCGTGGCTGATGTGTTTCAATCCCTGAGAGGGTTTGGGGTGGGTTGGAGCGATCGCCTCTCCGCAGGTTTGCCCCGCTGCCGCCCGTTTCAATCCCTGAGAGGGTTTGGGGTGGGTTGGAGCAACCGCCGCTCTAGCGCCTGGTATCGCATCCAGAAAGTTTCAATCCCTGAGAGGGTTTGGGGTGGGTTGGAGCCACGAAATGGCGGAAGGCTGGACCGACTTTGGCCAGTTTCAATCCCTGAGAGGGTTTGGGGTGGGTTGGAGCATTCTTTAAGAGCGCAGGCCAGGTTAAAGGTTTTGTTTCAATCCCTGAGAGGGTTTGGGGTGGGTTGGAGCGCGGAGTTTGCCTGATGGAGATGATCGTCTACTTTGTTTCAATCCCTGAGAGGGTTTGGGGTGGGTTGGAGCGGCGGGCCTGGGAAACCATTGTGGTATTTAGTTTTCAAGGTCCAAATGCGCGAACTACCCAAATCGTAACACCTGCGTCTCGATAAATGCCGTTTTGAAAAGCCCTGACAAAGCCTGAGAGTAAGGATTCATCAGGCTGACAGCGATTGCGCGGATCAAGCTTTGCTAGCCAACTGCTGAAAGCGTTTTCCGCTCAGGGTTTGAGGACTATTGAGCACACTCTGCGACTGAACACCCACCCCCTCGCGCCATTCCCAGTCAAGCAAAAAATACCGTATCATCTCTGACCACTTCTCCCCCAATGCGCTCTACCTTTTGCTGACAGCATTCACAGAGAAAGTAGAAGCGAATGCTGTCCTCCTCCGGTTTGATGAGCTGGTGTAAACGGTTGCGGAGCTTGGCGTATTGAGTCGTGGTCAGACTGCACTCAAACACGCTGAACTGCATCCACTGCCCATAGGATGACAGAACCTTATGGATCTTGGTGCGGCGCTTGTCTTCCGAAATATCGTAAGTCACAACTACGTGCATGGCTCACTTCAAAACGAGGGGTGGATACTGCTCGGTTTCGCCCATCAGGTACTTAGCCAGCAGGCGCGTCTGAATTCCAAAGGCTTCCTGATACGTGCATTGCCGCCCCATTACCGGATGCTTGAACTTCGATTGCTTCTTCTGCTCGTAGAGGCGGAGAAACTTGCGTCGCCCTTCATCCGTGAGCGATACCGCCTGGCTAATTGGCTCATCCTCGAAATCCTCCCGAGACAGGGCTTTACGGTTGAGTGCCGCCAACACCATGGCATCGACGACGAGGGGCCGAAACTCTTCCATTAAATCCAGCGCTAAAGACGGGCGACCATATCGCTGAGTGTGGAGGTAGCCCAAGTAAGGATCGAAACCGACGATGTTGATGGCTCCTTGCACGTCGTGTAGCAAGAGCGCGTAACCAAAGCTGAGCAGAGCATTGACCGGATCGGTCGGGGGGCGACGGTTGCGCGTGGTGAAAGTGAAGTCGGCGTTGCGGATGAGCCGCCCAAAGTGAGTGAAATAGGCAGCACTGCCCGCCCCTTCCAACCCTCGAAGGGCATCAATGATCGAGGTTTGATTGAGGGGCTGCATCGCTTGCTCTAATCGGGTGATGCCTGCCTCAAGACCAGTGATACCTTCCCGCTGGGCCCGCAGCAACAGGGCGCGATAGTTTTTGAGCTTGCCGCGAATGAAGCCCTGCACCGCATGAATTGATCGCGGCGTTTCCCCGGCGGCTGACCACTGAGCCGATCGCACAAAGATGTTTTTGTTCAACTCCGGCTCTAGCCGTCCGAGGAAGCGTCCCGTTCCAGTCATGAAGCTGAGGGGAATTTTGCGTTCCAGCAACTCAATCAGAGCCGCTGGTGAAACGGTGGCCCGCCCCAGTACCACGACGCCATCGACCTTGATCAGCGGCACATCGAGCAGTGTTTCCTTTTGGGCGCGGACTCGCAGCCGTTCATCGGTTTTGCCAATAAAGGCATCATCAGTGGAGATGTAAACAGTTCCCATGTTGAGTTGCTCCTAGGTTGGTTTGGGGAGTGGGGGAGTGGGGGAGTGATGGGGTGGGGGAGTGCTCCATCACCCCCTTTATCCGCTTTCTCGATACTGGCTAACCTTCTTTGCGGCTTGGGGGAGGCAGCGGCTGTAGAGGCTGCAACCTCGGCAGCGTTTGGTGTAGATGGGGGGCGGCATGGTGCCGGTGTGCAGGAGGGTGCGGACGGCTTGAATCGTGGCGATCGCGTTTGCTCGCAGCTCGGGTGTCAGCGCCACGGGTTGCCGCTGGTGGGACTGGGCGTAATAGATAAAGCCCTGAGTCACTGATCGCCCGGTCATATCTTCCAGGCACAGGGCTTGGGCGCAGACTTGCAGCTCGTCATTGTCGAACTCGCCCCGGTGGCCGCGTTTGTACTCCACGGGGTAGAGCTGTCCGTCCGTTTCTTCGATCAGGTCGGATTTACCGATGAGGCCATAGCGATCGCTCTTGAGCCAGATGGCCCGCACCTGCCAGGTGTCGTCGCGATGGTTGCTGCCGAGGGTGTGGACGCGATCGTGCAGGCCCGTGCCCTCTAGGGTGTATTGGTTGTCGATAAACTCCCCCGCACAGAACATCCGCCAACAGCGATGGGGGCAGTAGGCGTACTGGTTGAGGGCGGCGATCGGGATGTAGTCGATTTCATTCATGGGGAGTTTTGGGGTGATGGGGTGATGGGGTGAGGGAGTGAGGGAGTGAGGGAGTGAGGGAGTGAGGGAGTGAGGGAGTGATGGGAATTATTGAGATAGAAATTTAATGGGTGTGGCATGGAGCGGGTGGCGGCGAAGGTGCATGGGGATTTGGAGGTTTATCGGCTAGCGTTTACGGCAGCGATGCAGATTTTTGAATGCTCTAAACGGTTTCCAGTTGAGGAAAGGTATGCCTTGACGGATCAGATTCGGCGTTCTTCGCGATCGGTGTGTGCCAATTTAGGAGAAGCGTGGCGCAAGCGTCGTTATCAAGCGGCTTTTGTGGCGAAACTTTCTGATTCAGAGGCTGAAGCGGCGGAAACTCAAATTTGGATAGAATTTGCGGTGAAATGTCAATATCTTGACCGGGAAACAGGCAAAACTTTGTACGAAACCTACAACCAAATTCTGGGCAAGCTGGTCAGCATGATTAAGAATTCTGCTTCATGGACGATCAAGTAGTCTGTGACGCTGGTGGAGGAGTGGGCGTAAAGGTGTTCTCCATCACCCAATCACCCAATCACCCCATCACTCCCTCCGGCACATTCCCATCCCCATCGGCGTCTTCCTCCCCACTCCGGCATAAAGCGCGAAGTCAGCCAGAGTGTTGAGCTGTTTCAGCGTCAGCGCATCGACCTGACCCAAGGCTTGATAGGTGACCTTGCCCACGCACCCCGTGAACTGATTGCAGGGACTCGTTTTAGCGCCCGTATGCTGAAACTGGCTACGCGGGTCGGTGGCAACTTCGGTGCGGATATCAAAGTAACTGGGCTGCACAGCTTCCAGGATGTCGGCGGGAAAGTCCAGGCTGCTGTAGTGGTTCCAGCGACGGAGCAGACTGCCAAAGACGCGATCGGGCGTCGGCATAGCGGAATCGAACTTCCCTTGGCGGAAGGCGGTGGGGGTATAGAACTGGAGGGTCAGCTTACGATCACTCTCCGACGCCTGCTCATAAAGCTGCTGATAGTTACAGAAGTTGGCCCAGGGCTGGGTGCTTTGGGGGGTGCCCAAGATGCTGGTGATGTGCAGGTCGGCAGGTCCCAGATGCCAGGGCTGATTAGGATTGAGGTTAAGCCAGAGCTGATTGAGTTGGGCAAACAGGCGATCGTCGAGCAAGGAGATGCGCCACCAGCAGGGGGTGCCGGAAGATATGGGCTGGCGGTAGGTCCAGCGCAGCGTTGATGCAGCCGGTTTGGGTAATGATCGGCGCTGCTGTTTCAGAAGCTGTAAAGGACTGAGGGTAAAGGATTTATTGGCCTGATTGGCATGAAGCTGGTTGCCCATTTCACTGTCAACAGAGCTGACTAGGCTGAGGAACAGGGCATGGAGGTGCTTGCCGGAGGTGAAGCCGGGAGGGATGGGAGATTCGGGCAGGAGGTTGAGGACAAGGCTGTGTGGCATGGTTAATATCCTATGGGGTCAAGCTGTTTGTCTCTCTAGTGGTTTGACATAGGAGATGATCACAGACTTCCGCTGCTGACTTTCGGATGGCTGATACAAAAGCTTTTCATCCAGGTTGCTCCGAATTTTGATGAAGACGCCAGGTAACTCGACGAATCCAATTTCTGAGTCGTAGCGATAGGGTTCTAGAGCATCTGCGATCGCCTCCGTATGAACGGCACCAATGCGTATCACGATGTCTTTTGTATAGGCTGATCCCCATCTCAGGGGTACCATTATCCAACGAGTCGTTTCTTTGTCATAGACCCGCTCATACACATCGACATTAGCGTATTGATTAACAGCATGTCCTTCCTCTTTCTTAAGAAGCAGACGATCTAATGGCACAGAGACTTTAGGGATTTGGGCCAAGTTTTTCTCCCAGTCGCCGTGAGTGCCATCATCGAAAATGAGTGTGGCTGAAGGTGTCCAACTCCGTGTGATGACTAAGCCCTTCTCGTAGGATGGTTGGCAAGTCAGATCTGCGCCGTAGACGTAGTCGTGCAGCATCGAAAAAATCTCGACTACACGATAATCATCAATATGCTCAGGGCGACTAACACACGCACCAATTGCTTTCGTGTTAAAGGTTTCAAGATTTCGCAAGGTGCTCTGGTACGTTTCCCAGCCTGCGTTATCCAAGCTGTTGGCAAATTCTGGAATGAGATCGCCCACCACAATCACCTTGGCATCAGGCACGTCACCTCTGCGATTACATCGCCCCACTCGCTGAATAAGGTTTTCTGGTGGGCAAATTTGAGAAATTAGCGTTTCGGAGTTCAGGTCGCACCCAACTTCAATCGCGCTGGTCGTTATCAGGATATAGGATTGGCTTTTCTGATCACGCTGCTGAATCTCTCCGTAGAGCTTGGGCCGCTCTTGGTCAGCTAAACGGCCATGATAAAGAAATAGCCGTCTTTCTGTTGCTCCAGCTTCGATCTGCGGCTTGAGCTGGGTATAAATTTCTTTCGCATCTTTGACGGTCTGCACGACGGCCAAAATACGACGATCAGGCTGGGCTTTCCACTCCTCTTTGATCAGTTGAGCAACACTGGTCTGAAAAGCCTCAGGGTGCTCGCCATCCCTTGCAACGTTATCTATCCATTGAAAGCTGCGCTGGTTAAGATATGGGCGCTTTAGTGTTTGTTCCTGATACTCTCGCAATGTCCGAACTCTTTCATCATCATCCACGTAGTCGATGGTTTCCAGGTAGTCAAAGCTTTCGACCAGTTGCCGGGGCATCGTAGCCGTCATCAAGACTAAAGAACGGCCAGCCTCATAGAGCGATCGCACCAAACTCTGGAAGTTGGTAAACGAAATATCGTCGTAGCTGTGAGCTTCGTCAAAGCAGAACAGGCAATTTTCTTTATGGATATGGTGTGGAAAGACAAAATTCTTTTGCTTCTCCCCAAATGAGAAATACCGATATAAGAACTTATCCAGTGTGGTAAGGATAATATTTCCCTTATAAAGGTGTCTCCGAGAATTAACTCTAGGTTTTCCTACTTTGCCATTTTGGTAAATCCAGCGATTCATTTGTGCGCCTGTATCCACCACAAGAGAAAGCTCTCGATCCTGGTTTTCAGTCAGCGCTGAAAACTGCTTCAGATATCCATCAATTCGCTGTCGTTGGTCTTCCAGCAAACTTCGAGCAGGCAAGATTAGAAATAATCGATAGTCATTAGCAAGGGCTGGAAATACAACCGATTCCGTTTTACCTGAACCTGTAGGGGCCTTTAACAAAACGGCTGGATACGGATTCTGGTTGCTATCTAGAGCTTCTGCCAGTTCTTGCTGCATCGGGTTAGGCGTGAATTGCCGTAGCCTTTCGTATAGGCTGTATGCCGATAGGCGAACCTCACTTTCTATGGCTCGGGGTCTGAGCGTAACTTTAGTGGTTTGAGCAACAAATTTTTTAGGTTGGGTCTGCCACCATTCCTTAACATCTGATTTCAATTGAGCGGATAGCTTCTTGTCATCAAATGATTTGTTTTCGACAGACTGCTTTAATGCTTGAGGAAACGGCATGTTCCAAACAGCAAGGGGTAGCTCGACCTCCTCCTGATCGAATTTCCAAGGATCAACAAAGAAAACACTCCTATCAGTCTCTGATTGAGTGATAGTAAAATCCATGAAAGCCCGAGTTTCAGCCTGATCTGAGTTATTGAAAAAGCGACAAGCGACTTCGGCCTCAATTTGGTCGCACATTTCCAAAATGTAGAGTTCTTTAGCATAAGCTAGGGGCTCAAAACTCAGGAGACGTTTGTATTCATCAGCTCTTGCTTTGAGTGGATCATCCTCTTCAAGGCGATCAGCAAGCGTTTTCAGCTTATAAGCATCTCGGCAAATGTCATGAGCAGAAAAGTCATGATGCCCTTGAGCCAAAAGCTCAACCCAGGGATTATCTGGCTGACTGGCTTCAAATCGATGTCCTCTAAAGGAATAGGCAACTTTAATGCCATCACCCTTGCGTTCCAAGGCAATCCCAAATTTCTGAGGCTTACCAACATCATGAAGCTGGGCAGCCTCTGTCACTCTGCGGCGTGATGCTTCCTTTTCAGGCTCACTGGAACCCACATATTCTTGAGCAAGCCAATACCGAGCAAGCTTTCTAACGTTAGCAACATGGTTTCCCAAAGGTTGAAATAGGATCTCGCTGGGTATCTTCTGCTTTTCATCACAGAAAACACGACCAAAATCAAAGTATCTAGGCATGAACTGTACCTCTCAGTAGGTCGACGAGATCTAGTGGAATGTAAACCTCTTCGTGGTCGGTGTAATACTCCAGCATGGGCGGTTCGCGTAAGTCCTGGCTAAAGTAGCCTGCAACAAACGGAACAAATCCGTCGATATGGCTGGGTTCGTTATCTAAGAACCCAGCGCGATCCGAGTCGGGTTGAGGATCACTCAACTGCTGGTAGCGATAAAGGTTGTAGATATCGCAGCCGCCGATGATTTGATTACTTTGCACTAGCGCTTCCATCGGTAAGACGGTTGAAGGCATCGCCGCAACGGTTGCTCGCTGTAGCTCCAAAATCTCCGAAGTCTCGGCAACAAAGGCAAATCCTTCTTTGCCCAGTTTGCATCCATAGGCTTCCAAGTCTTGGAAATGCTCTAGTCCCTCGGGTGTGTCTGCAACGACATAGCCGATCAACTCTTCAGCAATGAGATATTCCCAGGTGTGGAGCTGAAAATTTGCTCTATCCTTTTCTTGGTAAATCTTAGAAAAGGAGTCGTGGTTGAACTCGCGCATCCCCTTTCGATAGGTGCGGTGGACGCCGCACCAGCTTTCTTTGGTGGGATAGGCACCCAGAGCTAGATACCGAGTCGGGAGCGCATAGGTTGGCGGATTTTCTTTATTGATGCGAGTTTCGGGTAGCTCCAGCCCAACACTCAACATCCCTAGCCGTCTCAGAAAGCCTGAAAGAGTGGTCGGAGGCACAAACGGATACGTCGCAATATTGAGGATTGACCCTGGCAATATGCGAAAGGTCAACCCCGCTGTCGGCTGGAGGGTCAGCTTTACGCAGTACATGATTTATGCCTGCAAAACGGTATCGACAAACTGGCTGGAGTAGTCCTGCAATTTTTCAAGAGCGGCATCACCAATCCAGCGATCGAAGTGAGTTAGTTCGATATGGTCTGTACTGTTATCGGGTGTACGGGCCAGTCGAATAAAGTCTTCAATGGCTTCTTCAGCACTGGTCACCGATGGCGAAATCACCGGGCGTTTTCCGCGTGGGACAAGGTAGCGATCGACGACGAGTAGCGGCATTTTGTCATCTGACTCAGCCAGGGCAACACCTTTGGGGTTCCCAGAGCCAATGCGGGCAAGAGAGCCTAAGAAGGCATAGGCCACGGAAGCAAACTCCTGGTCAGTCACGCTAAGGGCATGGTTTGAAATGGGATAAAGTAACCCTGGTTGGTTATACTCGCGCCTAAAAGGAACAGGCGTTTCATCATTTTGGTTCACTAGTCGAGCTGGATGCATGGCGCGTTGCTTGTCCACAGGGTAAAGGTTTTGAACAGCAACACCACCACCGTGGGTCACTCGGCCAATAAGTGTCCGTTTGCCTGGGTCTAAAGCTCCATAGGGGCCGCAGATTGGGCAGTCAGGTTCAGCGCAGGTTTTGGGAATGCCACATTTTTGCTGATCACCTAGTAGTTCACCGCTTTTCACAGGTGCCCACAATAGACAGCGACGTTCCACACCTCTACGTTTCGTTGGTGAAATGTAGCATTTTTCTAAAGCTTTACCATCCTTTGTTTCAAGCTTTACCTTCTCAACCATGTTGATATTGACTTGCACTTCATCACCCAGATATAGCTCCTGAGAGCCTTCAAGAATGGCGTAAATGTCAAAGTGCAATCGGGGATTTGCTTCATTAGTTTTAGGCAGTCCAGTTGGCATAATTAATCCTTTGTAGATTTCAATTTACGAACTAACTCAGGGAAACGGGTATAAAGAGAGAGCTTGAGGTTATAGGTTAAATCTCTCCAACCCTTCTCCTGCTCGTATTCTTCTTGGCTCGCAAAATGCATATAAGCTTTACTCACATCGTCAGCAAAAAATCGCAAATAAGCTTGTCCTTGCTCATCCTTTTCCTCACGATCAGAAATTCCCATTTTTTTGAGTAAGTCAGCTACCTGACTGAAGATGAAATCATTCTCTGGCTTTCGGTAGAGCCGTGCCTGGACACTTTTCTTCCGCTCATCTCCTAGAGTTGCGTAATAGCAGAATGCTGTGGCATCGTCAGACTTTTCGATAATCTTGCCGACTTCGCGTGCCGCATACTTTGGATCCTTTAGCTGTTCAGGTGACTTCTGAGCAGTTTTTTCCAAGGATTCAACAAAGGCAAAGGTTAGACCTGTTAAAGCTGCGACATCTCGATATAACTGAGCTCTTGAAGCTTGTGATTTATCTGCCATATTCTTTTTGATTTCCTCCCAATAAATTGAGCGTGTTTGTTCGAGCTGAAGTCGGTTAGAAATGCTGGCGATTTTGACTAACGAATAGTCGGCAAGGTATGGCAAATCCTGCTGGATGTACCGAACGGCGTCGCTCAGACTCATATTGATTTCTTTTCCGCCAGTGATAATGGATTGTCCATAGCTCTCCATCAGACCTTTGATAAACAGCAGATGCCGACTCGGGAGTTCAATCTCGCTACCTTGTAGAACCAAGTGGAACCTGAAATCAGCTAGAACTTCTTGAGGAAAGATAGAGGCGACTTTAGCAAGGGCATATTGAACTTGACCTAGTTTGGGTGCGGCTAAATCACCTTTATTCGTGCGATCAGAAGCCAAGACAACATATTTGCCTGCGCTGAGATGCATTTCCTTATTGGTCAGCATCCGAACGTAATCTTTGAGCTGGATAGAAGAGGGTGTTGCTTCGTCGACAGGAGATAGACGAAGAATAATGCTTTCGTCGGTCACTTTAAGGGGTGATGCAAATGCTAGCGCTGAGCAGGAAGCGCAGATATGTGGTCTCCCCTCCCCTGATGAAGACTGACGACGTTGAGAGGGACGCTCAAACATGAACCTGAGCACTTGCCACTTGGCTGTTTTAGGATCTAAATTAGCTCCACAGGCATAGCAAAATTCTTTGCTGTCATCTCCTGGCAACCGAGGAGCCAGTGGTGGAGGTGTCTCAGAAAGCAGAGGTGGCGGTAGCGGGTCAAAGTCCTTTTCATCTAACTCTAGGAGGCGATACATTTCAGTGATGCATTGCGTGAAGATATCGCCCCGAGTTGAGTTGATTTGGTCAGTTGCTTTTCTATCAAAGCGTTTAGAGATCGCGCCAATGTTCTGAAACGTTTCAGGATGAAGTTCTTGATCGCGCTCCACAAACCCAAATGGCTGATTGCCAATTTCTTCCAGCAGCGATCGCTTCTCAATTAGCCAATCCTCGGAAAAAACGGTTTTCGAGGCTACTTTATCTCGCTGTTTTTGGAGCTTACGCTGTTCCTTCTTTGGCAGGCTGTCATCAGAGAGTTGAGAATCTAGCTGTGTAAGTTCTGCCCAAAGTTCGATTTGGTCATTGATATTGCCAGCAAAAGATTTTTCAAAAGCCTCGCTGTACTTTTTGGCTTCCTTAGCCTGCATCTCCTCCTTGGCAGCAAGGTCTTTTTCCTTCGCTTGCAGCTCCTTCGCCTTTGCTTTGTACTCCTTCTCCGTCAAATCTGAAGCAGCAAGCTCACTCTGAAGCAGCTCAATCTCACTCTGAAGCAGCTCAATCTCACTCTGAAGAGTCTGGATCTGATTTCCGCGCACAGTTTGCCGCTTTTCCACCGCCCAAATAACGGCTAAATACCAAGCTGCCAGTACATCAGCCTGTTGCTTGGTCAGAATGGGCATATCGAGAGTGCTAAACCCACGTCCTGAAAGCGTGACTGCATTCAGCATCACAATGAAGGTCTGAACCAATCCCGGCATCTGTAGCCGACTGTCGCCGTAATCTGAGAAGGCGACCTCTTTCAAGAACTTCTCCCATAAGGCGTTGAAGTCATGAGTTTCTGATCCTGGAATGAACACCTGAACGTGGCGATCGCTCTCATTGAGAACGACGATCTGATGCTTCTTTTGCAAATATTCCAGAAACCGATCAATGGCACTCTCAACCGCCAGTCGTGCTTGCAGTTCTCCAGGCAGCGGAGACTTATAAAGGATTTGGGTTCTGCCGATGTGTTCAGAGTCAAAACTGACATCAGTCCCATTTATTTCAATAGCGGAGGTAGTTGTTGCTGTTGGGCGATTGGCTGTGCGAATCTGCCGCAGTAGTTGCGGTTTAGAGAAGGCCCTTGCAATGCCTTGTAGATCGACACCTTGAGTTGAGCTAGCTTTCAGTCTTGATATGACTGACGTTGCCGATGGGCGGGGAATGATATCAGCCGCTAGAGCACTGAGCAAAATTTTGGCGTCGTTATCCATGAATGTAAATGTCCACTTTGTAGTGATTGGACAGAGCGAGAGTGAAGGCACTCCCGCTGAGTTTGGGAACTTTCAGATTTGCGGTCCCCTGACCAATAGAGGACTACAGAGTGGTGCTTTAAGCTGCCCAGTCTGCGTAACTGGTTACCTCGCCTTCTTCATCAAGGACTGCTAAACATTGAAGTTCTTGAACCTTTTGAAGAAAGTGCTGAATTTGGTAGCGAAGCTCCTCAATCAGAGCCTCATACTTTTCGATCTCACGAGCAACGTAATTAGGATCCATATGGCCTCCTTATTTTTCGGCATGGAAAATTAACCGAAGGACAAAGCTCGTGCTACCTTGAGGTTGCGAGCAACAAGGGGAGAGTCGTCTTTCGGCTGTCCCCAAATTAGCACGAGTTTTTTAACTGTCGTGCACAAGATGAGGCTAAAACTTCTTGCTCTTGCCGCGTTGCTATAAACTGACTTTTAGCCTCTCTAATCCCAGAAGGGATTGAAATGTGCAAAAGAATGAGGCTTCCAGAGATTTCTCTCTGACCGAACCCCTCTCAGGGATATCTGAAAGCCAGGGCTAGCTCTGGCTTTTGTTTTTGACTGCTGCTGCGACATCTGATTTATCTCCACTTACCTCACCAACCGATACTCAAAGGTTCTGGCATCAGAGCGCCGCTTCTCCACCTGCCACCCCTGCTCCTTCACCGCCCGATGTAACGTCGCTGAAAACCGATGGCCGACCTGCTCCACCAGCTCCGCTGTCGAGTGCCACTGTCCGTCATTCAACACTTGCGTTAGCTTTTCCAACATCGTCACTGCCATACCTCCCACTGCATTAATCCCAACTGCGTCCCAAAATCCCGAAGTTTCCAACAAAGCAATACAGAAGACCACTATCCGCTATCTCCCTTTACTTTCTGTTGCAGATGAGATGCCAATATCAACCAACCGTTATCTACACTGAAATCCTTTGGAAGAATCTATTTTGCATTTACAATCAAGAGTATGCCCCATTTTTCTCAAGGGTGCAAGTACAAATATAGATTTTCCTCAAAATGTCCAGGAAAAAAGAAACGCTGACCCTGTCTATTCCTCCTGGAGTACGAGAGCAACTCGATGCTCTATCAGCTCAATTCGGCTACTACTGGGGAAAGACACCTAGCCCCTCAGCTTTAGTCACAGCAATTGCTCAAGGAAAATTATCCTTGGGCGCTATTCCCGCTTTGACAGAACTGCAAATTCAAGCCCTGCAGCAAGCCGTCAAGGATTTAGTGGATGCAGGACACATTGGCGAAGCAAAAAATGTAATTACACTTTTACTGGAAAATGTTGAACTGTCTGCTCCTGCAAGGCAAGCGTTGATGCGTCAGGTCGGACAATCTATAGAAGGATGGCGAATTCAGTTGGAGCAACTGATTAGTAATCGTCAGCCCTTCCATCTGGTTTATGGCAAGCCTAATCGTGACTTCGTAGAATTCAGCGTGCGTTATGCCCAACTCACGCCCTATGAAAAACGCCTGTATTTACAGATATGGTGCGAGGAGACCGCTGATAATCGCGACGTTCCTGAGTTGGAGCACAATCGTACGCTTCGATTAGACCGTATTCAGGCTGTTGTTCCCATCAGCGGCCAATGGCAGGGGCAGTTAGACCAACTTTTAGTCGAAGTCCATTTTCTTAAGGGCCTGATTCACGCCTACGAGTCCCGGTTGGAGGACGTGGAAGATGAAAGAATGGACGATATTCGCCGAGTCGTGCGACGCATTCACAATACCTTCTGGTTCTTCCGCGAGGTGCGTCGATATGGGGCTGACTGTGTGGTCATTGGGCCAGATAACGTACGCGATCGTTTTGCCCGAGATGCGATCGCCATGGCTAGGCATTACATGGATGAAGTACTTTAACTGTTTGAGGTAGATTGATTTACCCGAATTTCTCACCAGCACGTTTTGAGGGAGGCCCCCCTCACCTGGTAAGGCCT
>Ga0076930_100871_pt1 | contig 21510 bp, 16 predicted proteins | sample HotLakConsoUCCRE_FD_71149 | JGI IMG/M metagenome (GOLD analysis project Ga0076930, IMG submission 71149) | Hypersaline microbial mat communities from Hot Lake, Washington, USA - Hot Lake Consortium UCC-RE (version 3) (version 3) ...
ATTATCACCTTTTTTAGGCAGTAAAATTATGGAAAACTCAAATAACAAATCTGAGTTTAAGCATTCTTATAAACCCTTGATCTTTTCTCCTCAACTTCAGGAGGATAGGGATGTCATGGGAAAATTGAAGGAAACAGGTAAAGTTTTGTTTTTTGACACCTTTGAACTCCAGTTGACGGAACTCATTAAAATGGAGAATCCAAAAAGAAAACTAACTTTGGAGGAGTTGTCAGAAAAAAAAGCAGATTATTACGCAGCTTCAGAAAAAAATTCCTCAGAAAATGGCAATTGGATTTATTATCCCTGGAGAAATACGGTAGTCCGGATTTTGGAGGAGAAAGAGTTTATCAGGTTGCGCACGGTGAGGAACCGGTACAAAATTACCGAAAAAGAGCAGGAGCAGCTACAAAAGCAAATCATCGGGGTTATTGGTCTTTCTGTTGGGCAAAGCGTAGCGCTGAGCCTGGCGATGGAGAGATGCTTTGGGGAGCTTAGGATAGCTGATTTTGACACCTTGGATTTAAGTAATATGAACAGGATCAGGACGGGATTATATCATCTCGGCATAAAAAAATCATGGATTGTTGCGAGAGAGATAGCAGAAATTGACCCTTACCTGAAAGTCACCTTGTATGATGAGGGGGTTACTGAATCCAATATGGATGATTTTTTAATGAAAGGTGGAAAGATGGATCTTTTGATTGAAGAATGTGATAGTTTGCCGATTAAGATTTTGAGTAGACTTAAGGCCAGGAGCTTGGGCATCCCGGTGATGATGGATACTAGTGACAGGGGAATGATGGACATTGAGAGGTTTGACCTGGAACCTGGGAGACCAATTTTTCACGGATTATTGTCAGATTATGGTGAAGAAAAAGAATTGTTAAATATACTCCCTGAAAAAGGAAAAGAAATAATGATTTCTCTTTTACAGTTTGAAAATTTGTCCGATAGGGTTAAATACAGTTTTGGAGAATTAGGTAAAACCATTACCTCATGGCCACAACTCGCATCTTCTGTTTTGCTGGGAGGAGCCGCCTGTTGCCATTATGCCAGAATGTTACTTCTAGGGCAGGAAGTCAATTCAGGTAGATTTTATGTTGATTTGGACAAGATACTCAATTTGAATGAAGGTTAGAGTTAGGATAGTTAGGGCTATCGATGATATTGATGCCACAGAAAAGTATATTTTTGGGCACCATAAGGTACTTGAATCTTATGGCATTACGAAAGTGACTTCTGCGGACCGTTCCTGGGCCCTTAATCCACATGTTTACTTGATTTTATTTGAGTCAGTAGAGGATTTAAGGATTTTAGGGGGAGGAAGAATACAGCTCAGAACCGAAAACTTTCCTCTTCCTTTTGAGTTAGCCATCAAGGAAATAGATCCCAAAATCATAGATTACATGGCTGATTTCACGGACCTGGAAGTAGCCGAATATTGTGGACTTTGGAATAGCAGGGAGGTAGCAGGTTATGGGATAGGTAGTATTTATCTGGTAAGGGTAGGAATCGCTATACTTCCACAGTTGAATTTGAAGAAACTTTTCGGTTTAAGTTCTCCGGTGACTTTGAGTATTTCCAAAAGCGTAGGGTACCAGGTAATCTCGATTTTAGGAGACAACGGTTCATTCTACTATCCGAAGGAGGGGCTCATAGCCACGGCTTTGGAAATAAATGATATCAATGACCTTTCTCATGCCCAGGCAGCTGAGAGAGATTATATTTTTGATTTAAGAAAGAAAATCAATTTCAATACCGTTGAAAGTGGACCAAAGGGAGAGATGGAACTTCAGTTTGAACTTCAAATACCAAAACCGGATAAATGAAAAACCTGTACATTTACTTAAGAAGCATAGGCTTGTCCCTGTTTTTGATTTTATTTGTTACCCTGCCCATCATTTACTATTTGGGTGTTTTCAGTCAGGATGAAGGTTTAAGGTTTGATACATATGATTATTTTATTTCCGAAGAAGCACTGCCTGTCGGAAATCTGAATCCCAGTCATTTTAAAAATGAATCGCTTCAAAAGATTGATCTAGGTGTTATTGACGAGGATTTGTACGTCAAGGTGGATTTGAATGACTTGGAGGGCTTGGGTAAGGACAGCCTGTTTATTGTGGAATTGAGCAACCCTTCTTTTAGGGAGGTAGACCTGATGCGCTTCAATAAAGCAGGAGATTTAGTTTCCAAACAAACCTCAGGAATTGCATTTTCAAAGACCAATCCCCTGAAGAACCCTAATCCCTTCTTCAGGATCCAGATAGGTGATGAATTCAACTCCATTTTGGTGTTCAGAATAAAATCAAAAGTTCCGATTGAATTTGATGCCGCTATCTCCCCTTCCAATTCTTTTTTTCAAAACTACAGCCTGAGACTGATTATTATCAGTGCCTATTTTGGTATCATGATTGCGCTGTTTTTATACAATTTCATACTTTATTTTTCCGTAAAAGATAAAGTGTATCTTTTTTATTGTTTTTACATTCTTTTTATTGCCCTGGCTCAACTTTCTCTTTCGGGCTATTCCTATTTTTTCCTGATGGAAAATGCCTATCTGTATGAGGTAAGTATCATTGGTTTCACCACCCTTTCAAGCATCTTTGTAATTCCGTTTATTCAACTATTCTTAAAGACCAAGGTCTACGTACCAAAATATGACCAATGGCTATACCTCATACCCGTTTCCTATGTGATTACCCTGATTTTTAGAATTTCAGGATTTGTGGAGTTGAGTTACTCCCTGACAGATTTAAATGGAATGGTTTTGGCCATTTGCTTTTTCACCATAGGGATCATTGCTGCCAAAAAAGGATATAGATCAGCCTATTTTTTCCTTTTGGCATGGAGTTTTTTACTGTTTGGCTTGGTAGTCTACATTTTACACAATCAGCGGATTATCGACCTGGGTTCCTATGCAAATTTTCCTTTATTGGCAGGAACGGCCATTGAAGCCTTGTTACTTTCTTTTGCATTGGCTGATAAAATCAATATATTGAAGCGGGAAAAAGAAAGGGAGCAACTGGATAAACTGGATGCCCTAAAGGAAAATGAAAGGTTGATAAAGGAGCAGAATCTCCATTTGGAAGATATGGTCAGGTCAAGGACTGAGGAACTTGAAAAGACCTTGAAAAATCTTCAAAACACGCAAACCCAGTTGGTCAATCAGGAAAAAATGGCTTCCCTGGGTCAACTGACAGCGGGAATTGCCCATGAGATCAATAACCCCATCAATTTTGTCAGTTCTAATATTTCCCCTCTCAAAAGAGACCTGAAGGATATTCTTGAGTTGATGGGGGTATATAGAGAAAAAGGCAAGGAGGAATTCACTGAAGATAGCCTGTCAGAAATTGAGGAGATGGAGGAGGATATTGAAATTGATTATTTGTTGGAAGAGGTAGAACAGCTGCTAAATGGAATGGAAGATGGAGCCAAAAGAACTGTTGAGATTGTCCGTGGGTTGAAATTATTTTCGAGGGTAGATGAGCAGGATGTCAAAAAAGTAGATATCCATGATGGCATTGACAGTACGTTAATCCTGCTCAACAGTACCATGTCGGGTAGAATAAAATTGACCAAAAATTATGGATCCATTCCCCAGGTGGAATGTTTGGCCGGTAAGATGAATCAGGTGTTTATGAATATCATCAGCAACGCCATTCATGCACTTATCGATCACCCAATAGAAGGAAGGGAGCCTGAATTGACGATAACCACATTTTTACAAAATGAGCGCGTGGTCGTTAAAATTGCGGATAACGGTCCGGGCATGCCTTCTTCGGTCAGGGAAAAGATTTTTGAGCCCTTTTTTACCACCAAACCGGTAGGTAAAGGTACCGGGTTGGGTTTATCTATAGTTTATACCATCATTGAAAATCATAAAGGGACAATTGAAGTGGATTCGGAGGATCAAAAGGGTACCACTTTTACCATTGATTTACCGATCAATCAAAATTAACAGCTAATGACTAAGAAAATCAATGTGCTGTATATTGATGATGAGGATAATAACCTCAACTCATTTAAGGCAGCATTGCGGAGGGATTTCAAGGTATATACCGCCTTGGATGCTGAGGAAGGATTAAGTATTGCGAAAACCAGGGAATTTGAAGTTGTCATTGCCGACCAAAGAATGCCGGGAATTACTGGAGTGGAGTTTTTTGAAAGGTTGGTAAAAATCAACCCTGATCCTATCCGCATTTTGCTTACCGGATATTCTGATATTTCCAGCGTGATAGATGCGATTAACAGGGGGGAGGTATACCGCTTTATTGATAAACCCTGGAACCTGGAGCAAATCAAAAATGCGATCATCAATGCCGCAGAAATATATTATGCCAGAAAAGAACTAAAGGAGAAAAACGAGCGCCTGGAAAAACTGCATACGGAGATGAACCAGTTTGTATACAGTTTATCACACGAACTCAGAGGGCCCTTGATGAGCATTTCAGGAATTTCTAAGTTGGCCAAGATGGAGGTGAGTGAACCAGGAATCATTGAGTATTTTGATATGATAGATTCAGCTACCCTGAAACTCGACGATTTTATTTACAAAATGCTTGATTTTTACCGATCTACCAAAATTGAAAATAAAGTTGTAGCGATTGATTTCCAGGGAATCTTTGACCAGTTAATTAAAGATTATAAGCTCAAATGGGATTTGAGTACAATTGACCTGAGTTTTGACGTTTCCCAGGACGATCCATTTTTTTCTGATGAATCAAAGATTCGGGTGATTATCAATAACCTTTTCAGTAATGCATATAAGTTTCAGAAGGAGGCAGGAAGCCGTTGGATCCGCATTTGCATAAAAGCCAATGGCAATAAGGCCTATTTGGAAATCGCTGATAATGGCATTGGAATAGAAGAAAAACACCAGTCTGACGTGTTTAATCTTTTTCACAGGGCCACCCAAAGGAATGTAGGTTCGGGCCTTGGACTGTACATGGTGAAGGAATCAGTAGAACAGTTGAAAGGCAATGTGGTGTTAAAATCGGATGTAGGGATAGGAACTACCATTCAGGTAAATCTCCCTGATCTAAGTAGTAATTGACTGTTTTTTCATTTTTTTGAAAGCAATGGTATTCCCAATGTGGACATGTTGGTTTCACCTTTTTGCCGGCTATGCACGCATCTACCCCATTTGGCAGGCCAAAGACCTGGACAGTTATACCTGATCCAAAAATTTCCTTTAATTACTTTGTTGAGATATAAAATGGAGGTAATTTGCACTTCAATTAATGGTAATTAAAATGTTTTTTATATGATTAATCCTTGGCATGATGTGAGCATTGGGGATAATTTACCTGATTATGTAATGGGGATAATAGAAATCCCCAAAGGAAGTAAGGGTAAATATGAACTTGACAAGAAATCCGGTATGCTACTCCTGGACAGGGTGCTGTTTTCCGCTGTACATTATCCGGCAAATTATGGGTTTATTCCCCAAACTTTTTGTGAAGATCACGATCCATTGGATATATTGATCATATCCCAAATAGACATCCCCTCCATGACTTTGGTAAAAGCCAAAGTGATTGGTGTAATGAGGATGGTAGACGGAGGCGAGGCTGATGACAAAATCATTGCAGTAGCAGCAGATGATCAATCCGTCAATTATATTGAAGATATAGCCGAACTTCCTCCTCACCTGATGAAAGAAACCCACCGTTTTTTTGAGGACTACAAAAAGCTTGAGAACAAAGAAGTTAAAGTGGAGGATTTTTTGGGAAAAGAAGATGCCATTAGAATCATAAACGAGGCAATTGAACTCTATGACAAAACCTTCCGAACTTTAAAGCAAAAATAAGGAGGTTCAGCAAATCTGATTTAATCCAATATCAGGGGTTAAATGATGCCTACTGGAAGCTTTGACCTGAGCAGCTGTTTTTTCGAAAAAGGAGAGATCCTGGGGAAAGGGGTTTTGCTTCAAAAGGGATATGACCTGTCTCGAATTTGGAGACTGGATGAAGTTGCCATATAACCAGGAAGTCTATAGAAACCGGTGAAGTCGATCACCAGCACTAACTCCCCGATTTTATTACCTCCAGAATCTGGGGGCAATAAAATCAGTATAGCTTGTTATAAATTAAATACCTAAGGGATGATCAGACACATTCAGATTATGAGGATTGATCAAGCTTTTTTAGGGTTTCTTCAAGGGCATTCATTTTTGCCTGAGCGTCAGCCATTTTTTTCTTTTCCAGGAGCACAACTGCTTCTGGGGCATTGCTTACAAATCTTTCATTTTCCAGCTTTTTCGATACTGCCATTAAAAAGCCTCTCGTATATTCCAATTCTTTTCTTAGGGTTTCTTTTTCCTGTTCTGGATCAATTTTCTCTTCAATAGGAATAAAAACTTCATCAGCCTTTGCCACAAAGCTCAGGGCGTTGTCTTCTTTTTCACCAAAGCGTATCGATCCGATATTGGCCAACTTTTTAATGATTCCATCAAATTTGAGGTAAATTTCCTGATTTTGGGTATTGATGGTCATGTCCAGGCTTTCCTTTGGCGAAATACCTTTTGATGCCCTGATGTTTCTGATTTGTGAGACCACTTCAAATACCTGTTGTGCTTCAGAGATGATGCTTGCGTCAAATGCTTCCATTTTAGGCCAATCTGCAAGCATCAATGCATCGCCCTCGGCTCTTTTTTGGACTTGCTGCCACAATTCTTCGGTGATGAAAGGCATAAAAGGATGAAGTATTTTCATCAATTCTTCAAAAAACCGGGTGGTCCGCATCTTTGTCAACTGGTCTACAGGTTTTTGATAGTCAGGTTTGACCATTTCCAGGTACCAGGAGCAAAAGTCATCCCATATCAATTTGTAGAGCGTCATCAATGCGTCTGAAATCCGGAATTTCTCAAAATGGTCCGTTAGTTCTGACAGCGATTGGTGGAACCTGCTTTCAAACCAGGCAATGGCGGTTTTATTAGCTTCCTCAGTGCTTTCTTTTACCTCCCAGCTTTCTATTAACCGATAAGCATTCCATATTTTATTACTAAAATTGCGGCCCTGCTCGACCAGTTTTTCATCAAAGGGGAGGTCGTTTCCTGCGGGACTACTGAAGAGCATACCTGTCCTTACCCCGTCTGCACCGTAAGTTTCAATTAAAGCCAGCGGGTCAGGGGAGTTGCCAAGGGATTTGGACATCTTCCTACCCAGTTTATCTCTTACAATACCGGTTAGGTAAACATTTCTGAAGGGCTTTTCACCAGTATATTCATAGCCTGCGATGATCATTCTTGCTACCCAGAAAAAAAGAATCTCCGGGGCAGTTACCAAATCATTGGTGGGATAATAATAGCTCAAGTCTTTGTTTTTCTTTCCAGTTTTAAAAAAATCCGGATCGAAAACAGAAATGGGCCAGAGCCAGGATGAAAACCAGGTGTCCAAAACATCTTCGTCTTGTTTCAGGTCCTTAGCCGTGTATTGTTCGTTGTGCTGCCGGTTAGCCAGCTGGACGGCCTCATCCAGGGAAGCTGCCACAACATGGGCACCATTGGGTAGATAATAAGCAGGAATACGGTGGCCCCACCAAAGTTGCCGGGAAATGCACCAGTCGCGCACATTTTCCATCCAGCTTCTGTACATGTTTTTAAACTTGGGAGGAAATAGCCGAACGTTGTCATCCATTACAGCCCGGAGTGCTGGTAGGGTAATATCCTCCATTTTTAAAAACCATTGCATAGACAGCCTTGGCTCAATGATGGCATCGGTTCTTTCGGAATGCCCCACATTGGAGGCATATTCCTCTTCCTTTGGTAACTGCCCCGCTTCCCTGAGCAGTTTTGCTATTTTTTTTCTGGCAATGAAGCGGTCTTCACCTATCAGGATTTCCGCTTTTTCGTTTAAGGTACCATCATCGTTCAGAATATCGATTACCTCAAGTTGGTGTCTTTGACCAATTTCGTAATCGTTGATGTCATGCGCAGGAGTGATCTTCAGGCAGCCTGTACCAAAGCTCATATCTACATAGCTATCCGCAATAATAGGGATGGATTTATTGATCAAAGGGATCAATGCCTTTTTACCCTTCAGGTGAGTATATCTGGGGTCCTCCGGATGCACGCAGATGGCAACATCTGCCATGATGGTTTCCGGCCTGGTAGTAGCAATGGTAAGCGTTTCTTCAGTTCCTTCAATTTTGTAGGCAATGTGATAAAGTTTGGATGCCACTTCCTTAAAGACAACCTCATCATCTGAAAGGGCTGTTTTCCCTTTGGGATCCCAGTTGACCATGCGAATGCCCCGGTATATTTTACCTTTATTGTGTAGGTCCACAAAAACCTGAATCACAGCGTCACTCAAGTCTTTGTCCATGGTAAACCTGGTCCTTTCCCAGTCGCAGGAGGCCCCCAGTTTTTTGAGTTGTTCCAGGATGATGCCCCCGTATTTTTCCTTCCATTCCCAGGAGTATTCCAGAAAGGCCTCCCGGCTAATGGATTTTTTATCTATGCCTTTTTCTTTCAGCATAGCGACCACCTTGGCCTCTGTAGCAATGGACGCATGATCAGTACCAGGTACCCAGCAGGCATTTTTGCCCTCCATCCTCGCTTTTCTTACCAGAATATCCTGAATGGTATTGTTCAACATGTGTCCCATGTGCAGGACGCCGGTGACATTGGGTGGAGGAATGACGATAGAGTAGGCTTCCTTTTGATCATCAGGTTCTGAATGGAACATGCCATGTTCCATCCAATATTGGTACCATTTGGATTCAGTGATTTGGGGGTTGTATTTGGTAGAGCGTGCCATGCTATTTTTAAATTTGAAGGGCAAAATTAATACAATATGGCTGAAGGTATACTTTTTGAGCCACGGAATTAGAAAAATTATCCATTCTCCCACCAAAGCGGGCAGTTGCAAGTAGAAGAGGTCAAAAATTTACTACTGGAACATCAATCGCACCATTACCGGAAAATGATCTGAAGGATATTTTTTTCCGTAATTGTCGGTAAGGGTAGCGTGATGGCTAATCGCAAGACCATCACTGACAAAAATATAATCAATTCTCCTGTCAGGAAACAAATCCCAATTAAATGCATTAAAAGTACCAGGAGTACCATGAGAGGGTGTTTTGGAAGCATCTTTACTATCTTTCAGTCTACCATCTTTCAGGAGTTCCTTGTAGGCCGGGTTATCATTTTCCACATTAAAGTCCCCGGTAACTATACAGGGCAGGTTTTCTGTATTGATTTCTTTGATTTTCTGCAAAAGTAATTTACTGCTTTCTTCTCTGGCCTTTTGTCCAATATGGTCATAATGCACATTGAAAACATAAAATTCTTTTCCATCTGCGGTTTGAAGTTTTCCCCAGGAACAAATGCGGTTAAGGGCAGCGTCCCAACCTTTGGATGGTTTTTCAGGGGTAGGAGAAAGCCAAAAAGTATTTTTATCCAGAAGTTGAAATTTTTCAGGGTTGTAAAATACGGCACTGAATTCCCCTTCATTTCCTCCTTTGTCCCTGCCCACTCCGATATAGGGATATTGCAGGTCCTTACTGATATCTTCCAATTGGGTGTATAAACCTTCCTGAGTCCCGATAATATCCATTTCATGAAAACGAATCAGGTTGATCAAATGAGGGGACCGGTCTTTCCAAAGGTTGCCCTCATCTCCCGGGTTATCAAACCGGATATTATAGGTGGCAATATTGTAGGAGTCTTGGGCGAACAGCTCGGTTTTTAAGGGGAAAATTAAAAAAGAGAATATAATTAAGTACCGTTTCATTAATGCATCCATTGAGCAATATTTGTAATAAATTCCGATATAAAATTCGTAAATTTTATATTTATTTTCAAATCATCAATCAATTTCCAACTGAAAGGGTAAAATGGCCATTTTCCCTTGAAGCCTTTGGAGTTTTTCCAGGGCCTTATAAAGCTCATAGGAATGCCCCATTTTAATCCGTTGGTAGCTGCCTTCTACATCGGCCCCAAAGTCTGATAGCAATTGTTCCAGCATACTTTTCTGCTTGGGGTACATGACCACCCGGTAATCCTCTTCCACGCCTGCTTTTTTGGCAGCAATACGAATGGCATCTTCAAAATCCCCCAGGACATCCACCAGACCCACTTCCTTTGCCCGTTTACCTGACCAAACCCTGCCTCCAGCAATTTCTATTACCGCATCGCGACTCATTCCCCTTCCTGCTGCAACCCGGCTGATGAAGGTGTCGTACACTTCTTCTACTTTACCTTGCATGATGGCTTTTTCGCTTTCAGGCATGTCCCTGGTGGGATTCAGAAAATCAGAATAGGAGCCGGTGCTGACAGCATCTGTAGTGATGCCCAATTTATTGTTCAATAAGCCACGGGTATTAAACATGAGACCAAACACGCCTATTGAACCAGTGATCGTATTGGGTTGAGCCACAATGGTATCTGCCGGAGCGGCGATATAGTAGCCTCCGGAGGCGGCATAATTGGACATGGAGGCGATCAATGGCTTTTCTTTTTGGGCCTCTAAAAGCTCTCTCCAGATGACCTCGGATGCAACCGCCGATCCTCCGGGGGAATTGATCCGAAGTACGATAGCTTTGACAGATTCATTTTTTCTCGCTTTTCGTATTTCTTTTAAGAAGACGTCAGAACTGATTTGGTTGGGTGAATTACCTCCAACGATTTCCCCATCAGCCATGATCACGGCGATTTGATTTCGGGATAATCGGTTTTTTTCGCTGGTTGTTTTGTTGAGGCCCGTGACATTGATGCTATTGATGTCCTCATCCTCATCCAACCCCAATTTCTCCCTTAGGTTATCCTTCACCTGATCATCATACCAGAGGGCATCTATCAAACCTAAATCTACGGCATCCTGATTGGTCCTGACCAGCATATTGTCATTTATTTCCTGGACTTTTTCCTCCGGTATTGACCTGCTCCTGGCTACCTCTGAAATCAAAACCTGATTCAGGTCTTCCAGATAAACCCTGGTTTGAAGCCGGTTTTCTTCACTCATTTTATCCAGGATAAAGGGCTCAATGGCACTTTTAAACTCCCCAACCCGAAAAATAATCGGCTCGACTTCGATTTTTTCGAATAAACCTTTTAAAAAAATACTGTTCGCAACAAAACCATTGAATTCCAGGTCACCAATTGGATTAAGATAAATTTCGTCGGCTACTGAACAAAGAAAATAACCGGATTCGGTGAAATACTCCCCGTAAGCCAGTATGAATTTCCCACTTTCTTTAAAATCTTCCAGGGCCATTCTGATTTCAAGAATATGTGACTGACCGGCAGCAATCAACCCACTCTCCAGATAAATGCCCTTAATATCCTCATTTTCTTTTGCTGCTTGTATGGCTTTTATGATTTGGTTTAGCCCCACATTGGATACTTCACCTAAAAAAGGTAAAGGTGGCAAGGATAAATCATCTTCAGGAGCCCTCTCCACGATATTAACACCGTTTAAATTAAGATGTAACAAGGAGTTTTCTTTAACCGTCACTTCCTTGGAACCGGCACTAATCGCAATAATGCCGGCAATCAGGAAAAAAGCAAGCACCCAGAAAACGAGTAATCCTACAATTACCGCCAAAACGTTGCTCAAAAATTTCATAAATAATATCAGTTTTATTAAGTTTCAAAATTAACCTATTTTTAATAAAACCGTTGGATTCGGTACAATAAAATTAGCTATGCACAGGGTTGTATTAAGTTTGGGGGGAAATGTTGGGGACAGGCTCGCTTTGTTGAGGCAGGCATTGAATTTATTGGTACCGCAAATGCAATTGATCCATGCTTCGGGAATTTATGAAACAGCAGCCTGGGGAGGGAATTCCGAGGCACCCTTTCTCAACCAGGTGCTGGTGATGCAAACTACCATGGAAGCAGAACAAACCCTGGATTTTATTCAAAACATAGAAGATGTACTGGGAAGAAAAAGAGTTTTGAAATGGGGTGACAGGACCATGGATATTGATATCTTATATTTTGACCGCAGTATCATACATACTGACCGGCTCCAGGTACCGCATGGACAAATGCTTTCGAGAAATTTTATTTTGATTCCATTAACAGAGGTTTTGCCTGAAGAGATACATCCCCAAATACCATTAACGCATCGTGAATTACTAAAAAGATGTGAAGACAAATTATCCGTCAGACCCTGGTCTGACGGATAATTGGCAGGTAATCAGTTCAACGATTGTACTTCTGCTTCCCTGTTTATTTTTTTAACCAAACCCTGAAGCACTTTGCCTGGCCCGCATTCTATAAATGTTACCGCTCCAGCTTTTGACATATTCTGGACCGACTGTGTCCATTTTACTGGAGCAGTCAATTGGGCTTTCAGGTTTTTTTTGATTGTTTCTACATCTACGACTGCTTCGCTGCTGACGTTTTGATAAATCGGACAAATGGGTGAGCCGAATGAAGTGCTGTTGATGGCGGCTTCCAGTTTTACCCTGGCAGGTTCCATGAGCGGAGAATGGAAGGCACCTCCCACTGGTAAGGGGAGAGCTCTTTTTGCTCCTGCGGCTATCATTTTGTCACAGGCGATTTGTATCCCTTCCAGGCTTCCCGATATGACCAATTGTCCTGGACAATTGTAATTGGCGGGGACCACTATCTGATCCTCGATGGAAGCACAAATGGTTTCCACCTGTCCATCTTCCAGTCCCAGGATCGCTGCCATGGTAGAAGGGTTGATTTCACATGCCTCCTGCATGGCCAGGGCCCTTTGGTGCACCAGTTGCAAAGCATCTTCAAATTTCAATACCCCATTGGCTACCAAAGCAGAAAATTCTCCCAAAGAATGCCCGGCTACCATATCTGGACGGAATTCCTCAGATGTTAGTGCAGCGATCACTGAGTGTAGAAATACAGCAGGTTGGGTGACATTCGTTTGCTTCAGGGCTTCCGGACTACCTTCAAACATGATGTCAGTTATTTTAAAGCCTAAGATTTCATTGGCCTGATCAAATAATTTTTTAGCCTCAGATCTATTTTGGTAAAGGTCATTTCCCATACCTGAAAATTGGGCTCCCTGGCCCGGAAATATGTAAGCTACCATGATAAAAAGATTTTTTTGTTGGTTTGATCTTCAAATATAGGCAAAAAAATAGGGCAGGTGAACCCTAAGGGACAGCCTGCCTTATCAATTACCTTCTCTAGAGGCCTTAATCTTCGTAAAATGTAACCTCGCCGGTTTCTACATCATAAACGGCACCTACTACTTTTATTTTCCCCTCTTTTTCAAGGCCATCTATAATTGTACTCCTTTCTCTGATTTCATCCATCGCTTCAAATACATTCAGTTCCGCTACCTTTTCAATAAACTCCGGATCATCTGACGGGGCCTGAGTTGTTTTAGATGCCTTTTCGATAGCAGGTTTTATTTTATGCAGCAATGCGGTGATGTTCCCATCTTTGACATTTTTACAGGCGCTGGTTACTGCACCACACTTGGTGTGTCCAAGGACCAGCACCAATTTTGATCCAGCATACTTAACGGCATACTCCATACTGCCTAAAATATCTTCATTGACTACATTCCCGGCTACACGTGCGCTGAAAATATCCCCCAAACCCTGGTCAAAGATCAATTCAGCAGAGGTTCGCGAGTCAATACAACTTAAGACCACTGCAAATGGCCATTGTCCATCCCTGGTTTCATTGACCATTTCAAGCAAATTTCGGTTGGACCTAAGGTTTTTAATAAATCGCTGGTTGCCTTCTTTTAAAATAGTCAGTGCCTCTTCCGGGTTCAGGCTTTCTTGGGTCGCTTTTGTGTGGGCTTTCATAATTAAAATTTATTATTTTTTTCACTTAAATTTTTTTCAAAAATTCTTCACTTTCGGTTCTGCTGGATTCCTATTTCTTCCTGGGGTACCGTGACATCATTTCATCAATTGAATGGTCCCTTTTAACTTTCTTTGCCGCAGGTTTTCATCGAGAACATTAAACCGAACCGTGGCTTCATAGTAGTAAGTTCCTGCCGGAAGCGCATTGCCTTCTGTATCTCTGCCGTCCCAATTGATGTATATGTTATTTTCAGCAGCAAGGGTACTGTTGTACTGGTGTACCAACACCCCCCAACGGTTGTAGATATTGATGTCTACAGCTTCTACGAACCTGGGACACTTGTCATATGGATTGTCGAAAGCCTGGAAAGTTTCATTGATATTGTCTCCATCCGGAGTGAATACATTGGGTAGTTCGTAATTGGGACAATTATCTACACAAACGATATTGCTAGGATCACTTTCGTTGCCAGACCTGTCAATGGCTGTAATGTAATAACAGCCCTTCAGTTCCAATAAACCTTCAATCCGGGTTTCTGTGTTAATTACTGAAACCTCACTTACCAGGTTAAAGGTTCCTTCTTCACCATTTTCAGAAAAATAGATCCGGTAGCCGTTGAGTTCTGTATCACAGTCTCCTGAGAAATCCGGTTCCCAGCTGAGATCATGATAAAAATCGCTGAAGTTACATGGTTTGTCCTCCAGGAAGGCTTCACATTCAGGGCCTTCATAGGTAAGTACGGGAGGACAGGGCAGGCGGTCATCATCAGGTCTGGCACAAACTACCTGGGAATTATTTTCCAGCGGGTAGGTCAGAATATCGAGGTTATAATTGCCATTGGTTACAATATAATAACAGTATTCTTTTTCTGTATCCAATGAAACACCATTATGACTGCCATCATCCAGATAAACGAATCCATCCTGAGTGACATCTACTTCTGCAATCAATGTGAAATTTTCAGTGTCATTTGCCTCAGGGTCCGTTCTGTTTCTGTAAACCAAATGCGGAAAGGAGGCGACTTCATTGTTCCAGGGCACATTGAATTCCCATTTGAGCTCAATGGCCTCATTGATAATGGTAGGATCTACCCTAACAGAAGAAGCAATGCTACTGGTATCTATTTTTTCACCTTCCGAAATCAAAATAACTTTATAATTATAGACCAGATTTTCAGTGTTCAGATCTGTATCGGTAAATACTGTATCTGTAGTGGTAATCAGCGAAGCATTTTCACTTTCACCCATAAATCCCTGGTTTCGGATCAATTCGTAGGAGTAGGGTCCCGGGTACAGTTCGGTATCAATATCATAGGGTGGGGTCCAGCGAATGAGCATTTCTCCTGACTCAGAATCTGTGTTTTCTACACTTACATTGGTAATGATGGGAACATCCACATCTACGGTAATGCAAATTTCTTCCGAAACATAGCTTTCTCCACTTCTCGGAGCGGGAAATCCAGCCACCAGACGATAACAATAGGTATTTCCAGGACTCAGCCCCATGCCATCGTTGGTGTCTGCAAAACTGATTTCATCCATAGCGGTGGTGCCGACCAATTCATATCCTGGTCGAATTCCGGTTTCGCAGGAATCAGGCTCGTAGGGGTCACTATTGATCCTTCGCCATACCTGCATGGCATCCCCTGTGTTGGAGCAGACATAGGGATCCCATTCCAATTCAGCGGACCTTCCCTGTTGTTGCTCAATATTATATGGCACGGGGGGTGGTGCCACTACAGTAATATTCCAGGTCTGTATATCTACCAGAGACGGACCAGTTTCAGGTTGGTCACGGATACGAACCCTTACCTGATAATTTCTTGCCCGGACATGGCTGCAAATGGTTTGCCATTCAAAATTAACGATGCCTGGCGAATTTTGAAATACTGATTCCGGATTATAGGAAGCCGGTGAAGAAGTAATTTCAATGGGATCCCCAAACACTTCTATCATGATGGGGTCCCCATCAGGATCAACACCTTGAAATATCTCTGAAATATTGGTCCCTGCTTCCACACAAATATCCTCAGGCATGATCAATTCCGGCCTGCGATTGTCGGTGTTTTCAATAATGATTTGCATGTCCCGCAATACATACCCTATGCGGACCCATTCTCCTGCTACCTGCCTCCATTCTTCTATCCGAAAGGCCACATTGTATTGCCCTGCAATTCCGGGTGCATCCCATATCAGGTCTCCGGTCACAGGGTCAAGTTCAAGAAATGGCGGGGTAGTGCCATCCTGTCGGGTAAAGCTAAATTCTCCGGTAGCGGGGCTTCTGTAATTGTTTACTTCTCTTTGAAAAGCCTGCTTTGGGACATCCAACACATAGGCAAGGCTATCCCCATCCGGGTCGTAAGCCCCGGGGTTATGGATATAAGTTTGATTGACTGCGCCATTATCTACGGGCGCAATGGTCAGGATGGGAGAATTATTGACGCCAAGAAATGGATCAATGCTGATCATGGTCTCTATGTAAAAAGGAGTATCAACGGACTGATCCATGTTAAGGGTATTGGCATTCCGGTTAAACTCCATAAAGCGAATAGTGTAGTTTCCAGGCCCTTGATAGGTATGTGTAATCACGAAAATATTCTTTTCAATATTGTCTCCAAGGCTTTCGGTTGTATTGAAATCACTTTCAGTATTCAAAACCTCTGTCCTGCCATCTCCAAAATCAATTTCCCCGGGACCAAAAACTACAGTGGATCGGGTATCGGTATATCCCACTACAGTGATTTTATAAGTCAGGGTTTGGGTTGAGATTCTTTCAGCAATAATCTCCCCCGCTCTGATGTGGGTAGCCCACGAGGTGGAAGCAGAGGCGATCATGATGCCCAATAACCCCAATAGAAAATAGCAGTATTTCATATTTCCGGTGTGTTTCAGCCTTTTGATCCAAAATAAATCTCAGATCAATGTGTCAAGTTTGTAATCGGCCTGTACGAATGGGTAAAGACCTAAGAACAAAACGTTATTATTTTTTCAATGGTTACCCTAAATTATATCTTTATCAGGAATATTTCATTTTCTTTGAAAATTTATTTAGGTGGATAGCTTTCATGAGGACCTTTATCAACTGTAAACGCATCCAGACTCCAACTATTTTTATATTTATCTTTTTTTTGTTCCTCCTCCTTAACAAAATCCTTGTTGCCTGTTGTACGCACACCACTACTTTTTAATTTCACTTTAAACATGTTCATGTATTTTGTTAAACAATGGCAAAGGTGTTTCGGTTATTCTTGTCGATGTAAGATCGGATTTATTTAGAACTGTTTAAAATAAGAGCATTGGTTATGGTTTGATTGTTTGCTATTGATTCCAAATGTAAATTTGGCCTTATTAAATAATATTGATCAAACCGTAATAACGAAAAATTATATGAGTTGGGTATTCAAAACCTTGAATAGTACACTGGGCAAAAAATTACTGATGGCCCTTACCGGATTATTTCTTATTTTATTTTTGGTGGTTCATTTGGCTGGGAATCTACAATTGTTATTACCAGATGAGGGGAGGTCTTTCAATATTTATGCCGAAACAATGGCTAGTAATCCTTTGATCAGGGTAGTGGGTATTTTGAATTTTGGTTTTATAGCCCTGCATGCCATCTATTCAATTATTCTGACCAGGCATAATAAGAAATCCCGCCCGGTAGCTTATGCTGTAAGTAAAGCTTCAGCCAATAGCACATGGAGTTCCAGAAATATGGGCATTCTGGGCACCTTGATTTTGATTTTTATTTTAATTCACTTGAGGGGTTTTTGGTATGAATTTAAGTTTGGTGAAATCCCTTACGTAACCTATGATGGAGAAACCTATAAAAATGGATATGCAGTTGTTGCTGCGGCCTTTGAAAATATTGCCTATGTGATTATTTACGTTGTCAGCATGGCTGTGCTGGCTTTTCACTTATCGCATGGATTTTCAAGTGCATTTCAATCTTTAGGACTGAATCATAAAAAGTATACCCCCTTTATCCAAAAGCTGGGTATAGGTTTTGCCATTGTTGTCCCGGCATTGTTTGCACTGATACCCATAGTCATGTTTTTACAAAGCAATTGACCTGACTAAAAATAAAATTAAAGGGAATTTAAATTTGAATATTGATGAAACTTGATTCAAAAATACCCAGTGGTCCTTTGGCTGAGAAATGGACCAAACACAAGTTTAATGTAAAATTGGTCAATCCGGCCAATAAGAGAAAATATGAAATCATTGTCGTGGGAACAGGTTTGGCAGGAGCTTCTGCAGCTGCATCACTTGCTGAGCTGGGATACAATGTCAAGGCTTTTTGCTTCCAGGATAGCCCCAGAAGAGCGCATTCCATTGCCGCTCAGGGAGGCATCAATGCTGCAAAAAACTACCAGAATGATGGTGATTCTGTTTTCCGATTGTTTTATGACACCATTAAAGGAGGAGATTACCGTTCCAGAGAAGGCAATGTTTTCAGGTTAGCTGAGGTATCTGTAAATATCATTGATCAGTGTGTGGCCCAGGGAGTTCCCTTTGCCAGGGAATACGGTGGACTGCTGGCCAATCGGTCATTTGGGGGTGCACAGGTTTCCAGGACATTTTACGCCAGGGGACAAACCGGTCAGCAATTGTTGTTGGGTGCCTATTCAGCCTTGAGCAGACAGGTAGCTAATGGCAAAGTGAAACTTTACCCCAGGACAGAGATGATGGATGTGGTGGTCGCAGATGGGAAGGCCAGGGGGATTATTACTCGAAATCTCATTACCGGTGCCATAGAATCTCACAGTGCCCATGCCGTCCTGCTATGCACTGGCGGATATGGCAATGTGTTTTTCCTTTCTACCAATGCGATGGGGTCCAATGTTACAGCGGCCTGGAGGGCACATAAAAAAGGCGCCTTTTTCAGCAATCCCTGTTATACCCAGATTCACCCTACCTGTATTCCAGTGTCGGGTGACCACCAGTCAAAGTTGACACTGATGTCGGAATCGCTCAGAAATGATGGAAGGGTTTGGGTTCCCAAGACTAAGGAAACAGCTGAAAAACTGAGAAAAAGAGAAATAGCTCCCAGAGATATCAAAGAGGAAGATCGGGATTATTATTTGGAAACAAAATACCCTTCTTTCGGTAACCTTGTACCAAGAGATGTGGCTTCCCGAAATGCCAAATACGTTTGTGATGAGGGTCGGGGGGTGAATGAAACCGGAGAGGCGGTGTTTTTGGATTTTCGTGATGCCATCAAACGGGATGGAGAAGATGCTGTAAGGGGTAAGTATGGTAACCTGTTTGACATGTATGAGAAAATCACCGGGGAAAACCCCTACCAGACCCCGATGATGATCTATCCTGCGGTGCACTATACCATGGGAGGTCTTTGGGTAGATTATAATTTAATGACTACCGTTCCAGGATTGTATGCACTTGGAGAGGCAAATTTTTCTGACCATGGGGCCAACCGCCTTGGTGCTTCTGCACTGATGCAAGGATTGGCTGATGGATATTTTGTAGCTCCTTATACTGTAGGAGATTACTTGGCGAATTTGCCTTATGAAAAAATTGCTGAGGATCATCCTGAGTTCAGAAAAGCCGAAGAGGAGGTAAAAGAGAGGGTGGAAAAGTTGCTTTCTATCAATGGTACCAAGACAGTAGATCATTTTCATAAAAAGCTGGGTAAGATCATGTGGAACCATTGCGGGATGGCCAGAAATGCCGCAGGACTAACCAAAGCCAAAGAAATGATCGGCTCCCTGAAAGAAGAATTCTGGTCAAATGTAAAAGTACTTGGCACTGGGGAAGAATTAAACTTATCCCTTGAGAAGGCGCACAGGGTAGCCGATTTTCTGGAGTTGGGTGAATTGATGATAGACGATGCTTTGCACCGAAATGAATCCTGTGGGGGACATTTCAGGGATGAATACCAGACCCCGGAGGGGGAAGCCTTGCGGGATGACGAAAACTTTGCTTATGTAGCTGCCTGGGAATACCTCGGTGAAGGTAAAGAAGAGGCGCTTCACAAAGAAGAACTGGTGTTTGAAAATGTGAAGCTAACGCAAAGAAGCTACAAATAATTGATAGATACTTAAAATTCATAAAGAGATGAATCTGACGTTAAAAGTTTGGAGACAAAAAAATCCATCTGAAAAAGGTGGTTTTAAAACATATAAATTAAGTGGGATTTCTGCTGATATGTCCTTTTTGGAAATGTTGGATGTATTGAATGAAGATCTTTCCGAAAAAGGTGAGGATCCGGTACATTTTGACCATGACTGTCGTGAAGGCATTTGTGGGATGTGTTCGCTTTATATCAATGGACAACCTCACGGGCCCCATCAAACGACCACTTGTCAGTTACACATGCGCTCCTTTAAAGATGGCGATACCATCACCATTGAGCCTTGGAGAGCAAGTGCCTTTCCTATAGTGAAAGATTTAGTAGTGGACAGAACTTCTTTTGACAGAATCATTCAATCGGGAGGTTTTGTATCGGTCAACACCGGGGGAGTACCAGATGCTAATGAAATACCTATTCCAAAAGTAATAGCAGACGAATCTTTCGATTCAGCTACCTGCATCGGGTGCGGAGCCTGTGTGGCGGCCTGTAAAAATGCCTCCGCCATGCTGTTTGTGTCCGCAAAAATTTCCCAATTGGCCTTGTTGCCTCAAGGAAAAGTGGAAAAGAGAGAAAGGGCTGAAAAAATGGTGGCTCAAATGGATGCAGAAGGTTTTGGTGCCTGTACCAATACGGGAGCCTGTTCTGCTGAATGTCCGAAAGAAATCAAGCTGAGTAATATTGCCAGGATGAACAGGGAGTATTTCTCGGCATCTCTCAGTACGGAAAATATTTAAGGCCAATAACATATTCTTAAAGACCGGGTTTCCGGTCTTTTTTTTTGCCCATTCTGCGGACTCAAAGGCTTCAATATTGATATCAATTTACCCAGGATTAGGATTTTCAATAATTTATTGTTTTTATAAGAAGCGATTTATCGACTTAACCAATTAAAAATGTCTTTAATAGATTTATCTATTTTCATTATTTACATGATTCTGATGCTTGGAGTAGGCTTTTACTTCATGAGGAGAAATTCCGGTCAGGATGATTACTACGTCGGCGGAAGAAATATAGGGAGCTGGCACATAGGGCTTTCCGTTGTTGCCACCGATGTGGGGGGAGGTTTTTCTGTAGGGCTTGGAGGTTTAGGTTTTTTGATGGGGCTGTCAGGGAGCTGGATGTTGTTTACCGGTCTTTTGGGAGCCTGGTTGGCAGCAGTATTCTTGATCCCCAGGGTTAAATCTAACCCTGACTTCGAAAAATTTTATACACTTCCTCAGATTTTCCAGCACATTTTTGACAGAAAGGTAGGTATACTGGCTGCAATCATCTGTTTTGTAGGTTACCTTGGTTTTACTTCCTCCCAGCTTTTGGCAGGAGCCAAATTAGCTGCAGGAACTTTCAAGCCACTGGATCTGAATGTGGCATTGCTGATCATGGGCATCATCGCGGTGGTTTATACGGTTTTGGGAGGGCTTAAAGCCGTCATTTACACCGACACGGTTCAGTGGATTGTGCTTATGGCAGGCTTTATTTTTATTGGGTTGCCGGTTTCCTATTATCATGTCGGAGGCTGGGAGGCTATCAGGGAAACATTGCCTGCCGAATATTTTTCACTGACCAATTTGCGGTGGCAGGATTTGGCAAACTGGGGCATTACCATTTTACCCATTTGGTTTGTAGGCATGACTTTGTACCAGCGGATTTTTGCCAGTACAGACGTT
>Ga0076930_100872_pt1 | contig 21394 bp, 22 predicted proteins | sample HotLakConsoUCCRE_FD_71149 | JGI IMG/M metagenome (GOLD analysis project Ga0076930, IMG submission 71149) | Hypersaline microbial mat communities from Hot Lake, Washington, USA - Hot Lake Consortium UCC-RE (version 3) (version 3) ...
GCGCCGCTTCCATATCGGCTCGCTACAATGGCTGAGGTACATACGTAATCAGGAAGGCTTTTTAAATTTTATTCCTTGATTGCTTTGCTGCTTTGCTGCTTTGCGACATAAAGATTTTGCTTTTCTAACGAGAATTCAACCAACGCGCCAGCACGGCATGAACCTCCGGGTGGTCGATCAATTCGACGTGGCCGGTGTTGGTCAGGACATGCTGATTGGATTCGGGGATATTGAAATGCCGTCCGGCATCGTCGTGATGCCCAAGCGCACTGGCAACCGGCACCAACCCATCACCCACTAATCGGGACCGAAGCGAGTTGGGCTGATCATCGATTGTCGCGACAAGCGTTGCCGCCACCGCATGACACTCGATATGCGGCGGCATCAGTGCCGGCTGACGCGAATCGGATGCGTTTTCGAAACGATCCGACGACTGCCAGTCGTCATCAATCAGATTCCCGTGGCGCAGATCGGTGATGCCGGCCGAGCGCAGCTTGCCCAGGCGAGTAAATGGAACGCTGTAGGGACTAATGGCCAGCAGGTGATCGACCTTGTTGCCGATTCGCTCCAGCGGCGCGCCGTGATGCGGCGTACCCAGCGTGATCAGCGTGCTGACCCGCCCCAGCCAATCGCGCTTTTCGATCAAACCGTAGTGGCAAGCACTCCGGGCAATCAGGCCGCCCATGCTGTGACCCAGCAATACGATGTCGTCAATCGGCTGCGGCCATTCATTGACGAGTTGCTCCAGTTGTTCGGCCAACTCGCGACCGTTGCTGGAAACATGGCGCCCCGAGTTGTAGTGCAGGTAAAGCGGGGTGTAGCCCAACGCTGCCGCCAGCTTGTCAGGCATTGACTCGCCACCTTCATGCCAGCGCAGATCGTTCATGCACAGGCCATGCAGACTGATCAGCAAGCGCCGCTGCGGCCGCTCGATGACGTTGCTGATCACCTCGCCATTCAAATCAAGGCGCTGACCGCGATGGCGAAACGCCATCGGAATGGCCAGTGGATTGTCGCTGGTCTCCAGATGATCACCCAGCACGCCATTGAGCACCGCCAGAAAGCGCTCCCGCTGAGGCGAGGACGACGTCGGCGTCAATCGCGGCACGATCTGTCCGAAGGCGAAATCGGCCGTGCCACCGACCAGTCCGGTAACGCCATGAATCGAACGGTAGACCAGCCCGGTAATACCCCGGGTCTGCCCACGCGCCGGTCGCCCGATCGGGGCCGATACCCGGGAAATGGTGTGATGCAGATGCTCGACCAGCCGGGTCGTCCCAATCACGCCATCCAGCGCCAGGCGGCTCAGTCCATGCAGGTCGGACGGGTGAAGATGGGCAGGCTGGGACACGGCGGTCTCCGTCAGTATTGCCCTCATTGTGACCCGAAATGCGCCTGTATGGTTTCAAGGAACCTCTGAACAAGTCTACACGGGCGCGACGGCGCCTTTGCGGGAGTCTCCGGCTTGGCTTGGGCGAGCGTGGTTTGGTCATTCCAAATGAGCGAGCCCAAACGAGGCGGAGGCCCCGCAAAGGCCCGTCCCGAAGGGTTTCGCCGGAGAAGCCGCATCTCGAGCGTTGCGCCACTCGGCCGTAGCTAAGGCTACTGTCACTCGCGTCGCACCACACGATCTGCGGCTTCTCCGACTGAAACGCGCTCCGCGTAGACTTGTTCAGAGGTTCCTTGTGTCCACAAGTCGTCACATTTCTTGACTTGTACCGGCCCGCCGGGCTGGCTATGGTGGATTCAGTTCGGCCCGTTGACAAACGCTTGGAGACAGCCACCATGGCAACCGCAACTCAATCGACCTCTGCTATCGAATCCGGCACCGAGCTGCGGCAGCTGGTCAATCTGGCCGGACGAATCACCTACGGCGTCAACCGGCAGTTTATTGAAATCGCCGAGTCCCTGGGCTACGCCGGATTTCTCGAATGGCAGCTGGATCACGAATCCATTGACGATGGCGGCCTGGAAGACCTGCTCGCCAGTTTCCTGCCGACCCTGACCATGAATGCCGATGAGCTGTCCGACTACATTTTCGAGCAGGAGAACTTCGGCGCCGCCCAGCGCGATCTGACCATCGCCACGATGATCCGCCAGATCTACAGTCCGCGCCAGTTGTTCGAACGGATGGTCGAGTTCTGGGGCGATCATTTCAACGTGCCGATGAACAGCGTGGTCAGCGCCTACTTCAAGACCCTGGAAGACCGCTCGGTCATGCGACCGCTGGCGATGGGGCGTTTCGAAGATCTGCTGCTGGCCGATGCCAAGAGTCCGGCGATGCTGTACTACCTGGACAACTACACCAGCACCGCCGAAGGCCCGAACGAAAACTACGCCCGGGAAATGCTCGAGCTGCATACCCTCGGTGTCAACGGCGGCTACACCGAAGACGACATCAAGGAAACGGCGCGGGTTTTGACGGGCTGGAGTATCCGCCAGCCGGCCAGTTTCTTCTTTCGCCCGGGATTCCACGACAACGGCACCAAGACCGTACTTGGCACCACGTTCCAGTCTTCGGGGGTGAGCGAAGGCGAGCAGTTGTTGAGCATGATCGCCGGTCATGAATCCACCGCACGGCATATCGCCACCAAGCTGGCCCAGCGCTTTGTCGCCGATCTGCCAGAGACTGACGTCGTCGATGCGGTTGCCCAGAGCTTCACCGATTCCGCTGGCGATATTCGCGAAACGCTGCGAACCCTGCTGATGCACCCGCAGGTCGTGCAGACCATGCCGCTGAAGCTCAAGCGGCCCAATGAATTCGGAGCCGCGGTCCTGCGCGGCCTGGAGACCGAGCTCGATGAGCGCGTATTGACCGGTTTCTACGATGCCCTGAGCGAGGGCGGCCATCTGCCATTCAGCTGGCCGGCGCCGGACGGCTATCCCGACCAGCGCGAGTACTGGCAGTCGACCAACGGCTTTCTGATGCGCTTCAATCGCGCCTCTGCATGGGCCAGCGAACAGGCCGGGCTGTCGCCGGTGCTGATCGAAGCGGCCCAGGCCGCCAGCCTCAACGATCAACTGGATGTGCTTGAACGCGCCCTCAAGCCGCAGGGCCTGGGCGTCGAGGAACGACAGCAGTTGATGCGCTATGCCCGCCGACTGCCCGTGCCACAGCGTGCCGCTGCGCTGGCCACCTGGATACTGGCCGGCCCGGACGCCCAGTGGCGATAAGGAAAACACAAGGAACTGCCATGACGATGAAACGACGCGAACTTCTCAAGTGGATGGCCATCTCCGGTGCCGCCGCCGCGGCACCCGGCTGGGTCTGGGCGATGGCCGACGGCAGCGCACCCGGCGAACGTCTTATTGTGTTGTTCCTGCGCGGTGGTGCGGACGGGTTGACCCTGTGCGCTCCGCTGGGTGAGTCTGCCTATTACGACCTCAGGCCATCGCTGGCAATATCCGAGTCGGAGGCCCTGCCGCTGGACACCTTTTTCGGCCTTCATCCGTCGGCAACCGGACTGAAAGCGCTGTTCGACGCCGGTGAGCTCGGCGTAGTCCACGGCTGCGGCCTGAATACCGCTGAGCGCTCTCATTTCGAAGCCCAGGCGGTGATGGAACAGGGCATTGATGCCGGTGATCTGGCGACCGGAGACGGCTGGCTGGGACGCTATCTGGCCACGCTAAACGGCGGCACACCACTGGCCGCGGTGGCGCTGGACAAGGCAGTGCCCTTGTCCATGGGCGGCCTGAGCAGCGCGCTGGCGCTGGGCCAGATCGACCAGTTCAGTCTGACCCTCGATGCACGTACGCGTCTGGTTCTGTCCGAGCTGTATCAACACGATCCGCTGCTGCAGCCCACGGCCGAATCGGTATTTGCTGCAGCCCAGGCACTGGGTCCGGTCCAGGCGCTTTCGCCCGGCGAGGACTATCCCGACAGTGGTCTGGGCATCGCGCTGGCCGATGCGGCCCGCCTGATCAAATCCGGCGCCGGCCTGACCGCCGCCATCAACACCGGCGGCTGGGATACGCACGACAGCCAGGCCGGCGCCATGGGCGGCCTGATCGCCGGGCTGGGAGATGCCCTGCTCGCCTTCCGCAACGACCTGGGCAGCGAATGGCAATCCACCACCGTCATCGTCCAGACCGAATTCGGCCGCCGCGCCGCCGAAAACGCCTCGGCCGGCACCGATCACGGCCACGCCGCCGGGATGCTCGTCGCCGGCGGCCGCGTCAATGGCGGCCAGGTCTTCGGCGACTGGCCCGGCCTCCATGCCAGCGCCCTGTCCGACGGCCAGGACCTCGCGGTCACAACCGATTACCGCCAGGTCATCGCCGAAGTCCTCGGTGACCGCTTCGGCCTCACCGACTTCACCCCGGTCTTCGGCAACTGGCAACCCGGCCCCTGGCAGGGCCTGTTCCAGCCAGCCGCTGCCGTGTCCTCCCTGACCCGACTGCCGTCCATACCAATGTCGCAAACCAAACCGTCGACCACTGACAAAACGCTCATGCCACCCCGTAGGCTGGATTTGTCAGGTCTGAATCGAAGGATCCCCAACTTGAAGGATTTCAGAGCAGGTCCGGTTCGCTGAGGACCACCCGGGCGTCACCCGTAGGTCGGCCCGACGCGGCCGACGGTCCATGCCGCAGCACCCATCAGCTATACGGTTTTTGGCACACCTACTCCGGATCAAGCTCCCGCAGCCGCTCTTCCAACGACTCGATCATCGGATGCTCCGGATGATCGACTGCCAGTTCTTCCAGCAGACTCCGGGCTTCCTCGAACTCCTCATTCTCAATCGCCACAAAAACCGCCTGCAGCTTTTCAAGATCAAAAGCCACCTGCCGTTCTTCCGCCTCCTCCGCCTCGGCGTCCCGAGCGTTCCGTAACCGCGACCCGGTAACGGTGACCCGGTCAAGCTCTTCGCCCGCCTGCTCAGCTTCCATCGGCACAGATTCCCTCAGGCTTTGCGCCGGGGCCGGAGCTTGCTGGCGCTCTGCACGGGACGACCGCGATTCACCCACTCTTTCGAGCGGGCGATCGTTCAGAGCTGAAGGTGCGGCCGGCGGAGCCTGATCCTCATCCGACATGAAGCCCGAATCCGGTTCGGCCTCGAACTGCGGAGCCGTCGGCGGTTGAATCTGGTAGACAACGCCAACAGCCAGAACCAGCACGGCAGCGGTTGCCAGCCCACCCATCCAGGGCAAAGTCCGGGACCGGGCCGGTTGACTGACAGCCTCATCGGCCCGCGCCCGGATCATCCGATCCAGACCAGCCTCCGGTTCGACCTGGCCATGCCGTTCGTACAGCGCCTTCAATTCGGCCCGGTCCGGCGAGTTCGATTTGTCGGTCGGGTTGTTCATGGACGACTACCTTCAGTCTCGGGTCCCAGCAATGCCCTCAATTTGTTGACCGCATATCGCAGCCGGCTCTTGACAGTCTCACGCCCCACGCCACTCTGCCCGGCAATATCGGTCAGCGACAATCCCGCCTCCTGCTGCAGCAAAAACGCCTCGCGCTGGTCCGGCGACAGTTGCATCAGCGCCGCGCGCAGCTGGAGCCCCAGCTCGCCCTGCTCGGCGTGACGGTCGGGACTGCCCCGCTCGTCGGCGGGCAACACATCGAGATCGTCCGTCGGATCGGTAGCCTGACGTTCCAGCTGCCGCCAATGATCAACCAGCCGATTGTGCGCAATCCGAAATGCCCAGCGCTTGAAACCCTTGTCCCGACGGAACTGGCCCCGGGCATCAATAATCCGCGACCAGATATCCTGGTAAAGATCATCCGCCACCGCCCGCTCACCCACGGCATGGAAAACGTAGCGATACAAAGGTTGACGATAGCGCTCATACAAGACCTCAAAGGCACCCGAATCCCCCCGCCCATAAGCCAGCATCAAATCATCATCGCCGCGCGAATTGTTCATGGGGCTAAGGTACGGGAAACAAGGCGCAAGGTTCAAGGCTCAAGGCTCAAGGAGAAAGAAAAACGGAAAAGAATGGACTCGCGCAGAGGCGCAGAGGCGCAGAGAAAGACTTAAGTTCGTTTTTTGCTTTCTCAGCGTCACCGCGTCTCTGCGCGAGAATCATCTTTTAACGCTCTGTTTGCTGGGCGAGGCCCAGGCTTTCGGTCAGGCGGACGAGTTGGAGGAATTCGGCGCGGTAGCCGAAGGGGTCGTTGCCTCGGGACTGGTCGGCCAGGGCCAGGATTTCATCGAGTCCGTAGCCGTTGAGGTATTGACTGCCGCTCAGGTGCTGGCCGAAGGCAGCGACCGCGGTGGCGAAGGCCAGGCGCTGGGACATTTCACCCTCGACGTTCTCGATGGGCTGTTCGATCAACTGGCTGGTGTCGGAATCCGGCTGTTTGTAGCGCAGGCGCAGGAAGGCCAGTTCATTCGATGATCCATCAGCGGTTGTGGCGCGCTGGTCAGATTGCTGCTCAGACTGATACCGCAGCGGATCGACGCGCTCGCCGTCCGATCCGGCCAGGGCGACTTCATACAGCGCGGTGACCGTGTGGCCCGCTCCGATGTCGCCGGCATCAACCGCATCGTTGTTGAAGTCCTCGCGCTCCAGCATCCGGTTTTCGTAGCCGATCAGACGGTACTCGGCGACCACGGCCGGATTGAACTCGATCTGGATCTTGACGTCCTTGGCGATCATCATCAGGGTGGCGTTCAGCTCATCGACCAGCACCTTGCGCGCCTCATTCAGGCTGTCGATGTAGGCGTGATTGCCATTGCCGGCATCGGCCAGCTGTTCCATCAGATGGTCGTTGTAGTTCCCGGCACCGAAACCCAGGGTGGTCAGGGCAATACCCGACTCACGCTGGTGCTCGACCAGCTCGATCAGCGAATCGAAATTGACCGTGCCAACGTTGAAGTCGCCATCAGTCGCCAGGATCACCCGGTTGACGCCACCTTCGACAAAGCCCTGGCGAGCCTGGGCATAAGCCAGCTCGATACCGGCCCCGCCGTTAGTGCTGCCACCGGCTGACAAGCGATCCAAAGCCGCCTTGATCGTGGCGTGCTGGTCGCCCGGCGTGGATTCCAGAACCAGCCCGCTCGATCCGGCATACACCACAACGGCCACCCGGTCATCACCATCCAGCGAATTGACCAGCATCTTCAGTGAGTTGACCAGCAGCGGCAGCTTGTCCTGGGAATTCATCGAACCCGACACATCCAGCAGAAACACCAGGTTGGAAGCCGGAATCGATTCCGGATCAGGCCGGTAGCCCTGCAAACCGATCTGCAGCAGCCGGGTGTTCGCATTCCACGGCGTGGTGGCCTGCTCGACCGTCACGCTGAACGGCGCACCGCCAGCCTCAGGCACCGGATAGTCATAGCTGAAATAATTGATCATCTCCTCCACACGCACCGCATTTTCCGGCGGCAAGCGCCCCTCGCGCAAAATGCGCCGCAGATTCGAATAGCTGCCGGTATCAACATCAATACTGAACGTCGAAACCGGATGCTCACTGACCCGCATCACCGGATTGGATTCGGTGCTGGCATAGTTCTCCCGATCCAGAGGCTGCTGCGTGGGATAGGGAGCCGGCATGCTCTGACCGACCATGGACGGTGCAAAATGCGGGCTCCGGGAGTCAGCCACCATCTCGGCCATCTCATTCTGGCGACGGACACGGGAACCAGTGACTTCAACCCGGTCCAGTGGCTCACCAGACGGCCTGGATTCCTCAACCGGCTCAGCCGGAACGTTTGAATCAACGGTGGAATCGGTTTGCGGTGGATCGGTTTCCTGCTCAGGCGGCGCACAGCCAGCCCCAAGCATGGCAAGAAAAACAACGGAGAAGACGAGAATCAAATGGCGGCAAAGACGGGTCATGGGGTGCTCCTTCAGGGTGGTGGATACAAAGTGTTCAACCCAAACAACGACCAACGTCCGGAAAAGGGGTTAAATAGAACCGAGGCACAAGGCACAAGGCTCAAGGCTCAAGGCGCAAGGTTCAGGACGAAAGGCGAAAGGCTCAGAGAGCTCCACGTTCGGGTTCTGAGAGTAGGTCGGGGCGACGTCCCCGACGGTCCATGTCGCCGCAATCACCAAAAGCCGGGTTGCGGAGAGGTCGGAGTGACACCCCCGACGGCCCATGCCAATGCATTCTCCGAAAGACCATGCCAGCAGGGCACCATTGACTGTTATGCATATACCATGCATATTAGCCTCATGGCGACCAAAATTCTGGTTGTAGTCCACACACCGCGAGAAGATCGAGTTCGAATCGTCTCCGCGCGTAAAGCCAGCCCCAACGAGGCAAGGAACTACCATGCGTAAAGAATACGATTTCAGCAAGGGCAACCGAGGCCCTGCCATCGAATCCCCCGGAAAGACTCGCATCACCATCATGCTGGACAACGACGTCATTGAGTCGTTTCGGGCCCGGGCCGAAGCCAGAGGCATTGGTTATCAAACCGCGATCAACGAGGCCCTGCGGGCGGCCCTGAACGATGAAAACGTCCCGTTAACTGCGGGCAAGCTTAGAGAGATACTTCGGCAGGAGTTGCATCCTGTCGACTAGGTGTTAAGCGAACCAAGCCGACGCAATCACCACAAGCGGGTTGTGGAGAGTAGGTCGGGGTGACACCCCCGACGGTCCATGCCGACGCATTCTCCAGAAGCCGGATACAGGGACAATGGCTCAGCCTTCAACTACTTGACTTAAGCCGCCAAAGTCTGCGATAGTTCCTGGCAGGCAATTTGGTAAAAGGGTGGGCCATCCAGTGATTTTCGCAACAAGCCACACGATATCGAGCCGGGCGGGCAGAGGCATTGCACAATGCTATGAAGCGTGTTTGAAGGATAGCTCCGGCTTGTATTTGGTCAAAGGTCTCGCAGCTAAAGGAGCTATCGGTAGAGGTCGTGGGTCAGCAAACAAGCTGGGCGGATTTAGCTGCAATAATCACTACAGCAGCACTTTGCGACAGATTTTCTAGTTATGAACTCGACTACCTCTCTAGCCGAACAAATGCTCTGTGGAATCAGACACGCGGAAAAGAAATACTGGCGATTCTCAAAAGAATTGCTAGAAATAAAACCCGAATATCTTTTGACAGTTGCAGTAGCCGAGAAGATCGCTGACAATGGTTTTGAAGGCATTAGTGGATTTGATCTATCCGTCAAATTGGAAGAGCATACATGGCGAGTGCTGTTTGAATCGACTTCCGGAAAATTGAACTTGAAGGAATATTGGAAAATTGCCAAAACCTGGGGAGGTCGGCGGGGAAAAGTAGACATCTTTATAAAGCATGAGCGTCAGCCTAGGTGCTACATAATCGAGCTTAAGGGTATGGACCCGAGTGCGCCAGAGGTAAAGAAAGAACTGCGGAGGTTCAATCACTTCCTTAATGCTGCTAAGGCATCGGCAAACCTAAAGAGTTGTCATCTTGCTTTCCCAACAACCACCCAGAGAATCGGATGGATACAAAAATTGGCTCAAGCGACTGTAGATGACAGACTCGCATTTGCCTGCCTGGATCAACACTTCACAACAGGAGAAGATCCTGAAGATGGCATCCCTGCATACTATGCCAATGTCATTACCGTCCAGTCACATAACAAAGCCTACAACCGGACGCCGCAAACCTTGCGGGCCGGCAAAGCCGAGCTGGTTTTTCGGTCGCGCCGGTTAACGTAAACATTAGGAAATCGAGTTATGAATAGAGTTGCACATAAATTCCTCCTTGCTATTGGCCTCCAAGTTTTATCTGTTCATTCCGTCTTGGCTTGCTATGAAAGCGATGCGCTGTTCCCATCTCCTGTTATGGGTAACAGTGGCGAAGTACTAAAACTGAGTGACGGTACTTTCTGGATGGTGGGGCCTGCATATGAATACTTGTATGCGTATTATCCAGAGATCCTAATCTGCCCAGATCAAGGATTTATGATCATTGACAATACCCGCATCCCTGTTTCAGAAATTGAGGGACCGGTTATTGAAAGCAGCATAACAAGCAACTTCTCGGGGCTTGAGTATGGAAATATATATCGACTTGCGAACGGCCAGATATGGGAACAAACGCAACATTGGACGTGGGTTTGGACGTGGGTAAATCCACAGGTGATAATTTATCCCCATAGTGGCGGTTTCAAAATGCTTGTTGAAAACATTGAAGAGCCGGTCTACGTCGAGAGAATTAGATAGGGCCGTCTCCTACCTAAATCGTCAACGCGGGGCAGCTTTGGAGCTCGCGCTCCAAAGCCGGCCGGTTACGCTAATCGTTATGTCAGTCTAAAGCACTCCCGGAGCCAAATTTATGACGGAGAATGACCTCAAGCTCGTGGAGCTTCTGAAGGTGTACATCGACGAGGAACATCACTTTCTTGTAGAGCACCAGAAACGGATTGGGTTCTATACCTCAATCATCACTGCCGTGCTGGCCGCCACAATTGCTGGCGCAATCAATGCTAGTCAGCCGGAACATTTCTTGCTCCTCAAAGTCGGACCCATAATTGTATTGGGCGTTGCCTGGATTGCTCGCGACGGCACCTTTCGCCTATACCAGCGTTTTCTCGAAGCTCTCACCGCCCGAGCGAAGGTGGAACAATGTCTCGGAATGACGGACGTCCCGGCGAATCCCGCCGCGAGCAGCGCCTATTGGGCCGGGGAGGGCATTGTGCCAACACGACATCTAAGGGCGCGCGAACAATCCGCGACTTCTGCCGAATTCGTGGACAGGCATCGAGCCGGCGGCTATCATTCGGTCACCACTCGTCTCTTAATGCTATTCCAGGCAATCGCCATCCTCGTAGCGACCGCTCTGGGCTGGCTTTGGTATGCGCAAGTTTGATGGTTAACGAACACACAACAGGACAGGCTATCCCATCCAACCCCGCTGAACTCAATCATTACGCGTATTGAAAAGTGACCTCAACCAACCTAGGAAACCAGTTAAACCAGCTCGTTACTGATGCCTATAGCGCACTGCTCGCCCAGGGCGAGCTGGCGCAATTGACTTACTCGGCGTTCGATGTCGCAGCATCTAATATTCAAAAGGCGACGGACGATAGAATCACCATTCAGTATCCAATCGGCTATAACCCGGATAAAGGGCGGCGAACCGGGACACACATTAATTCCCACTTCCAGTCTCGACGACCAATCCAGTCACGCCAAGCGAATTTCCCTGCGCCGGAGCCTCTTCAAGGATGAAATTGACTACGAAATCAGGAGCATCGGTCCTGCCAGCCATATTTTTTCGGATTCCACGCACGACAGAACCCGGAGCGAGCCGGCCGGATGATCAATCGATTGAGGAATGAGTCAGGTAGGTCGTTCGCGCAGAATCTTTTTGGCAAGTTCGCCGCTGATACCCTTCATCCACACCTGGCCCAGCGACTTTGCCTTGGCCATTAACGCTTCGGCTGATCCGATGGCGCGGTAGTAGGTGCTTTCAGTACCCTGGACCTGGCGGATCCACTGGTTCGGGTGATTGGCCAGCTTTCGGATATCGGCTGGCGCAGTGCGGCTATTCTCGCTCAGGGGCTTGAGTGCTCCGCGCTTGTCCGAACGCACTTGTTCGCCGGTCCACTGCACGACGTCGATGTAGCTGGATTCAGTCATTTCCAGCAGGCCGTCGGCATCCACACCGGCCACCGGTTTCAGAGGACGCTCCAGTAGTGAACGGCTGGACTTTCCTTTTGTTGCCAGGTTTTCGCGCTCGCGCAGTCTTCGCTGGATTGACGTGTGGTCAGAATCAGCCAGGGTGTCGCACAGCGCTGCTCGGGCTGGATTCAGGTCGACGTAGGCCATGCAGGACAACACAGCATGCGGCTCCAGCAGTGCCTGACACTTGAAACGGCTTTCCCAGAACTTTCCCTTGCATTTGTCTTCCTTGTTCGCCCGGCGGGCAATCGGCTCATTCAGGGCCTTCATGAACCAACTCAGACTGCCAAGTCGATTGCGCAATTCCAGCAGCCGTTCCGGGTTGCCGAGAATGGCCTGCAAATACCGCTCGGCCAGTTCCGATGAGCCGTCGTGTTTCAGTCGGCCGGGGAAAGCGGTCAACCAGCAACGCGCTACTTCCTCGTCGGGCAGAGACTCGGCGTGCTGTGGATCTACGTGCAACACAACATGCAGATGATTCGACATAACGGCATACGAATATACCGACACCGAAAAGCACTCCGCTAGCTGCAGAATGCGATCCTCGATCCACTGCCGACGATGCTCAAAGCTCTTGCCGGTGTACTTGTCCTTGCCGCACAGAAAAGCGCGGCGAACACAACGCGAGACGACATGGTAGAAACCAGGCTCGTCCTCGGACACCAGATGGCTGCGCGGATAGGTCATGCCGGCATTCTCCCAAGCCAGTGGCCCACCGACCATAGGAAATGTCTCCGCCCACCCCTAGGAAATCTCCCCATTCAATGCCTGCCCCGAAATCCCTCCTCGGAAACACTGGTTACATGACCTACGCACGCAGCCAGAGCGCTCCTTCGAATGAGCCCGGATTCTTCCGTGTCGACAGCCCATGCGTCCAACGAGCCTTTCTTTGTGAAGCACACACAACAGGGCAGCCACAAAATTCAAAAGTGGAGCGAGAAAGCCGCCGCCAATTGGCCGGGCTGGAGGCGCTATTTGGCCAGAAAGTGATACGGGTAGAAATTAGGATATGAATCAAATATACTCGGAATCCGCTATACACTAATTCGAGTGCTACGCTACGTTCGACCATGCGTTTCACATCACGGAATGAAGTCCTGTATGCAGCCGCGGTATTCATGGCGGCTCTGCTTCCCGGACCACTGTCGGCCCAGTCGCTGGGCGGGTTCCTGGTCACTCTGGATGTCGACGGAGAGGAAGCATCCGCGGTCATCGGCCCCGGCGTCGAGTTTGATCCCGCACCAGCGGACGCGCGCTTTTCTCTCGATGTCATGGAATCCGGCGCATTCCGTCTGTTCAATATTTCCAACTCCAACGTGGTTCTTTCGCGGAGCTATCGCTTGAAGCTGCCAGCGCCGGTGCTTGTGACGGGGGCCACTGTTGCTTCCACAAACGTCGCGGGTATAGATGACGAGAACGTGAGCTGGACCGAAGACTCAGTTACATTGGATACTTCGGGAGCATTATGGGAAATCGGGGCCGAGACACTGGTCGATTTTTCATTTCAGCTAGGGCCGCCAAGCTGGTCGGGAGACACGGTGCGGGCGCGCTCGCTTGGAGACCTCTTTGATCAGGATACTGCAGAAATCGGTACCGGAATAGAGTTCGACCCCGCCCCGGGCTTTGCACCACTTGCCATCGATGCTGGGTCGGACTTCGTCGAATTCATCAGTCTCACTGACGGCTTTCAGTGGACTTTCAATAATCGTCGTTACGATGTAACCAACATCGCCGATGACATCGGAACCGGCGTTATCGTCGATCTTTCGGTGGATGTCCAGAACGTGTCACAACTGCCGCCTGAATCGGCTTCCTTTACCGACCGTTCGATCATGCTCGACCTTGGGCAGTCGAGGTGGGCCGACGACTCCCGGTTGCGCCTTGATCTTGCGCTGTCAATCGGTAATCTGCTGGGAGAGGAAGTCACGGTACGAGGAATCAACGAGTTCGACTCAACCGAGCAGATGGTCACGGTTGACGATCTGGTTGAATTTCCGTCGCTGGTTCTGGCACCTGAACTTGAACTGGATGTCGGCACCTCCTGGTTGCGAATCCGCAATACCTCGAGCACGGAGACCACCACCGGGTTGCTGCACTACGAGGTGGATGGGCTCGACTGGCTGGGCCTGCAGATTGAACGGGTATATGTGAATTCTCGGGCCGCAGGACCGGTCGACTCCAGCAGAATTGCTATCCACGAGGGGTGCGTCGGGATCGATCTCAGTGACCTGTCCTTCGCACCGGGTGGTGAGATCTACCTGGGGCTCCTGGTCTCGGCCCAGCGCCTGTTTGCGGATCGTTTCACCACTTGCTCGCCGTGATCTGGAGCAAGCCGGGACACTGGCCGAAACCGTGGATGACATTGACGCATTATTGCCCCAGGCGATCAAGGGCGTGGTTTCGTAGGCGCTTACTCCGTATGTCCCGAAATCCGTACGCTATTCCAGCTGTGCCCTGAGAATCTGCCAAGCCCTTTCCCCGCTGACACCCTTCATCCAGCGCTGACCCAGTGCAGTACGCCAAGTCAACGATATTGAATATTCCCACTCTGGGGTATATCATTCCCATAATGGGTTTCACCAACAACAATTCCACTGGCACGCAGGCGGCCCGGTCCATGGTCGGGGTGGCTGATGTGTTATTTACCAAAGTCCAGCAACGGGTCCTGGGACTTCTGTTCGGCAGTCCGGACCGCAGTTTCTACGCCAATGAGATCATTAATCTTGCACAGTCTGGTACCGGCGCGGTGCAGCGGGAACTTGGCCGATTGCAGGCGTCCGGATTGGTCACGGTTGAGAAAATTGGGCGGCAGAAGCATTACCGGGCGAACCGGTCTTCGCCGGTATTCGAGGAATTGCGGGGGCTGATATTGAAAACCGTCGGGCTGGCGGATGTGATTGGGGAGGCGATGGAGCCACTCAAGGAGCAAATTTCTGCCGCTTTTGTTTACGGTTCGGTTGCCAAAGGTTCCGACACTACGGGCAGCGATATCGATCTGATGGTGATCAGCGATTCCTTGACATATGCTGATATTTTTGGTGCGCTGGAGCCAGCGTCCGAAAGGCTTGGGCGTCCAGTCAATCCCACCGTCTATTCCGGGGAGGAACTATTAAAACGTGTTCGTGGAGAGAATTCCTTCTTGACCCGAGTGCTGGCTGGCGACAAGATCTGGATCATCGGCAGCGACAATGAAATCGAAGCTGGATAATCTGACCGGACCAGGCAAGCCCCTGGCGAAGGAACTGCCGGACGCGAAGGAATTCGAAGGTCTGAAGAATTCCGGTTTGGTCCGCCTCCGGGATGCGCAAGTGAATAGCTTGTCATTAGAAGGCCGGTTTGATCTGGGATACAACGCAGCGCATGCACTTTGCTTGGCAGCGCTTCGCTGGCATGGCTACCGGGCGAATAACCGCTACATAGTGTTTCAGGTACTACCACACACTCTGGATCTGGGGCCGGAAGTGTGGCGTGTTCTCGGCAAGTGTCATGAGGTGCGCAATCTGGGAGAATACCAGGGTGCTCTGGACGTGGATGAGCGACTGGTGACCGACCTGATCGTGGCCTGTCAGGCTGTTGCTGATAAAGTGGGACAGCTCGGAGGTACCATGGATGAGTAAGAGCCTTGAGCTTGGCGTTGAGGGAATAGGAAAACAGTAAGCGCCTACGAACCCACACTCTTGCCATGCCTCCACGGATCACTATGCTGACACCATCGTTTTTGATGATGGAGGAAGCAAGTGAGCAGACGTTACCTCAAGGCTGAGCAGTGGCGGGATTTGATTGCACAGCAGGCGGCTGGCACCGAGTCGGTAGTTGACTTCTGCCAGCGCCATGGCCTGTCGACGAAGTCTTTTTACCACCGCCGCAAGGCATTTCGTGATGCAGATGAGCACCAAGGTATGGTCGCGGTAGCACCACCGTTGGTTCGGCCATCGTCCGGACCCATGGCCGTGTCCTGGTGCGGTGTCGAGCTGGCGCTACCGGCTTCAGCTTCACCGGCTTGGGTGGCGCAGCTGATGAAGGAGCTGGCCAATGCGTCTGTTTCGTGATTTGCCCACCGTCTACCTGCATCGCGATGTCGTGGACTTTCGTAAGTCCATTGACGGCCTGGCTGCCATTGTTGAACAACAGATGGACCTAGACCCTTTCGCTGATGCGTTGTACGTGTTCTGCAACCGCCACCGCGACAGGCTCAAGGTGCTCTATTGGGATCAGACCGGATTCTGTCTCTGGTACAAGCGCCTGGAGAAGGCAAAGTTCAAGTGGCCGCGCAAGCATCATGATGGCGTGATCCGCTGGCATGAGCGTGAGTTCAACTGGCTACTTGAAGGCTTTGATGTGATGCGCATGCAGGGTCATGCAGAAGTGCATTTTTCGGCCACAAACGCAGTCATTAATGGTGACTCATGCTATTGATTCTGCTATACTTTCGGCATGTCATCGGCCGCATCAAAAGCCCATTCTGCAGACCCTTCAGAGGCCGATCGGATCGCCGCTTTGAAGGTCCGTATCGGCGAACAAGAGGCCCAACTTCAGGCCCGCGCCGAGCGCATCCGCCAGCTCGAAGAGATCATTCGAACCTTCCAGCGCAAGACCTTCTCAGGCACCAGCGAGCAGGTCTCTGCGGCCCAACTGGGGTTGTTCAACGAAGCCGAGGAGATCGAGGCCGCGGCAGCACTCGAAGTCAGCATCAAGCCGCATACGCGTCAGCGTCGTGGCCGACCGGCTCTGCCGCCGGAGTTGCCGCGCGAGGAGGTCATTCACGACCTGGCCGAGAACGACAAGGTCTGCCCACACGATGGCACGGCATTGGAGCAGATCGGCGAGGAGACGTCCGAGCAACTCGATATTATTCCGGCCAGCGTCAAGGTCATCCGCCACGTTCGACTGAAGTACGCCTGCCCCTGCTGCCAGCAGCATGTGGCCACGGCCACCAAGCCGGCCCAGCCGCTGGGCAAGTCCATCGCAGCACCCGGTCTGCTGGCCTACATCGCCACGGCCAAGTATGTCGATGCCTTGCCGCTGTATCGTCAGATCCAACAGTTCGCGCGACTGGGGGTTGAACTCGACCGCACCACATTGGCCAACTGGATGGTCAAGTGCGGCAAGCTGGTTCAGCCCCTGATCAATCGCCTGACCGAGCAGATCCTCGACGAACCGGTCGTCGGCATGGACGAGACCACAGTTCAGGTGCTCGATGAACCGGGCAAGTCGGCCCAAAGTACCAGTTACATGTGGGTCATGGGCGCCGGTCCACCAGGTCAGCGCGTGCTGGTCTATCACTATGAAGCCAGTCGTTCAGGCAACGTGCCACTGGAGCGTCTTGAAGGCTTCGAAGGCGCCTTGATGGCCGATGGCTACTCCGGCTATGGCGTGGCCTGTCGAACCCATGGCATCACTCGCCTGGGATGCTGGGCCCATGCCCGACGCAAGTTCTTCGATGCCGCCAAGCTCCAGCCCAAGGGCAAAACCGGACGTCCGGATCAGGCGCTGGCCATGATCAACAAGCTCTACCTCATCGAACGTCAGGCCCGTGACCTGGATCCGTTGCAACGCCACCAACTGCGCCAAGGCCAGGCGCGGCCGGTTATCGACCAGCTGCAAGCCTGGCTGACCAAGACTTTGCCAAGAGTCGCGCCCAAGACCAAGCTGGGTCAGGCGCTGCACTACCTTCAAGCACAGTGGATCACCTTAGTCCGTTACCTTGATGATGGCCGCTATCCCATCGATAACAATGCTATCGAAAACGCCATCCGACCCTTCGCCATTGGCAGGAAGAACTGGCTGTTCTCAAAGTCACCGGCCGGCGCTCACGCCAGCGCCAACCTTTACAGCCTGATCGAAACCGCCAAGGGTCATGGCATCGAACCCTATGCCTACCTGCGCCACATTTTCAAAGAACTTCCACTGGCCGAAACCGTGGATGACATTGACGCATTATTGCCCCAGGCGATCAAGGGTGGGGTTTCGTAGGCGCTTACGTTCGACTGATCCCCGAGTGCAACCCAAGCCCTTGCCGGGTGGAAGCTCGCAGGCATCTGCTCCAATGGACATGGTGATGGATGCTCTCGCAGTTCTCGGTCGCGATCGGCAGCACACGGGAATCATCAATACTCAAGGCGGCGATGCTTTCGATCTTGGAAACGCCGGTGATGGCGGTAACGTAGCAATTCTTGAGAACGCTGCGTTGGTCGAAAGTACAGTCGGAACTATTGTGCTGACAGAATGGCAGCAGAATGATCCTCAGCAATTGGGCCCAGGTCCACTTATCGTTGCGCCAGGGGCGACGGAAAGCTTGGGTGCCGGAGTCTACGATTACACTGATGTCATAGTCGACGGAACACTGAATCTTATTGGGGCGACGGAATTCAGGCTGACAGGAAGCTTTTACCTGTCTCCCACTGGGCAGATAATAGCCCGCGATGGTGGCGACGGCGGCAGCGTGACGGTGTATTCGCGCGGCACTCCGTTAATTCAGGGGCTCATCGATGCCCGCGGAGACGACGGGGTTTCCGGCTCGCTGAGCGGTGGCAACGGCGGAAATGTTGAGTTCGTATACGCGTACGCCGGGATGCTTGCGGTGCCAACCATCTACACCCGGGGTGGGGACGCCGACTTTGCGGATACCAGCCTTTCTGGCGGCGGTCCGAAAGGTGGCACCGGCGGCACAGTGACGATTGATATTGATACGTCCCATGTTTTCCTAGGTGGGGGAATTGGTCCTGTCATCGGAAATGTAACGATTCCGCCCTGGAATTCCGAATCAATTGATCCGGCGCTACTGGTGCCGGGAAGATGGGCTGGTGACTTCCTGCCTCCACCGCCGCCTTTTAGTCGTTCGAGTATAGGCGTAAACAATCCGTCGTCCGGAGAGCGTGTGCGCAAATGGACGTTGGCATCCCAGCCCGGGTTCCTGCGAGGCATTTTGACCACCGGAGGAATGGGAGGGTGGGGTCAGTCAGCACCTCCTCGGCATGGAGGCAGCGCTGGGAATGGCGGCGACATACTAATCAGCATGGATGCTACTGCCAGACTGACTCTAAGGGATATCGATATCGCTACCGGAGGGGAGATCGAATCGCTTAGGCACAGCTTCTTTATCGCAAGAGGATCTCAGGTTGTTTGCACTGCCAGCGGCGCGCACGGTGGATTTGGCTCGTCCAATGGAGACGGAGGTTCGGGCGGAGATGCCGGCAGTTTCACCCTTTCTGGCGGTATATTGAACCCAGCACCAAATCAGTTTGTCGAAATTCATGAGATTCGTGCATTCCCACCAGGTGTTCAGATGGAGGAATCAGATGACAACTGTTCGACCGGGAGGATTGTGGCTGGGGAAGTCGTCGAGGTACGCGACGCAAGCGGGATGCCTTTGTATAGGGTTCGCCTTTCGGCCTCCGGTACTGCTCTTCTTGGAGGTCTAGGTGGCATTCCCAGTCAATCGGGGGTTGTGGGCGGCTTTGGAGCTAGCGGAATGATTAACGGGTTGCCAGTGCAATGAAACATCCATCATTGGTGTCGAAGGTAGACAAGTCATTTGTTATCGGATGTCTGGGTATTCTATTCATCGGGTTAACAGTGTTCGCGCAAGCGAATTCTTTCGAACCCAGACTCAGGCTACTTGTCAATGGTCCTGACACCGAAGGGGATCATGAAGCTGCTCTAATTACGCTATCGGGGCACGTTCGAGAGGAAGATGGTATTTTCCCCGCGATATCCGCCAATCACCAACAGATCGCCATCCTGCATATTGAAGATCCTCATGATCCGTCTGCCTTTCTTACGATTTTTAATGCTGTTGATCGAAGTATTTGTAAGCAGTTTAACTTGGTGCTGGCCGATGATCGAAATCAAGCTTTAAACTCGATTGAGCGAGACGCTGCAGTTGTGGCTTTGGAGGGCAAAATCGAAGACAACATAGCGGCCGCAAACCGCTATTTATCGGAAAACGCGTTCTATTCTGTACCGGAACTTTACAACATTCGCCACAGATTCGCATATGGTTTCTTCTCCGCAGATGGTAATGAACAAAACCGGGTATGGGAGGGAGGAAGCCAGACGCTTAGGGTGAACTACAATCATGATTCTGAACTGCTTCGAATCACTAGCATTGAGAACGGCGATTCCGAGTTACACATTAGGCAGCCCATTTTGGTTTATGGGCAATCGAATCCGGGCGCGCTTTGCCGAGCCCGGCCTGTCCCTTATCAAGGTTGGTATGATGAAGAGTCAGATTTTCTGATTATCCGACTCGCTTTATTATCCGGAATGCACGGATGTGATGTCCCTGACCGTTGGATGATTACAAGGCTAAAATCGCGATGAGAAGTATGTCCAAAGTAGTAAGCTCGTCGGCGATGATCCGTAGTTCTATGTCGGCGCTAGCCATGGTGCTTTTTTCTTTCAATGCTTCTGGTAACCAGTCGCAGACTATTCAACTTGATGAACGCGAGGTTGCATGTCAACCAGCTGGTAACTGGTTGTATCAGTTCCCTGCAATTTCACAAGATTTTCGTGAGATTGCTCTTCTTACTGACCCTGACCCTATCAGTGACATAGTATCGCTCCAAATACATCGTCTGGAAAGTCAAACCCTTGTGCTTGAGTCTGACTTGCCACTATTTGTTTCACGGCACGTGAACTGGGGAGAATGTGTTGAAGAACTGGAAGGAGGTAGCGATGGTGACGATTCAAGCGAGATTGTCAGAACGGCAAATGACTATTTGGCAGACGGTCAGTTCAGAACAATGTTGCCTTTAGACGCAAAAAATACATATGGAATTACTTTAGATACGTTGCCGTCCCAACCAGAGGAGGTGATTAGCTGGATGCGCTTTCATAGTCTCTTCGATTACCGACAAAGTAAACTAGTAGTTAGCGAGCTTGTTAGCGCTGATGAAACTGGAGTTCTGGCACAACTCGACTATGAATTGGGTGAAAGGTATCTTGATCTCCATCTGTCCGAAGATAGAAGCGACGGAAGTGCTGCTGCTTCCGAAGATTGTGAGGGACTTCCCGTGCCCGCAAATATCTGGGTAGGTCTCGAATCGAGAACCTCCAATAGAATGGTTTTCCTTATACGCGTTGAATTAATCTCATCCGAAGAATGTAGTTTTCCGGGTCGATGGATCGCCAAGTCAATCGAGCAGTGACGCTCCAATGGCTCTAAGTCATCGACAAAAGTAGTTGTCGCTACTCTGCCCAGATTAATCACGAACTGGCACCAGGCAAGAGAAAGTCATTGGGATAATGAGCGTCGTTCAAAATCGATTGTGAACAAGCCGGCAGTGATCGGATATGCCGCCACCCAGATATATGAGGACACAAGGGTTGTCGACAACGCGACCGGAGGGGAGTGATCTTGCCCCGATTCCCCGGACACCTGGTTAAGAGAATACACTCTTGATTCGAGGTGAACCAATGAAAACGAAGCAGAACGAGAAGAAGACCCGCAATAAGTACAGTCCGGAATTCAAGGAACAGGCCCTCAAGCGTGCCGAGAAAGACGGTGTGGCAGTTGCAGCACGGGATCTGGGATTGGCGGAAAGTCAGATCTACGGCTGGCGGCAACGGCGGCGTCTGGAAGGTTTGACGACCGAGGAACAGAAGTTTCAGCACGCCGAGCTGGCCCGACTGAAGCGGGAGTTGGCCCGAGTGGAAGAGGAGAATCTCTTCCTAAAAAAAGCGACGGCGTACTTCGCCAAGCAGTCCAAGTGAGGTACGCCATGATTCGACGTCATGAGCAAGCGCATGCGGTTGTGCTGATGTGCCGGCTCCTGGAGGTCTCGCGCAGCGGCTACTACGACTGGCGCAGCCGACCCCCTTCGGCGC
>Ga0076930_100874_pt1 | contig 21250 bp, 17 predicted proteins | sample HotLakConsoUCCRE_FD_71149 | JGI IMG/M metagenome (GOLD analysis project Ga0076930, IMG submission 71149) | Hypersaline microbial mat communities from Hot Lake, Washington, USA - Hot Lake Consortium UCC-RE (version 3) (version 3) ...
CATAAATTTTGAATGATGTCAAAATAAACCGATAGCAAATATTTTATTAACTAATCACCATAATTATTATTAGATAAATTATATAAAATAAATTAAAACTTGCTATTTTATATTTTTAAAAAAGTAAGGACATAGTACCCTCAGTTCCAAGCCCACTTGAAAAACCAATAATTTTGTAGACAGGAAAATGACCGGAGATGTCTATTAGGAATAAAGAAAATTTAAATCGTCAGGAACAGGGTGCAGAATACCTGATTAAGCAATGGTTTTAGCTGCTGGAAAAAAATCACCGTTTCATTAACTTGTTTTTAAAGTACCGCAGCAGGTTTTTAAAATGAAAAGGTCTCAAAAATTGAAAGTATTTAGCAGATTCATAGGTAAAATGGGGATGCTTTCGGTCCTTCTGAAGTTCTGTGGACAATCTGGCTATTTGAAGAAAGCAAACCTCTTTTGAAAACCACTTTTCCCAATTTTTCCTTGCAATTCCCCCCATCTCAAGGGCCCTTGACCTGTTTTTCAATAGCAATTCAGGTAACTCAGCAATGTGCTTTTCAGGTATCCGGATAGAAAACTCATCCCATTGTGGTCCCTCCATGGGAATCCACTGATCTGAAATAATAACCGGAGCAATTCCCATTTCCATGGTTTCGTATAGTCGATAAGAATTCACTCCATGGCCCCTGGGGCATAAAACGAAACAACTGTTATGACTGACCTGGATAAATTGCTTTTCAAACAACAGTTTTTCCTCTCCACTTAATTCCCATAAATATTTATCGCTGGTATCTTTTAGAAAACAATTATCAGACTTAATATTTAAAATTTCATTCCTTACCGGGTGCGTACGAGAAGCACCTATAAAAGAAAACAAATATTCTGGCTCCTTCCTTTCCTTGGAATAGGAAATTGAGGTGTTTTCAGTATGCCTCCCAATATAAGGGCCAGACCTTTCCCTATGTGGATTGTAAAATTTCTTTTCAAAAGACGGAGAAATGGTTGGTATCAGGGCAAGGGGATTGTCGCTATCCGTATAAAGAATCACCTTGTGATAAAATCTTTGGGTTAATTCATGGTTCATTACTTTGAAAAAATAAGGGTCTGAAACTGGATGATGTTCTAAAAATAAGATGATGTCGGAAGCAGCCGGGTCATCAACTAATGTATGGGCATCACTTCCACTTAATGCTATTGATTCCCTGATCCAATTCACTCCAAAATTATTAATGGGATGAAAGGGGTATGCGGAAGTGATATAGAATTTCATTTGACAATTTTTTATCAATATGCGTTATTTCCAAATTATTCCCCAAAAAACAAGCAATAATCTATAATCCCTCCAATTAGGCCCTGACCTTTTCCTCCATTTTTTGACAGGGTCAGACTGAAGTCATCAGCGAGTGGATAGCATAGGCAACAAAATTCCTGTTCCGGTGCTGACCCTGTAAAAACCCGATTGCCTGGGCTTCCGCCACCGGCTTCATTCCATTCCTTTGAGGGATTTCACAGCATGGTCTACAGCCCTCGCTGTAAAGGCCATATAGGTCAGGCTTGGATTCTGGGTACCGGTAGAGGTCATGGAGGCCCCATCTGTTACATAGACATTTGGGCAGGCATGCATTTGGTTAAACCTCCCCAGAAGGGAGGTTTTGGGATCTTTACCCATCCTTACGCCACCCATTTCGTGGATATCTAGTCCCGGAGCCTGTTTGCTATCATTTTGACGGATATTTTTGCAGCCTGCACTTTCCAGCATTTCAGCTCCCTGATCCAAAAAGTCCCGAAGGCTTTTCTCATCATTATCATCATAGCCCACATCTACCCGCAATTGAGGCATCCCCCACTCATCTGTCTGATTTTCATCCAGGTATACCCTATTGCTCTGTTTTGGAATGGTCTCGCCCTGCATCATCATGTATACACCCCAAGGTCCGGCTTCTGAGTTAGCGTCCTTAAAATCCGGACCAAAATCCTCGTTTCGGGCACCGCCCCAACCGCCCCTGCCAGCCGAGTAAAAACTCATGTATCCGCGCAGAAAGTCCATCTCCTGCTTTTTGACGTTTCTAAAATTCGGAAGCATCACGGCAGTGGGTCGCCTTCCATAATAATAGGAGTCCAGATGGCCTTCCATGCGGGCTGATAAGGAGCCCCGATAATTGTGAAAGGCTATATGGGTACCCAAAAGTCCGCTGTCATTGCCCAGACCATCTGGAAAGCGGTCCGATTTTGAATTCAGCAAAATCAGGTTGGAGTTCAGGGCAGAAGCATTCACAAAAATGACCTTTGCATAATATTCCGAAGTCTCCTTGCTTATGGCGTCTATGATGCGGACACCTGTAACCTTACCTGCCTTATCGTCATAAATAAGGGAATGAACCACGGAATGAGGCCTGATGGTCAGGTTTCCGGTCTTTTCTGCAGCAGGAAGGGTAGAAGAATTTGAGCTAAAATAGGCCCCAAAAGGGCAACCCCGCTGGCAAAGACTCCGGGCCATGCACTGTCCCCTGCCCTGGGCTTTATGGTGGTCCTGGGGCTCCGTCAAATGGGCACACCGGCCTATGACAAATTTCCTGTCCGGATAAGTCTCCAGGATGCGTTCCTGAACGATTCTCTCCACTTTGTTCATTTCCCAGGGAGGTAGAAACTCACCGTCTGGCAGGGTATCCAGTCCATCCTTGTTTCCACTGACACCAATAAATTTTTCCACATGGCTGTACCAGGGAGCAATATCCGCATAGCGAATGGGCCAGTCCACGGCAAATCCATCCCTCCCCGGGCCTTCAAAGTCATATTTACTCCAGCGCTGTACCTGCCGGGCCCAGAGCAGGGATTTTCCACCTACCTGATAGCCCCTGATCCAGTCAAAGGGTTTGTCCTGAATGTAAGGGTGCTCCTTGTCCTTCACAAAAAAGTGATCGGCATCGTCCTTAAAGGCATAACAGCGGGAAACGATGGGATTTTCTTCTCTTAGTTCCAATGGTAACTGTCCGCGTAAAGGGAATTCCCATGGAGGCGTATGCATGGTGGGATAATCTTCCCTGTGGGTTACATTTCTTCCCCGCTCCAATACCAGGGTTTTTAAACCTTTTTCACACAATTCTTTAGCAGCCCAGCCGCCGCTGATGCCAGATCCGATGACGATGGCATCGTAAGTATGATCATTCATGGTAATTCCTTTATTCATAACGCAATGATTCTATGGGGTCCAGCCGGCTGGCTTTGTAGGCTGGAAGCAGGCCCGAAAACAAACCTACCAAAACACAAACGACAAAGGCAAAAATAATCCAGACCCAGGGGATCAAAAAACCTCCTGGACCTACGGAATTACCTACCAGGTTACCAATGCCAATTCCCATCAATACACCCAAAACACCCCCCAATACACAGATGACAATGGCCTCAATCAAAAACTGCTGCCGGATCAGTTTGGGGGTAGCTCCCATGGCTTTACGGATACCTATCTCCCTGGTTCTTTCGGTCACGGATACCAGCATGATATTCATGAGGCCGATGGCTGCTCCCAGCAAAGTGATGAAACCAATTCCAAAACCACCTATGCGAAGAAAGCCGGCGATTTCTTCCAGGCGTTCACCAAGGGTTTGGGATTTTACCACTTCAAAGGATTCCTCCATTCCGATGCCATCCTCCCGGACAGACCGCATGATACCGGTGGCCTGACCCATTTCATAATCCAATTTTATAGGGTCTTTTCCCGCCACGGTGATGGTATACCGAAAAGTACCTCTTTGATCCAGGTTTCTGGCATTCAGAACGGGAATCACGATGGCCCGGTCTGCACCGGTATCCCCTCCTACTCCGCCTTGTTTTTCCATCATACCTACAATGGTGTATCGCTTACCAAAAAATGAGATGTACGCACCTACAGGATCTTCCCCATCATTAAAAAGGGATTTCTGGATTTCTGTACCGATTACACAAACATTGTTGCCATACTGGATTTCCACATTACTGAAATTCCTGCCTTTTGCTATGGTAATTCCTTTGATCATAAAATAGTTTTCATCCCCACCGATAATGCGGCTATTGGGATTGGTTTTTTTTGAACCCCGCTTCACCTCCGCTGAACCTGTCACTGAAGTAGTGATGGTAGACAAACCCATTTGGCTGTATTCTTTTTTAAAAGCCTCTGCCTCCCTAAAAGATATGTTGGGGTAATTTTTCGGTGCAACTCCCGAGGAAGTGGCCCTTCCTCCGGAAAAGCCCCTGCTCCTTACATCAAAATTATTGGCCCCAAATCCGGAAAGACTTTCCTCAATCTGAGCCTTCATGGCATCTATCGCAGTTAGCATCCCCACCAAGGAAGTGATGCCTATCGCAATGATCAAACCCGTTAAAATGGTACGTAAAAGATTGGCTTGTACCGACCGGAAGGCCTCCCTGATATTTTCGATCAAATTCATACTTTGTCCGTAAATGGCCACAAATGAAAATTTGTACCAACTATTTCGATAATATTAACCATTTATTGTATTGCAGCAAAGAAATTCCGAAAATTTAACAAACTAGCCAGGCATCAATGCATCCGGTCTCCCCTGATAGCCAAAGTTTCCATGACCTCCTTTTCAAAAGCCAACCATTCTGCCCAGCGTTTTTCCACCTTATCCGGATCATGGTAAGCTTTGGCCAGTTGGATAAAATTCACATAGTGTCCTGCTTCAGAAATCATGAGCTGGTAATAAAACTGTTGAAGCTCCTCATCTTCCAGGTTTTTCCAAAGTATTTTGAAACGTTCACAAGACCGGGCTTCAATCAGGGCATTCATCAACAATTGCTCGGTCAACTGATCCGTCCTGCTGCCGCCTTTCCGCACAAAGCTTTGCAACTGCACCACATATTCATCCCTTCTGGGATGGCCAAACTTATAGCCTCGTTTTCGGATTTGCTGCATCACGGCCTCAAAATGCTCCCATTCCTCTGCCACTACCGGGCTGAGTACATCCACCATACGGTCAAATTCGGGAAATTTGATGATCAAAGAGATACAGGAGGAGGCAGCCTTTTGCTCACAATAGGCATGGTCCACCAGTATTTTTTCAAGACTAATTTTGGCTACATCCACCCAACGCGGATCTGTGGGCAGCTGCAGCCGCAACATTTTTTGCTTCGTTGATTCCTGCCAATCCATATTCAAATTTAATCAAAGAAATACCAACTGATCCCCAGGTCCAGCATATTTTTCAAACCGGTATAACCAGGCGTGACAAAATAACCGTCATTCTCCATCAGGCCTGCATTCAGGTGGTTGTACCTGAACAAAACCCTTGTACGGTTGATCCGGAAGTTCAGAAAAGCGTCTGCCACAGGATAGGCAAATACATTGAAGTCATTTTGCAGGTGAAATTGCTGGGTAGCGGGCATGTAGGCCGGAGCAAAATTATCCGACCTGTACCTTACTTCCAGCCCCAACTGCACATACACATTCTCATTGAATAAGGGACCATCGAAGAAAAACCGGGAGTTGACAAATAATTCGGGGATCCTGAATTTTTCAGCGCCCCCCCCGGTAATCAGGGTGTAATAAGCCTCAGACTGCCAGTGAAATTTACCAGCAAAAATAAAATGTGCATTTACCCCCGGAATAACCATAAATGCCTCTGAAGAAACCTGCTCAGGCACCTGCTCTTCATTATAAAAAACGTAATTATTAACCCTGTTGATCGTCAGATTGGGTCTGATTTTAAAGTGAGGAAAATCAGCTTTAATGGTACCCTTGATCTGATCCACTCCTGTATTGGAGAAGTTGTTATCCCATTGGTAATGATTCCCCTGATACCTCTCCTGAGCGAGACTTGGCTTATACAAGGCTTTGGTATAGCTAACATCCAGAAAGGGAGAGATAAACAGGCCTTTGATGTGGTACCCATTGGGAATAAGGTATTCCCCCTCTGCCTCAAACATCCAGTTTTCATTGATCTCACCCCTCAGTGCACCCCCAAGGTACAGCTCATTAAATGCATTATTAGAAGTGAAAAACCTACTCGCCATCCTACCGGAACGGAATTTAAGGTAGGCATTGTAATAAACCGGACCAAAGTCCCCCTTAAAACCTATTTCATTTTTCCATTCCGAGAAATGGTTGTGGTTATTGGTCGTATCGGTTTTACTGTGTACCAAAGTGGTATCCGAGGAATTGAACCGGTTTTCGTTAAAAAAGGCCGCATCTGTGGTTCCGAGATTACTGAAAAAAGTCACCTCCTGCTTTTTTTTATCAAAAACATGATACACCTGCCAGCCCTTCAACAATTCGTATTCATGGTAAAGGTGGTATTCCTGTCGCAAATCTACCGCTTTGGAATTCCTTAGCCAGACTTTGGAATCCTCGTAGGTAAAATACAGCGAGGTGGTATCTACCTCAGGGGGTATGATTCCGCCCTGCTCATTGACATTATGCTTCATTCTGGTAAAACTGGCCAAGAGCCGGTATTTTTCATTTTCAGAATGATAATTGGTATGCATCTCATAAGAATCATTGACCACATTGTTATCGTCCCTGCGCGTTGGATTTAAAGTTTTCCTTGCACGAATGGTACGGTAAGCAATGCCTACATTCCAATTGGGCTTGATATTCCTGACAAATTCCACATCCAGTTTATTCCGGTTCCCTCCACCAAAAAAGGCAGCAATTTTGGTATGGGGAGATTTGGTATCATAATACTTGATACTATCCGCTGAGTTGTGATATAAATTATAAGCATCAAAACCTGAGGTGCTACCTATCTGCTGCGGAACCTCATAGAAAACAGGCCTGGCTGCAGTCCCCAAATTGGCCAGATCCTGGAATTTGTACCAGGTGTCTGCCACCGCTTCGTAGTTGTGAAAGCCGGTGAGGGCGGTATCCAGCTCCAATTTTTCAAATCGGTTGTTCCTGACAGATTTCTCGTAAAAATAAAGTGAGGTATTGGGACCATAGACCATTTTGGTAGAATCATCCAATAATCCCCTTCTGGGACTATTTTCATCCTCCTCTTCGGTAGGTGATTGCTGGGCCATCAGGGGAAAATACAGGACCGGCAAAACAGCCAAAACAGCCAAGAAACACCTTATCCTAATTTTTAACACCGGCATTTTTTATTTTAATCATTTTTCGCACCCAATACAATAGATTTTGTTCATCCTGTTGGTCCATATCCACCTCCACGGGTAAGACAAAAACAGGAAGGTCCTGCAATATTTTCATACCCCTGAATTTTACGGCATCCTTTTCGGTAGTAATAACGGCCGGCTTTTCTTCCCTGTATTTTTCAGCGATGCGCCTTATGGCCTGCAGGTCCTTTCCCGTGTAAGCATGGTGATCAGGAAAGGACAGTACCTCCAATATCGTATGATTTTTTGTCAACTCATTTAACATGGGCTTGTGATCTACTATACCTGTTACCAAAATCAGGTTTTTGCTAAGGACCTTTCCTCCCTGCTGCAAAGGATAAGGTGTACCATATTTCAAGCCTGCAAAGAAAACCGGGATTTCGTCAGGGACAAACTTTTTTATATTTGAAATCATGGATTCTTTTTCATCCCGGGTAATGGTGTCCGGGCATTTGGTCACAACCACCACATCGGCCCGCCTGGCATTACCCCTGCCCTCTCTTAGCCTGCCTACAGGTAGCAGGTGATCTTTATAAAAGGGTTTTTCAAAGGTAGTCAACAATATATAGCCATCGGCTTTCAGGTAGCGGTGCTGGAAAGCATCATCCAGCAAGATGGCCTGCAGCCCTTCTGTTTCTGCCAGCATCATTGGAATAGCTAAAATCCTTTCTTCTCCCACTGCTACCCGGACCTGCTGTTTAAATTTGGTATATATCTGAAAGGGTTCATCTCCAATTTCCCTGGGCCCGACTTTTTCATCTGCTAAAATAAATCCCCTGGTCTTGCGGCCATATCCCCTGCTCAATACTGCCAGGGAGAAAATTGGCGAAAGGTGTTTGATCAAAAATTCCACAAAGGGCGTTTTACCCGTACCTCCAACGGCAAGGTTGCCCACCACGATGGTGGGCACTTCAAAGGCCTGACTTCTTTTCAATCCTGTATCAAACAGGTGGTTTCGAAAGGCGGTGATCCCCCCATAGATCAAGGCAAAAGGAAACAACAAAAAGTCTGGGAAGCGCATTGTGGATTTTTTTGTAGTTTTGATTGAAAAACAAAAGCAAATATATGGTTTATTTGATTAAGGATGTCATTTCTCATTTAGAATCCATAGCTCCCTCCGCTTATCAGGAAAGCTATGACAATGCCCGGCTGATAGTGGGCAGCCCCGAGGCTCAGGTGACAGGTATCATTTGTTCGCTGGACGTAACGGAAGCAGTAGTAGAGGAGGCCAAAACCAAAGGTTGCAACCTGATTGTAGCCCATCACCCCATCATTTTCAAAGGTCTAAAAAGTTTGACAGGCAAAAATTATGTGGAAAGAACAGTCATAAAAGCCATAAAAGATGATATTGCCATCTATGCCATACATACCAACCTGGATGCCGTACACCAGGGTGTAAACCAGAAAATCGCTCAAAAAATCGGCCTGTCGGACATGAAAATCCTCGCCCCCAAAAAAGGCCTGCTCACCAAGCTGACCACCTTTATTCCCAAGGATAACGCCGCGGAAGTTCTCCAGGCCTTATATCAGGCAGGAGCAGGAAAAATTGGCAATTACTCCCACTGCAGTTTTCAAACAGAAGGAGAGGGAACCTTTCTGCCCATGGAAAATGCCAACCCCCAAATAGGCTCCAAAGGAAAAGAGGAAAAGGTGGCTGAAAAAAGGGTGGAATTGATGTTTCCGGCACACCTGCAGTCAAAAGTCCTACAAGCCCTTAAAAGTGCCCATCCTTATGAAGAAGTGGCCTATTACCTGCATCCTTTGGACAATGATCACCAGGAAGTAGGCTCCGGTATGATCGGACAGTTGCCCGAAGCCATTCCCGGAATGGATTTTCTTCAACACCTGAAAAAATCCATGGGCCTGCAGGTACTGAAACATACAGCTGTTTTGGATAAGAAAATCAGCAAGGTAGCCCTTTGTGGAGGAGCAGGAATATTCCTGCTGGGCCAGGCCATAAAATCCGGTGCAGATGTGTTTATTACGGCTGATGTAAAGTACCACGAATTCTTTGATGCAGATCAACAGATTTTATTGGCAGATATCGGCCATTATGAAAGTGAAATTTACACAAAAGAACTTTTAAAAGATTTATTGTCGCAAAAATTTAGTAATATTGCAACCTATTTGACAAATGTAGTTACAAATCCAATAAGTTACCTTTAGTAAATGGAAAGTCCGGTCGCACAAAAATTAGAAGCTATTCTTAACCTTCAAAATATTGATTCACGTTTAGACGCTATTTTTAAGGTGAGGGGAGCCCTTCCCGAAGAAGTTCAGGATTTGGAAGATGAAATCATAGGCTATGAAACACGCCTGAGCAAATTCAACTCAGATATAGCGGCTACAGAGGATGAGATCAAAAAGCATAAAGATGCCATCAAGGAATCTGAAAAACTGATCAAAAAGTATCAGGAGCAGCAGATGAATGTGAGAAACAACCGGGAATATGATGCCATCACCAAAGAGTTGGAATTACAGGATCTGGAAATTCAGGTTTCTAAAAAGAAAATAGCGGAAGCGCAAATAAGAATTGAGGAGAAGCAAAAAGATATTGCTGACCTTAACGAAATCCTGAAAGACAGGCAAAACGACCTCGATCAGAAAAAAGGTGAGTTAGATACCATCGTTTCAGAAAGTGAAACAGAGGAGAAAAAACTGAAAAACGAAAGGGATAAAGCGGCCAAAAAAGTGGAAGACCGCTTGATCAAGTCGTATGACAAAATCAGAAACAATGCCAAAAACGGCCTTGCCGTAGTACTGGTAAAACGGGGAGCATGTGGCGGCTGTTTCAATATAGTCCCTCCTCAGCGACAGGCTGAAATCAGGGAAAGAAAAAAAATCATCGTCTGTGAACATTGTGGAAGAATCTTGGCGGGGGTAGAAGATGAAATTGTGGAGGAACCCACTCCCAAAAGAAAAAGATCTAAAGCTTAAAATATAAAAAACCGGAAATTTTCCGGTTTTTTTCTTTTTACTGGAATCCAATTCATTTTTTGTTTCGTATATGATAAATACATATATTACGAACCTATGAAAACAGTCATTTTAGCCCTGCTCTTATTAGGCCTTGGTCAGGTCTCCTCAGCGAAAGAAGGTCCCGAAAAGACTTTTTTAATTCTATTTAATGAAACAGAGCTAAAACGTATTCAATCCAGCCCTGCAAAAGTGGAATTAAATTTTCTAAAAACTTTTGAAACCAAGGCTTACGGCGGAAATTCGGAAAGGGCTTTGATGGTAACCGTCCCATTTGCTGACTGGACGGTTTGCGAAATGGGTAGTATGGTGGTCAAAATAACGGACAGCAAGGAAGTGCCACTGGAAGATATTGCTTTCCGGATCATAGACATGGATGAATGCCAGGAAAATTTCAAGGCTTTGCTTTCCAAGACCGATGACCAAAAGCAGAAGAAAAAAATCGCTACCATTAAGCTTACTTTATAGCTTTAATTTTTTTTAGTGGAGACGGATGGTATTTGTCCAGGTATATCAGGCCATTTGAGGCTTCATGCAATTCATAACAGCATAGGTTTTCATGCCTGAACACATCCATATAACGCAAATCGTATCCCAGTAAAACTGTCATTAATATACGAATAGCCCTGCCATGCATACAAATCAAGATATGCTCTCCTCCCTGGCTTAAAATATACTTCATGGCCCTTTTTAGCCGTACTGCGACGTCCATCGGAGATTCGCCCCCTCCTATTTTATGATCCAATTCTCCCGCAGACCAGTTGTCCAACATGTTCAGGTAATACTGGTTTTCGTCATGATCCATCGGCAGGCCTTCATAATCACCCCAAGAGATTTCATTCAGCTCAGGCAACTTTTCCTGGTATATGTCCCGGCTCAAAAATTTTTCTATGGATTGCCTGGTTCGGATAAGGGAGGAATAGTAAATGTGATCAAAAGGAATGTGTTTGAAATTTTCATAAAACGCTTCTGCCTGTTTCCTGCCGGTGTCATTTATAGGGGCATCTATCCCGCTTCCCTGTACCACCCCTTTGAGGTTATAGTCCGTTTGCCCGTGCCGCACCACATATATTTTTTTACTGCTCAAGATTCTTTATTTTTGATTCCAAAATCAAAGGAAAAAATTTTATTCCATAATTCATGATATTTAAGGAAAAACCGGATCTTAATTTTTTAAACCAATTGGGAAAGGAGAGCATGACCGGTTATCTGGAGATTACCTATACTGCCATTGGAGATGATTTTCTGGAAGCTACGATGCCAGTATCTCCAAAAACCAAACAACCTTTCGGATTGTTACATGGAGGAGCCAGTGTGGTTTTGGCGGAAAGTCTTGGGTCTGTGGCGGCCTTTCTTACCATTGACAGTGACAAATCCTATGCTGTAGGACTCGAGATCAATGCAAATCACCTCCGGCCTGTTAGAGAAGGGATGGTAACCGGAAGGGCCAAACCCATTCATCTGGGAAAAAAAACCCAGGTGTGGGAAATAAAAATAAAAGATTCTCAGGACAAGTTATCCTGCATCAGCCGCATCACCCTGGCCATTCTTGAAAAGTAAGATTTAATGGAAACAACCAATACCATAGCCGAAATCACCAAAGAAGTATTTCTGGAAACCCTGCTGGCAAGGGCGCTGGAAGATCACTTGCCCATTGCCATTTGGAAAAAGCCTAAATCAACCCTAATAGAAGTCGTCATTGATGAAGACAAAAATGGTATCAACCAGCCCGGAATGGATCTGGACCAATTGCCTCCGGGGTTTATGATCCATCCTTTTCTTCATTCGGCCGGGCAGCAGCCCTTCTTCATCAAAGCCACCAATTACTATCGGCTCAGACTGGACAAAAATCAATCTGCAGAGGATCATTTTCCCCTACAGGAAAATCCAAGGGAAGATTTGACAAAAAAAATCCGTGAAGCCATCCATTATTTCCCTCCCAGCAAAAAAGCAAAGGTCTCCCGCAAATCAGGTTTTACCAAAACAGTGGCCAAAGCGATTCAATCCATTCAGGAAGGAAAACTATATAAGGTGGTTCCGGCACGGCTGAAAAAAATGAAACTTTCCGCAAACTTTGATCTGGTAGCTACCTTTCTGGCCCTTTGTGATGCCTATCCCAATGCCTTTATCAATTGTTTCTACAGTGAAACCACCGGGTTTTGGATGGGTGCCAGCCCTGAAACCCTGATCAAAACCAGAGGAGAAAGTTTTTACACCATGGCCCTGGCGGGAACTCAAAAGGCCCAGGGAGACAATCCCTTGAAAAATGCTGCCTGGACCCAGAAGGAAATAGAAGAACAGGCATTGGTCAGTCGCTATATTGTAGATTGTTTCAAAAAAATCCGACTCCGGGAATACCTTGAATTGGGGCCAAAAACCACCATCGCAGGAGGTTTGCTGCACCTCAAATCTGAATTTTTGGTGGATATGAAAGCTACCAATTTCCCCCAATTGGGGACGGTCATGTTGGAATTACTTCATCCAACTTCTGCCGTATGTGGCATGCCCAAAGCTGAAGCCCTGGCATTCATTGCTGCGGAAGAGGCCTTTGACAGGTCCTATTTTTCCGGCTTTATCGGCCCGGTTAATATGGATGGAGAGACCGCCTTGTATGTCAACCTCCGCTGTGCCAAACTGGAAAACAATGAAGCCTTACTTTTTGCAGGAGCGGGGATCACAGAAGATTCTATTCCTGAAAAAGAATGGGAAGAAACCGAAATGAAATGTAACACCATTGCCAAGATCATCAAAACCAAAAAATCTCCTTGATACTCCCTCAAATCACCCACCTGGTTTCCATTTGTGCAAAAAGTGGTATTTCCCAAGCCATACTCTCACCAGGGTCCAGGTGTGCTCCACTAACCCTGGCATTTATCCGGCATCCTACCATCCATTGCCGTACCATTTCAGATGAGCGCTCAGCAGCCTTTATGGCTTTGGGCATGGCCCAGCAACTCAATAAACCTGTGGTGCTGGTCTGCACCAGTGGTTCAGCCGCCCTGAATTACGGGCCGGCCATAGCAGAGGCTTTTTACCAGCAAGTCCCTTTATTGGTCCTGACAGCAGACCGTCCGGCAGAATGGATAGATCAATGGGATGGACAAACCATCCGGCAACAAAATGTATATGGGCAGCACGTCAAAGGCAGTTTTTCCTTTCCTGATGATGCTTCCTTACCGGATAAATTATGGCATGCCAAAAGAATCGTAAAGGAGGCGCTCGTTTTGGCAAAAACCTTCCCCTATGGCCCGGTCCATATCAATGTACCCTTAAGGGAACCCTTTTACCCTTTGCCTCAGGAAACCTATCATTTCGACATCACCGCTATGGAGCCTGTTTTGGAAGTCGAAGCAGGAAGCAAACACATCAGGGAAGAAGTGTGGCAAAAATTAAAGAACCAGCTGTCAGGTTTCAGGAAAATACTCCTTCTCCCAGGCCAGCAACCACCCCATCCAGAGATAAAACGCTTATTGTCGGCCATCATTCACAAGCAAGGTGCGGTTTTGGTGGCAGATGTGACCAGCAATATGGCCCAGCCGCAGGCCATCATTCACCATGATTTCTTTGGGTTAAACCCGGAAAGGCACCAAGACATGGTGCCCGATCTATTGATCAGCTTCGGTAAATCCATATTATCCAAATCCCTGAAACAGTTTCTAAGGAATTGCCCGCTGTCACACTGGCATATTTTGCCGGAAGGCCCGGTACCGGATCCATTCCAGCATTTGAATCAAATCATCCGCTTGCAACCGGAAAACTTTCTGGAATTCCTGCTTCAGGAAGGCCCTGTCATAGATCCCTCTTTCAAACAAACTTGGGAATCCAAAAATGAATATGTAAAAGAGCAGCTACCTGAGCTGCTGCAAGAAGCTTCGTTCGGGGAGTTGAAAGCATTGTCCGATATCTTTTCTTCCTTACCTGCAACAGGAAAAGTTCATTTGGCCAACAGCATGGCAGTGAGAAATGCTAATTTTCTGGGGATAAGCCAGGAAAAAGTAGAAGTCATCTCCAACAGGGGCACCAGTGGTATCGATGGCAGCAACAGCACGGCTGTAGGCTGTACCTTTACTACCAAAGAACCGGTGACCCTGATAACCGGTGACCTGGCTTTCTTTTACGACAGAAATGCCTTTTGGCACCAATACAACATGGCCAATCTCAGGATCATTTTATTCAACAATCATGGCGGTGGTATATTCCGTATGATCGAGGGGCCTGCTAACTTACCGGAATTGGAAGAATATTTTGAAACACAGCAACGCCTTAACGCCAGTAGTCTGGCCGCTGAGATGGATTTTGAATACAACCTGGTCAAATCCATGCCTGAATTAAAAAAGGTTTTGACAAATTTCTTTCACGATTCCATCAAACCAAAAATAATCGAGATCGAAAGCAGCAGTGAAACCAACACCAGGATATTGAAGGCCATACAGCAAAAATTTAATGCAACCTTCGCTAAAGAGTAATTATATTGGAAAAACGGTCCCATTATAAAAAAATGTTATTTGTTTTTTCTAAATTTAAGCCAAAGAAATCAATCATTTGAATCATGCAAAAGCCATTTAACGAGAAAGAAAACGCTCCTTTGGGCCATATAGAAGAATGGGAGGAAGACTTAAAGGTCCGTTATCCCAAACCTAAATCCGAGCAAGCCAAAAGCAAGGAGGATTACCGGAATTACCATGATTCTGAACGCATAGATACCGTAAAAGAATTTTACCGGCTGAACCACCAGTATCAAACCTATGATTTTGTCTGTCAAAAGCAGGAGGAATTCCTGAAATTTGATAAGAAAGAAATGCCCTTTTGGGATGCCATCAATTATCTCAATACCCTGGTGGATGATTCTGACCCGGATATCAGCCTGGACCAACTCCAGCACCTGCTCCAAACCTCTGAGGCGATCCGGGCGGATGGTCACCCGGACTGGTTTGTTTTGACAGGCTTTATCCATGACATGGGCAAGGTACTGTGCCTCTTTGGAGAACCGCAGTGGGCTGTCGTAGGGGATACCTTTCCGGTAGGCTGCAGGCATTCAGACAAAATCGTTTATCCTGAATTCTTCGACGCCAATCCAGATTCAGAAAATGAAAAATTCAACACCAAATATGGTGTTTACGAGCCGAATACAGGCCTGGAAAACGTAAAAATGTCCTGGGGTCATGATGAATACCTGTACCAAATGGTAAAGGATTATTTGCCTGAGCCTGCCCTTTACATGATCCGGTATCACTCTTTTTATGCCCAGCACAGAGAAGGCGCCTATGATCACCTGTTAAGTGACCATGACAAAGAAATGTTCAAATGGGTGGATAAATTTAACCCCTATGACCTGTATTCCAAGGTGCCGGTACCACCAGATGCCAAAGCCCTGAGACCTTACTACGAGGACCTGGTGGCAAAGTACCTGCCTGCCACCATGAAATTTTAACCTACTGATCTGACAATAACATTGCTGCCTGGTAGCTGCCGGGCAGCAATTTAAATGTAAACCATGCTCACAGCCCTTACCTTTATAGGTTTTACACTTTTTGTAGCTTTTTTTTCCTGGTATAAATTACGCAAGGACGATATCAGTTCCAGAGATGGCTATTTTCTGGGCGGACGGTCGCTCACCGGAGGCGTCATTGCGGGTTCCATGATTTTGACCAATATCTCCACCGAGCACCTGATCGGCCTCAACGGATCAGCCTATAAAAACGGGATGATCATCATTGCCTGGGAGGTCACCAGTGCCATTGCCCTGGTCATAGCCGCCCTGTATTTTCTGCCAATCTATCTTAAAATGGGGTTGACCACCATACCCCAATACCTGGAAAACAGGTTTGACAGCAGTACCAAGACCATTGTAGCCTTCCTGCTGATGGTATCATTTGTGGTCACCTTGCTTCCCATCGTTTTATACACGGGTGCCATTAACCTGGAAAGTATTTTCAATGTGTCCGAAGTCCTGCAGGTGAGCCTTTCTGAGGGAATCTGGATCACGGTCATCACCATAGGGGTAGTAGGTTCCATTTATGCCATTTTTGGTGGCTTGAAAGCGGTGGCTTTTTCGGACTCCATCAATGCCATAGGCCTGGTCATCGGCGGTTTGATGGTTCCGGTTTTGGCGCTGTGGGATATAGGAGAGGGGAACATTTTCACCGGGATATCCAAAGTTTATGATTACGCTCCCGAAAAGTTCAATGTCATCGGCAAAGCAGATTCGGTTTTGCCCTTCAGCACCATTTTTACCGGACTGATGATCAACCAGCTGTATTTCTGGGGCATGAACCAGACCATTATCCAACGTGCCTTTGGTGCCAAAAACATGGCAGAAGCGCAAAAGGGACTCCTGCTCACCGGCATGTTTAAGATACTGATCCCCCTTATCATTGTATTGCCCGGCATCATCGCCTATTATTATTACAGCGACCAATATTATGACAATCAGGATTTTATTTATCCCGTATTGCTGACCCGGGTCATGCCATTGGGGCTGCTGGGCTTTTTTGCCGCCGTGGTACTGGGAGCCATCTTAAGTACCTTCAACAGTGTGCTGAATTCTGCCGCCACCATTTTCAGCCTGGACATTTATAAAAAATTGATTCATCCCGATTGCTCTGACAAACGTTTGGTACGGGTCGGGCGCCTGAGCTCCCTGGTGCTGGCCGTTTTGGCCATTTTAATTGCGCCTCTGGTTGGAAATGCCCCGGAAGGACTTTACCAATTGATGCAGCAGCTCAATGGCATCTTTTTTATCCCCATTGCTTCCATATTAATTGCCGGGTTTTTTATCCCAAAAGTAACCGCCAGAGCTGCCAAATTTGGCTTGTTCACCGGTTTGTCCTTTTACCTGATCACCAGTTTTTTCCTTGACACAGGCATACACTTCATCCATATCTGGGCCATTGAATTTATCCTGAACCTGGGACTGATGCTACTGGTCAGTCGCTATTTTCCAGGTAAGGCAAACACCTTTGTGAGTCGTCCCCCCGTATTGGAAATGAAGCCCTGGAAATATGCCAAACCTGTAGCCGCTATCCTCTGTCTGGTGACGGTATTGATCTATATCTGGCTGGGAAGTTAACTTTTCCCTCCTGTCAGCTTCATTCCATTTATTTGGACCAAAACCCAGTTCATTACTCCTTGCATTCCGCAGGCTCAATCATTCCTTACTGATGGCTGTCCGGCAAAAGCAAGGGCTTTGGTATTGTAAGTTTCACTGTTGAGCTTATTTGCGGCTATAAAAAACACCAACGCTATCCCTCTCCTGCCGGGCTTGCTTTTTGAATGCTATCATCACGATTTTTGCGCTTCAAAAATGTTAGGTCTACCGATGACGTAATTAAAACTGCTTTTTATGAAGTTTAACTTCTGAAGAAATTAGTAGAAAAAAGAAGACCTATTTTTTAAATACGCAAAGAGGGCCTGGCCGACAAAAAACTGAGCCTGTCCTGACGGTAGTCAGTGGCCTGTCCTGACGGTAGTCAGTGGCCTGTCCTGACATTTCCCAGAAGGCTGCGGCAGGTTTGGTACTTTTTTATCAAAGCCTGTCCCGAGCAGCGCAGCGAATCGGGGAAAAAAGTACAGAGAATTAATGGAAAAATTGCTGATTTTAAGGCACAATCCTGATAATACGACCAAATATATACTGCTAAAAACATATCGTCATCCCGATTTCTGAGTTTAAAAAAAAGTTAATTCTCGCAGTGACTAAATCGGCGTTTTTCTACAGCCATTTGGTCAAAATAAGGTTCGCAAAAATCAGCCAAAATCACCGCTATTTCTTTTTAACGTACTTTTTCCTGTTTAAACGGAATAGTTCTTTTTGTTTTTATCTTTATTTTTGTGATGTGAAACGCTTAAGAAAAAAAATAGCTCCTTTTTTCTACAGGTATATCTTCACCAATCTACTGGCCCTGTTTTTAATTGGGCTTTCTGTAGCTGAAGGGGAAGAGGCTGTTCATCAATTTCCTCCTTCAGGCATTCACCTGGATGTGTCGGATTTTGATTACGTAGATTTTCCCACTTCCCTGAGCAGAACTACTTCCGGCAATCAACAGTCCAGGGAGATAGGGCTTCCACTTTTTTATTTAAGGTACAACCCTTTTCATTTGCTGCTGCTTTTGACCGCCGCAACGCCAGAAATATTTCCTCCTTTTTTTACTTTGGACCAGATCAGACAAATAGTATCCCTGTTTGTCTGGACCAATGCCCCCTGAGGTAACGTTTCATTTTTATCAAATTGGATGACTTCTATTCGTTAGCTCAATCCATCTTTTCCGGAATTCCCAAAATATCCATTCAACAATTCATTGCTTTGGCAGGCTGAATAGGTCTGCTATACCACTGTTGGTAGGTTCAAATGTTTTGGCCCAATTGTTTGTTTAATCCCATTTCTGAAATGAATAAAAAAAATCTGGGGCTCCGGTATGCCGGTATTAATCATGCCCATTCAAACTCTTTGTCTGCAATCCTGGTGATCCTACTCATTGGAACTGCCTTTGTTTCCTGTAGTGAGGGAAGCGGTAAAAACAATAAAAACAAGGAGCTCCTGGAAGTACCTGTTTTTTCGTTGTCGCCCAAAGACATAAAAGTTCCCCAAACCTATGTCTGTGATCTCCAGGCCATACAGTTTGTGGAAGTCCGATCCAAGCTGGAAGGATTTGTAGAACAGATCTATGTAGACGAAGGACAGGAGGTCAGGAAAGGTCAGCCCCTGTTTCAGCTGTCCTCCGCAGAATACAACGAATTGGTCAATTCTGCAACCGCCAAGCTCATGCAAGCCAAAGCGGAGGAAAAAGCCGCAAGCCTGGAGGTGGAAAGGTTAAAAGTGCTGGTGGATAAAAAGATTTATTCCTCTTCCGAGCTGGAACTTGCGCAGTCCAGGAAAGAAATGGCACAATCCGCTATCCTGGAAGCCGAGTCCATGCTAAAAAATGCACAAGTAGGCCTTTCCTATACCACTGTAAAAGCTCCCTTCGATGGGATTGTGGATCGGATTCCCTATAAAACAGGCAGTTTGGTAAAAAGTGGAGACCTGCTGACCAACATTACGGATATCAGTGAAATTTTCGCCTATTACCGCATCACCGAAAATGAATACCTGGAATACATGCGGGGGGAATTAAACAAAGACGCCGATTCTGAAGAAATGAACCAGCAAGTCCGGGAAACCCTGCAGGATGAACAGGAGGAAATATCCCTGATCCTATCGGATGGCGTGGAATACCCTTATAAAGGCAAATTGGAAACCATGGAGGCTGACTTTGAACAGGGAACAGGTTCCATAGCCCTAAGGGTGCGGTTTCCAAATCCCGATAAGTTGATCAAACACGGGGCGAGCGGAAAAGTACAAATGAGTAATGAATTAAAGGACGTCTATTTGATTCCTCAAAAGTCCACCTTTGAAATTCAGGAATACAACTATGTCTACCTGGTAGATGCAGACAATAAAGTGAAAGTCAGAAGCTTTCGCCCACTTATGAGACATGGACTATACTATGTGGCGCAGGATTTCAACACCAATGATAAGGTGGTGCTGGAGGGAATCCAGCTTCTCAAAGATGAAGCCATCGTAAAACCCAACCCAATTGGTGAAGAAGAAGTTTACCGTTCATTGAACCTACCCTTGTAGCAGGCTACAAACCCATTGACACATGTTTGATTTATTTATAAAACGCCCCATTCTGTCAACGGTAATTTCTATTCTGATTACCTTGATAGGTTTGCTGGCCCTTTTTGGCTTGCCTGTAACCCAATTTCCTGAAATCGTACCTCCTTCTGTAACGGTCACTTCCCAGTACAGGGGAGCCAATGCAGAAGTGGTCACCAAAGCGGTAACCACCCCGCTCGAAAGGGCCATTAACGGTGTTCCGGGAATGACCTACATGTCTTCCGTCAACACCAACGACGGGGTTTCCGTGATCACTGTGTTTTTCAGCGTGGGGACAGACCCCGACCAGGCAGCTGTAAACGTACAAAACCGGGTGGCCACTGTGGTGGATGAATTGCCGGAGGAGGTCATCCGGGCGGGTGTGATGACCGAGAAAGAGGTGAATTCCATGTTGCTTTACCTCAACCTCATGACTTCCGATAGTACCCAGGATGAAAAGTTTGTTTACAATTTCGCAGATATCAATATCCTTCCCGAGCTGAAAAGAATAGACGGTGTAGGAAGGGCAGAAATCATGGGAAACCGGGATTATGCCATGCGCATCTGGCTGAATCCTGACCGGATGGTGGCCTATAACCTCACGCCGCAGGATGTCAGTGAGGCCATACAAAGCCAGAATGTGGAAGCCGCTCCCGGCAAATCAGGCATCAGTTCGGACCGGGACGCCCAATCCCTGCAATATGTACTGAAGTATACCGGGAAATTCAACACCCAAGAGGAGTACGAAAATATCACTTTAAAATCCCTGCCGGACGGCTCCCTGCTAAAGGTCAGGGATGTGGCCGAAGTGGAATTTGATTCGGAGGACTACAACATGGTTTCCATGACAGACGGGCAGCCCTCCGCCTCTATCATGATCAAGCAGCGCCCTGGATCCAATGCACGGGAGGTCATCCAAAACATCAAGGATAAAATGGGAGAACTTCAGGAGTCATCCTTTCCTCCCGGCATGACATTCAATATTTCCTATGATGTCTCCCGGTTTTTGGATGCTTCCATTTCAGAAGTGGTGAAAACGCTGATCGAAGCCTTCCTCCTGGTTTCTTTTGTGGTCTTTATCTTCCTGCAGGACTGGAGGTCAACCCTGATACCAGCCATAGCCGTACCCGTTTCCCTTATTGGGACCTTTTTCTTTATGAGCCTTTTTGGGTTTTCCATCAATATGCTGACCCTTTTTGCCCTGGTATTGGCCATTGGCATCGTGGTAGACAATGCCATCGTGGTGGTAGAAGCCGTACACGTAAAAATGCACGAAAACGGCATGAATGCCAAAGAGGCTACCTTCGCAGCCATGAAGGAAATCGGAGGGGCCATCATTGCCATTACCCTGGTGATGTCAGCTGTTTTTGTTCCGGTAAGTTTCCTTTCAGGACCTGTAGGGATATTTTACCGGCAATTTTCCCTTACCCTGGCCATCGCCATTGTGATTTCAGGGATCAATGCCCTCACCCTTTCCCCTGCCCTCTGCAGCCTGCTGCTCAAGCCGGTCCACCATGAGGAAGGGTAAGGACTGTT
>Ga0076930_100393_pt2 | contig 21225 bp, 14 predicted proteins | sample HotLakConsoUCCRE_FD_71149 | JGI IMG/M metagenome (GOLD analysis project Ga0076930, IMG submission 71149) | Hypersaline microbial mat communities from Hot Lake, Washington, USA - Hot Lake Consortium UCC-RE (version 3) (version 3) ...
TTGCCCGGAGCGTCATCGTTCCAGTCGGCAGTGTCGAGAGCCGGGTCACCCCGATGCGCGTCATTCGCGCCGCCCTGTGCGAAAGCGGCCTCTACGCCGCCGGCACTTCCGGGCGCGGGGTCCTGGAGCCGGGGGTCGGCCAGGAGTGCGGTGATCGCGTCCGTCCGCCCCTCGCCGTCCAGCGGGTCGAGGTTCGCGTCGCCGGCGATGACGAAGCGCTGTCGCGGCGGGACGCCCCCAAGCGCACCATCGAGCCAGGCGCGCCAGAAGGCCGTCTCGTCGTGATTGCGCCGGCCGTTTCGATCTTCGGGGCCGTCGAAGACCGGCGGTGTGGCGTGAAATGCGAGGACGCGCACCGTTCCATGTGCCGGCGTCAGGACAGGCACGTCCCAGTGGCCGGTCGTCGACAGACGCTGCACCGCCGCCACCTCGGGCGGGAGCGGCGGTGGAATGGCGCCGGGAAGGTCGCGCCAGAGGAACGCCGAGAAGTCGCGTGCCGTGGCGAGATCGAGGGGCCAGCGCGACAGGAGCGCCATGCCCCCCTGCCCCCGGAACTCGCCGTAACCCTGCGCGTCGCGCGGCCCACCCCGGCGCCTGTCGCCGTCGAGGTCGAGGCCCGTGGCCAGTCCGGTGTTCGGGCCCGGGGCGAAGCTGTGCGGGTAATCCAGCCCGAGCGTTGCCAGCCGTGCGGCGAAGGCCGCCAGCGCGTGGCCGTCGTGGTCGTGATCGAACCCCGTCAGTACGAGAATGTCGGGGGCGACCTCGGCGATCACGCCCGTCACGACAGCGATGTCCGGGCTTTCGCCCGCGAGAATGTCGCGCAGGAGCAGACCGGGGCCCCTCCGCTGAAGCTCGACATTGTAGGTCGCGACCCGGATCGGTTCGGCGGAGGCGGGTACCGCCAGCGCGAGGCTCAGACCGTAAGCAAGTCGCCGTCGGCCGCCTCGGCGGCGCGCTTGCGCTTTTCGCGGATCATGGCGGCGATGCGGCCCATCGCGATGCCGCGCATGAAGAGAGATGCAGGCAGGAAGGCCCATGCCGCCACCGTCCAGATCAGAGTATGCGGACTTTCGAGCGAGACCGAGCCGAAGAGCGACGAGGCCGCGTTCACTACCGCTGGCACGACGAATGGCCGGTCCTGCCGATGACCGACAGAGTGATGTCCTTCGCTGACACACCCGGAGCGAGGTCTCCCTCGACCTCGACGAGCATGTTCTTCGATTTCTTCTGGATGAGGGTCTGCGTGGCGAGCACATGCTCGACCTCACTCGTCCCGATCCCGTGGGCGAGCGCGCCGAAAGCGCCGTGGGTGGCAGTGTGGCTGTCGCCGCAGACGATGGTCATGCCGGGCTGTGTCCAGCCCTGCTCGGGGCCGACGATATGGACGATGCCCTGCCGGGCGTCATCGATGTCGTACATCTCGATGCCAAAGTCGCGCGCGTTCTGGCGCAACGCCTCGACCTGGATGCGCGACTGCTCGTCCTTGATGCCCTCGAGCCGCGTGGGGTCGGTCGGCACGTTGTGGTCCGGGACCGCAACGGTCTTCTCCGGCGCGCGGACCTTCCGCCCGGCCAGCCGCAAACCCTCGAATGCCTGAGGGCTCGTGACCTCGTGAACGAGGTGGCGGTCGATGTAGAGATGCGTGGTGCCATCGTCGGCTTCGTGGACGACGTGGTCGTCCCAGATCTTGTCGTAGAGGGTGCGGGGCTTTGACATGGGTGGTTACCTCGGTCGGGGATACTGGATGATCATCGGGCGTAGACCTCAGCCGAGGCGCGACCGTGCCCTGCAGCGCGCGCCGAAGAACCGCCAGGGCAGGCGGGCGTGATCGTCCAGATCGAACACCGGTCTCATGACGGTCGGGTGTATCCCGCCGACGGGAACGGTTCAAGCGGCTGCGGGTTGATCCGTCGGTCGGTACGGGGCGTAATGTTGCCATGACATCCATGAAACGACGGAGCTTTCTGATGATCGGTCTGGCTGCGACCGGCATGCCCGGTTCGGCGCATGCCGGATATCGCGGGTACGAGACGCCGCGCTGGAAGGTCCTCGACGCGGAGGGGCTCTTCGAACTGCGCGAATACGACCCCTACCTCGCCGCGGAAGTGACGATTCGGGCCGGGCCGGACAAGGCGCTGCGACAGGGCTTCCAGACGCTCGCGGACTACATTTTCGGCGGCAATGACGGGGGAGCGAAGCTGGCGATGACGTCGCCGGTCACCCGCGAGCCTGCAAAGATCGAAATGACCGCGCCGGTGACCCGGGAGGCGGCGGGCGATGCCTGGACGGTGCGTTTCATGATGCCGCGAAAATACACCGCCGACACCCTGCCGAAGCCCGACAATGACGCGATTCGAATCGTGACCGTCGACCCGGGTGTGCGGGCGGTCGCGCGCTTCTCGGGACTTGCCACCGAAGCGCGGATTTCAGATGCCGAACGGGGCCTGCGCCGCTGGATCGGCGCGCGGGACCTGCGTGTCACCGGACCGGCCGAGGCAGCGTGGTTCGACGATCCGTTCACGCTTCCCTGGCGGCGCAGGAATGAGGTTTCGCTGCCTGTCGCCATGTCGTAGGCCAAAGGGGGGGAGCCGCCAGAAGCGCTCCCGGGGGGCTCGTTTGCGAAAGCATCGCACCATCAAAGGAACGGTTGTCGCCCTCGTGGCGACCCTTTCGAGTGCCTGGCCCGCCGCAGCGCTCGACGAGATGCGGTTCTTCGCCAGTGGCACGAGCGAAGCGGTGCGCGAACGTCTGGGAAACGCCTCGCTGCTCGCCGCCGCCCGCCGCGACGGCGTGACCGACCCGGCGGAGTTGTTCGCGACGGCGCGTGCGGAATATGCCCGGCTCATCGGGGCGCTTTACGCCGAAGGTTACTACGGCCCGGTGGTTTCGGTGCGGATCGACGGGCGGGAAGCTGCGGAGATCCCTCCTTTCGAGAGGCTTCCCCGGATTGGCGAGATCGTGGTGCGGGTGGAGGCGGGGCCGATCTTCCGCTTCGCCGAAGCCGAGGCGGGGCCGCTGGCGCGGGGCACGGCCCTTCCCGAGGATTTCGCGCGCGGGGGCATCGCCCGGACGACGGTTCTCGTCGACACAGCGCAGGCAGCCGTCGACGGCTGGCGCGAGACAGGACACCCGAAGGCCGATATCGCCGGCGAGACCCTGGTGGTCCGGCACCGCGAGGCGGAGATGGACGCCGAGATCTTCGTCGATCCGGGTCCGCGGCTGCGGTTCGGCGCGCTCGATGTCGCGGGCAACGATCGGGTGCGCACGAATGCCGTCAGGCGCATCATCGGCTGGCCACGGGGCGCGCTGGTCACACCGGATGCCCGGGAACGCGCGACCAGCCGGCTTCGCCGCAGCGGAGCGTTCCGCTCGGTGGTGCTCAACGAGGCTGACAGACCCAACCCCGACGGAACCCTCGACCACCGGCTCGTTCTCGTCGAGGAAGCGCCCCGGCGCATCGGGTTCGGGGCGGAGCTGTCGACGGAGGAGGGCCTCAGGCTGTCGGCCTTCTGGCTGCACCGCAATCTTCTGGGCGATGCCGAGCGGCTTCGCTTCGACGGCGAGGTGGCGGGGATCGGCGGGCAGACCGGCGGCATAGACACTACGTTGTCCACTCGCTTCGAGCGGCCGGCCACCTTCTTTGTCGATACCGACCTTTTCGTCGGGCTCAGCTACGAAAGCCTGCAGGAGCCAGACTTCACCTCGGACAGTTTCGAGGCTGAAGCCGGTCTCCGGCGCATCGTGAGCGAGCGATTGACTGTCGAGGGCGGTTTCGGCTTCCGAACCAGCACCGTGAACGATGCGACGGGTACCGGCACGTTCCGCCTGCTGACCCTTCCGACCCGTGCCACATGGTCGACCCGCGACGACCCGCTCGATGCCACCGAAGGACAATTTGTCGATGTCGGGCTGACCCCTTTCCTGGGCTTCGCCGACGCCGGCTCGGGTGCAAGGCTCACGGTGGATGCGCGAACCTACCGGAGCCTCGGCGAAAGCGGTCGGTTCGTGTTCGCCGCCAGGGGCCAGCTCGGCTCGATCATCGGCCCCGAGATCGGAGCCGTGCCGGCCGACCTGCGCTTCTTCTCGGGCGGCGGCGGCACTGTCCGCGGCCAGCCCTACCAGTCCCTCGGCGTCCGTCTTGACCGTGGCCTGATCGGGCCGGGTCTCAGAACCGGCGGCATGAGCTTCGTCGGGCTCTCCGGCGAGGTCCGGGCCGCTGTCAGCGACACGATCGGCCTCGTCGGGTTCCTCGACGCGGGGTATATCGGCGAAAACGCCCTGCCCGACGGCACCGGGGGCACCCATGCCGGCGCGGGGCTTGGTGTGCGCTACAAGACCGGCCTCGGTCCCATCCGGCTCGACCTCGCCGTACCGGTGACCGAAAGCCCCGGATCGTCGCTGTTCTTCTACGTCGGCATAGGACAGGCATTTTGAGAGGTCTCTTTCCGATAGCGCTTGCGGCGTTTCTCGCACTTGCCGCACCGGCCATCGCTCAGGAGGCGGACGAGGCCACGCGGCTCGAACGGCTCATCCAGAATGCCTTGTCGGGGGCCGGGCGCGACGTCACGGTCCGCGGGTTCAGGGGCGCGCTTTCCGGCCGGGCCGAAATGGACAGCCTGACGATTTCCGACAGCGAGGGCGTCTGGCTCACCCTCAGCGACGCCGTGCTCGACTGGAACCGCTCGGCGCTTCTTCGCGGCCGGCTTCAGGTCAACGAGCTTTCGGCGGCACGGATCGAGATGCCGCGCCTGCCGGTGGCCGATGAAGACGCTGCGCTCACCCCGGAGGCGTCCGGCACCGGGCTCAGCGTGCCCGAACTGCCGGTTGCGGTGATCGTCGAGGAGCTTTCGGCGGACGAGCTTGTCCTCGGCGCGCCGGTTCTCGGACAGCGGCTGACCATGACGCTCGACGGCGCGCTCAGGCTCGACGGCGGCGAGGGCGAGACCAGCCTCGATCTCGTGCGCACCGATGGTCCCCGCGGCGAGATCGTGCTCGAGGGCGCGTTCTCGAATGCGACGCAGGAGCTGACGGTCGATCTTCTGTTCGACGAGGCGGAAGGCGGCGTGGCCTCCGGGCTTCTCGGCATTCCCGGCGCGCCCGCCCTGAGGTTGTCGGTCGAAGGGTCCGACCCGATCGACGATTTCACCGCCCGCGTCACGCTGGCGACCGACGGCGCCGAGCGCTTCGGCGGCGAGGTGCGCACGGTCGCGGAAGAGGGCGAGCGCCGTTTCGAGGCCGAACTGGACGGCGATCTGCGCCCGCTCTTCGAACCGCAATACCGGGCGTTCTTCGGCGACCTTGCAATGCTGGAGGCCACGGCCTTCCTGCGCCCGGATGGAACCACCGATCTTGAAAGTCTCGTCGTGGAAACAGGTGCACTCGCGCTCGAGGGCCGTGCGGTGATCGGCAGCGACGGACTGCCAAGGCTGCTCGATCTCGAGGGCACGCTCGCCGACCCCGACGGCGCGCCGCTCATCCTTCCGCTTTCCGGCCCGGAGACCCGGATCGACCGCGCGCTTCTCGACATCGGCTTCGACGCGGCCGCCGGAGAGAGATGGGAAGGCACAGTCTCTGTGGAGGGTCTGGCCCGAGAGGGGTTCAGTGCAGAGAGCCTTGTCCTCGAAGGCACGGGCGCGATCGCAACCGACCCCGCGAGCGTGACGGCGGACGTGGATTTCCGTGCCGAGGAGCTGGATTTCGGCCGTGCGGATGCGCAGGACGCCTTCGGCGAAGCGGTGACGGGGCGCGCCGAAATCGACTGGACGGCGGGCGGGCCGGTGAATGTCGAGACCTTCCGGGTCGAGGGCGAGACCTATTCGGCACAGGCGGCGGGAAGCATCGCCAATGCCGCGAGCACGCTCGATGTGGAAGGAACGCTCGATGCGAGCGCAGAAGACCTGCGGGCGTTCTCGGGCCTTGCCGGCCGGCCACTCTCGGGAGCGCTGCAGGCGACCGTCGCTGGCAGGGCCGGGGTATTCTCCGGTCTGGCCGATCTCCGGACGACGGTGATCGGCCGCGATCTGGGGCTCGGCGAGCCCCGGGTCGACCCGTATCTCTCCGGTGACACCACGCTGGAACTCGCAATGCGGCGCACCACGGCCGGTATCTTCGTCGATACGCTCCGGTTGAGCGGCGATGAAGTCGAGGCCACCGCATCGGGCGCACTGCGGAGCGGCGATGGCGCGATTTCCGCCACGGCGCGTCTCGGAACGCTCGCTCCCCTTGCGCCGGGCCTCGCGGGCCCGGGTGAGGCGGAGGTCGATGCGACGATGAGCGATGGAGTGTGGACGTTCGTGCTCGACGGCGAGGCGCTCGAGACGGCGCTGTCGGCCGAGGGCACCCTTGCAGGTGCGGCCGACGCACCGGTACTAAGGGCCGCCGGGACACTCGACGCGACGGATCTCGCCACCTGGTCTGAACTCGCGGGCCGTGATCTCGCGGGCGCGGCGGACTTCGAGTTTTCGGCGCGGGCCGAACCAAGCACCGGGAGCTATGGGTGGGTTGTGTCCGGCCAGCTCCGCGAGGTCGGAATCGGCATCGAAGAAATCGATCGCCTTCTGACAGGCGAGGTGGAGGTCACCCTCGCCGGAGAGTTCGCCGGCGACACGCTCCGTCTCGACCGTGCCGCGCTGCGCTCGGACGCCGTAGAGGTCGAGGGCTCGGGAAGCGTGGGCTCGGACCTCAGAGGGCTCGCCGCCGAAGCGCGCGTCCGACTGGAAGACATCGGCCTTTTCGCCGAGGGCGTGACCGGTCCCGCGTCGCTCCGGTTCAACCTCGTTCCGCAAACCCCGACCGGACCATGGGACGTTTCGCTCGAAGCGGAAGGCCCTGGTCTTTCGGCCGACGCAGAAGGCACGCTGAGCGACCTCGCCGGCGCACCAGAGGCATCCGGCACGCTTGACCTCGCGGTTGACGACCTCGCCCCCTACGGCGCGCTGCTCGACCGCCCGCTCCGGGGGTCGGTGGCGCTTTCGGCGGCAGGCTCGGTGACGGCCGACCTCTCGGCGTTCGACCTCCGGGTCGAGGCTTCGTCGGAAAACGCGGCAATCGGCATCGCGCCGCTCGACCGGGTTCTTGCGGGCACCGCACGGCTCGATCTCGACGCGACCCGCAACGGCGATGCGATCGAGATCCGTTCGGCCGAATTGCGCACACCCCTGCTCATGCTCGACGCGCAGGGCGCGCTCGGTGAGGAGACCGCATTCGGTTTCGACGCGCGGCTTGCCGACGTCGCCCCGTTCGCGGACGGGTTTTCCGGACCGCTGACCGCCGAGGGCCGCGCCGAAAGCGCTGGGGGAGACAGGGTCGCCATCGACGCGGCGCTGGTCGGCCCCGCGGGCGCGCGAGCGGAAGTTACAGGAACCGTGGCCACGTCCGGCGAAAACGCCGCGCTGGACATCGTCGGCAGCGCGCCGCTCGGCCTCGCCAACGCCTTCATCTCTCCGCGGGGGCTCGCGGGCGACGCGCGCTTCGACCTTCGCCTCGAGGGGCCGCTTTCGCTGAACAGCCTGAGCGGCCGGATCGCAACCACCGGTGCTGTATTGACCGCCCCGATCCTCAATTTCGCGCTCGAGAACATCTCGGCGACGGTCGATCTCGACGGCGGGCGCGCGGTCATCGACCTCGACAGCCGGTTTCGCGGCGGAGGTGCGGTGCGGGTCGATGGCCCGGTCGGGCTTTCGGGCGGGTTTCCCGCCGACCTCGCGCTCGTCCTCGAACGCGTGCGGCTCACCGACCCGACGCTCTACCAGACACTTCTCGATGGCCGGCTCACGGTCACCGGCCCCCTCGCCGGGGGGGCCGAGATTTCGGGCCGGGTGGAGGTGGGCGAGTCGGAACTGCGCATTCCCTCGACGATCGGCGGCGCGGGCGGAAGCATTCCCGACATCACCCACGTGAACGAGCCTGCAGCCGTGCGCGCGACCCGCGCCCGGGCGGGCCTGCTCGGGAATGGCGGGAACGGCAACGGCGTCGAGGCGACCTATGGGCTCGACATTCTCGTCAACGCGCCCAACCGCATCTTCGTGCGCGGCCGTGGGCTCGACGCGGAACTCGGTGGTCAGGTGCGCATCGCCGGCACGACCCGCGACATCGCGCCGGCTGGCCGGTTCGACCTTATCCGGGGACGGCTCGACATCCTCGGCAGGCGGCTCAACCTGACCGAGGGATCGATAGATCTCACCGGCGCGCTCGACCCCCGCCTGCGGCTCGTCGCCGAGACACGCGTCGAAGACGTGGACGTGAGCATTGTCGTCGAAGGCCCTGCCTCCGACCCGGAGATAAGGTTCACGTCGCGGCCCGAACTGCCCGAGGACGAAGTGCTGGCCCTTCTGCTTTTCGGCCGTGGGATCGAAACGCTTTCGCCGCTCCAGATCGCGCGGCTTGCGGGAGCCGTCGCCACGCTTGGCGCTTCGGGCGGCGGCCTGCTCGGCGGGGTGCGCGAGGGCGTGGGTCTCGCCGACCTCGACGTGACCACCGGTGAGAACGGCGGCGCGGCGGTTCGCGCAGGTGCATACATCGCCGACAATATCTATACCGACGTGACCGTCGACACCGAGGGCGAGGCAGAGATCAACCTCAATCTCGATCTTTCGGACTCCGTGACCGTTCGTGGCAGCACGTCCAACACCGGTGACAGCAGCCTCGGCGTGTTCTTCGAGCGGGACTACTAGGCCGGCGGCCGCGTGGAAGAGTTCGTTTTTCAGCGGCGTCATTGAGAATGCTCGTGACCGATGTTACCTTGAGGACATCGCCGGAGCGCCGCGACGTCGCGGTGCGCTGATAAGGAGGACCTTGATCTGGCTGATACCAACAGTGCGGTCGCGAACGCGCCCGCCCGAACATCGGCAGGCACGCCGCGCGGCGCCTCCGAAACCCTGACCAGCGATCTCATCCTGGAACGGATCCTTTCATCTCTCGACGACGACAAGGCCGAAGACGTCGTTCAGGTCAACCTGAGCGGAAAGTCCGACATGGCCGATTACATGATCATCGCGTCGGGCCGGTCGTCGCGCCAGGTGGCGGCGATCGCAGAGAAAATGGTCGACCGGCTGAAACAGGACCTCGGCGTTCTGGCCAAGGTCGAGGGCAAGGAAGCCGCCGACTGGGTGCTGGTCGATGCGGGAGACGTCATCGTCCATGTCTTCAGGCCGGAGGTGCGTGACTTCTACCAGCTCGAAAAGATGTGGCTGAGCCCGGCGGAGACCGCCGCCCGGGTCTGACATGCGCCTGAGAATCGCCGCGGTGGGTCGTCTGCGAGACGGCCCCGAGAAGCAACTCGTCGACGATTATCTCGACCGGTTTGAAAAGACAGGCCGAGGGATCGGGCTCGGACCCGCCGAAATCCTCGAGGTCGAAGACCGCAAGGGCGGCGGTCCTGCATCCGAGGCGGCACTGCTGCGGCGCACATTACCCGAAGGTGCCGTCATGCTCGTCCTCGATGAACGCGGGCGAGCCCTGACTTCACCGGAATTCGCCAAGTGTCTGGCGGGCTGGCGGGACGCGGGGCGGCGTGACATGGCGATCATCATCGGCGGTGCCGACGGTCTCGACCCCACCCTGCGGTCCGAAGCCGACGTCCTTCTCTCCCTCGGCCCGATGGTCTGGCCGCACATGCTCGCTCGCGTGATGGTGTCCGAGCAACTCTATCGGGCCGCCACCATCCTCGCCGGCGGTCCCTATCACCGGGCCTGATGGGTGGTTTCATAGCCGGCTGCGGCAGGGTAGACAGCCGGCATGGAGACAAGGACGCACGCCATGCCCGCACCCAAACCGGTCGTTCTCTGCATCCTCGACGGCTGGGGCCTGAACCCCGACACCAGCGCCAATGCGCCCGCGCTCGCCAGAACCCCCGCCTTCGACCGGATCATGGAGACCTGCCCGAACGCCACGCTCGTGACGCACGGCCGCGACGTCGGTCTGCCGGCCGGACAGATGGGCAATTCCGAGGTCGGTCACATGAACATAGGGGCGGGGCGGATCGTGGCGATGGACCTCGGGCGCATCGACCTCGCCATCGAGGACGGAAGTTTTGCCGATGAGCCCGCGCTCACGGACTTCATAGAGGCGTTGAAGACTTCCGGGGGCACCGCGCACCTTCTCGGAGTCGTCTCCGACGGAGGCGTGCACGGGCATACCCGGCACGGCCTCGCCGCGGCCCGGGCGATCGCCTCGGCGGGCGTGCCGGTGAAGTTCCACGCCATCACCGACGGTCGCGACGTGGCGCCGAAATCCGCCGACCGATACATCGCGGAACTGGAGGCGGGTCTGCCGGAGGGCGCAGAGATCGCCACAGTCGTAGGCCGCTATTTCGCGATGGACCGCGACAGGCGGTGGGACCGGGTCGAGAAGGCCTACCGCGCGATCATGTGCGGCGAGGGCGACAGCGCTCCGAGCGCCGCCGACGCGGTCAGTTCGGCATGGGAAACCGGCCAGACCGACGAGTTCATCCCCCCGACCGTGGTCGGTGGCTTCGGCGGGGTCGCCGAAGGCGACGGCGTGTTCTGCCTCAACTTCCGCGCCGACCGGGCGCGGGAGATCCTCCTTGCCATCGGCCAGCCGAAATTCTCGGAATTCGACACCGGTCCGCGGCCGAAGCTCGCAGGCCTGCTCGGGATGGTCGATTACTCGGACGTGCACGACACGTTCATGACCGCCGTCTTTCCCAAGCAACGCATCGTGAACACCATCGGTGCCTGGGTGGCGCAGAACGGCCTGAGACAGTTTCGTCTCGCCGAGACGGAGAAATATCCCCACGTGACCTTCTTTCTCAATGGGGGCAAGGAAGTCCCCGAGGCCGGCGAGGACCGTTACATGGCGCCCTCGCCCAAGGTCGCGACCTACGACATGCAACCCGAAATGTCGGCCGGCGAGGTGTCGGACAAGTTCGTCGAGGCGATCGGGGCGGGCTACGACTTCATCGTCGTCAACTATGCGAACCCCGACATGGTCGGGCATACCGGTGACTTGCAGGCCGCGATAAGGGCCTGCGAGGCGGTGGACGACGGTCTCGGCAGGGCGCTCGCGGCATTGACCGCCGCAGGCGGGGCGATGATCGTCACCGCCGATCACGGCAATTGCGAGATGATGGTCGACCCCGAAACCGGGGCCGCCCACACGGCCCATACCACGAACCCGGTTCCGGTCTGTCTCATCGGCGGACCGGAAGGTGCGGAACTGGCGAACGGCCGTCTGGCCGACCTCGCGCCGACGCTCCTCGATCTCATGGAACTTGCACCGCCGCCCGAGATGACCGGTCGGAGCCTGATCCGGCGGCCATGATACGGACGGCTCTCGCAGCGCTTCTCATCGCGACACCCGCTTTCGCCGAGCCGGCGGCGGATGCCCGGGCGGCGTCGGAGCAGCTTCTCGAAGCCGCCGAAGCACTCACGCGCGCAGAGGCGCGGCGGGACCGGGTTGCGGCGCTGACCGGGGTCGTGCAGGCCTACGAGGCCGGTCTTGCCGCCTTGCGCACCGCAATACTCCAGGCGCGAATCCGCGAGGCGTCGATCCGGGCGGAGCTTTCTGCAAGGGACGACCAGCTCGCGCGCATACTCGCGGTACTCGCCTCCCTCGAGGCGGAACCCGAGACTTTTCTGCTTCTTCACCCCTCTGGCCCGCTCGACACCGCCCGCGCAGGCATGGTGGCCGCCGATGTCGCTCCCGCGCTGCAGGCAGAGGTCAATGAATTGCGCGAAATCCTCACCGAACTCGCCGAACTCGCCGATATTCGGGAGGGTGCGGTCGAAACAATCGGGCGCGGGCTCGAAGGGATCGAACGGGCGCGAATGGCGCTCACTCAGGCGATCTCTGACCGCACCGACCTGCCGGAACGGGTTGCGACGGACGACGCGACGATGCTCGCCCTGATCGACGCGGCCGAGACCCTCGACGCCTTCGCGGCCAATTTCGCCGCGACCGGATCAGCGGCGCGAGGCGCGGGCTTTTCCGAGGCGCGGGGAAATCTGCCCCTCCCGGTGGCGGGGCGCGTGCTGCGCCGGGCCGGCGAGCCGGACGGTGCCGGCGTCGTCCGCCCGGGCTGGCTCGTCGCGACCGCACCGAGGGCGCTCGTCACCGCGCCGCGGGCCGGGACGGTGCGCTATGCCGGCCCCCTTCTCGACTACGGAAACGTGATTATCCTCGAGCCCGAAAACGACTATCTTCTGGTGCTCACCGGCCTCGGCACGCTTCTCGCCGAGCGCGGCGAGGTCGTCGGAACAGGTGCCGCACTGGGGCTGATGCCCGGCGAGGAACAGGCGAGCGGAGATATTCTTGCCGAAATCGGGGAAGGCGGTGGTCAACAGGCCGGCGAAACGCTCTATATTGAGGTAAGAGAAGCCGAAACCCCCGTAGATCCGGCGACATGGTTCCGGGCCGGGCGCGATGAATAGGACGCATGGCATGAAGAAATTCGCGATGGCCGCCTTCGGCGGCATCCTGGCAGGAGCGGTCGTGACGACACAGGTCGCCGGTCCGCTCGTTGCACAGGAAGCTGACAGGAAAAGCTCGGTCTACGAACAGCTCGATCTATTCGGTGACATCTTCGAGCGCATCAGGGCGCAATATGTCGAGTCGGTCGACGAGGCCGAGCTGATCGAGGCGGCTATCAATGGAATGCTGACGTCGCTCGATCCGCATTCGGGGTTCCTGACCGCCGACGACGCCGCCGACATGCGGGTGCAGACAAGAGGCGAGTTCGGGGGCCTAGGGATCGAGGTGACCCAGGAAGAGGGGTTCGTGAAGGTCGTGTCTCCGATGGATGGCACACCGGCCGACGACGCAGGGATAGAGGCGGGCGACTTCATTACCCATGTCGACGGCGAATCGGTTCTCGGCCTCACGCTCGACGAAGCCGTCGACATGATGCGCGGCCCGGTGGGGTCCGAAATCATCATAACCGTGGTGCGTCAGGACAGCCCCGAGCCGTTCGACGTCTCGATCATTCGCGATACGATCAAGCTCACCGCCGTGCGCACCCGGACCGTGCAGGATTCGGTGATCCTTCGGATCACGACCTTCAACGACCAGACCTTCCCCAGCCTCCAGGAGGGGATCGAAGAACAGGTCGAGGCGCTGGGAGGCCTGGAAAACGTCAACGGGTTCGTCATCGACCTCAGGAACAACCCGGGCGGGCTGCTGCCCTCGGCGATCCGTGTGTCGGACGCCTTCCTCGATGCCGGCGAAATCGTGTCGACCCGGGGTCGCAACCCCCAGGACGGCGACCGTTTCAATGCGACCGAAGGCGATCTGGCCGAGGGCAAGCCGATCGTCGTTCTCATCAACGGCGGTTCCGCGTCCGCGTCGGAAATCGTGGCGGGCGCTCTGCAGGACCATCGCCGGGCGATTGTCGTGGGTACCAAGTCCTTCGGTAAGGGGTCGGTGCAGACCGTGCAGCCGCTTCGGGGCGGTGGTGCAATGCGCCTGACGACGGCGCGCTACTACACCCCGTCGGGCCGTTCCATCCAGGCCCTCGGTGTGTCGCCCGACATCGTCGTGGAGCAGCCGCGGCGGGCAGAAGTCACCGCCGAGGAAGAAGAGAGCGCAGCGGCGCGCTCGGAAGCGGACCTGCGCGGGCGGCTCGCGAACGACAGCCTCTCGGAGGACGAGATCAGGCAGATCGAGGCTGACCGCGAAAAGGCCGAGGCGGCTGCGGAACTGCGAGAGGAGGATTACCAGCTGGCCTATGCCATCGACATCCTCAAGGGCCTCTCGGCCCTCGGCCCCGAATACGCGATCCAGGCGTCGCGTGGGAACTGACGCATCGGGTGGCGGGGTGCTGAACCCCGCCACCCTTCCCTACCGCCCCTGCGTCGGCGCGGTCCTCGCCAACACCGACGGAAAGGTCTTCATCGCCGAGCGTCTGGACATTCCCGGCGCCTGGCAGATGCCGCAGGGAGGCATCGACCCCGGCGAGAGCCCCCGCGAGGCAGCCTGCCGCGAACTCGAAGAGGAAATCGGGGTTGGCGCCGGCCTTGTCGAAATTGCCGCGGAGTACCCCGACTGGCTGACATACGACCTCCCCGACGACCTCGTCGGCAAGGTCTGGAAGGGCCGGTGGCGGGGTCAGAAGCAGCGCTGGTTCCTGATGGCGTTCCACGGCGACGACGCGGACATCGACCTCGATATCAGTCACGCCGAGTTTTCCCGCTGGCGCTGGGTCTCGCCGGAGGAAGCCGTGTCCGCGATCGTGCCCTTCAAACGCGATATCTACCGCGCGGTGCTTTCGTACTTCGGGCCATTTCTGGCCCGGCATACGGGCGGAGACCGTCTGTCCCGCGAGAGCTGAGCGAGCGCCGGAGGCGGGCCGGGAAGCTCGTGGCTCCCGGTCTTCATGTCCGGTCCGCCCCGTCGCGGGCAGCGCTGTCGTATGAGGCCGGCGGGAAGGCCACACTGCCGCCAGATCTTGCCCGAAATCCGCGGCGTTCGGTCTATCTCATTTCCCGATAGCGGCGATACGGCGGACGACAGAGCGGCGAGGAGCAGAAACACCGCCTTCATGCGGTGTGAACGGGGGCGCCTTCGGACATCGTCTACATGCTGGGTTGACCGCTGGCATGAAGAACAAAACATGAATATTGTCGTGAGTCGCATGTTCGCCGAACTCGACATAACTTCGAACTTCACGTTCCTGACCGGCGCCTCGCACCCCGAGGAATACATCGACCGTGCGGCCCTTCTGGGGCTGCCGGCCATCGCCATCGCCGATGAAAACTCCGTGGCCGGGATCGTGCGGGCCCACACCCGTGCGCGGGAGATCGCCAGGCTGGTCGCTGAACGTGCCGCCCTGGAAGCACGCGATGGCCGGATCGGCCCTGTGCTCACCGCGATCCGCACCGGGGTACGGGTCGACGATCTCGGGCGCGCGGCATTGGCCAACGCCGAGGAGCGGCTGCGCTCGGAGGCGGAGATGCGGCGGCTGTTCCGGGGTTTCGAGGACGCCGTCGACCGGGCCGGCGCGCTGGCAGGCCGCCTCGACTTCTCGCTCGACGAGTTGCGCTACGAATACCCCTCCGAGGTGGCTGAAGGCGAGACGGCTGAGACGCGGCTGAGGCGGCTCGCCCACGAGGGGCTGCGCTGGCGCTATCCGGCGGGTGCGCCGGAGCGGGTGAAGGGAATGCTCGAGCACGAACTCCGCCTCATCGCGAAACTGAAATACGAGCCCTATTTCCTCACCGTCCGCGACGTGGTCGCCTTCGCGCGGTCCCGAAACATCCTCTGCCAGGGCCGGGGTTCGGCGGCCAATTCGGTGGTCTGCTACTGCCTCGGCGTCACCAGCGTTTCACCGGAGATCGGCACCATGGTCTTCGAGCGCTTCGTCTCCGAGGCTCGCAACGAGCCCCCCGACATCGACGTCGATTTCGAGCACGAGCGGCGCGAGGAGGTGATCCAGCACATCTACGAGAAATACGGCCGCCATCGCGCGGGGCTCTGCGCCACGGTCATCCACTACCGTGGCAAGCGGGCGATCCGTGAGGTCGGCCGCGCGATGGGGCTGACGGAGGACACGATCAGCGCGATCTCGTCGCAGCTCTGGGGGTTCTTCTCGACGGCCGGGCTCGAGGACCGGCGCCTGCGAGAAATCGGGCTCGACCCGACCGACCGCCGCCTCGCCCAGACCATGGCGCTGATCTACGAAATCCAGGGGTTCCCCCGGCACCTCAGCCAGCACGTCGGCGGCTTCGTCATCACCGAGGGTCGGCTCGACGAACTGGTGCCGGTGGAGAACGCCACCATGGAGGACCGCACGGTCATTCCCTGGGACAAGGACGACATCGATTCCTTGGGTATCCTCAAGGTCGACGTTCTGGCGCTGGGGATGCTCACCTGCATCCGCAAGGCGTTCGACCTTCTCAAGACCCACCTCAGGCTCGACTACACGCTGGCCACGCTGCCGCCCGAGGACCCCGCCGTCTACGACATGCTCTGCCGCGCGGATTCCCTCGGTGTCTTTCAGGTCGAGAGCCGGGCGCAGATGAACTTCCTGCCAAGAATGCGGCCGCGCACCTTCTACGACCTCGTCATCGAGGTGGCGATCATCCGCCCCGGCCCTATCCAGGGTGACATGGTGCATCCGTTCCTCCGCCGCCGGAACGGGGAGGAGAAGGTCGCGTTTCCGTCGGACGCGCTCGGAGACGTGCTGGGCAAGACCCTCGGTGTGCCGCTCTTTCAGGAACAGGCGATGCAGATCGCCATCGTCGGGGCGGGTTTCACCCCGGAGGAGGCCGACCGGCTGCGCCGGGCGCTCGCCACCTTCAAGAAGCACGGCAACGTCTCGGAGTTCCGCACGCGGTTTCTGAAGGGCATGAAGCAGAACGGCTACGACGAAGAGTTCGCCGAGCGGTGTTTCAGCCAGATCGAGGGCTTCGGCTCCTACGGCTTTCCCGAGAGCCATGCGGCGAGCTTCGCGCTGCTGGTCTACGCATCAAGCTGGCTCAAGTGCCACCATCCCGGCATCTTCGCCTGCGCGCTTCTCAATTCGCAGCCCATGGGTTTCTACGCCCCCGCCCAGATCGTGCGCGACGCCCGCGAGCACGGGGTGGAGGTGCGGCCCGTCTCGATCAACGCGAGCTACTGGGACAACGTGATGGAGGCCGACGGCCGGGGCGGACTGGCGCTGCGCCTCGGCTTCCGGCAGATCAAGTCCATGCGCGAGGAGGACGCGGCCTGGATCACCGCGGCGCGCGGCAACGGCTATCTCGCGGTCGAGGACGTCTGGCGCCGCGCCGGTGTCGGCCCCCTGACACTCCGCGCGATTGCCGAGGCCGACGCCTTCGCCGACGTCGGCCTCAACCGCCGCGACGCGCTCTGGGCAGCGAAGGCCATCGGCGGCGAGAGACCCCTGCCGCTCTTCGGCGGCGACATCGACGGCGAGGGCATCGTCGAGCCGGCAGCACATCTGCCCAAGATGACCGAGGGCGAGGAGGTGATCGAGGATTACGTCGCGATGCGTCTCACTCTAAGGGCGCACCCGATGAGCTTTCTGCGCGCGCGGTTGACGCCGGAGGCGGCCTGAGACCCCGACAGGGCTGCATCTGCGCGGAAACATCCGGACGCGCGAGCAGAGCGGGAACAGAGCCTCCTGTTTTCGGCCTGACTGGGCCCGCCGCCCGTGCTAGCGATGCGCCATGGCCCGCATCCCCACCAAGGACGAGATCCTCGCCTGGATCTCCGACAATCCCACCCAGACCTCGAAACGCGAGATCGCGAAGGCCTTCGGGATCAAGGGGTCCGACAGGATCGACCTGAAGCGCACGCTCCGCGAACTCGAGGAGGAAGGTCACCTCGAAAAGCGCCGCAAGACCTACCGCGACCCCGACAAGCTGCCGCCGGTGAGCGTTCTGGAAGTAGTTGGGCCCGGCGCCGATGGCGACCTCTACGCGCGCCCGCTGGAGTGGCAGGGCGAAGGGCAGGAGCCTGCGATTCTGCTCATCCCGCGCGAGAGCGACCCCGCCCTCGGGGAGGGCAACCGCATTCTCGCCCGGCTGACCGAAGTGAAGGGGGAGGATCATGCCTACGAGGCCCGCCTCATTCGCCGGATCGGGACCAACCCCAAGCGGATTCTCGGGATTTTCCGGATCACCTCGGAAGGAGGGCGCATCCTGCCCGTCGACAAGGCCGCCGACCGGGAATGGCGGGTGTCCGAGAAGGAGCGGCACGGGGCGAAGGACGGCGAACTCGTCGAGGCGGAACTGGCGGGCGCGAAGACGCGCATGGGGCTTCCGCCGGCCCGCATCGTGACGAGGCTCGGCGATCCGAGTGCGCCGAAGGCCGTTTCTCTCATCGCGATTCACGAGCACGGCATCCCCGACAGTTTCCCCGACGAGGTCATCGCAGAGGCCGACGCAGCCGAGCCCGTGGGACCGGAGGGACGAGAAGATCTCACCGACATGCCGCTTCTCACCATCGACCCTTCGGACGCGCGTGACCACGACGACGCCTGCTTCGCCGAGCCGGACCCCGATCGGACGAACCCCGGCGGCCACGTCCTTTGGGTCGCCATCGCCGACGTCGCCCATTACGTGACGCCGGACTCCGCGCTGGACCGCGAGGCACGGCTGCGCGGCAACTCGACCTATTTTCCCGACCGGGTCGTGCCGATGCTGCCCGACCGGCTTTCGGGCGATCTTTGCTCGCTTCACGAAGGGGTCGAGCGGGCCTGCATAGCCGTGAGGATGCGGATCACCGAGGCCGGGGACCTTCTGGACCAGCGCTTCGTGCGCGGGATGATGCGCTCGGTGGCCTCGCTTCATTACGAGGAGGTGCAAGCGGCCATTGACGGAGACCCGAACGACCGCACCGGACCGCTGCTCGAGCCGGTGCTGAAGCCGCTCTATGCCGCCTATGGCGCGCTCGTTCGTGCCCGGGAAGCCCGCCAGCCGCTTGATCTCGACCTGCCCGAACGCCGGATCGTGCTGTCCGAGGACGGTCAGGTGACCTCGGTGGCCTACAAGGACCGGCTCGACGCGCACCGGCTGATCGAGGAATTCATGATCCTCGCGAATGTCGCGGCCGCGCGGGAGCTGGAGAGGCGAAAAACGCCGCTGCTCTACCGCGTTCACGAAGAGCCCGCGCCCGAGAAACTCGATGCACTGCGGGAGACCGCGCAATCGGTTGGGCTGACGCTCGCAAAGGGCCAGGTTCTCAAGACGGCACACCTCAACCGGCTTCTTCGTGCGGCGGAGGGCACCGACAATCAGGACGTCATCCACATGTCCACCCTGCGCTCGATGCAGCAGGCCTATTACCACCCCGGCAACTTCGGGCACTTCGGCCTCGCCCTGCGGGCCTACGCGCATTTCACCTCGCCGATCCGGCGCTATTCCGACCTGGTGGTTCACCGCGCGCTCGTCACCGCCCACGGATGGGGCGACGACGGTTTCAGCGCCGAGGAAATCGAACGGCTCGAGGCGACCGCGCAGCACATCTCCGAGACGGAGCGGCGTTCGATGATGGCCGAGCGCGATACCACCGACCGCTATCTTGCGGCCTATCTTTCGGAACGCCTCGGCACCGAGATCGGCGGCCGCATCTCCGGGGTTCAACGCTTCGGAGTGTTCGTGAAGCTCGACGAAACCGGCGCGGATGGGCTCGTTCCGATTCGATCAATCGGGCAGGAGTTCTTCCATTTCGACCGCGAGAACCAGACCCTGATGGGTGCGGATACAGGCCAGATCATTTCGCTCGGCCAGCGGGTAATGGTGCGGCTCGTCGAAGCCGCTCCGGTCACTGGCGGGCTTATCCTCGAGCTTCTCGAGATCGAGGGTGACGGCGTTGCGCGCGGGCCACGAAAGCAGCGGGGCCGGGGACCGCAGCGCAAACCGGCCCGCGCCGCGCACAAGGCGCGAAAGGTCACCCGCCAGCGGCGCCAGCGATAATCGGCTTAAAGAAACGGGCGGACGTCTGAGACCTCTTTGTCGATCGGCTGGGGGACGTTACACTCCTTGCAGAGCAGTCAACAAAAAGGTGCCGACATGATCCGGCGCGCCACCGTCATAGCGGTTGTCACAGGGCTCGGATTGACCCCGGCAATCGCCTCCATGCCAACCTCTCCCATCCCGAAACCCCGTCCTGTCACCACGACCGATACCGGACTCGTCGCCTCGCCCGTGGCCAACACGGCATTCCTGCGCTGGGTCGACGGGTTCGAACGCCGTGCCCGGTCTTCCGGCATCCGCCAGGCCACGCTCGACAGGTCGCTGCGCGGCATAAACTACAACACGGACGTGATTTCGCGCGACCGCAACCAGTCGGAATTCACCAAGCAGATCTGGGAATACCTCGATAGTGCGGTCTCGGAAACAAGGATCCGAAACGGCCGGGCAGCGCTGCGCGACAACGCGCGGGTTCTGGCCGAGATCGAAGACCGCTACGGGGTCGAGGCCGAGGTGGTCACCGCTGTCTGGGGTCTCGAAAGCGCCTACGGCTCCTTCCGGGGCGACACACCGATCATCGAGGCGCTCGCCACGCTCGCCTTCGACGGCCGCCGGGGGAAGTTCTTCGAGGAACAACTCATCGCGGCTCTCAAGATCATCCAGTCGGGCGACGTGCGGCCCGAGCAGATGACCGGCTCCTGGGCAGGGGCCATGGGCCACACCCAGTTCATCCCCACAAGCTATCTCGCCTATGCGCAGGACTTCCGTGGCGACGGCAGGCGCGACATCTGGTCGGACGACCCGACGGACGCCCTCGCGTCCACAGCCGCCTATCTCGCGCGCTTCGGCTGGACGAAGGGCCAGCCATGGGGCGTCGAAGTGGCGCTGCCCCGGGGCTTCGACTATTCTCTGACAGGCGAGCGGGTGAAGAAGTCGCCCTCGCAATGGGCGGCGATGGGCGTGCGCGACACGTCCGGCGGCCGGGTGCCGAACCACGGGCGCGCCTCCATCCTTCTGCCCGCCGGGGCGCGCGGCGCGGCCTTCATGATCTTCGACAACTTCCATGTCATCGAACGCTACAACACCGCCGACGCCTACGTGATCGGCGTCGGGCACCTGTCGGACCGGATTGCCGGCGGCCCGCCGATCCGCGCGAACTGGCCGCGCGGCGACCGGGGGCTTCGTGCCGCCGAGCGGCGGCAGATGCAGGAATTGCTCACGCGCCGGGGCCACGACACGCAAGGTGTCGACGGCATCATCGGGCCGAACACGATCCAGGCAATTCGGAGTTTCCAGCGCTCGGTCGGCATGGTTCCCGACGGCTACGCATCCTACGAGATCCTCCGCCGGCTGCGGTAGGCGTCGGCGGTGAAAGGCCTGGCGGGTCGATCAGCAAGTGCCGCCGAACGGAGGCGCTGCTCTCGAGATCTACAGGATCCGGGCAGGTGCGTGATCACAGGGAAGTCTTCCCGGGTGAAGCATATCCTGCCGGCCGCACGCTTTCGGAACTCCGGCCGCTCAAGACCCAAGGTCTCTGCGCCCAGTGGAGGGATCACAACGCCATCACCATCGGGCGGTGCGGGATACCTGCTTCGATGTATTCCGGCCCGTCGACCTTGTAGCCGAGCGCCTCGTAGAACGGGATGACGTATGTCTGTGCTCCGAGGCGCGCCTCGGTGACCCCGGGCGTCGCGCGCAGCACGCGAACGCATTCTTCCATCACCGCTTTGCCCAGCCCCTTCCGACGATGATCCCTCAAGACGGCGACGCGACCGATCTTTCCGGTCGCGCCGTTCATCATGATGCGCGCGCAGGCCGCCGGCCGACCATCGCGCAGCAAGAGCACATGAATGGC
>Ga0076930_100876_pt1 | contig 21147 bp, 25 predicted proteins | sample HotLakConsoUCCRE_FD_71149 | JGI IMG/M metagenome (GOLD analysis project Ga0076930, IMG submission 71149) | Hypersaline microbial mat communities from Hot Lake, Washington, USA - Hot Lake Consortium UCC-RE (version 3) (version 3) ...
TCAGCGCCACCTCCTTCATCAGCCAGCTGATCCACAGCTCCTCCAGCGGCGCGATCACGCCCGGAAAGCTCGGCACGAGGTTGTCGTGGTAGTCGAACTCGATCAGCATAGCCCGCCCGACCCGCGTGATCAGCGGGCAGGAAGTATAGCCGTCATAGGTCTTGGTGGCCTCTGCGCCCGTGATGGCCGCGACGATCCCGTCCTCCACCACCGGCACCTGCCATTTCGCACTTGCGGCGGTCTTGCCCTTCGGCACCCCGGCGATGTCGCCCGCCGCCCAGACCTCGGGGTAGCGCACATGCTGCAGCGTGGCGCGGTCCACCTCGACCCAGCCGTCCGCCGCCCAGGGCCCCTCCTGCCAGGACAGCGGAGAATTGTCCCGCACCGCCGCCGGCGCCCGCATCGGCGGGATGACGTTGGTGAAATCGAACTCCAGCGTCTCCTCGCCCGCGGGCGTGTCGAAGGTCAGCGTCTTGGCCCCCGGGTCGATCGCCTTCAGGACGTGGTCGTGGACGACGCCGATCTCCTGCCGCTCGAACAGCATCCTGAGCTTCTCGTTCACGATGGGCACGCCGAAGAGGCTCTTGTTGTTGGCCGCATAGATGAACTCGCTGCGGCCGCGGGTGCCCTTCTGGCGGGCGAAATCATCCGTCAGGAAGGCGTATTTCAGCGGCGCGCCCGCGCATTTCATCTCCGTCGCCGGGCGCAGGAACACGGCCCGCCCGCCCGTGTCGGTGAAGCGGTCCATCTCCTGCCAGCTTTTCGCGGCATGCTCGGGGCTCGCATAGACGGCGCCGATGCCGTTGCCCTGTCCCACGAGGTCAAGCGAGAAACCCTCGATCGCGTCCCAGTCGAGCGAGAGGCCCGTCGCCACGACGAGATAGTCATAGCCCACGGCCACCCCGCTCTCGGTGGTGACGGTCTTCGCCTCCGGGTCGATCTCCGCCACCGCCTCGGCCAGCAGGGTGGCATCCCGCGGCAGCCAGTCCGTCGTTCGGCTCACCGAATAGGAGGCGGGCTTCAACCCCGCCGCAATCAGCGTGAAGCCGGGCTGGTACCAGTGCTCCACCCTCGGGTCGATCACCGTGATATCCGCCCCGTCAAGTCGCTCGCTCAGCCGGTTCGCGAGCGCCGCCCCCGCAGCCCCCGCGCCCAGAATCACGATCTTCGCGCTGGTCTCCACCCTCTGCGCCCGCGCCGCACTTCCCGCCGCCCCCGCAAGGGCAGCCCCCGCCATCAGCGTGGCAAGCGCCTGTCGTCTGTTCAGGGTCATCTCGTCCTCCCGAGTCAATGTATGCCATTGTCTAGATATTTACGGAAGGTCAGAAATTGATCTGGATCAAATTCCCCCGCCGCGCCGGGGCGGGATCGCATAGGTCATGGAGGCCCGCGCAACGGGCCGGGGATCGTCGCCCGACACCAGGAACACATCCCCCACCGCCAGGCTCCGCCCCAGTTTCAGGAGCCGCGCCTCGGCCCGCAGCGGCACACCCGCCGCCGGTTTGCGCATGAAATCAACGCTGCAATTCGTGGTGACCGCCAGCGCCTCGGGCCCCAGCGCAGACAGCACCGCGGCATAGAAGGCCACATCGGCGAGGGCGAACATCGCCGGGCCCGATACAGTCCCGCCCGGCCTTAGGTGCTCCTGCGTGACATCAAGCCGCAGCACCGCCGCGCCCGCCCCCGCCGACAGCACGGTGAACTGCCGCGAAGCCTGCGGGAACTCCGCCGCCAGAAAGGCGGCCAGCGCGGCGGCATCCATCCGGGCCTCCATCACAGGACCGCCTCGATCAGCCGCGGGCCGGGCACGGCCAGCGCCTCCGCCAGCGCGGCCTCCAGCGCCTCGCCCGTCGCCACGCGCACGGCGTCCACCCCATGCCCCTTCGCCAGAGCCACGAAATCCAGCTCCGGCTCCGCCACATCCATCATCGCCCGCGCATTGCGGCCGGGCTCCGGCTTGCCCATGGCCTCCATCTCCGCGCGCAGGATGCGGTAGCCCCGGTTCGCGAGGATCACGACCGTTACGTCGAGCCGCTCCCGCGCCATGGTCCAGAGCGACTGGATCGTGTACATCGCCGACCCGTCGCCGACGACCGCCACCACGCGGCGATCCGGGCAGGCCACCGCCGCCCCCACCGCCACGGGCAGCCCGTCGCCGATGGCGCCGCCGGTGAGGTCGAGCCGGTCATGGGCCGCCGCCCCCTCCATCGCCGCAAGGATCGGAGCGGCGAGCGAAATCGCCTCGTTGGCGAAGATCGCCTCCTCCGGCAGGGCACGCGCCACGGCAGCCCCTACCGCCTCCGCCGTGAGCGGCCCCCCCGGCGCCTCGGGCAGGCGGGCCGGCATACGCGGCGCCTCCTCCGCGCCGGTGACACCCACCGCCTCGGCCAGCGCGGCAAGCCAGGCCTCCGCCGGACCGTTCCAGGGGCAAAGCTCCGTCACCCGCGTGGCGGGAGGCAGCGGCGTCGAGGGCAGGTCCGGATAGGCGAAGAAGTTCACCGGATGCCGCGCCCCCAGCAGAACCAGCTCCGCCACGTCCTCCAGCACCTCCCGCGCGCCGGCATGGCGATAGGCCAGCGTCTCGATCGCCACCGCCCCCGCGCCGCGCCGGATCCGCGCGCAGAAATGCGGCGCCAAGAGACGGCAGCCGGTGCGCGCCGCGATCCGCCCCGCCGTCTCCGCCGCCTCGCCGTATAGCATCCGCCCGTCGAGCATGAGCGCCGCCCCCGGCCGCACCAGAAGCCCCGCCGCCAGCGCCACCCGCCCCGCATCCACCGGGGCCTCGGGCGGCGGCGCCATGGTCCCGGCGGGCGCATCCCCGTCAGACCAGGCCGCATCGGCGGGCAGCACCAGCGTCGCGATCCGCCCCGGCAGAGCCGCGCGAATGGCCGCCGCCCCGTCCGCCCCCACCGACCCCGGTGCCGTCACCCGCAGCCAGTCGGACACCGACCGCGCCACGCCTTCGAGGTCCGCTTTCAGCGGCGCGTCATAGGCCAGATGCCGCCGCGCATGATCGCCCACGACCGCGACCAGCCCGACACCGGCCTTCTTTGCGTTGTGCAGGTTGGCCCAGCCATTCCCGAACCCCGGGCCCAGATGCAGCAGCGTCGCCCCCACGCCGCCGGTCATCCGCGCATGCCCGTCCGCCGCCCCCGTGGCGCCCCCCTCGAACAGCGCCAGGACGCAGCGCATGTCCGGATGATCGTCCAGCGCCGCCACCAGATGCATCTCCGACGTTCCGGGATTGGCGAAGACCGTGTCCACGCCCGCCGCCAGGAACGTCCTCACCAGGGCCGTCGCTCCGTCCATCCCGCTCTCCCTCGTTGCACGCCCGGACAATGGTCCGAACCGCGCGCCATGGCCAGCCTGCCCGCGCCGCCCCGGGTCCCGGCGATTGCCCCTCCGCCCCGCCCGCGCTATCCCCTCGCCCAGACCGCAAGATCCGAGGCCCTTCGTGCAGATCTGCCGAGACGTCCCCGACCTCCGCACCGCCGTGGCCCGCTTTCGCGCCCATGGCGCGCGCCTGGGCCTCGTGCCCACCATGGGCGCGCTGCACGAGGGGCATATCGCGCTCGTCCGCGCCGCCCGGTCAGGCTCGGACCGCGTCATCGCCACCATCTTCGTGAACCCCGCGCAGTTCGGAGAGGCCGCCGACCTCGCCGCCTATCCCCGCACCGAGGCCGCCGACCTCGCCATGCTCGAGGCCGCGGGGACCGACGCCGTGCTGATCCCGAAGCCCGACACCATCTACCCCCCCGGCGACGAGACCATTGTCGAGACCACGCGCCTTGCGCAGATGCTCCACGGCGCGGTCCGCCCCGGGCATTTTCGCGGCGTGACCACCGTGGTGGCGCGGCTCTTCAACATCTGCCAGCCCGACGCCGCGTGGTTCGGCGAAAAGGACTACCAGCAGCTCGCGGTGATCCGTCGCATGACCCGCGACCTCCACTTTCCCATCGAGATCCACGGGGTGCCCACCGTCCGCGCGCCCGATGGCCTCGCGCTCTCCTCCCGCAACGCGCGCCTCTCCCCCGAGGACCGCGCCGCGGCCCCGGTGCTCAAACGCGCGCTTGACGCAGGACGCGCCATCGCCCTGCCCGGCGTGGACCTCGCCGACATCGCCGGGACGATCCGCGAGACCATGGCGCAGGAACCCCGCGCCCGGCTCGAAGGCCTCGACATCGTGGACCCCCGCAGCTTCCTGCCCGCCACCGGGCCCCTGACCACAGCCATCGGCATCATGCTCTCCGCCCGCTTCGGGCAGGGCGACGACGCCGTCCTTCTCATCGACCAGACGGAGATCGCCCCATGAGCACGCAGACCCGCATCCGCCGCACCACCGTCCCCCAGATCGCGGCCCGCAAGGGCGGCGAGCCCATCGTCTCGCTCACCTCCTACCACGCCCACACCGCCGCCATCGTGGACCGCCACGCGGATTTCATCCTCGTGGGCGACAGCCTCGGCATGGTGATGCACGGCATGGAAACCACTGTCGGCGTGCCACTGGACCTGATGATCATGCACGGCCGCGCCGTGGTGCGCGGCACGCAGAAGGCGCTGATCGTGGTCGACATGCCCTTCGGCACCTACGAGGAAAGCCCCAACATGGCCTTCCGCAACGCCGCGACGGTGATGAAGGAAACCGGCTGCGGCGCGGTGAAGCTCGAAGGTGGCGCACGCATGGCAGAGACCATCCGCTTTCTCACCGAGCGCGGGATTCCGGTGATGGCCCATACCGGCCTCACCCCGCAAAGCTCCCACGTCATGGGCGGCTTCAAGACGCAAGGCCGCAACGAGGACACCTGGCAGAGCCATATCGACGACGCCCGCGCCGTGGCCGAGGCCGGCGCCTTCGCCGTGGTGCTCGAGGGCATGGTCGAGCCGCTGGCGGCGAAGATCACGCAGGACATCGCCATCCCCACCATCGGCATCGGCGCCAGCGTCGACTGCGACGGGCAGATCCTCGTGCTCGAGGACATGCTGGGCCTGAACCCCTGGACGCCGAAATTCGTGAAGGTCTACGGCCAGCTCGGCCCGATGATCGAGGCGGCGGTGGAGACCTACGCCAACGATGTCCGCACCCGCGCCTTCCCGACCGAGGACGAAGTCTACCGCTAACGCTTGCCCATGCGGCACCCGCGCGCCACAGGTCCGGCGCGCGGGACTTCAAACCTTTGCGCCACCGCCTTTTTCTGCTAGGATCCCGTCACTGACCCCGGCCAACCGGGGCAACCACGAGGATGAGCAGCATGTCCCGCCCGACCATCGCCGCCCTGTGCGGTTTTCTGTTTCTGGCCGCCTGTGCCACATCTGGGGATGTCATCTCCAGCCGTAACCACATCTCGCCGGTCTTCATTCCGGTGCTTGAGGCGCCGGGCCCCCGCTGAGGCCCGGCACGCGCGACGGCGCAGCCCCGACCGCACCGGTCCGTCCGGCGCGGTCCTGATCCCTTGCGCACCGAGAACCAGGCGTGGCGATGACGAAGTCGGGTTTCGCTGGACGCCGCCCCGCGCACGGCTAGTGTCCGGCCCGCAAGAGGGAGGGACAGACCATGGCGAAGACCGTCATCATCAATGAGACCGGCGGACCCGAGGTGCTCACGCTCGTCGACCGAGAGGTCGGCGCGCCGGGACCCGGCCAGATCCGCATCCGTCACCACGCCGTCGGGCTCAACTACATCGACGTCTACCAGCGGACCGGACTCTACAAGCTCGAGATGCCCGTGGCCCTCGGCATGGAGGCCGCGGGCGTGGTCGAAGCCGTGGGTGAGGGCGTCACGCATCTGAAGGCGGGCGACCGCGCCGCCTATGCCGCCGTGCCCCCCGGCGCCTATTCCGAGGCCCGGGTCATGCCCGCGGCCCAGGTCTGCCCGATCCCCGAGGGCATCTCCTTCGATCAGGCCGCGGCGATCATGCTCAAGGGCCTGACGGTCAACTATCTCTTCCGCCGGATCGTGCCGCTCGCGGCCGGCGACACCGTGCTCTTCCACGCGGCCGCGGGCGGGGTCGGGCTCATCGCCTGCCAGTGGGCGAAATCGGACGGCATCACCCTGATCGCGACCGCCGGCTCCGACGAGAAATGCGCGCTCGCCGCCGAGCATGGCGCGCCCCACACGATCAACTACCGCACCGAGGATTTCGTCGCCCGGGTGAAGGAGCTGACCGGCGGCCGCGGCGTGGATGCCGTGATGGACGGGGTGGGCAAGGACACCTTCGAGGGCTCGCTCCAATGCCTGAGGCCCGTGGGCTGCATGATCTCCTTCGGCAACGCCTCTGGTCCCGTGCCGCCCTTCGACATCAGCCGGCTTGCGGCCATGGGCTCGCTCCTGCTGACCCGGCAGACGATCTTCAGCCACATCTCCGACCATGCGACCTGCCAGAAGATGGCCGCCGAGCTTTTCGACAAGGTCCTGTCGGGCGCCATCGTGCCCAGCATCGGCCAGACCTTCCCGCTCGAGGAGATCGCCGAGGCCCACCACGCCCTCGAGGCCCGCCGCACCACCGGGGCCACGATCCTGACGCTCTGACCCCGGGCCGGTCTCCCGCAGGGGGGCGCCGTCACCGCGCTCCCCCCGATACCGCGGCCCACCGCGGGTGCGCTCCGCGCACCTGCCCCCGCCACCCCACCCCGTAGGGTGCGCTTTTAACGCGCACCGTCCCACGTCACACCACCTCGTAGGGTGCGCTTTTCAACGCGCACCGTCCCCCGCCACACCACCCCGCAGGGTCCCGCCTTCAACGCGCACGTCCCCCGCCCGTAGGGTGCGCTCCGCGCACCTGCCCGCACCGCCACCCGCGCGTCCCTCACAGATCGAGCGCCCCCTGCGCGCCCCGGTCCTCCTCCCGCGCGGCCCTCTTGAAGGCGTCGTCGCGCCGGGCGGGCAGGCGCACGGCGCGGTCGCGCAGGCGCATCGCCTCCTCCACCGTGACGATCTGAAGACGCGGGACGGGGGCAAAGCCCTCCATCTCGAACTGCCCCGCCGCCGCGGCCTCGGCCACCATGGTCTTTTTCGGGTCCGTCAGGGTCAGGAAGATCCCGATCTCCGCCCCCTCCCGCTCGATCACGCCGCGCAGGTCGCGGATCATGGCGACGGAGACATTGTCGCCCGCCTTGACGCTGACGATGGCGCGGCCCGTCTTGCCGAAAAAGATATTGCCGTCGATCCCCCGGTCCGCGCCTTTCTTCGACAGGTTGCCGGGCTGGGCGGCGATGAGCGAGAGCGCCCATTTCTCGAACTCGAAGTAATAATTGCCATCCTGACGCCCGCGACGGGCGAGGTCGCGCGCGCCGGAAATGTCCTGCGGCACGCCGTGGGTGGTGAATGCGACCGCCGGAAAGGCGTCGCGCAACCGTTTTTCGATCAGGCCGATGGCAAGGTGGGTGACGTCGATGCCCTTCCACTGGCGCCCCAGCTTCTCGGCGGCATGGACGGAGGTGCCGCAGCCGCAGAACGGGTCGAGCACCAAGTCGCCGGGATTGGAGGAGGCGGAGATGATGCGTTCCAGCAGGGCCACGGGTTTCTGAGTGGGATAACCGAGGCGCTCTTGAGCTTGTGCGCCTAGTGGAGGTATGTCGTCCCAAATGTTGCCTACAATTTGACCTGGCATCTCATCCAGATATTTCTTTACTCGAATTCTGCCAGTTGAGGTTGATGGGAATATGAGCCGGCCGTCCTCATCAAGCTTTTTCATTTTCGCAAGAGAGACAGTCCATCCGTTTGGATGGGGCTGAAAGCCCTTGTATGCATAGGTTAGATTAGGCCTTGGATTCGGACTCCGCAAGTTTTCGCTTGAGTAACGACGGCCATCACTCTCCTTGAATCTAAAATTCTTTTCACTATACTCAGGGCTATAAGGCCTGAACTGCTTGTGGAAAAGAAATCTATCTGACTTATTGTAAAGAAATATGATATCACTTAAGTCCGCGAACCCATTTTTCGCATCATTATGTGCGCTAGTCCGCTTCCAAACGATTTCATTCCGAAAATTGCGCGCCCCGAACACCGCATCCAGCAATATCTTTAGATAATGGCTCGCCGTCGGATCGCAGTGCAGATAGAGCGACCCCGTGGGCTTCAGCACCTGGTGCAGCTCCAGCAGCCGCACCGCCATCATGGCGAGATAGGCCATCATGTCGTTCTCGCCCAGAAACTGCCGCATCGCCGTCAGCATCGTCGCCGCCGCCGCGTTCGGCCCGCGCCGCACCTCCTGAAATGCCTCCTCCGCGCTGTCGGTCCAGTGCCAGGTGTCGTTGAACGCCTCGATCTGGGCCGCGCTGCCGGTGCCGTCAGGGGCCTTGAACAACTGGTTGTAACTGGCGTTCGAGTTGAACGGCGGGTCGAGATAGATCAGATCGACGCTCTCATCCGCGATGCCCTCCCGCAGCACCGCAAGGTTGTCGCCGTAAAACAGGTGATTCATGCACGCGCCCCCGAACCGCCCCAGTCTGCCCCGGGGATGCTTTCGGAAAGGCTAACCCGGTCCGCCGCCCCCGGGAACCCCGCACGAAATGGTTAACGCCGGACGGCGTCCACGGGGACTATCAAACGATTTCAACATATTATAAGAGCGTCCACATGTGGACGCCCCGGCCCCGACCCCTATCCGGTCGTCCCCGAACCGGCTAAGGACCGCGGATGCAGAACCCGCCCGATCTCCGCCCCGACCTCGCGCCCCGGCCCCGGCTGTCGGACCCGGCCCGCCCGGGTCAGCCCACCATCGGCATGGTCTCCCTCGGCTGCCCCAAGGCGCTGGTGGACAGCGAGCGCATCCTCACCCGCCTGCGCGCCGAAGGCTACGCCATCTCCGCCGACTACGCGGGCGCCGATGCGATGATCGTCAACACTTGCGGCTTTCTCGACAGCGCCAAGGCCGAGAGTCTCGACGCCATCGGCGAGGCCCTGCGCGAGAACGGGCGGGTGATCGTCACCGGCTGCCTGGGCGCGGAGCCCGACTACATCACCGGCGCCCACCCACGCGTCCTCGCCGTCACCGGCCCGCACCAGTACGAGCAGGTCCTCGACGCCGTCCACGCCGCCGTCCCGCCGCAGCCCGATCCCTTCGTCGACCTCTTGCCCGCCTCGGGCGTCACCCTCACGCCGCGCCACTACAGCTACCTCAAGATCGCCGAGGGCTGTAACCACCGCTGCAAGTTCTGCATCATCCCCGACATGCGCGGCCGCCTCGCCTCCCGCCCCGCCCATGCCGTGATCCGCGAGGCGGAGCGGCTGGTGGAGGCCGGGGTCAGGGAACTGCTGGTGATCTCCCAGGACACCTCCGCCTACGGCGCCGACATCGGCCATGCCGAGGAGCGGGGACACCGCGCCCATATCGAGGATCTCGCCCGCGATCTGGGCTCCCTCGGCGCCTGGGTCCGGCTGCACTACGTCTACCCCTACCCGAGGGTGCGCAACCTGATCCCGCTGATGGCCGAGGGGCTGGTGCTGCCCTATCTCGACATTCCGTTCCAGCACGCCCATCCCGACACGCTGAAACGCATGGCCCGCCCCTCCGCCCAGACAAGGACGCTGGAGGAGATCGCCGCGTGGCGCGCGGTCTGCCCCGACATCGCCCTGCGCTCCACCTTCATCGTGGGCTATCCGGGAGAGACGGAAGCCGAGTTCGCCTATCTGCTGGACTGGCTGGAGGAGGCGCAGCTCGACCGGGTGGGCTGTTTTCAATACGAGAACGTCAAGGGCGCGCGGTCGAACGCCTTGCCGGACCATGTGCCGGATGAGATCAAGCAGGACCGCTGGAACCGCTTCATGGAAAGGGCGCAGGCGATTTCCGAGGCGAAGCTGGCGGCGAAGGTGGGCACGACGCAGCAGGTCATCGTCGACGAGATCGACGGGGACGGCATCGCCACCTGCCGTACCATGGCCGACGCGCCGGAGATCGACGGCAACCTCTTCATCGACGAGAGCACGGCGGGCCTCTCGCCCGGCGACATCGTCACGGTCGAGGTGGACGAGGCGGGGGAGTACGACCTCTGGGGCCGCCTCGCCGTCTGAGCCGTCAGGCCGCCTGCGGCCGGAACTCCAGCGCCACGCCGTTGAGGCAATGCCGCTTGCCCGTAGGCTGTGGCCCGTCGTCGAAGACATGCCCCAGATGCCCGCCGCAGTTGGCGCAATGCACCTCGGTGCGGGGGTAGATCAGCTTGTAATCGGTGGAGGTCCCGACCGCCTCCGCGCTCAAGGGCGCCCAGAAGCTCGGCCAACCGGTGCCGCTGTCGTACTTGGTGTCCGAGGAATAGACCTCCTGCCCACAGCCCGCGCAGGCATAGAGGCCCTCCCGGGTCTCGGCGTCGAGCGGGCTTGAATAGGGCGATTCCGTGCCGTGGTCCCGCAGGACGTGGAACTGCTCCTTGGTCAACCGAGCGCGCCACTCCGCCTCGGTCAGGCTCAGGGGAAAGTCGCCGGGCGCGGCCTCGGCGCGGCCGGCGCGCCAGGCCAGTCCGCCGGTCGCGGCCACCAGGGCCGCGGCCGCGCCGGCGGTCAGGAAGGTTCTGCGTCGTTGCATCGGACGATTCCTTTCGATGATCTCCCGAAAGGCACGTATGGACCCCGTCCCGAAGTTTCAGCGCCGGCGCAGGTCGCGGTTGTGTGAGCGCCCCCGTGTCAGTAGCCGACCGTCACGCCGGTCCGGATCGCGTCCGCAAGGCTCGCGTGGGCCCAAGTGCCGGCGCCGCCGCGCCGCTCGATCTCGCGCAGCTGCACGGCGGCAAGAACCAGTTCGCCCCGCTCGACATGGCCCTGACCCATGTAGGAGCGCGCCAGATGCAGCGCCTGGTCCTGCGCGAGCGCCGCCGTGTAGGCGGCAAGCCCGGCATCCCAGTCGCCGAGGTTGCGGAGCACGAAGCCGTAGTAGGTCAGAACCAGCGGATCGCGCTGATCCTCCATCGTCGCGAGCAGCGCGAGCGCGTCGTCATGCCGTCCGGCCCAGGCGAGTTCGCGGATATCCTCGATCTTCAGGCTGTCGGCCTCGCTGGATTGCTCGGGCGGGACACAGGTCTTCATTTCCTCGTCGAAGACGGTGCCCTCCGGGCATTGGGTGGTGGTTTCGGTGGGGGTCGGCGGCTCGAAATCCTCCGATCCCACTGCAAGGGCGAGGCCGGGAACGAACACGGCCAGGGCCGCGAGCGAGAAGAAGGGCTGGCGCATGTCGCCTCTCCGATGGGTGACCTGTTGCTGACATAGCGTCACCGCATGACATGCACATCACGCTGTCGTGTGGCGACGCCGGGGCGACGCGGGCGAGGACCGGGCTAATTTTCGCCCATGACGCAGGAAACCAAAGTGCTTTACAACGGCGACTGCCCGGTCTGCTCCTTCGAGATCGGGCACTACCGGACCTATGCCGAAACCCGGGACCTCCCGATCCGGTTCGATGACCTGAACGGGCCGGATCTCGCGCAGTGGGGTCTCGACGCCGACACCGCCGCCCGCAGGCTCTACGTGCTCCACGAGGGCGAGGTCTCCTCGGGCGTCGACGCCTTCCTCGTGCTCTGGCGGCAAATGCCGCGCTGGCGCTGGCTGGGGCGCGTCATCGGGCTTCCGGGCCTCCGTCAGACAGCGACCTTCACCTACGACCGCCTCCTCGCGCCCGCGATCTATCGCTGGCACCTGCGGCGCATGGCCCGCCGCGGTCAGTCCCCGGAAAGCTCGGCCAGCCGGTCCGAGTTGCGGCAATAGGACGGCGCAGCCTCGGCGGTCTCGGTCTTGTCCAGCCATTGGCGGCAGGCGCCGGGCTGGCTGCACCCCTGACAGCGCGTGATCATCCCGGCCCATTCCTCCGCGCCGAGCTCGCCGCTGGCAAAGGCCCCGGGCAGATCCGCACCCAGCCGGTGGGCCATGCCCTGAACCAGCCAGAAATGGGTCCTCGCGTCGCCAAGTGTCTTCATCTGCCGTCACCTCCGGTAGGATGGACAGACCCTAGACCGGATCACATCCGCGCGATTTGAGCAGGATCAAACCGTGATGCCGCGTTGAGGTGTCATTCACGTTTCCGGAGGATATGTCAGACCCATGGACACCAGGAATTACAAGGCCGGCTACGACAGCGCCTATCCGGCCTACTCCCGCGCCGAAAAGGTGGCCGACGGGGTCATGCACCTTCTGGGAACCGGCTTCGCCATCACCGGCGCGGTCCTGCTGATCGTGCTGGCCTCGGGCGCGCAGCCGCCCGGCATGGTGGCGGCGGTGTCGGTCTACGGGGGCGCGATGATCGCCAGCTTCGTGGTCTCCGCCTGCTATCACATGACCCCGTGGGAGCGGCTGCGCCCGGGCCTCCGGCGGCTCGACCACGCGGCGATCTTTCTCAAGATCGCGGGGACCTACACGCCGCTCGTGGCGCTGATCGGATCGGCCTTCGCCTGGGCGGTGCTGGCCGTGGTCTGGACGCTGGCCGCGGCGGGGGCGCTGATCAAGCTCTTCGTCGCCCGCGCCCCGGGACGCCTCAACACGGTGCTCTACCTCGTTCTGGGCTGGTCCAGCCTCGCGCTGATCTGGCCTCTGGCGCAGGAGCTTCCCGCCGGCGGCACGACGCTCGTCTTCGCCGGGGGGCTTCTCTATACGGCCGGAACGGTGTTTCTCCACTGGGAGAACCTGCGTTTCCAGAACGCCGTTTGGCACGGCTTCGTCCTCGCCGCCTCCGCCTGCTTCTTCGCGGCCATCACCTGGGGCGTGGCGCTGCAGGCGGTCTGAGGGCTCAGCTCCCGGCCCGCAGCGCCGCGACCGTCTCCCGCACCGCCTCCAGCCTCTGGGCGTTCGGCGGATGGGTCGACAGGAAGGCGTCGCCCGGGTCGGGAATCCGGAAGAAGAACTCCGCGCCCCGCAGCGGATCGTAGCCCGCACGGGCGGTGATGATCGCGCCGAGCCTGTCGGCCTCGAGCTCGAACTCGCGCGAATAGCTGCGCGCGCCCACGACCGCTCCGAGCTCCTGCGCCCGCGCCACCTCGTCGGCGGTCCGCGCCCCCAGCGCCCCGGCCAGCTGACCGAAGACGACCGCCCCCGCCGTGGCGTTCTCGCGCTGCCGGTCGAGATGGCCCGCGATGTGATGCGCCGCCTCGTGGGACAGCACGAAGGCCAGCTCGTCGGCATTGCGCGCGTCGGCGATCAGCCCGAGGGTAAAGGCCACGATGGGCTGCCCCCTGTCGTTGATCGTCTGGAAGGCATTGGCCGGAACCCCCGGCCGGTCGTCGACAAGGATCAGGAAATCGCAGTCGAGCCGCGGCGCACGCGCGCGGCATTCGGCCTCGGCCACGGGCTCCACGCGCTCCACCACCTGCACGAAGGTCATGGCCGCCCGCCGTGCTTCCAGCGCGATGGCCGCGTCACGCACCGGCGCGGGGGCTTTCGCGGGCACCGGAACGCGCGTCTCAGGCACCGGTAGCGGTTGTCCGGCGCAGCCCGAAAGACCAAGCACGGCAGCGCCCGCCATGGCGCCAAGGAAGAGACGAAGCGGCATCTGCCAGACCTCGATAGGGGAAACGGAACCTTTCGCGCAGGTTAGCACGAAGCCCCACCGTGGCCACGGGGTCTCCGCCCCGCCTCACGCAATCGGCAAGTCCCCCTTCCGGCCCATGGCCGGCGCGGCTAGTCTGACTCCATGTTCACCATCGAGCACGATTTCGACGCGACCACGGTCACTCTCGTGGACGAGGGCGAGGCGCCCCTGAAGGAGGACGTGATCGTCCACGCCTTCGAGGACTGCGTGACGCTTACCCAGTATGACGCACGCCTCGACCGCGACGTGACGGTCACGCTGTCGATGGCGCAGGTCCGCGATCTCGGCGCGGCGCTGAACCTGCCCGAGGGCGTCTATCGCCTGCGCCGGGAGGGTCAGCCCCCCGGGCCGCCCGGCGTCACCTCCCGCGGCTGAGGGCCCGGCATCGGCGCGGCATGGCTTTGTCTGGAAACGTCCCTCTCCACGGGGTAGCTGGAAGCGGACGAAGTGACAGGAGCCTCCCCCATGCCCACCCGCAACGACGCCGCCCTCGACTTTCTTCTCACCCGCCGGTCGCGCCCCGCGAAGAGCCTCACGACGCCGGTGCCCGATGACGCCGAGTTGCGCACTATCCTCACCGCCGCCGCCCGCACGCCCGATCACGGCAAGCTCGAGCCCTGGCGCTTTCTCGTCCTGAAGAAGGCGGCGCTCGGGCGTCTCGCCGCCGCCGTTCCCGCCCGGGGCGCGGACCTGGGCGAGGAAGAGGAACGGATCGAGAAGATGGCCCGCCAGTTCGCGGACGCCGACCTCGCCGTGGCCGTTGTGTCCTCTCCGAAACCCTCGGAGAAGATCCCCGAGATCGAGCAGATCCACTCCGCCGGCGCCGTCTGCCTCGCCCTTCTCAACGCGGGGCTTGCCGCGGGGTGGGGCGCGAACTGGCTGACGGGCTGGGCCTCCCATGACCGCGGCTTCATCGAAGCCCATCTCGGGCTCGCCCCCCACGAGAGCATCGCCGGGTTCATCCACCTCGGCACCGAGACCTCCGCCCCGCCGGAACGCCCGCGCCCCGACCTCGAGGCGATCACCACCTGGGTCGAGGCATGATCCTCGCCGATTTCCTGAAGGCGGTGGGTCAGCTCTCCGACCCCCGCTTTCGCAAGGTCTTCTGGCTCGGCATCGCGCTGACCTTCGCCCTGCTGGTGGCGGTCTACGCGGTCCTTCTGTGGGCGATCGAGGCGCTGACCAACGATCCGATCTACCTGCCCGGGGATCGGGAGATCACCTGGATCGGCGACCTGCTCAGCTTGGGGTCGTTCTTCCTGATGATCTTCCTGTCGGTAGTACTGATGGTGCCCGTGGCCTCCGCGATCACCTCCCTGTTCCTCGACGACGTGGCCCAGGCGGTGGAGGAGCGGCACTATCCGGGCCTGCCCCCGGTCCCGCGGACGCCCTGGACCGACGTGATCAACGACACGGCGGCCTTCCTCGGGCTTCTCGTCGCGGCCAATCTCGCAGCGGTGCTGCTCTACGTGATGGTGCCCTTCGCCGGACCGTTCATCTTCTACGGGCTGAACGGCTTCCTGCTCGGCCGCGAGTATTTCCAGATCGCCGCCATGCGCCGCGAGGGCCGCACGGGCGCCAAGGCCCTGCGCGCCCGCAACAGGGGCACGATCTGGATCGCGGGCTGCCTGATGGCGCTGCCCCTGACGATCCCTCTCCTGAACCTGCTGGTTCCGATCCTCGGGGCCGCGACCTTCACCCATCTCTACCACCGGGTGAAGGCGCGGTGACCACGCGCACGGCATGGGCGCGGGCCGCGGGTCCGGTGCTGGTGCTCATGCTGGCCTGGCCCTTCGGGCTCTACGCGGTGGACCTCGGACTCCGCGGCCTGACCGAGCGGCTCTGGATCGAGAGCCGCCTCTTCGGACGCCAGACGCCCGTCGCGAACGGCGCCATCGCGCTGCACATGGTCACGGGCGGGATCATCACGATCCTCGCCCCCCTGCAACTGGTGCCCGCCCTGCGCGCCCGCTGGCCCGCCTGGCACCGCTGGGCGGGGCGCGTCACCGTCGCCGCAGCCATGGCGGCCGCGATCGGCGGGCTGTCCTACATCGCGCTCCGGGGCACCATCGGCGGGCCGCCGATGAGCGCGGGATTCGCGCTCTACGGCCTCCTGATGGGCCTCGCAGCGCTGCAGGCCGTCCGTTTCGCCCGCGCCGGGGACGTCAGACGCCACCGCAACTGGGCGCTGCGCCTCTTCGTTCTCGCGGTGGCCTCGTTCCTCTACCGGCTGCACTACGCGCTCTGGGAGATCGCCACCGGCGGCGCTGCGTCGAATGACGCCTTCACGGGGGCCTTCGACCGCGTGCAGGTGTTCGCCTTCTATCTGCCCTATCTCGCGCTGGTGGAGCTGTGGATCAGGCTGCGCCCGGAACCGAGGCTCTGACGGTCCGGCGCCCCGCCACGGCCCGAACGGCGTGATGCGCGCACCTCGAGAGGCGACGACAGGTGAGCTCCCCCGACGTCCCCCCGAGGAGCTGCCTGCGGTTCACCCGAAGAGCCCCCGCCATTCACCCGCAGACCTGCCCACCGTTCGACCGAAGACCGACCCGTTGTTCGCCAACGGCGCTGCCCCCCGTCCAGCCATGAAGCTGCCCTCGGCCCCCCTGGAAAACTGTCGGCCGCTCACCTGTCCTTAACCGAACCGCTCGAGGGTGAAGGGCGGCAGGGAGAGGGCCGCGAGCGGCCCGGTGCGGTCAGTCCTCCGCCGCCTCGCGCGCGCGCAGTTCCACCTCCGGCGTCGACATCCGGTCGAACCAGTCGAGATCGCGCACCGTGATGACACCCGACCAGATCGTCCCCGCGATGATCACCCAGGCGAGGGTCGCCCAGATCGTCACCACCCGGACCTTCTGCTTCGGCCGGAAATCCGCCGGGGCGGACCTGTGCGTTCCGGGCACCACCTCTCCGGCATCGCCCTGCGTGGTCAGACGCAGCGGCAGCACGATGAACAGGATCATGAACCAGATCACGGCATAGAGAACGAGAGCGGAGGTTATCCCCATCAGACCTGCTCCAATTCGATCAGGCAGCCATTGAAATCCTTGGGATGCAGGAACAGCACGGGCTTGCCGTGGGCGCCGATCTTCGGCTCTCCGCCGCCCAGCACCCGCGCACCGCCCGCCGCCAGCCGGTCGCGCGCCTCGCGGATGTCCTCCACCTCGTAGCAGATGTGGTGGATGCCGCCCGCGGGGTTCTTCTCCAGAAAGCCGCGGATCGGGCTGTCGTCGCCCAGGGGAAAGAGCAGTTCGATCTTGGTGTTCGGCAGCTCGATGAAGACCACCGTGACGCCATGATCCGGCTCGTCCTGCGGCGGGCCGACCGCCGCGCCCAGCGTGCCGCGGTATTGCTCCGCCGCGGCCTCGAGATCGGGCACGGCGATGGCGACATGGTTCAGGCGGCCGATCATGGGCGTCTCCTTGGCGACTCTGCCCGTGTTATGGGCACCGCCCGCGGGCCCCACAAGCGGGCGCGCGCAGAGGTCGCGGGCCGTTAGCGGAGGATTCACCACCCTGCGCCAGAGTGAGTCGCATGCACGACAGCCGCTGGATGGACCCATGACCGACGCCGACGACCTGCTGCCCAACCGCATGCCGACCGCCTCGCGCCCGCTCCTCGGCGTGACCGTCCTTCTGGTGGAGGACAGTCGTTTCGCCTCCGAGGCCGTGCGCCTGATGTGCCTCCGGTCAGGTGCGCGCATCCGCCGGGCCGACAGCCTCGCCAACGCCCGGCGCCACCTGCGCATCTACCGCCCGACCTGCATCCTCGTCGATCTCGGCCAGCCCGACGGGTCGGGGGAGGACCTGCTGGCCGAGGTCGCAGGCGCCAGCCCTCCCATCGACGTGATCCTCGCGACCAGCGGCGATCCCGATGCGGGCCCGCGCGCTCTGGCCGCGGGCGCACGGGCCTTCCTGCCGAAACCGCTCACCTCGCTCGCCGCATTTCAGCAGACGATCGTCTCCGCCCTGCCCCCGGACAGACGCCCCAGCGGACCGCGCCCCACCCCCTCGGCCGAGGTGGCGCCGGACAGCATCGCCCTGCGCGACGATCTCGCGGCCGCCCGCCGCCACCTCTCGGACCCCCGGGAGGAGGGCACGGTCGATTATGTCGCGCGGTTTCTCGCCGGCCTCGCCCACAGCGCCGGCGACCGGGCGCTCGGCGACGCCGTGGACCAGCTGATGGCCCGCCGTGCCGCCGGACAGTCGGGCGGGCCGGAACTCGCCAGCCTCTCCGCCCTCCTCGAGCACCGGATCGCCGCCCACGCCGGGCTCTGAGGGCCAGAAAGCTCCCCACCGCAGGCCCATTGCCGCCGCATTCCGGGGGCAGGGTCGTCCTGTCGCCCGCTCCTGCGCGCGATGCCCGAACGCCCTCGCAACCGGAGGTCCTGACCCATGGCCAAGCTGATCGAGAGATACTGGGACGACAAGATGGGCAGCAGGGCCGTCGACTGGATCGTCCTCGGCGCGGGCGTGGTGATGTTGTCCACGGCCGTCCTCGGCGCGACGCTGCCCGACACGCGGCCGCTCGCCTCGGACGAGGGCCTCTCCCACACGATCGAGGAAGCCTGACCGCCGCCCCGGCGCTCCGCCAACTCCCGCCTGGATCCCGAGGCCCGAAACCGGTCCCGCTCCCGGCCTAGCCGCGCCTCGGCCGTACTTTCGGTCGCACCGTCCGCCACATCAGCGCGATGTCCCAGCAGAGCGAGCGGTTGTCCCGGTAGATGATGTCGAGATGCGCCTTCCTCGGCACGCAGGAACGGGCATAGACCGCATCCGTCTCCTCCGCCGTGGCGCAGCGCGCCAGCAGCCCCTCCTCGTGGGCGTGATAGACCAGCGTCGCAAGGCCCGTGATCCCCGGTCGCGCCTTCAGCACCTCGCGGTACACCTCCGGAAACCGCTCGACATATTGCCTGAGCGGCGGCCTCGGCCCGACGAAGCTGATGTCCCCCCTGACCACGTTCCACAGCTGCGGCAGCTCATCCAGCCGCGTCCGCCGCAGGACCCGCCCGATGGGCGTGATCCGCGCCGACTTGTCCCCGCCGGACACGCCGCTGTCGCGCTCGGCCACGGTCATCGTCCGGAACTTCACCAGCTGAAACCCCTCCTCCGGTGTCTTCATCCGCTCGGAGACATAGAACACGGGCGCGCCCTCCCGGACCCGGATCCAGAGGGCGAGTCCCAGGATCACGGGCCCCAGCAGCACCGTCAGCCCGAGGGCCACGACAAGATCCAAAGCGCGTTTGAGAGGCGTCATGCGGCGTCCTTGACGCCCTCTCCCTCCGTGATCAAGGCCATGGCGCACCCCTCCCCCCCCGCGAACCGGTGCACCGCCGCAAGCCGGGCACAGTCCAGCGTCACCCACTGCACCGCCGAGGCCGGGGCCTCCCGCCAGGACCACTCCGCGCCCGCCGCCGTCAGCAGCGCCTCCATGCCCACGGGCTCGGGAGCCGCGACGTTCAGCACCGACGGCAGAGGTGCATCGGCCCGGGCCAGGCTCTCCAGCACCCGCGCCAGTGCCCGCGGCCCGAGATAGCTGCGAATCGGGCCGCCGCCGTCCTCGAACCGGTCGAGCTGCACCTCGCGTCCCGGCACCATCCCGCCCAGCAGCGAATCGGCCCAGGCCACGTTGCCGATCCGGAGGCAGACGGTCTCCACCTCCGCCCCCGCCACGGCCCGCTCCATCTCGAGCTTCGCCTCGCCATAGGCATTGACCGGCCGGCAGGGCGCCGTCTCGGCGACCGCGCGGCCCGGACCGTAGACCGCCGAGGAGGAGGCCAGAAGCACCCGTCGCGCGCCTATGCGCCGCGCCATCTCCACCGCGGCGCGGCCGAGGGCGACGTTCTCCCGCAGGTCCGCCCCCGGGCCGGGGACGACGCCGGCAAAGCCCAGCACCACATCGGCCCGGATCGGCGGATCCGGGTCGCGCGGGTCCCACTGCAGGTAGCCTTCCACCGCCCGCCGCGACTGCGCGACGAGCCGCACGCCCTCGGGCGGCGTCTCGGCCCAATGCCGCATCAGCATCCGGCCGACCCGCCCGGTGGCGCCCAGCAGAAGCCAGCTCTCGGTCAGAGCAGCAGCCCCGGATCGGGGCCAAGCTCCAGCCCCGGGAACACCGCCCGCTCGATCGTCTGCCCCGGCAGGCCATAGAGCCCCCGGAGCAGCCAGCCCGCATGGGCCCGCACGTCCCGCGTGGGCAGCAGATCCCGACTGTTGTAGAGATCGGCCTCGGCCAGCCCCGGCCAGTCCCCGAGGACCCGCCCGCCGCGCACGGCCCCCCCGGCCAGCACCATCGCGCCGCCCGTGCCGTGGTCGGTGCCGTTGCTGCCGTTCTGCCGCGCGGTGCGCCCGAACTCGGTCATGCAGACCACCGCCGTCCGCGCCCACGCCGCCTCCGACAGGCCCGCCTTCAGCGTCAGGATCGTCTCGCCGAGGTCCTCCAGAACCCGTCGGATCCGCGGCCCCTGGCTCTGGTGCGTGTCCCAGCCGTTGATCGAGAAGGACGCGATCCGGGTGTCGCCCATCAGCCGCTCCGCCACGAACCGGGCAAGCTCCACATGGGGCCCCTGCCCGACCGCCTCGCCCGTCCCCTCGCGATCACGCACCGTGCGCGCGATCGAGAGCGCAGCCGCGCCCGCCTCGTGGAACAGCGGGTCGTCGTGCCAGACATGGGCCAGCAACTCCTCCGTTGCAGGGCTCAGCTGCATCCGCACGGCGGGCGCCCAGCTCGACACCGGCGCCTCGCCGGACAGGATCAGCATGGCCCGTTCCTCGACGGCATAGGCGATCTCGGGTTCCAGCCCCGGCACCGTGGCGAGCATCCGGTTCAGCCAGCCGTCATGCACCCCGCTTTCGAGGTCGGGAATCCCCGCCTCGAGGAGGTCCTGCCCGTCGAAATGGCTGCGCCGGTCCCGGTAGGGAGTGGACACGGCATGGACGAACGACAGCTCTCCCGCGCGCCACAGCGGCATCAGCCCGGCGAGCCCGTCATGGAGCGCGAAGAACCCGTCGAGATCCCGATGCCCGGTCGCCCCCGTCAGGTCCGGTCGCAGCGCCGCGAAATTCCGGTCCCCCAGCGGCCGCACCACGTCGAGCCCGTCCATCGCACCCCGGAGCAGGATCACGACGAGCCGCTGGTCCCAGGGCGCGGCGGCCATCGCCACCGGCGTCACCAGCGGGCTCGCTGCCGCCGAACAGCCCAGCGCGAGACCGCGCACGAGGAATTGCCTGCGACCCATGCCCATCGTCATCTCCTCTGGAATGCCGCCGAGGCCAGGATCAGTCCCACCCCCTCGGCCCGGGTCTCCGCGGCCCGCGCCGCGAAAAGCACCTCTTCGGTGGCGTAGGGACCCAGCGCGACCTCGGCCAGCGTCCTCGGATCGGGCAGCGGATCGACGAGTTGCGACGGGATCTCCATCGCCCAGTCGATCCGCGCCGCAAGTCCCTGCGGCGTCACCCAGTCCGACACCCCGTCGGGAAAGCCCGCCGGACTGTGCGGGTTCTCCCAGTCCTGCCCCATGCGCAGAAGCGGCCTCTGGTAGCGTCTGTGGACGATCCGCCTCTCGTGATTGCGCGCCTCCAGGTCCGGCGGATCGAGCGCGCGGAGCGCGGCCTGCATGTAATCCACCGGCAGCCGCACCTTGCCTCTC
>Ga0076930_100878_pt1 | contig 21112 bp, 12 predicted proteins | sample HotLakConsoUCCRE_FD_71149 | JGI IMG/M metagenome (GOLD analysis project Ga0076930, IMG submission 71149) | Hypersaline microbial mat communities from Hot Lake, Washington, USA - Hot Lake Consortium UCC-RE (version 3) (version 3) ...
AGAAGCCGCCGATCAGGCCCATGCCGTAGAGCTGGCCGGCCTTTTCCTCGAACCGCCGGATCAGCAGCATTTCCTTGTAGTAGTGCATCAGCTCGTCGGCCGAGACGTTCGGCTTTGCCGCGCGCTTTCGGGTCGCCATGGGACCTCCTCCGCATTGGACCGGATCGTTTAGCGTTAAACGATCTCTAGCTTGACCCGCTCCGCTGTGAAACCGGGAAAAGTCGCCGCACTGCCGCATTGCCGGTTTGCCGCCAGTGCAGGGGTGGCGCGTATGTCGAGGCCGGGCCTGGCCGCCGGATCCTGACAGGCCCGGGTCTGGCGGGGACGGGCCCCTCGGCGGTGGACGACCTGCCCGAACGGGCGTTAAGCTGGCCGTTCTGGCTTTTTGGCCGACCCGATCCTGCTCGACGTGCTGGAGGAGGAGCGGCCGGAAAGCCGCGTGCTGCCCGTCGCGGCGCGGGCCGCGATCTGCTGCGTGCAGCTGCTTCTGCTTTTCGACGGGTCAGGCCTGGGCCTCAGCGGATCACGACCTCGTTGGCGCGAATGTAGCCGAGCACATTGCGAGCCCGTTCGTCGAGGAGGTCGAGGTCGAGATATTCGTCCGACAGCCTGCGCGTCAGATTCTCCATCCGCGCGACTTCGCGATCGAGAAGGGCAAGTTCCACCTCGAGCTCTCTGGCCTCCGCGGCAATCTCGGCGCGGCGGAAGAGGCCGTAATCGCCCTGCACGGCGGCAAAGACGAAATAGGCGCTCAGCACGACCATGCCGACAAGATAGAGAATCGCGCCCAGGTGAGGGCCGGTACTGCGGGTCATGTCTGCCTCATGTGCCGCATGTCGGAGCGCGGCTTCCCGGAGACCCTGCCACAGGCGAGTGGCCGGGGGAATCTCCGGTCCGGCCCTTTTCGAGAGGCGTGACCCGCAGGACTCACGCCTGGCCGGCGGGGGTCAGCGGTTCTCGTAGACGGCGGTGTCGAAGCTGCCGGAGGCGGGCAGGCATGGCCCCGGCGGCTGTCCGCCGGCGGGGCAGAGGCTGGCCTCGAACCGTCCCGTGATCCGGCCGTAGAGGCTGATGGACGTGTCCTCGGGCGGCGCCGACACCTGCAGCAGGGTGAGCCGTCCTTCGCCCTCGAAGCGCGGCCCCTCGGTCTCGCCGTCCACGAGAAGGCGCAGGGTGAGCCGGCCCTCGCCCGGGGCGAGATCCGGCAGGACGGCCTCGAGCCGCAATTCTCCGGCATGGCGAAACGGATCTGGCGGGGTGGCGCCGGTGATGAAGAGCCGTACCCCCTCGGGCGCGGGGACGGTGAGAGCGCCGGGGTCCACGGCACCCACGGAATAGTCGTAGACGCGGCGACTCACTGGCTCGCCTCCGACAAAGGCGTCGATCGAGCCGATCTGCGGCGGCCCCCCGGGGCCGTAGGGCCCGGCGGAGAAGGGCTGGCCGATCAGGCCGTCTTCCTCCACCGCCGGGGCACAGGCAGCAAGTGCTGCGGCGCCGCATAGCACCGCTGCCCGCACCATGCCTGCCGTCATCCGGCGACCGACGCTGCGTGGATGCTGTCGATCGTCGCGCCAAGCTGCGCGTCGAACTCTTCATCCGACTGCTGCGCCGACAGCCCCTCTGTCAACGCGCGGCTGAAGCTCGCGATCATGCCCTTCTGGCGCGACAGGATCGCGTTCGCGTCGGTCCGGGAATAGCCGCCCGAGAGCGCCACGACCTGCATCACCTTCGGATGCTCGATCAGGGGGCGGTAGAAATTGTCCTCGCTGGGCAGCGACAGCTTCAGCATGATCTCGGGGCCCTGGGCCTCGAGGTGCTTCAGGATCTCGTCCCGCAGGAGCGCCTCGGCCCCGGCCTTGTCGGAAATGGTGATGGTCACCTCGGGTTCCAGGATCGGCACGAGGCCATGGCCCGCGATCCGGTTGCCCACCTCGAACTGCTGGGCGACGATCGCCGAGATGCCCTGCGCGTTCGCCGCGTCGATCACCGAGCGCATCTTGGTTCCGAAGACGCCGTGACCCACGGCGCGCCTGCACAGATCGTCGAGCCCGCCGATCTCCTTCATCAGCTTGACGCCGTCCGCTGTGTCGTCGAGGCCCTTGTCGACCTTGAGGAACGGAACCACGCGCTTCTCCTCCCAGAGATAGGCGGCGGAGGGTTTGCCGTCGATCTCGCGGTCCATGGTCATCTCGAAGAGGATCGCGCCCACGATCTTGTCGCCGGTGAAGGCGGGCGAGGTGCAGATCCGCGCGCGCATGGCGTGGATCAGGTCGAACATCTCCTCTTCGGAAGAATAGGCGTCCTCCTCGATCCCGTAGAGGCGGAGCGCCTTGGGGGTGGAGCCACCCGACTGGTCGAGGGCCGCGATGAAGCCCTGACCCGCGCGAACCTTGTCGGCCATTTCCGTGTTCATGATGCAGTCCTTTCCTGTGGCGGCAGTCTCGCCCGTCTTTAGGGGGCGGGCGAGCGGGCCGCAATTTCGGTTGCGCTAACCTCCGGCCCGGGGTCAGCCGAGTGCCGCGACACCGGGCAGGGTCTTGCCCTCGAGCCATTCGAGAAAGGCGCCGCCGGCGGTGGAGACATAGGAGAAATCGTCGGCCACCCCGGCATGGTTCAATGCCGAGACGGTATCGCCGCCGCCCGCGACGGAGCGCAGGCGGCCTGCCTTGGTCAGCGCCGCGGCCTTTCGCGCGGCGGCCACGGTGGCGGCGTCGAAGGGTGCGATCTCGAAGGCGCCGAGGGGGCCGTTCCATACGAGGGTCCTCGCCCGCTCGAAGACCTGGGCGATATGGGCGACGCTGTCGGGGCCCGCGTCAAGAATCATCATGTCGGGCGGGCAGTTTTCGGCGGGCACGATCCTGTGCTCGGCCCCGGCCCTGAACTCGGCGGCCACCACGACATCCCGGGGCAGCAGGATCTCGCAGCCGCCTGCGGCTGCCTCCTCGGCAATCCGGCGGGCGATGTCGGCAAGGTCGTGCTCGCACAGGCTCTTGCCCACGTCGAGGCCCTGGGCGGCGAGGAAGGTGTTGGCCATGCCGCCGCCGATCACGAGGATATCGACCCGCTTCGTCAGGTTGCCCAGCAACTCGAGCTTCGTGGAGACCTTCGCCCCGCCCACGACGGCCACGACCGGCCGCTCGGGGTCCGAAAGCGCCGCCTCCAGCGCCGACAGCTCTGCGGCCATGGACCGCCCCGCGCAGGACGGCAGCAGATGCGCCACGCCTTCGGTCGAGGCGTGGGCGCGGTGCGCGGCGGAAAAGGCGTCGTTGCAATAGATATCCCCCAGCGAGGCGAGAAACTGCGCCATCCCCGGGTCGTTCTTTTCCTCGCCGGGCGAAAACCGCGTGTTCTCCACCAGCACGACGCTGTCTGCGGGCAGCGCGGCGAGGTCTTCGCCCGAGGGGCTCTCGACGAATGTCACTTCCCGGCCCAGGGCGGCCTCCAGCGCGGGCAGGACCTGGCGCAGGGACATCTCCGCCACGACCTTGCCCTTGGGCCGGCCGAAATGCGCGAGCAGGATCGGGGTTCCGCCCTTGGCGAGGATGTCCTTCACCGTGGGCACGATGCGGTCGATGCGGGTCGTGTCGGTGACCCGCCCGTCCTCCATCGGCACGTTGATGTCGACCCGCGTCAGCACGCGCTTTCCGGCGAGATCCATGTCGTCGAGGCTCTTCCAGGCCATCGCTTTCTCCTCGTGGTGACGCAGCTGTGATGGGCGCTCCGGCCGCCCCGGTCAACCGCCCGCCGGGCGCAAATGCGCCCGTCTCGCCCGCGGCGCGCGGATCACGGGCTTCATCTGGCTGGAAATACTCCCTTCGGGAGCCACGGTTCCTTCCCTTGCCCCGGCCGGTCTGCGCGCATAGCGTCCGACCCGACCAACAAAACACGCGAGGACCCATGGCCGACCCCGAGAACACCATCCTGATCGAACTGAAGGATGGCACCGTCACCATCGAGCTGATGCCCGACATCGCCCCCGATCACTGCGCGAGGATGAAGGAGCTCGCCCGCGAGGGCGCCTATGACAACGTGGCCTTCCACCGGGTGATCGAGGGCTTCATGGCCCAGACAGGCGATGTGGAGCACGCCAACATGGAAAAGGACTACAACCCGCGCCGGGCGGGCACGGGTTCAAGCGACAAGCCCGACCTCAAGGCGGAGTTCAGCCGCATCCCCCACGACCGCGGCACGCTGGGGGCGGCGCGCAGCCAGAACCCGAACTCGGCCAATTCGCAGTTCTTCATCAACTTCGGCGACAACCACTTCCTCAACGGCCAGTACACCGTCTACGGCCGCGTGACGAAGGGCATGGAGCACGTCGACGCCATCACCCGGGGCGAGCCCCCTGCGAACCCGGACCGGATGATCTCCGTCAGGGTCGCGGCGGATGCGGAGTAACAGGATCATGCCCTACACGATCTTCGCCGCCGGCCTCGCGCTCATCGGCGGCTATTACGTGACGACCCTGCCCGAAGCTCCGGCACCAGTCGAGCTGGCGCAGTTCGACACCGCGTCCTGCGGCTTCGACGCGGCTTTCGCCGGCGTCCCCGCAGAAACCGGACCGGCCGCGGGCGCGCCGGGCCCATGGGTCGCGCTCTGCATCGCGGGCGAGGCCGAGGGCACCGTCGTGATCGACCTCAACGAGGCGGCGTCCGGCCATGCCGAGCGGATCTCAGCGCTGGCGGGGCAGGGCGCCTATGACGGCGTGGCCTTTCACCGGGTGATCGAGGGCTTCATGGCCCAGACCGGCGATGTGGAGTTCGGCGGACCGGACGGCGACGTGAGCCGGATGGGCATGGGCGGGTCGGACATGCCGGACCTGAGAGCGGAATTCTCGGACGTGCCCTTTAGCCGCGGCACGGTGGGCATGGCTCGGGCGGCGAGCCCCGATTCGGCCAATTCGCAGTTCTTCATCATGTTCGACCGGGCGTCCCATCTCGACGGGCAATACACGGTGGTGGGCGAGGTGGTCTCCGGCATGGAGGTCGTCGACAGGATCCGTCGCGGCGCAGGCGGCAACGGCGTCGTGGGCGCGGGCGCGGACCGGATCGCGGCGGCGGCGGTGCGTCCGGCACCGTGACGCGAGGCTGCGGGCGGGGGCCGATTATTCGCGAATAATCGGACATGATCTTCGTCGAAGATCATGGACCCCCTCCCGACCTCCAGCACCTTTTCGTGAGGGGGGTGACGCTGCGGCCTGCGGCATGCCAGCTTTCCTCGTGGCGGGTGTCACGGAGGAGACGGATCGATGAGGCGGATGATGCAGAGGGCGCTTGGCGCCGCGCTGATGGCGGTGAGCTTCGCGGCATCGGCCGCGGCCCAGGGCAGCCCTCCTGCCTTCTGGTCCTCGGAATGGCCGGGCACGGATTTCTCCAAGTCTTCGATCGACAACTGGGTCGAGATCATCTCCGGCGGCCCGCCGAAGGACGGCATTCCCTCGATCGAGAACCCGGTCTTCAGGTCCGTGGCCGACGAGACCGAGCTCGCACCGCGGGAGCCTGTGATCACGCTCGAGATCGAGGGCGAGACGCCGCGGGCCTATCCGATCCGTTACCTGACCTGGCACGAGATCGTGAACGACGAGGTGGGCGGCATCCCGGTCGCCGTCACCTTCTGCCCGCTCTGCAACTCGGGCATCACCTTCGACCGGCGGACGGGAGCGGGCCTGCTGGAATTCGGCGTCTCGGGGAAGCTGCGTCATTCGGACATGATCATGTACGACCGGCAGACCGAAAGCTGGTGGCAGCAGGCGGTGGGCGAGGCCATCGTGGGAGAGTTCACGGGCACGCGGCTCGACACGCTGCCGTCCTGGATGGAAAGCTGGGAGATGTTCGCCGAACGCAATCCGGCCGGGCTGGTGATGGCGCAGCCCACAGGCTTCATGCGGGATTATGGCGCCAATCCCTACGTGCGCTACGACAGCTCGGACCGGCCTTTTCTCTACAACGGCGAGATGCCGCCCCACGGAATCGGGCCGCTGGAGCGGGTCGTCAGGGTGGGCTCCCGGGCCTGGCCCATGGTGCGCCTCGCAGAGGCAGGCCGCATCGAGGAAGCTGGCGTCGTCCTCAGTTGGCAGGCCGGGCAGGCGTCGGCGCTCGATACGCGGGAGATCGCGGAAGGGCGTGATGTGGGCAATGTGCGGGTGCGGGACACGACCGGCGCCGACCTGCCCCATGACGTGATGTTCGCCTTCGCCTATCATGCCTTCTGGCCAGATGGCGCCTGGATGCTCGGGAACTGAACCGACGGAGGCCTCGTAGGGGACGCTGCCCCTGCCGGCCTGCGGCCGACTCCTCCGGGATATTTCCGGCCAGAAAAGCGGGGGGCGTTGCACCCCTCCGCCGAGGGCGTATCGTGGCGGCCATGGAGGCCCTCATGACAGATAGTCCCGCACTTGCGCTCGACTGGCACCGCGCTGGCAGGAACGTGGCGCTTGCCACCGTGGTGGAAACCTGGGGCTCGGCGCCGCGGCCCGTGGGCAGCCAACTCGTCATCGACGGGGAGGGCGCGATGGAGGGCTCGGTTTCGGGCGGCTGCGTCGAGGGGGCGGTGGTGATCGAGGCGCTGGACGCCCTGCAGGACGGTCGGCCGAGGGTGCTGGATTACGGCGTGTCGGACGACGAAGCCTTCGCGGTAGGGCTGGCCTGTGGCGGGCGTATCCGGGTGCTCGTGGAGCCCGTTGGGACGGTGCTGCCGGTGGGCGTCCTCGAGGCGCTGGTGGCGGCGCGGGCGGCGCGGCGGCCGGTCGCCTATGTCACGTCGCTCAAGGCGGGGGCTCCGTCTCTCGCAGCGAGGGAGGATTGGCCGGAGCGGTTCCGCATGGACCGGTCCGGCGTCGAGGAGGACGGAGAAACCTTCGTGGCCGTTCACAACCCGCCCTTGCGGATGGTGGTGGTGGGGGCGGTCCATATCGCCCAGGCGCTGCTGCCCATGGCGCGGGCCTGCGGTTATGATCCGATCCTCGTCGATCCGCGTCCGGCCTTCGGCGCCGAGGCGCGGTTCCCCGGCGAGACGATCCGCGACGACTGGCCGGACGAGGCGCTGGCAGGGCTGGCGCTCGATGCCCGGAGCTGTGTCGTCACGCTGACCCATGATCCCAAGCTGGACGACCCGGCGATCCGGGCGGCCCTTGGCACGGAGGTCTTCTACCTCGGCTGCCTCGGCTCCAACCGGACCCATGCCAAGCGCGTGGCGCGGCTCGAGGAGGCAGGCTTCGACCCGGGTGAGATCGCGCGCATCCACGCGCCGGTGGGTCTCGACATCGGGGCGCGCTCGCCGGCGGAGATCGCGGTGTCCATCATGGCCGAGATCACCGCGGCGCTCCGGCGCGGCTGATGGAGTTCGGTCGGGTTCCGGTAGGCGAGAGCGCAGGCGCCGTTCTGGCCCATTCCCTGCGGGCGAGGGAGGTGCGCCTGAAGAAGGGCCGGGTGCTGACGCGCGAGGATGTCGAGGCGCTGGCGGCGGCGGGATGGCGCGAGGTGACGGTGGCGCGGCTCGGGCCGGGCGACCTCGGAGAGGACGCGGCGGCGGCGCGTCTGGCGGAGGCGCTGGTCGGGGCCGGCGCGCGGATCCGGGTGACACGGGCGGCGACGGGGCGGGTGAACCTTCACGCCGGGGGGCCCGGGCTTGCCCGGATCGACCGGGCCGCCATCGACCGGGTGAACGCAGTCGATTCAATGATCACCGTGGCCACGGTGCCCGAATGGCAGCGCTGCGACGACCGGACCATGATGGCCACGGTCAAGATCATTGCCTATGGCGTGCCGCATCGTGCCGTCGAGGCCGCCTGCGAGGCCGGGCGCGGGGCCATCGGACTGGCGGAACCCCGGCTGGCGCGGGCGCTTCTGATCGAGACGCTGGTGGGAGATGCCGGGCCGGGCAAGGGGGCCGAGGCGACGGAGGCGCGGCTGGCGCGGCTGGGGGCGGGTCTGCAGGGGCCTCTGAGGGTCGCCCACGAGACGGAGGCGCTCGCAGAGGCGCTGCGCGCGGCCACGGCTCCGCTGATCCTGATCCTGACGGGGTCGGCCACGTCCGACCCGCGCGACGTGGGGCCCGAGGCCGTGCGGCGGGCGGGGGGAGAGGTGCTGCATGTCGGCATGCCCGTCGATCCGGGCAATCTGCTGTTTCTCGCGCGGCTGGGAGAGATGCCGGTGATCGGCCTGCCGGGCTGCGCGCGGTCCCCTGCGCTGAACGGTGCGGACTGGGTGCTGGAGCGGGTCGTCTGCGGCGTTCCGGTCGGCCCCGCGGAGATCGCCGGGATGGGCGTCGGCGGACTCCTGAAGGAGATCCCGACGCGACCGCGGCCGCGGGATCACGGGACCGAGGGCTGACGGCAGGGGGGAACGGGCTAGGTCGTCCGGTGGGCCACCTGCGCCCGGAGCAAAATCAGACCTGACATGAGGGAGAGACCCATGCGTTTCCTGACCGCGACTGCCATCTGTGCCCTGACGGCCGGCGCCGCAACGGCCCAGATCGTGGCGGAGCCCCATCTCTACACCGTGGGGGATACCGAGTTCGAAGGTTATGTGGCTTATAATTCAGATCTCGAGGAGACGAAGGGCACGATCCTCATCGTCCACGACTGGGACGGGCTCACCGACTACGAGATGCGCCGGGCCGAGATGCTGGCCGCATTGGGTTACACCGCCTTCGCCATCGACGTCTATGGCGCCGACGTGGAGCCCGAGGGATTCGAGGATTACCGCCGGCTGTCGGGCGAGATGTATTCAGACCGCGAGACCTTCCGCGAACGGCTCCTCGGTGCGGTCGAGGAAAGCGCCGCGATCCCGGGGGCTACGGAGAACAAGGCGATGATCGGCTACTGCTTCGGCGGGGCTGCGGTGCTCGAGGCCGCGCGTGCGGGGGCCGATCTCGACGCCTTCGTGAGCTTCCACGGCGGACTCGGCACGCCCGAGGGTCAGACCTGGGAGGCGGCGTCCGCGCCGATCATGTTCTTTCACGGCAGCGCCGATCCGGTGTCGGGCATGGCCGATCTTGCCCAGGTGCTGAACGAGTTGCAGGAGGCGGGCGTGCCGCATGGCGCCCAAGTCTTTGGCGGGGCACGGCATTCCTTCACAGTCTGGGGCTCTGACGACTATCTGCTCGAGGCCGATCAGGGCGCCTGGGAGGGTCTGCAGGCCTTTCTTGACGAGACGCTCTGAGCGCACCCTCGCACGAGAGCGTTGAACCTCGCTGCCGCCCCGGGCATCAAGGGGCGGCAGGTACGGTGAGAAAGGGCGCTCGATGACAGTGGTGTCGATGATTGTGAACGGGCGGGAGGTCTCGGCCGAGGTCGAGGGGCGGACCCTGCTGGTCGAGTTTCTGCGCGAGGCGCTGGGCCTGACCGGAACCCACGTGGGGTGCGACACCTCCCAGTGTGGCGCCTGCGTGGTGCATGTGGACGGGTTGCCGGTGAAGGCCTGTGCGATGTTCGCGCTGGAGGCCGAGGGGCAGGCGGTGACCACGATCGAGGGAATCGCCGGGCCGGACGGCGCGCTTTCGCCGGTGCAGGCGGCCTTCAAAGAGCATCACGGGCTTCAGTGCGGGTTCTGCACGCCGGGCATGGTGATGACCGCAGAGGCCCTGCTGAAGGAGAACCCGAAACCTACCGAGCACGAGGTGCGCGCGTATCTCGAGGGCAATATCTGCCGCTGCACGGGCTATCACAACATCGTCAAGGCGATCCTGGCCGCGAGCGGGCAGGACGCAGCCGCGCCGGTCTGAGGAGAGACGCCATGTACGACTTCGAATTCGTCCGCCCGACCAGCCTCGATGCGGCCCTTGCAGCGCTGGCGGAGGAGGATGCGCAGGCGCTGGGCGGGGGCCAGACACTCATTCCCTCGCTGAAGGCGCGGCTGGCCATGCCCTCGATGCTGGTGAGCCTGACAAGCATCGCGGAGATGACCGGCGTCTGCCGCGATGACGAGGGCCGCGTCTGCATCGGAGGCGCGACGACTCATGCCGTGGTGGCGCGGGAAGCGGCGGAATATTTTCCCGCGCTGGCGGGGCTGGCGGGGCAGATCGGCGACCCGGCGGTGCGGAACCGGGGGACCATCGGCGGCTCGCTCGCCAACAACGATCCATCGGCCTGCTATCCGCCGGCGGCGCTCGGCACCGGCGCGGAGATCATCACCGACCGTCGCAGCATCGGCGCCGACGAGTTCTTTCAGGGCATGTTCGCCACGGCGCTGGACGAGGGGGAGATCATCACCGAGGTGCGCTTTCCGGTCGCCGAAAAGGCAGCCTACGTCAAATTCGCGCAGCCAGCCTCGCGTTTCGCCCTCGTGGGGGTCTTCGCCGCGAGGATGCCTGACGGCGTCCGGGTCGCGGTCACCGGTGCCTCCGAGGAGGGCGTGTTCCGCTGGGCGGAGGCCGAAGAGGCACTGTCGCAGGAGTGGTCGCCCGAGTCGGTGGCGGGCCTCGCACCCGAGGCCGATGGCATGATCGGCGATCTCCATGCCTCTCCGGAATACCGGGCCCATCTCGTGGGTGTGGTCACGCGCCGGGCCGTGGGCATGGCAAGCTGAGGATCGATCCGCATGAAAAAGGCGCGCCACGTGGCGCGCCTTTTTCATGCGGATCGATCCTCAGCTTGCCATGCCCACGGCCCGGCGCGTGACCACACCCACGAGATGGGCCCGGTATTCCGGAGAGGCATGGAGATCGCCGATCATGCCATCGGCCTCGGGTGCGAGGCCCGCCACCGACTCGGGCGACCACTCCTGCGACAGTGCCTCTTCGGCCTCCGCCCAGCGGAACACGCCCTCCTCGGAGGCACCGGTGACCGCGACCCGGACGCCGTCAGGCATCCTCGCGGCGAAGACCCCCACGAGGGCGAAACGCGAGGCTGGCTGCGCGAATTTGACGTAGGCTGCCTTTTCGGCGACCGGAAAGCGCACCTCGGTGATGATCTCCCCCTCGTCCAGCGCCGTGGCGAACATGCCCTGAAAGAACTCGTCGGCGCCGATGCTGCGACGGTCGGTGATGATCTCCGCGCCGGTGCCGAGCGCCGCCGGCGGATAGCAGGCCGATGGATCGTTGTTGGCGAGCGAGCCGCCGATGGTCCCCCGGTTCCGCACCGCCGGGTCGCCGATCTGCCCCGCCAGCCCCGCCAGCGCGGGAAAATATTCCGCCGCTTCCCGCGCCACCACGGCATGAGTCGTCGCGCCTCCGATGCAGACGCGGCCCTCGTCATCGCGGCAGACGCCGGTCATCTCCGCGATGCTTGTCAGGCTCACCAGCATCGAGGGCATGGCCAGCCGCGCCTTCAGCGAGGGAATGAGTGTCTGGCCCCCGCCCAGCGCCTGCGCATCCTCCTCCGCCAGCGCTGCAAGGGCCGCATCGAGGCTGGTCGGGCGGACGAATTCGAAGTCGTACATGGCGTCTCTCCTCAGACCGGCGCGGCTGCGTCCTGCCCGCTCGCGGCCAGGATCGCCTTGACGATGTTGTGATAGCCCGTGCAGCGGCAGATATTGCCCTCGAGATACGCGCGCACCTCGTGCTCGGTAGGTTTCGGGTTCTCCTTCAGCAGGGCCTCTGCGGTCATCACCATGCCCGGCGTGCAGAACCCGCACTGAAGCCCGTGATGCTCTTTGAAGGCCGCCTGCACCGGCGAAAGCGCGCCGTCCGGCCCGGCGATTCCCTCGATCGTGGTCACCGCCTGCCCCTCGGCCTCCAGCGCGAACATCGCACAGGCCTTCACCGGCAACCCGTCCACATGCACCACGCAGGCGCCACACTGGGAGGTGTCGCACCCCACGTGGGTTCCGGTCAGGCCCAGCGCCTCGCGCAGAAACTCGACCAGCAGGGTCCGCCCCTCGACCTCGGCCGAGACCTCCCGCCCGTTCACAATCATCGACACCACTGTCATCGAGCGCCCTTTCTCACCGTACCTGCCGCCCCTTGATGCCCGGGGCGGCAGCGAGGTTCAACGCTCTCGTGCGAGGGTGCGCTCAGAGCGTCTCGTCAAGAAAGGCCTGCAGACCCTCCCAGGCGCCCTGATCGGCCTCGAGCAGATAGTCGTCAGAGCCCCAGACTGTGAAGGAATGCCGTGCCCCGCCAAAGACTTGGGCGCCATGCGGCACGCCCGCCTCCTGCAACTCGTTCAGCACCTGGGCAAGATCGGCCATGCCCGACACCGGATCGGCGCTGCCGTGAAAGAACATGATCGGCGCGGACGCCGCCTCCCAGGTCTGACCCTCGGGCGTGCCGAGTCCGCCGTGGAAGCTCACGAAGGCGTCGAGATCGGCCCCCGCACGCGCGGCCTCGAGCACCGCAGCCCCGCCGAAGCAGTAGCCGATCATCGCCTTGTTCTCCGTAGCCCCCGGGATCGCGGCGCTTTCCTCGACCGCACCGAGGAGCCGTTCGCGGAAGGTCTCGCGGTCTGAATACATCTCGCCCGACAGCCGGCGGTAATCCTCGAATCCCTCGGGCTCCACGTCGGCGCCATAGACGTCGATGGCGAAGGCGGTGTAACCCAATGCGGCCAGCATCTCGGCCCGGCGCATCTCGTAGTCGGTGAGCCCGTCCCAGTCGTGGACGATGAGGATCGTGCCCTTCGTCTCCTCGAGATCTGAATTATAAGCCACATAACCTTCGAACTCGGTATCCCCCACGGTGTAGAGATGGGGCTCCGCCACGATCTGGGCCGTTGCGGCGCCGGCCGTCAGGGCACAGATGGCAGTCGCGGTCAGGAAACGCATGGGTCTCTCCCTCATGTCAGGTCTGATTTTGCTCCGGGCGCAGGTGGCCCACCGGACGACCTAGCCCGTTCCCCCCTGCCGTCAGCCCTCGGTCCCGTGATCCCGCGGCCGCGGTCGCGTCGGGATCTCCTTCAGGAGTCCGCCGACGCCCATCCCGGCGATCTCCGCGGGGCCGACCGGAACGCCGCAGACGACCCGCTCCAGCACCCAGTCCGCACCGTTCAGCGCAGGGGACCGCGCGCAGCCCGGCAGGCCGATCACCGGCATCTCTCCCAGCCGCGCGAGAAACAGCAGATTGCCCGGATCGACGGGCATGCCGACATGCAGCACCTCTCCCCCCGCCCGCCGCACGGCCTCGGGCCCCACGTCGCGCGGGTCGGACGTGGCCGACCCCGTCAGGATCAGGATCAGCGGAGCCGTGGCCGCGCGCAGCGCCTCTGCGAGCGCCTCCGTCTCGTGGGCGACCCTCAGAGGCCCCTGCAGACCCGCCCCCAGCCGCGCCAGCCGCGCCTCCGTCGCCTCGGCCCCCTTGCCCGGCCCGGCATCTCCCACCAGCGTCTCGATCAGAAGCGCCCGCGCCAGCCGGGGTTCCGCCAGTCCGATGGCCCCGCGCCCGGCCTCGCAGGCGGCCTCGACGGCACGATGCGGCACGCCATAGGCAATGATCTTGACCGTGGCCACCATGGTCCGGTCGTCGCAGCGCTGCCATTCGGGCACCGTGGCCACGGTGATCATTGAATCGACTGCGTTCACCCGGTCGATGGCGGCCCGGTCGATCCGGGCAAGCCCGGGCCCCCCGGCGTGAAGGTTCACCCGCCCCGTCGCCGCCCGTGTCACCCGGATCCGCGCGCCGGCCCCGACCAGCGCCTCCGCCAGACGCGCCGCCGCCGCGTCCTCTCCGAGGTCGCCCGGCCCGAGCCGCGCCACCGTCACCTCGCGCCATCCCGCCGCCGCCAGCGCCTCGACATCCTCGCGCGTCAGCACCCGGCCCTTCTTCAGGCGCACCTCCCTCGCCCGCAGGGAATGGGCCAGAACGGCGCCTGCGCTCTCGCCTACCGGAACCCGACCGAACTCCATCAGCCGCGCCGGAGCGCCGCGGTGATCTCGGCCATGATGGACACCGCGATCTCCGCCGGCGAGCGCGCCCCGATGTCGAGACCCACCGGCGCGTGGATGCGCGCGATCTCACCCGGGTCGAAGCCTGCCTCCTCGAGCCGCGCCACGCGCTTGGCATGGGTCCGGTTGGAGCCGAGGCAGCCGAGGTAGAAGACCTCCGTGCCAAGGGCCGCCCGGATCGCCGGGTCGTCCAGCTTGGGATCATGGGTCAGCGTGACGACACAGCTCCGGGCATCGAGCGCCAGCCCTGCCAGCGCCTCGTCCGGCCAGTCGTCGCGGATCGTCTCGCCGGGGAACCGCGCCTCGGCGCCGAAGGCCGGACGCGGATCGACGAGGATCGGATCATAACCGCAGGCCCGCGCCATGGGCAGCAGCGCCTGGGCGATATGGACCGCCCCCACCACCACCATCCGCAAGGGCGGGTTGTGAACGGCCACGAAGGTTTCTCCGTCCTCCTCGACGCCGGACCGGTCCATGCGGAACCGCTCCGGCCAATCCTCCCTCGCTGCGAGAGACGGAGCCCCCGCCTTGAGCGACGTGACATAGGCGACCGGCCGCCGCGCCGCCCGCGCCGCCACCAGCGCCTCGAGGACGCCCACCGGCAGCACCGTCCCAACGGGCTCCACGAGCACCCGGATACGCCCGCCACAGGCCAGCCCTACCGCGAAGGCTTCGTCGTCCGACACGCCGTAATCCAGCACCCTCGGCCGACCGTCCTGCAGGGCGTCCAGCGCCTCGATCACCACCGCCCCCTCGACGCAGCCGCCCGAAACCGAGCCCTCCATCGCGCCCTCCCCGTCGATGACGAGTTGGCTGCCCACGGGCCGCGGCGCCGAGCCCCAGGTTTCCACCACGGTGGCAAGCGCCACGTTCCTGCCAGCGCGGTGCCAGTCGAGCGCAAGTGCGGGACTATCTGTCATGAGGGCCTCCATGGCCGCCACGATACGCCCTCGGCGGAGGGGTGCAACGCCCCCCGCTTTTCTGGCCGGAAATATCCCGGAGGAGTCGGCCGCAGGCCGGCAGGGGCAGCGTCCCCTACGAGGCCTCCGTCGGTTCAGTTCCCGAGCATCCAGGCGCCATCTGGCCAGAAGGCATGATAGGCGAAGGCGAACATCACGTCATGGGGCAGGTCGGCGCCGGTCGTGTCCCGCACCCGCACATTGCCCACATCACGCCCTTCCGCGATCTCCCGCGTATCGAGCGCCGACGCCTGCCCGGCCTGCCAACTGAGGACGACGCCAGCTTCCTCGATGCGGCCTGCCTCTGCGAGGCGCACCATGGGCCAGGCCCGGGAGCCCACCCTGACGACCCGCTCCAGCGGCCCGATTCCGTGGGGCGGCATCTCGCCGTTGTAGAGAAAAGGCCGGTCCGAGCTGTCGTAGCGCACGTAGGGATTGGCGCCATAATCCCGCATGAAGCCTGTGGGCTGCGCCATCACCAGCCCGGCCGGATTGCGTTCGGCGAACATCTCCCAGCTTTCCATCCAGGACGGCAGCGTGTCGAGCCGCGTGCCCGTGAACTCTCCCACGATGGCCTCGCCCACCGCCTGCTGCCACCAGCTTTCGGTCTGCCGGTCGTACATGATCATGTCCGAATGACGCAGCTTCCCCGAGACGCCGAATTCCAGCAGGCCCGCTCCCGTCCGCCGGTCGAAGGTGATGCCCGAGTTGCAGAGCGGGCAGAAGGTGACGGCGACCGGGATGCCGCCCACCTCGTCGTTCACGATCTCGTGCCAGGTCAGGTAACGGATCGGATAGGCCCGCGGCGTCTCGCCCTCGATCTCGAGCGTGATCACAGGCTCCCGCGGTGCGAGCTCGGTCTCGTCGGCCACGGACCTGAAGACCGGGTTCTCGATCGAGGGAATGCCGTCCTTCGGCGGGCCGCCGGAGATGATCTCGACCCAGTTGTCGATCGAAGACTTGGAGAAATCCGTGCCCGGCCATTCCGAGGACCAGAAGGCAGGAGGGCTGCCCTGGGCCGCGGCCGATGCCGCGAAGCTCACCGCCATCAGCGCGGCGCCAAGCGCCCTCTGCATCATCCGCCTCATCGATCCGTCTCCTCCGTGACACCCGCCACGAGGAAAGCTGGCATGCCGCAGGCCGCAGCGTCACCCCCCTCACGAAAAGGTGCTGGAGGTCGGGAGGGGGTCCATGATCTTCGACGAAGATCATGTCCGATTATTCGCGAATAATCGGCCCCCGCCCGCAGCCTCGCGTCACGGTGCCGGACGCACCGCCGCCGCCGCGATCCGGTCCGCGCCCGCGCCCACGACGCCGTTGCCGCCTGCGCCGCGACGGATCCTGTCGACGACCTCCATGCCGGAGACCACCTCGCCCACCACCGTGTATTGCCCGTCGAGATGGGACGCCCGGTCGAACATGATGAAGAACTGCGAATTGGCCGAATCGGGGCTCGCCGCCCGAGCCATGCCCACCGTGCCGCGGCTAAAGGGCACGTCCGAGAATTCCGCTCTCAGGTCCGGCATGTCCGACCCGCCCATGCCCATCCGGCTCACGTCGCCGTCCGGTCCGCCGAACTCCACATCGCCGGTCTGGGCCATGAAGCCCTCGATCACCCGGTGAAAGGCCACGCCGTCATAGGCGCCCTGCCCCGCCAGCGCTGAGATCCGCTCGGCATGGCCGGACGCCGCCTCGTTGAGGTCGATCACGACGGTGCCCTCGGCCTCGCCCGCGATGCAGAGCGCGACCCATGGGCCCGGCGCGCCCGCGGCCGGTCCGGTTTCTGCGGGGACGCCGGCGAAAGCCGCGTCGAAGCCGCAGGACGCGGTGTCGAACTGCGCCAGCTCGACTGGTGCCGGAGCTTCGGGCAGGGTCGTCACGTAATAGCCGCCGATGAGCGCGAGGCCGGCGGCGAAGATCGTGTAGGGCATGATCCTGTTACTCCGCATCCGCCGCGACCCTGACGGAGATCATCCGGTCCGGGTTCGCAGGGGGCTCGCCCCGGGTGATGGCGTCGACGTGCTCCATGCCCTTCGTCACGCGGCCGTAGACGGTGTACTGGCCGTTGAGGAAGTGGTTGTCGCCGAAGTTGATGAAGAACTGCGAATTGGCCGAGTTCGGGTTCTGGCTGCGCGCCGCCCCCAGCGTGCCGCGGTCGTGGGGGATGCGGCTGAACTCCGCCTTGAGGTCGGGCTTGTCGCTTGAACCCGTGCCCGCCCGGCGCGGGTTGTAGTCCTTTTCCATGTTGGCGTGCTCCACATCGCCTGTCTGGGCCATGAAGCCCTCGATCACCCGGTGGAAGGCCACGTTGTCATAGGCGCCCTCGCGGGCGAGCTCCTTCATCCTCGCGCAGTGATCGGGGGCGATGTCGGGCATCAGCTCGATGGTGACGGTGCCATCCTTCAGTTCGATCAGGATGGTGTTCTCGGGGTCGGCCATGGGTCCTCGCGTGTTTTGTTGGTCGGGTCGGACGCTATGCGCGCAGACCGGCCGGGGCAAGGGAAGGAACCGTGGCTCCCGAAGGGAGTATTTCCAGCCAGATGAAGCCCGTGATCCGCGCGCCGCGGGCGAGACGGGCGCATTTGCGCCCGGCGGGCGGTTGACCGGGGCGGCCGGAGCGCCCATCACAGCTGCGTCACCACGAGGAGAAAGCGATGGCCTGGAAGAGCCTCGACGACATGGATCTCGCCGGAAAGCGCGTGCTGACGCGGGTCGACATCAACGTGCCGATGGAGGACGGGCGGGTCACCGACACGACCCGCATCGACCGCATCGTGCCCACGGTGAAGGACATCCTCGCCAAGGGCGGAACCCCGATCCTGCTCGCGCATTTCGGCCGGCCCAAGGGCAAGGTCGTGGCGGAGATGTCCCTGCGCCAGGTCCTGCCCGCGCTGGAGGCCGCCCTGGGCCGGGAAGTGACATTCGTCGAGAGCCCCTCGGGCGAAGACCTCGCCGCGCTGCCCGCAGACAGCGTCGTGCTGGTGGAGAACACGCGGTTTTCGCCCGGCGAGGAAAAGAACGACCCGGGGATGGCGCAGTTTCTCGCCTCGCTGGGGGATATCTATTGCAACGACGCCTTTTCCGCCGCGCACCGCGCCCACGCCTCGACCGAAGGCGTGGCGCATCTGCTGCCGTCCTGCGCGGGGCGGTCCATGGCCGCAGAGCTGTCGGCGCTGGAGGCGGCGCTTTCGGACCCCGAGCGGCCGGTCGTGGCCGTCGTGGGCGGGGCGAAGGTCTCCACGAAGCTCGAGTTGCTGGGCAACCTGACGAAGCGGGTCGATATCCTCGTGATCGGCGGCGGCATGGCCAACACCTTCCTCGCCGCCCAGGGCCTCGACGTGGGCAAGAGCCTGTGCGAGCACGACCTTGCCGACATCGCCCGCCGGATTGCCGAGGAGGCAGCCGCAGGCGGCTGCGAGATCCTGCTGCCCCGGGATGTCGTGGTGGCCGCCGAGTTCAGGGCCGGGGCCGAGCACAGGATCGTGCCCGCCGAAAACTGCCCGCCCGACATGATGATTCTTGACGCGGGCCCCGACAGCGTCGCCCATATCGCCCAGGTCTTCGAGCGGGCGAGGACCCTCGTATGGAACGGCCCCCTCGGCGCCTTCGAGATCGCACCCTTCGACGCCGCCACCGTGGCCGCCGCGCGAAAGGCCGCGGCGCTGACCAAGGCAGGCCGCCTGCGCTCCGTCGCGGGCGGCGGCGATACCGTCTCGGCATTGAACCATGCCGGGGTGGCCGACGATTTCTCCTATGTCTCCACCGCCGGCGGCGCCTTTCTCGAATGGCTCGAGGGCAAGACCCTGCCCGGTGTCGCGGCACTCGGCTGACCCCGGGCCGGAGGTTAGCGCAACCGAAATTGCGGCCCGCTCGCCCGCCCCCTAAAGACGGGCGAGACTGCCGCCACAGGAAAGGACTGCATCATGAACACGGAAATGGCCGACAAGGTTCGCGCGGGTCAGGGCTTCATCGCGGCCCTCGACCAGTCGGGTGGCTCCACCCCCAAGGCGCTCCGCCTCTACGGGATCGAGGAGGACGCCTATTCTTCCGAAGAGGAGATGTTCGACCTGATCCACGCCATGCGCGCGCGGATCTGCACCTCGCCCGCCTTCACCGGCGACAAGATCGTGGGCGCGATCCTCTTCGAGATGACCATGGACCGCGAGATCGACGGCAAACCCTCCGCCGCCTATCTCTGGGAGGAGAAGCGCGTGGTTCCGTTCCTCAAGGTCGACAAGGGCCTCGACGACACAGCGGACGGCGTCAAGCTGATGAAGGAGATCGGCGGGCTCGACGATCTGTGCAGGCGCGCCGTGGGTCACGGCGTCTTCGGAACCAAGATGCGCTCGGTGATCGACGCGGCGAACGCGCAGGGCATCTCGGCGATCGTCGCCCAGCAGTTCGAGGTGGGCAACCGGATCGCGGGCCATGGCCTCGTGCCGATCCTGGAACCCGAGGTGACCATCACCATTTCCGACAAGGCCGGGGCCGAGGCGCTCCTGCGGGACGAGATCCTGAAGCACCTCGAGGCCCAGGGCCCCGAGATCATGCTGAAGCTGTCGCTGCCCAGCGAGGACAATTTCTACCGCCCCCTGATCGAGCATCCGAAGGTGATGCAGGTCGTGGCGCTCTCGGGCGGCTATTCCCGGACCGACGCGAACGCGATCCTGTCGCGCCAGAAGGGCATGATCGCGAGCTTCAGCCGCGCGTTGACAGAGGGGCTGTCGGCGCAGCAGTCGGATGAAGAGTTCGACGCGCAGCTTGGCGCGACGATCGACAGCATCCACGCAGCGTCGGTCGCCGGATGACGGCAGGCATGGTGCGGGCAGCGGTGCTATGCGGCGCCGCAGCACTTGCTGCCTGTGCCCCGGCGGTGGAGGAAGACGGCCTGATCGGCCAGCCCTTCTCCGCCGGGCCCTACGGCCCCGGGGGGCCGCCGCAGATCGGCTCGATCGACGCCTTTGTCGGAGGCGAGCCAGTGAGTCGCCGCGTCTACGACTATTCCGTGGGTGCCGTGGACCCCGGCGCTCTCACCGTCCCCGCGCCCGAGGGGGTACGGCTCTTCATCACCGGCGCCACCCCGCCAGATCCGTTTCGCCATGCCGGAGAATTGCGGCTCGAGGCCGTCCTGCCGGATCTCGCCCCGGGCGAGGGCCGGCTCACCCTGCGCCTTCTCGTGGACGGCGAGACCGAGGGGCCGCGCTTCGAGGGCGAAGGACGGCTCACCCTGCTGCAGGTGTCGGCGCCGCCCGAGGACACGTCCATCAGCCTCTACGGCCGGATCACGGGACGGTTCGAGGCCAGCCTCTGCCCCGCCGGCGGACAGCCGCCGGGGCCATGCCTGCCCGCCTCCGGCAGCTTCGACACCGCCGTCTACGAGAACCGCTGACCCCCGCCGGCCAGGCGTGAGTCCTGCGGGTCACGCCTCTCGAAAAGGGCCGGACCGGAGATTCCCCCGGCCACTCGCCTGTGGCAGGGTCTCCGGGAAGCCGCGCTCCGACATGCGGCACATGAGGCAGACATGACCCGCAGTACCGGCCCTCACCTGGGCGCGATTCTCTATCTTGTCGGCATGGTCGTGCTGAGCGCCTATTTCGTCTTTGCCGCCGTGCAGGGCGATTACGGCCTCTTCCGCCGCGCCGAGATTGCCGCGGAGGCCAGAGAGCTCGAGGTGGAACTTGCCCTTCTCGATCGCGAAGTCGCGCGGATGGAGAATCTGACGCGCAGGCTGTCGGACGAATATCTCGACCTCGACCTCCTCGACGAACGGGCTCGCAATGTGCTCGGCTACATTCGCGCCAACGAGGTCGTGATCCGCTGAGGCCCAGGCCTGACCCGTCGAAAAGCAGAAGCAGCTGCACGCAGCAGATCGCGGCCCGCGCCGCGACGGGCAGCACGCGGCTTTCCGGCCGCTCCTCCTCCAGCACGTCGAGCAGGATCGGGTCGGCCAAAAAGCCAGAACGGCCAGCTTAACGCCCGTTCGGGCAGGTCGTCCACCGCCGAGGGGCCCGTCCCCGCCAGACCCGGGCCTGTCAGGATCCGGCGGCCAGGCCCGGCCTCGACATACGCGCCACCCCTGCACTGGCGGCAAACCGGCAATGCGGCAGTGCGGCGACTTTTCCCGGTTTCACAGCGGAGCGGGTCAAGCTAGAGATCGTTTAACGCTAAACGATCCGGTCCAATGCGGAGGAGGTCCCATGGCGACCCGAAAGCGCGCGGCAAAGCCGAACGTCTCGGCCGACGAGCTGATGCACTACTACAAGGAAATGCTGCTGATCCGGCGGTTCGAGGAAAAGGCCGGCCAGCTCTACGGCATGGGCCTGATCGGCGGCTTCT
>Ga0076930_100733_pt1 | contig 21067 bp, 12 predicted proteins | sample HotLakConsoUCCRE_FD_71149 | JGI IMG/M metagenome (GOLD analysis project Ga0076930, IMG submission 71149) | Hypersaline microbial mat communities from Hot Lake, Washington, USA - Hot Lake Consortium UCC-RE (version 3) (version 3) ...
GCGCCGCTTCCATATCGGCTCGCTACAATGGCTGAGGTACATACGTAATCAGGAAGCATTTTTATGATCCTTTCCGAGACCGCGCTTTTGATTATGTTGGCCCATGTGTTGACAGCGGCTATGGATGTCTCCCTTCTACTGCCTGGGCGATAGGCACCATAGACCCTTTGATCGCAGAAGACGACGTTGAAAATTCCGAGCGACGCAACCACTTTTCCTGGCAAGACGCAAGAAACAATTTGTGGCATGCGCTTACGCTGAATCGTGAGGTCGATGTGAGCGACCATTACTTGAATCGGCGGGTGTCCGCCAAAGAACGCAAATGGCGCTGGGCTACCGCCTTCAAATCGTTGGGACACGTTCTGCATCTGGTTCAGGATGCAGCTCAGCCGCAGCATTCGCGGAATGATGCTCATGCGCCTCCTAACATAGCATTACACGTGGATCCTGGTTTGGGGGGCACAGTTGGTGGCGCTGCCGAAGCCTATACTGAATACAGAGTCACCTTGGACTATCGTCAGGCCACCGGTGGTGGTGGTTTCGCTGGAAATCCCCTGCGCCACCTTGACGAAACTATTCCTAAACCTGAAGTGGTGCCGCGACCGGTTCTGGGAGACTACCCGATTCCGATGTTTTCGACACCGGTCAAATTCCTCACGACTCGCCATGTCGAATCCGGAGATTCCGTCGAAGATCTATTAGCGCGCCGCGGCATGGCCGATTTCAGTAATCGGGGCTTCTTCACGGCTGGCACCTTGCCCGGTTCGCGAGAATGTATTCCGCCGGGGGCTTATCCCTGCAACGATTATCAGCAAGACCCCACCTACCCGCTACCGGACGAAAGTTTGCCAGATTCGACTTTTGACTCCGTTCTGGTAAGTTCAGAACTGAAATTTTTTGGAGGTTTCTGGACCGGATACTTCGCGGAAATCGAGCTGGTCGAATTGACGGCGGAAGTGCCAGATTCGGTATCGCCGGGGTACATTGACGACTTGCCGCAACACTACAACGGGAAAGTTCCGTTGCTTACCCGAAGCGCAATTGTCAGGCTAGAGGGCTTGGTTTCAGATTCGCTATTGGGATCATATAGTTACATGCTATCGTTGAACAACTTGCGCTATAAGGCGGATGTCCTACTACCGCGGGCGGTTGCCTACTCAGCCGGGTTGATTGACTATTTCTTCCGAGGTCGTCTGGAAGTGCAACCACCAGCCACCGGGGTTTTCGCGGCACTCAATCAAAGCGATGGGCACTGGATGGATCCGGACGGCTATCCAAGACGCAATGACAATGATGAAATCTTCGGCTTCAATCAAGTCCGCCTGCGAGTCCGAAATGCGACGGAGACAATTGTTGAAAGCGGTACCAACGAAGAATTTCCGCAGTATATAGGCGCGCCCGAAGGCTCTGATCTCAATGGCGATCTGGTTGCCGTAGCCCGCTATCACAGGGATCGGTGTTATCAGCCTGATCTGTCAGGTGAACGCATCCAGGATTATGGGGCTTCAGGAACCGGGCCGATTTCCGAGCCTGCGTGTACGGAGGGGCAGCGTACTGACTACCAGGAGATCTCAGTGTCGGCAACCATTGCTCTCAGCGCGCCAGATGTGGATTCACCCAGTGAGCTTGACGGGCTGGAGCCAGGAGCGGGTGTGGAAATGGTTTTTGACTTCTCTGCCGACCCCATTCCGGTCAACGCCAGTGACTTGTTTATCCAGGTTGTTTACCGTGGGCGAATGGGCGTGGATCTGGATAGCGAGGGCCGACCGGGAAATTATGAACGAGACGCGATTGCGGTAGGTACCCACGATGCGCGGGAGCCCACCTTTCTGACGTTTTGGAACAATACAGACTATTACCACACCAGTAGTGGAACATGGCTGCCGTGGAATGTTGCCTACCCGCTCCGTACGACAACCAGTTTCTGGGTTTGCGCTGGGGCACCCAGTCGGCTGGTCTGGACCTATCTCGGAACGCTTAAGCCCGGTGTCGCCATGGGAATTCCCCCGGAGCCGGGATTTGTTCGAATGGGCTTCATCGTTGGGCAGCGAGAGCTACCGACTCAGCGGTGGGCCTTCCGCGGGACACCTTCAAGCGCAGACAGTCCGCAGCCAAGGGCTCAGTCGATTTTCAGCCGGGGCGCGATCAAGCAGGCCAATCTGGAGCAGATTGACATGGATGCACTGAATGACCCGAGGGGGAACTGTGATTCCGTGCAACCTGTGGCGGACGAGTATTGGTGTCAGGATCCCATTCAGCGCCGACGTGAAGCGATATTGGGGCATCATGTTCAGCCCATCTTTCAAGCCCCGGCAGGTCAGTTCGATTCACCACCGGATGTGGATTCAGTGCCCTTGCCACCATTCGCGCTTGCCAACCCGCGCCCAGGTGGCACATTGCGCTATGAGACAGATAGTGAACTGACCACCTGTCCGACGCAGCGAGGGGCAACGGCTGATGAAATCGCGGAAATCGAATCCCGGGAGAAGCTTACTTTCGGTTCTTCTCCGTGATCTGAGATTGGTCCTATTCTGCGCAAATCTTGATGCCGAATTGATGCGCGACTCGAATGGGTTGAAAATAAAATTAAATAGGGTATAAGTATTGACAATACCTTATTTATGCTGGAATATTGCCCCATTCTGGATGGATCTGGGCTGTGCACTCTCTTTCGGTTGCTTTTCTTGAAGCGCTGCGGCTGACGCCTGAACAGGGCGCGTCGTTGCGGGCGGTGGGTGAATATCAGGGTAAGCAGGCGCTGTTCTTCCAACAGGCACCGGAAACGCTCAGGACCTTGCGCCAGTCGGCTGTGATTGAATCGACTGAATCGTCGAGTCGAATCGAGGGTGTCACCCTGCCGGCCGCGCGTCTGGAGCATCTGATGCGGCGGACCACCGATCCGCGCAATCGATCCGAGCAGGAGATTGCGGGCTATCGGGATGCCTTGAGTTTGATCCATGAATCGGCCCTCCAGATGCGTTTCACACCGCCGGTGATTCAGCAGATTCACACCACACTCTATCGCTACATGGCAGAGACGGGCGGCAACTGGAAGTCGAGTCACAACGACATCACTGAAACCGCGCCGGATGGTTCCAGGCACATTCGCTTTGCGCCCACGCTGCCGCATCTCGTGCCCATTCAAATGGAAGGGTTGACTGACAACTACGCGGCTGCCGTGAATGCTGGCCGGGTCGACGGGCTGATTCTGATTCCCCTGGCCGTTCTTGATTTTCTCTGCATCCATCCGTTTCGCGATGGTAATGGCCGAGTGGCGCGGTTGCTGACGCTGATGCTGCTATACCAGCATGACCTCCAGGTGGGGCGCTACATCAGCATTGAACGAATCATCGAGGACAGCAAGGAAACCTATTACGAGAGCCTGGAAATCAGTTCTCAGGGCTGGCACGATGGCGAGCATGACGTGTTGCCGTGGCTGGAGTATTTCTGGGGAGTGCTGCTGCGCGCTTACCGCGAATTCGAAGAGCGTGTCCAGGCGGTACATACCGGTCACGGTGCCAAGACTGAACAAATTCGCCTGGCGGTACTGCGTCGCAGTCAGCCGTTTGCGATTTCGGAGATCGAGCAGGAGTGCAGCCAGGTCAGCCGCGATCTGGTGCGGCAGGTTCTGCGCAAGATGCGCGACGAAGGTTTGATCGAATCAACGGGCCTCGGACGCGGAGCAAAGTGGCGACCGCTTGATCAGAACGAAAACGGGCAGAATGACGATGAGTAGAAGCGACAATGATGAATCGGTTCAGAACTGAAGCAGACAACGGGATTAGAGATGACCAGTAAGACTGACATTCCAGACTTTGCTCGATCCGCCGACCCGGCGGTACAAAAGCGCACGGAACTCGAAGCCCTGCTGCCGGAGGTTTTCAGTGAAGGCAAAGTCGATGTCGAGGCGCTCAAACGTGCGCTCGGCGAAGGCGCGGTGGTCGAGACCGGCGAGCGCTACCGGCTGGACTGGGTCGGCAAGACCGAAGCCTATCGTACGCTGCAGGCACCGACGACGGCCACGCTCCGGCCAGATCGCGAGCAATCGGTCAACTTCGACACCGCCAGTCACGCCTTTATCGAGGGTGAGAACCTGGAGGTGCTGAAGGTGTTGCAGAAGGCCTACTTCGGCCAGGTCAAACTGATTTATATCGACCCGCCCTACAACACCGGCTCGGATCAGTTCGTCTACCCGGACCGCTTTCAGGAAAGCAAGGACGAGTACCTGAAGCGCATCCAGGACATGGACGACGAAGGCGCGCTGCTGCGGGAGGGCCAGTTCCGCAAGAACAGCCGCGAATCCGGGCACTACCATTCCAACTGGTTGAGCATGATGCTGCCCCGGCTCTATATCGCCCGCAATCTTTTGCGCGAGGATGGTGTGATTTTTGTGTCGATCGATGACAACGAAGTCCACAACCTACGGTGTTTGATGAATGAGATTTTCGGGGAGGAGAATTTTATCTGCCAGCTTATCTGGGAGGGTGCGAATAAAAATACCGCGACTCAGATTGGTATAAATCATGAGTACGTCCTGATTTTCGCCCGCAGTAAAGAAACGGTTCCCAAAGATTGGACTATTGAAAAAGACGGAACTGAGCCAATTTTGTCAGAAGCAAGGCGATTGGTCACCAGATACCGTGACGACTTCGGGTCAGCATCTAAAGCACTTTCGGCCTGGTACAGGGCGAATAAATCGAAGCCTTCTTATGACCACAGGAGATTCCGATTCATCGATAAAAATGGCGTTTATAAGGAAGATGATCCAACGGCTCCTGGTGGCCGGAAGTTCGATCTGATCAATCCAAAGACTGGAAAAGTAATTCCACTGCGAGCAAAGCGAGGATGGGCGTTTAGTCAAGCCGAATTTGATGACCTTGTTAAAGATGGCAGGATCTCCTTTGTCTCTGAAACAAGTGTGATGGTGAGGCGATATCTGCATGAAACGGACAGGGCTGTTCCTCAAAGCGTCTTCTATCGCCCAACGAGATCTGCATCCGAGTATTTGGGTCGGCTTATTGGATCAAACGTTTTCGACTATCCCAAAGATCCGGATATCATTGGAAAATTTGTGGAAATGGCAACTAGCGCAACTGAAAAAGATCTCGTCATGGACTTTTTTGCCGGCTCTGGTACCACCCTGGATGCCGTTCTTCAGCAGAACGCCGAAGACGGCGGCAATCGCCGCTGCGTCCTGGTCCAGATGGCTGAGCCACTGGATGCCGAAAACGCTGAGTTTTCCGATATCGCTCAGGTTGCTCGTACCCGCATTCGTGCCACTCTGGATGCCTTGCGCAATACTGCGACGAAAGCCGGACAAGAATCTCCGGAACTCTCGGAAGAGGAAGGCTTTCGTGCCTTTCAACTGGTCGAATCCAACTTTCCGCAATGGCGGCCAAAAACGTTCGAATCCGGCGATGCACTGGCCGAGCAGATTCAGCTATTTATGCAGACTGGCGTCCGCGATACCGAACCCGAAGCACTGGCGCTGGAGCTATTATTGAAATCCGGCTACCCGTTGACCACGCAGTTTGAATGGACGGAGTTGGCCGGTGTGCGAGTTCTTGTAGTGGATACAGAGGCGGATGACGGCAAACTTGTGCTGCTGATCGAAGGGTTTTCAACCGATATGCTACCCGCGCTGCTGGATCTCGGACCGACGCGCATCCTCGCGCTGGAGCGCATTTTCCAAGGCTCGGATGCCGCCAAGAAGAACCTGGCATTGCAGTGCCGCGACGCCGATATCCGCTTTGCGAGTTACTAGCTCATGACAGCCGATAGGCAGTTGAAACCAAAGTTCGAAAAGACCTGGGAGCTTGAGGTAACTATTGGCTTGAATGATATCGCGACTCGATGTTTTCGCAACACGGCGGATCACGAGTACATCATGGCGCGCATGGCGTATCGAGCGAATTTGCTTCTGCAGTTTAATTGGTCTGCGCTGCACGCACTGGAGAAGTATCTGAAAGCCGTATGTCTGTACAACCGGGTCGACTCCAGATACTGTCATCACGATCTGCAAAAGCTGCGCAAGCGATTGCGTGTGCTTGATTTTTTCAGGCTTAGGTCCGACACGGAAAAATTCATGGACGCGATTCAGAACTTTGGCGGGGACCGCTACCTGTCGAGGTCCTGGATGTCGCGGCCGGAGGACCTGCTCCGCCTGGATCGGGCAGTCTGGGATGTAAGACGGTTCTGCCAGATACTCAACTCCGAATATACACGTGATCCGGAACAGCAGCGTGAGCCACTTGCACGGTTACGTGACAAACTGCTTGACAAGAACTTGCAGCCACACGATCAACCGTCGCTTCACGGTCGGCTCGAGAAAATTTTGGAGCAACGTGAGCATCCTGCGAGAGAGGCACTGATCTGGATGAATCATTGCTTCGGTTCGAGGCGGCGGCGGACCATCAAGATTCGAGGGTCGAAGATCCCTGCCTTCGAGAACTCGCCTTCGTTTCTCTATCCTGAGATTGTTGAGGAGGCAAAGAAGTATGTCTACTGGCCCTAACGCTGATCGGCGCAATGCCTCCAGAATGCAATTAAAATTTGACGCTGATCAGGAATACCAGCGCCGCGCGATTGACGCGGTGGTCGATCTGTTCGAGGGCCAGCCCGGGCGCGATGCGGGCATTAGCAGCTATGGGCAGGACAGTCTGACCAGCCTGGCGCTGACCGAGGTCGGGATTGCTAATCGTTGCGTGTTGTCGCCGGAGCAGTGGTTGACCAATCTTCGAGCCGTGCAACAGCGCGAGGGTCTGGAGAGCTCGGAGCAACTTGAAGGACTGCTGGACCAGAAGGGCAAAGCAGTCGGTGATTTTCCGAACTTCTCGGTTGAAATGGAAACCGGCACTGGCAAGACGTATGTCTACCTGCGGACCGTCCATGAGTTGCACCAGAAGTTTGGCTTTTGCAAATTCGTGATCGTGGTGCCCTCGGTGGCGATTCGAGAAGGTGTGCTGAAGACGTTGCGGATCACGCAGCGTCATTTCCGCGAACTCTACAACGCCGAGCGGATCAAGTTCGACGTTTACGAATCGGCTCGAGTCGGCCAGCTTCGTAACTTCGCACTGTCCGACGCGCTGCAGATTCTGGTGATCAATATTGATGCCTTTGCCAAGGATGCCGATCCGTCTAGCGGTCAGAAATTCAAGGGCAATGTGATCAACCAGCTTCGCGAAAGCGGCATTCGGCCGATTCAGTTCATTCAGGAGACCTGCCCGGTCGTGATTCTCGACGAGCCGCAGAACCTGGAAACCGACAAGCGCAAGCAGGCCATCGCACGACTGAACCCAATGTGCACGCTGCGCTATTCGGCCACGCACCGAAATCCGTACAACCTGGTTCATCGTCTGGACCCGTTCGCGGCCTGGTCGCAGGGCCTGGTCAAACAGATCAGCGTCGATTCAGTGGTCGACGAGTCGAGCGTGAATCAGGCCTTTGTCGAGCTGGAGAGTTTTACGTCCACCTCTAGAAGCGTCTCGGCGAAGGCGACGATTTGGGTGAATACGGCCAGTGGGCCGCGCAAGAAGCGTCTTTCTCTGAAGCCCGGCGACGATCTCTATCAGAAATCCCGCGAGCGCGAGATCTATCGGGAAAACTTCATTGTCAATGAGATCGATGCCGAGCAGGGGTTGCTCCGGTTCGCCAACGATGTGGTGGTCCGTGTCGGCGTGCCCCATGGCGTGGCTGGCGAACAGATCGTGCGCATGCAGATCGAAGCCACCGTTCGTCGGCATTTCGAAAAGGCCCGAAGGCTCGAGCCCATGGGCATCAAAGTGCTCAGCGTATTTTTTATTGATCGAGTGTCGAGCTACCGGGTCTACCATGAAGATGGCTCCACCACGCTGGGGCCGTTCGCGCAGTGGTTCGAGGACATCTACCGTCGCTACCAGGCGATGGAAGAATTCGAGGGTGTCTGCACGCTGGACGTCGAGGCCGTGCATAACGGCTATTTCGCCCGCGACAAACAGGCGCTGAGCCCATTTTCCGAGTCGTCGTTCCGCACCAAGGGCGATGCCGAGAGTGGTGCCTTCGAGTTGATCATGCGTGACAAGGAGCGATTGTTGGGCCTCGACGAGCCGCTGCGCTTCATCTTCAGTCATTCAGCGCTGCGCGAAGGCTGGGACAATCCCAATGTGTTCCAGATATGCACCCTTGCGGAGTCTCGCTCGGAACTGAAGAAGCGGCAGGAGATTGGCCGCGGTCTTCGTCTCTGCGTGAATCAGGACGGCGAGCGCGTCCATGATCAGGCCGTGAACCGGCTGACTGTGATTGCCAATGAGGCGTACGAGGACTTCGCTCGTGAACTACAGAGCGAGCTGGAGGCGGACGGCTACGCGTTCGAGCGGCGAATGGTGGTCAACGAGCGCAAGAAGGTGCAGGTTCGACTGCGCAAGGGCTACCAGACCGACGAGCGTTTTCTGGCGCTCTGGGAGCGAATTCGCGGTCGAACGCGCTATCAGGTGGAGTTTGACACCGAGGAATTGATCCAGCGCTGTGCGCGGAAGGTGCGGGAGGGTATGGAGGCGATTCGTCGCCCCGGAGTGGTGCTGACCCGAACCGATCTGGCGATCACGGCACAAGGCATCGATCGGCGGGTCACCGCGGTCCGGCCTGAGTATTTCAGCGGTGCGTTCCAGGTGCCGGACCTGATCGCCGCCATCGAGCACCGCACGGGGCTGGCCCGTTCCACCCTAGCGCGAATCCTGCTCGAATCGAGACGACTGGACGACGCATTGAACAATCCGCAGGCGTTTATCGAGCAGGTTGCGATGTTTATTCAGAACGAGCTTCGTGAACTGCTGGTCGATGGGGTGCAGTACCTGAAAGATGGTGACCGGGTTTACGAGATGCGACGGTTTGAGGCGCTTGACGACCTTCCCCTGTTTGAATCCAACGTTTATGCCGTACAGCAGCCGGACAAGACGCTTTTTTCGCATATCGTGCTGGATTCGCAATCCATGCCCGAGCGCAAGTTTGCCGAGGACTGTGAGGCCAACGATGATGTACTGTTCTATTTCAAACTGCCGGCCTGGTTCGTGATCGAGACACCAATCGGCGAGTACAACCCGGATTGGGCCCTGGTCTTCAAAGGCGATCATCGCCTGTACTTCGTGGCCGAAACCAAATCCAAAGGTGCCCAGGACGACGCTGCAGGGGGCATGCTGCGGCCGATCGAGCGCCTCAAGGCCGAATGCGGCAAGCGCCATTTCAGTCAGTTTGAGGAAGTCCAGTTCAAGCGAGTGGGGTCATTGCGAGAGCTGATCGCCACTTCGTAAACGCATGAATTGACTCCAGGCCGCCGAATCTTGGCGGCCAGGTCGTTCGGGGGTGGCTACTGGTTGGGCTGCACCTGGAACGCGTCACTGAAGATCTGGTCAGCGGCGGCGCAGATATCGTTCCACAGGCAGTCTACCCATTCGGGGTGATCGACGAACGGGTTGCGGTTGGTCTGGAAGACGAACACGGTTTCGTTGCGGTCGCGTTCGCGGTCATCGACCGGGTCCTGTTCGTGCCATTCCAGCAAGGTATCGAGCAAGCCCATGTAGGCGGTGCCGCCGCTGGTGGTCTGGATCAGGTTGCGATCGTTGGTCAGCTCCAGATCCGGCTCCTGGATGCCGGTTACACCATGGGTGCCGCCTTCGAAGCGAATGGCCATGTAAAACATCGTACGGGCGATATCGCCGCGGCGATCATTCCAGACTTCCCAGCTTCCCTGGTTGCCATCGGTGCTCAGGGTGGTCCAGTTGGAATCGCCCGGATAGGGCCCGCCCATGCCACCGACGCCATTATTGAACACCGTGGTTCGCTCGCTGCATTGCGCGTTGATGCTCGGGTCGCAGGACGCGAACGGCTTGTTGCCGCGGTCGCCGTTGTAGTCGATGTTCGACAGGCGCAGATTGTGGGCATCGGTTGCTGCGGTGTTGAACTGGGTGCCGGTCTGACCCAGCCCGTAGGAGCGGGGCCAGGTATGTTCACGGTTGTAGTTGCTGTTGCCGCCGCCGACCTTGGTATAGGTCTCATTCTCGTAGACGGCCAGGATTCGACTGGAATCATTGGGATCTTCATCGGCCAGTTCGAGGATATCCCAGGTGTCGGTGGAACTGTCGGTATACGGGAACCACTGATGGTCGTCGATGGTGTCGTGCAGGGTGGTACGCAGTGTGGCGGCCGAACTGGGGTCGACATTGGCATAGTAGTCGCCCAGCGGACAGGTCATGTTGGCCATGCCCGGCGTGGGTGAGCTTGGCGCATAGGTGCTGGTGCGCCGCTGACCGCCGGAACCATTGGGGCAGCGCTGCAGCGAATCGTTGGACGCGTTGCCGTTTTCGTCCTCGTTGACCTGGGGCTCGCCGGGCTCAAGAAGATCGAGCAATCCGGATACGTCGGCCTGGCCGGAGTCGTAGACAATGGCATCGATGACTGCGGTGGTGTCCAGTGGCGTGCCTGGCGGGAAATCGCTGCCGTCGCCGATCACCAGGGCCACGGCAGCGGCACCGTCGTCCAGGGCTGCAGGCAGCGCCGCGTCCGGCGATGTCGCGCTGCCACCGACCAGCAGATAGCCATCGGCCGAGGTGCTCAGGCCATCAAGGTCCAGCGCGGCATAGCTTTGCAGGCCGGAGTCATAAAACACCAGGGCCAGGCCATCCAGCGGTGTCTGGCCGGCACCGCCGTCGAACAGCTCGAGAAACTCTTCATCGACCGCGGCGACGGCGTTGACCTCGTTGATCAACACGCTAGGGCCGGGCGGGATTACCTCCGGTCCGGCGGCGCTGCCGGGGGTGGGTACACCTTCGCCCCAGGTCAGACGAAACGGCTCGGAGCTTTCGTCGTCGCCATCCAGGCCGTTGCCCCCGGCAGAGGATTCACTGCCCTCTTCAAGATCAACCCGCTGCCAGCTTGAACCGGCGGCGTGGGCGCTGGTGTCGATCACGGCCTGCTGGGCGATGGGGGTATCGGGTAGATAGGTTGAGGCATTGGCGTCGCCGTCAGGGCCGTCAATGCTGACACCAGTCTTGTCGACGGCCTCGGCCTTGTCGCCCCAGAGCACGTAGTCAAGATCGGCCACCAGATCACTCTGACCATCCCAGTAGTACAGGACCAGCACTTCACCGCTGTCATCGGTCAAATTGCCCTGGTTGTTGATCGAACCGGGGAAGGCCTCGCGCATATCCGGGATGCCGTCGGGGCTGCCGTCTTCATAAAGCTCATAGTCGGGGCTCTGTCCATAGGCCGACTCGAAAGCCGTGGAGCCGCCCAGGGCAATGGTCTGGCGAGATCCCGGAGCAATGCTGGCGCCGTCGGGAAAGCGGGCGTGAAAATCGTCGAAGCCGCCACCGCCGCCGGCACCCTGAACGATCTGGTAGTAGTAAACACTGCCGCCGGCAAAGGTCGCATCGGTCAGGTAGACATCGCCCAGATCAATGACGTCGTCACCCGTATTGATGATCTCGATGAACTCAGCGCCATCGGGTGTGATCACGATTTCGGACAGCAGCAGGCCCAGCGGCAGGCCGGCACTGGCATTGGGGTCAATCGTGACCGGGTCGCTGGTCAGCGTGTCGCTGTTGGGGTTGCCACCACCATCGACAACGGCCCCGCTATTGACGGTCAGGGACAGCGTGCCGGTGCCGCTGATGTTGTCGACGATCACGCTGTAGGAGCTCGGGCTGTTGGGAGTAAAACTGATTCCGCTGTTGCTGGTGCCGCTGTGGTTGACCGTAACATCGGAAAGGTCGTCGAAATCGCTGACGGATTCGGAGAAAAGCACCGTGAAGCTCAAGGTGGTCGCCGGCGTCGGGCCGGTGGTGGACGGGGTCACGGCGACAATGGTCGGCGGGGTGATATCGGGGCCGCAATTGGCGGTGTGTGTGCCCAGCCCGGAGAATTCATCCTGGCCAAAGCCGTCCCATTCCAGCGCAGGGTCGAAGGCGTCGGCGCCGTTGTCGTCAGCGCTGCAGACTGCGGTTTTCCGGCGCAGGGTATTGTTCGCCGTCGAGGTACTACCCGAGCCCCAGGCACTGCCTGGATCGAAGCCGATCTGACCAATGACGTCCACCAGCGATCCATTGCAGGCGATTGCCACGGCATCGTCGCCGTTGAACTGCAGGTTACCGGTCTGGTCGCCGCCAAAATCGGCATCGGGATGGGCGATAACATAAACCCCGGTGGCCGGAATGCTGCCGGTCAGCGGCACGGTCCAGCCCACGCTGGCACTGCCGTTCTGATAGCCGCGCAGCTCGCAACCGGCACCAGCGAGGTCGAAAGCGACAGCATCGCTGTTGAACAGCTCGATGCCCTTGTTCAGGGACGAGCCTTCGACGTATTCCGACACAAAAACGACCGCATGGAGCGGCCAGGCCAGTATCAGGAGCAGAAAGGAGAGAATCAGGCGTGGCATGGCAGTCGGCTCGAGCGGGCAAGCGCGCGATTATAACAATCGCGCACCTGCTGCCCAAGGGCCTGGTCTATTGCGACGCCTGGCGCCCTTCAACAATGAGGTTAACTGGAAGTCCCGATTGGAACTCAGTTCTCGAAGCGGTCCTCGAACACATCGGTGCTGACAACTTCGATTTCCTGAGCATCCCAGCCCCAGACGTTATTGTTTGAGCTGTTGCCGTCGGTGGAACTGTCCAGGACGGCACCCAGCCAGTAGGTCCCCGGCGCCGTCCCTGCCGGGATCACGGGTGCCGGGATGTTGAACGTGCGGATTTGCATCGCCGAGAAGTCGGCGTTGTAGTTCCAGGTTGCCAGCAGCGTATCGGCGCTGCTGATGATGTTGTTGCTGGACAGGTAGATTCTGAGCGTGAAGCTTCTTTCCAGCGGATCGTCGTTGGTCGGGTTGGTCACGTTGACGCTGGAGGCACCCGCTGATTGACCGGGGGCCAGACGAAGCGGTCCATCGCTGCGGAAGCGGAGCAGTTCGTAGTCGGCCACGTTGCCGCGAACCCCGGGGCGGACACTGTCGGTGAATTCGTCGATAAAGGACTCCCAGAGGCGGGCATAGCGTCCCCGGGTCGATCGATCGGAGTTGGATGCAATTGCGTGGGTGTAGCGACTGTCTTCGGAAATATAGTATGCGCCGCTGCCGCTCTGTCCTCCCCACAACGCGGTCATGCAACCCGAGCCGGTATCAATCTGGGCCTGGTTGGTATCAGAGCAGGAGTCAAAGTTGCCGGACCAGTAGTACATGTCCCGCCCGGTATGAAGTCCGGCGGTCGGACAATTCTCGCCGGGATAGCTGGCGTTGTGGAAGCTCTGACCGGTCAGCCAGTCGCAGGATCCACTATGAGCCCAGGCAAACCACCCGGTCAACATGCCGACCTGACGGGTCTGAGTGCGCCACAGGCGGATGGCGGCAATATCCCAGTTCCAGCTCTGGTTCTCGGTCCAGCCGGTAAATGCCATGTAGCTGGTTCCGCGAGCCCAGCCCCAGTGTTCGCGGTGTTCCGAATTTCCGGGCGCTGACCAGCGGGCTCCTTCGCCGTCCCATGCGGGATACACCCAGACCTCTTCCGCAAAGTCATTGATCGGCGTGGCCGTGCCGCCAATGGTTGGCGAATGGGCATAGATGCAATGACCGGCAGTAAACACGATGCCGGCATCCTGCATCACGCCCGAACAATTGAAAAAGACGGTTGCGCCGGCCTCGGTGACGAAGCGCTGAACCAGTTTGACATTTCTCCGCCAGGGGCTCTGGGTCAGGCTGGCCTGGCCAATCAGGGACATGCTGCCAAAGTCCTGTAATGCTTCGGCCGCTTCGATCAGAGCGGAGCTGTCATCGGGTATGCCATCGAATGACTGGCCGCCCTGATTCGGCATGGAGCCGGCAATGTGATCACGCTCCGGACCGAATTCCATTGTGCCGGTCTCGGCATCGAAGTGAACCGGTGCACCGGGCGGCGAGTCATCGATTCGGGACGGGTCGCCCACGGGCATGGGCATGGCCGGAATTTCGTCGAGTGGCGGATGTTCGGCCGTGATCGCCGGTTCGTCGCCAAAACGGAAAACAATTTCTTCTGTTGACACCGCCCGTCCTGAAACGGGTTCATCCTCACCGCCCCAGGTTGCCTGGGGCGACTGGGCCAGACTGACCGAACCCGTCAGCAGCAGAAGGCAGATCGGAGCGGCTTTCGCCGCGAACATGACCATTCCGGCCGGAACATTGATATTCATCGCAGGCATATCCGTGAGTTTGACAATCAAACCTCATTACGTGACCCGCATCACGATCCTGCCACGCTATGCCTCGCCGATCTTGTCCTGCGTCCGTTCCTCGAAGTCACTCGCATCATGGCGTTCGTGCAGCTGCAACTCCGGCTCGCCGAAGGGGCGATTGACCATCCGGCCCCGAAGAACGGCCGGGCGGGCGTCGAGTTGTTTCGACCAGCGTTGCACATGCTCATAGGTTTCAACCTGGAGAAACTCGGCGGCTTCGTACAGGCGGCCCAGTGCCAGCTGGCCGTACCAGGACCAGATGGCCATGTCGGCAATGCTGTACTCGCTGCCGGCGATGAACTCGTGCTCAGCCAGATGCTGGTCGAGAACGTCCATCTGACGTTTGACTTCCATGCTGAACCGATCGATGCAGTACTTGATCGGCTCCGGCGCATACGCATAGAAATGGCCGAAGCCGCCACCGAGATAAGGTGCCGCACCCATCTGCCAGAACAGCCAGTTCAGGCATTCGGCGCGCTCGGCCGGGTTTTGGGGAATGAACGCATCGAACTTTTCGGCCAGGTAGAGCAGGATGGCTCCGGATTCGAACACGCGGCGCGGCGGATCGACGCTGTGGTCGACCATGGCCGGGATCTTGGAGTTGGGGTTGATCGCGACAAAACCGGAGCTGAACTGATCACCTTCGCTGATATCGATCAGCCAGGCATCGTACTCGGCATCATTGAATCCCCGCACCAGCAACTCCTCGAACAGTACGGTGACCTTGACCCCGTTGGGTGTTGCCAACGAGTAGAGCTGGTGCGGGTGCTTGCCGACCGGCAAGGCCTTGTCATGCGTCGCACCCGCTGTAGGTCGGTTGATGCTGGCAAATTTGCCGCCGCTTTCCGAATCCTGTTGCCAGACTTTGGGAGGGGTGTAGGTCCTGTCGCTCATCGGAATTCATGCTCCTGAGATCTGAAGGGTCCGATGATTATAACGAGGCTTGCCGGCGTTCCCGTGGTTCCCCGACCCTCAGCTATCTCCCGAGTTGTGCGGCTGGATATTCAGCTTCAGGGTGCCGGACAAGCCCTTGCGACTCTTGATCGGAATCACGAATGTGTTGCCCTGTGACTGGAGTTCGCTGCCGAGTTTTTCGCCCCACTCGTCGTCGATGTAATTGCAGCGCACCCGCCAGCCCTGGTCGGTGCTGGTGGCGCGTACACAGATGGTCTGGCGATACAGGTTTTCACCGGGGATGGTGCGGTCAAAGAACAGCACGCCGTCGATCACGTAATCGGTCGCACTGATGACCAGTTCGACGGTGAATACCATGGTGCTGCCACGGGTGATCTTGCTGGTGTCGAGAAAGGTGGAAAACAGGAACGGCCAGCGCGGCTTGTTCAGACCGGCAGCGGTCGGCTTCATCATTTCATCGTACTTGCGCATCACTGCCGAGTAGTTGTCCTTGCGTCGTTCGGTGAGATAGAACACCGAGCCATCCTCAACGGCCGGCCGCGGCGAGACGCTGGCCTCGAACCAGTAGGAGGCCTTGATGTCCTTGCCTTCATCCTTGGCCTTTTGAACCGATGGTGGCAAAGGCAGATGATCCAGTTCGAGTACGCCATTGATGCGGACGTCACCAAACAGAAAACGGACCAGGTTCTGGTAACCCTCTTCGGAATTGACGATGCCGAACGGACCGCTGTGGCTGCGATGGACGAATGCTCGTGGCGCACCGCTGACGGCAGCATTCCCGATTCGTACCAGACCATCGCTCATCTCGCCGGCAAGCTTGCTCGACAGTCCCGCTCCTGCGGTATAGTCCTTGTGGTTGGTGCCGACCAGGCAGAAGAAGCGTTTGGGATCGAAGTGGCCGTTCAGCGTTGCAACGTTGCGATCGCTTTCGAGGCTCAAATATTCCTTCATTTCGCCACGGTTGAAGTTGTTGATATCCCACAAGCCCAGAAACCGCGGAACATTGAAGCCGGCCAGTTCGATGCCGTTATGCGGCGTGGCGTAGGTAAATACCTTGTGCACCAGCCCGGCTTCGGTCGAGTCGCGCAAATCCTTGTTCTGAAGAAGCGTGCGGCAGATCAAGCCGCCCATCGAGTGGGCCACCAGATTGACCCGAAAGTGTTTCCGGGCCTCGACATCGTCGCCGCAGATCGCCTGGCGTACCTGGGCAATCAGCGCGCGCAGTTCGCTTGCTGCTTCGAAAATGGATGGGCGCTTGCCGTCGCCGAAATCCGGATCAGCCGGGTCATAGTAGCGATGAATGAAAATCGACCGTGCCGGAAGCCGGCCGGTTCGAAGGCGCCCGTCCAGATAGACATCCGAGTAGCCATAGTCCTTCATCAGCCGAATCAGCGGCGACTCGAAGTAGTGACGCCGGACCGAACCATCCCAGAGCTGGCGCAATTTGGTCGATCCGAGATTGAAGCCCATATAGGGCGTGGCTGTCGTCGCCTCGATCTCGCCTTCGGTCATCGCAAAGCCGCGGACGTAGATGATGGGGTAGTGTGGTGCGAGCGTTTTGGTCATTGGCGACCTTCTCCTGCATTTTCCTAAGGAACGCCGGAAATCTTCATTTTCCTCAACCCGGCTCTATCCCTGTTCTGCCATCAGCTACCGAAACCTCCCTCATCGTGACGATCGGGTGGTAGTAGCAAAGCGTTAAGTTTGACGTTCAGCGGTTGCCGCGTGGCCTACTGGCGCGAAGAAAGCAGCGCCTGAATGGTTGCTTCGTCGAATGCGGATTCATCGCGCTCCTTGCCCTTGCCGTAAAGCGATTCGGCCAGTTTGTGCTTGCGTGCCTGCAGCGCGACGATCTTTTCTTCGACGGTTCCTTCGGTGATCAGCTTGTAAACGAACACCGGTTTGTCCTGGCCAATGCGGTGGGTGCGGTCGCTGGCCTGATGTTCCACGGCCGGGTTCCACCACGGGTCATAGTGAATGACTGTATCGGCCTCGGTCAAATTCAGGCCGACTCCGCCTGCCTTGAGGCTGATCAGAAACAGATTGACTTGACCTGAGCGAAAGCAGTCGATGGCCTGCTCGCGCTTGCGGGTTTGCCCGGTCAGCTTGGTGTAGCCGATGCTGCGACGGTCCAGCTCGTTCTGAATCAGACCGAGCATGGTGGTGAACTGGGAAAACAGCAGTATCCGGCGACCTTCGTCCAGCAGTTCCGGCAGTAGATCGAACAGCAGGTTCATCTTGGCCGAGGGCGTGTTCTTGACCCCGGGCGTGCCGGCCGGCAGCAGGCGCGGATCGCAGCAGACCTGACGCAGTTTGAGCAGTGCTTCGAGCACGATGATATGGCTGCGTGCCAGGCCGCGTGCAGCAATCGCCGAAGTCACTTTCTTCTCCATGGTCAACCGGATGCTCTCGTACAGGCGAGCCTGGCGCTCATCGATCGGGGTGGAGCGCAGCAGTTCGGTCTTGGGCGGCAGCTCGGCGGCGACCCGATCCTTGGTTCGTCGCAACATGAAAGGAGCGGTTCGTTGAATCAATCGCTCCAGGCGTTCTCCGTCCTGGTGCTTTTCGATTGGCGTGCGATAGGTTCGGGTGAAATGCTCGCGATCGCCGAGAAAACCGGGCATCAGAAAATCGAACTGGGCCCATAATTCACCCAGATGATTTTCCATGGGAGTGCCGGTCAGGCACAGGCGATTGCGGGTCTTGAGCGCACGCACGACCTGGGCGGCCTGGGCGCGAGGATTCTTGATCTGCTGCGCTTCGTCCAGAATGACGGCGTGCCAGGATTGCTTCAACAGAACCTTGCGATCGCGCGGCAACAGCGGGTAGGTGGTCAATACCAGGTTGTAGTTGTGCAGCTGATCAAAAAAGTCAGCACGGTCGGGTCCGTGCAGCACCAGAACGCTCAAGCCGGGTGTGAAGCGCTCGGCTTCGCGTCGCCAATTGCTCATCAAGCTGGTTGGAGCGACGATCAGCACCGGATCCTTCAAGCGTCCGGCCCGCTTCTCGACGGCCAGGTGGGCAAGAGTCTGAATGGTTTTGCCCAGCCCCATGTCATCGGCCAGGATGCCACCGAGTGCCTGTTCGCGCAGAAACTGCAGCCAGTCGACACCATGTTGCTGGTAGTCGCGCAACTGACCCTTGAAGGTGGTCGGCAGCTTGACCGGTTTGAGCCCGGAAAAATTGCGCAGCTGCCTGGCGAGCTTGTGCAGGCTGGTTCCCCCCTGGACGGGAATGCCGGCCAGATCCAGCAGAACGCCGGCGTCGGCCCGGCCCAGTTCCAGGCGGTCGTCGCGAATCCGGTCGAACAGATCCAGAATGGTTTTGAGTACCGGTTCGATCTGCTCGGCGGGGACAGCAACATAGTGGCCTTCGCCGGTGTCGAGATAGAGCTTGTCGGGCAGCTCGCCGGGTTGATAGCGGTCGATCAACTGGCTGACCAGTGGCACCAGCGGCATGACCCAGCCGTCGAATTTCAGATCGAAGCGCAGGCTGAACCAGTCATTGCCTTCGGTTTCGACTTCGCCGTCGATGCCGTCGGATTGACTCAAGTTGAAGTTGTCGGCGCCGATCAATTCAACCAGCCAACCTTCGGATTCCAGTACTGGTAGTGACTGGTCGATCCAGCCGAACCAGGCGTCGCGCAATGCCAGACCTTCAGGCTGGCCGGCCATCATGTAGGCGCCGGGAAGCTCGGGCCAGCTCTCCAGGCCGTGTTTTTTCAGCATCTCGCCGGCTGCCTTCTCGGCGGCGGCATCGCGGTGAATCCGCACCAGTTGCTGATTGATTTCGCCGGTGACCACCGAGTCAACGTGAGATGTTGCCAGGCGATGACCGGCATAGTCGAATTCGAGTCGGGCGAAGGCACGGTCCGGATCACGTGGATCGAATTCAAGTGTCAGCACCGGCTTCGGGGGCTGGTTGATGTCAGTAATGCTGACCGGCACGGGAGTCGGCAGATCCGGCAGCTCCAGGGTCAGACGCCGGCTGAGCTGCTCGGCCTGATCGGCCGGCACCGGGGGAGCCTGGAGAAGTAATTCCAGCCGTCTTCGATCCAGCCCATCCGGCAGTTCCAGCGGGCCGCAGTGAAAGGAATCCGAATCCAGATACCAGGCCGGGTCGACCGGCAGGATCCGACCGCCGCCGTCAATCGAGATTTCCAACGCGTACTCTTGCTCGTCTTTTTTCCAAGCCAACGTCAGGTTGCGCGGCACGCCGCGCTGCAGAGGGCCCAGCCGGTCGTCGCTCCAGAAAGCGCGCCCGGACTCGACCATCTGCTCCAGCGCCAGGGCACCGGCCTTGCCGGTCAGGTGCATACCCGGGCCAAAAACGTTGTCCAGCTCACTGCGAAGCAGTCGAAGAATATCCTCGTCGATCAATCGCAGATAACGCGGCCGAGACCAGGGGTTGGTCAATGTGCTTGGCACGGTGCGCCGGCCCTTGTTCCAGCCCTGATCCTGGCGCTGACGAGCAACGGCGAAATCGACCCGAATTCCGGTTCGAATGTTGGGGGATTCATCGAGAACGTAGAGCAGCGCGTCATCGTCGAGTGGTTCCGGAGGGTTGTGACTCGCTGTCAGCTCACGCAACCAGTGATTGAGCAAATTGTCCGACTTTTCTTCCGATCGTGGAACGGCTTTCGGCTGCGCCTGCCAGGTCAGTACCAGAGCCACCACGTGCTTGCAGTTATATTCGACCGGACAGGTGCAATCGCCATCCAGCAGTGGACCTTCGTCGCTGGCATGAATCTGCACATGCTGTTGGTAAGGATGAAACTCGCTGCCCTGGCAGTAGCCGGTAAGAAGCAACCTATTCTCATCGGGCTGACCGAAATGTTCCAGTGTCGCCCGGCGCTGCTGGAAATAACTCTGGCCACGCGAGAACGAACCCGAATCGGTTTCAGACTTCAACCAGGCGGCGCTGAGCTTTTCAGGTCGGATCATGGAAAGTGGCGAAACCGGGTAGCCCGAGGTTGAAAGTTGCAAAGCATAGCAGGCCTTAAATGGCTTGATTGGCGCAAGCAAGTCGGGGATGAGTGGATTGCAACTCGGTCTCGGTCGCTGCAAACTGCCCCTTGAATCCTGCCAAGCCTTTTGACTGCCATGACTCGACGCACAAAAATCGTTGCCACCCTGGGCCCGGCCACGGATGATCCCGAGGCGCTGGAGAAACTGATTCGCGCCGGCTGTGACGTGGTCCGGATCAATTTCTCGCATGGGGATCCCGATACACATGCCCGGCGTATTCGCATGGTGCGCGCGGTGGCGCGCGAGCTGGATACCGATGTGGCGGTGCTGGCCGATCTGGCCGGACCGAAGATCCGGATCGATCGGTTCAGGGAGGGTCGGGTCGAGCTCCGCGCCGGTCAGGCCTTTGTGCTGTATGCCCGCGAGAACCCGCCGGCCGGCGACGAGCACGGGGTGGGTGTGGCCTATCTCGGGCTGGCCGCCGATGTTCAGCCAGGCAGCGAACTGCTACTGGATGACGGGTTGATGGCGATGCGGGTGGAGAAAGTCACGGGTGACGAGATTCACTGCACCGTAATCACCTCCGGCAGCCTGTCGGATCGCAAGGGTCTGAACCTGCGCGGTGGCGGTCTCTCGATTCCGGGAATTTCGGAGGCAGATGGGGCCGATATCGAACGCGCCGCCGAATGGCAGGTCGACTACCTGGCGGTGTCGTTTCCGCGCAGCGCCGAGGACATGGACCAGGCCCGGGCGTTATTGCACAAGGCCGGTGGCACGGCGGCTCTGGTCTCGAAGATCGAGCGCACCGAAGCGATTGAAAACCTCGAAAGTCTGATCGAGGCGTCCGATGCGGTTCTGGTGGCGCGCGGTGATCTGGGCGTGGAAATCGGTGAGGCCGAGTTGCCGGGCCTGCAAAAGCGCATTATTTCCATGTCGTTGCACCAGAACAAGCCGGTGATCAC